>Ga0066600_10000611_pt1 | contig 12817 bp, 8 predicted proteins | sample Lowcelwee11metaG_FD_59486 | JGI IMG/M metagenome (GOLD analysis project Ga0066600, IMG submission 59486) | Freshwater pond sediment microbial communities from the University of Edinburgh, under environmental carbon perturbations - Low... | ecosystem: Environmental > Aquatic > Freshwater > Pond >... | reverse complement strand
AGGGCCCCCCCCAGCTGGGCGGAAAAAATCTCCAGGGCGCGAGCGCTGCGAGCATTGATGAGATCGATCACGGCTTCGGCCTGGGTCAAATCGATGCGGCCGTTTAAAAAAGCCCTGCGTGTGAATTCGCCGGGTTCGGCCAATCGGGCACCGGCACGCAAAATTATTTCCAGAATGACATGGATCGCCGCCGGCGATCCATGGGAGTTGATCTCGACGACATCTTCGCACGTGTAGGAGTGCGGGGCCCTCATAACCGAAAGCAGAACTTCATCGATGATGGCGCCGCTGGCAGGATCAATGATGTGCCCGTAGTGCAGCCGGTGAGTTCGGAACTCAACCGACTGCTCTGCATCCAGCGGGGAGGGTGAGGGGCTTTGAAAAAGGGCTGAGGCGATAGCGATCGCCCGGGATCCGGATATCTTGATGATGCTTATGCCGCCGGTTCCGGCCGGCGTGGCTATGGCGGCTATCGTGGAGTCGTCCATGGAACCTGCGGCTGCCCTGCATGATGAAAAGGGCAGCTTTGATCAGCGGTCATAGAGCGGAAGAAAAAAACACACCTGCGTTTTCGAAAGATGACGCCTTGCCAAGTGACCCAGCATCAGCCGAATTTCTTCTGGGTGTAATACTGCTGCCCGATCGAGAGAACATTGTTCACCAGCCAGTACAGCACTAGTCCGGCTGAGAAATTGATGAAAATAAAGGTGAACACAACCGGCATCAACATCATCATCTTGGCCTGGGTCGCATCTCCGGTCGCGGGTGTCAACTTTTGCTGCCAGAGCATGGTCGCCCCCATGATCAGGGTAAGCACGGGGATCCCGTAGGGCGCATCCATGAAGGGAATCGCGAAGTCAAAGTTCCCCAACCGGTCCGGCGCCGACAGGTCGTTGATCCAGCCAATAAAGGGCGCATGCCGCAGCTCAATCGCCTGGTCGAGCATGCGGTACAGCGCGAAAAAAACCGGGATCTGGACCAGCATGGGAAGGCAGCCGCCCAGCGGGTTGATGCTGTATGTTCGATGCAGCCGCATGACTTCTTCGTTCATTTTCTTCCGGTCGTTTTTGTATTTGTCCCGGATCTCTTGAATCAGCGGCTGCAGCTTCTTCATCTGGCTCATGGACTTGTAGCTTTTGGTTCCTAAAGGCCAAAGAAGGATTTTGCTCAGAATCGTCAGAATGATGATGGCCACTCCGTAGTTTGGAATGATGCTGTAAAGGTAGTTCATCAGCCATAGACAAGGCATGGCCAAAATGTGGAAAAAACCGAAGTCGATGATGCGCTCCAGGTCGTGCCCGGCCTGTTTGACCGCACCCATGCTCTTGGGCCCGAAAAACAGGAGAAACTCGGACTTCAACTGGCTGCCCGGATCGATGGTATGCTCAGGTTCGACGTATTGAGCCTCCACCCCGTTGCCCGGAAAAACAGAAAGCCGAACGGTCGCCGCCTGCTCTTTTACCGGGATGACGCTGGTCATAAAATAACGGCTTTCCAGGGCCATCCACCTAATGTTTCCGGTCAGAATGTTTTTCTTGGCTATTTCATCGATCGGAATATTTTCAAGGGTGCGCTCAACCAGCACGGTGGGGCCTTCGGACCCATACTGGCTCTTTTTACCATGGAATTCGTTCCGTAAGGCAACAAAAAGGCTATCCTTGAGCGGTTGGCCGGAGCCGTTGGTCAACCGCACCTCTAAATCCATGATGTAGGCATCCGCTGAAAAACGGTAGACTTTCTCGACCTGAAGCCCGTTATCGGCAATGAAACTAAAAACGACCTCGCGCGATCCATCGATAAGCACCAATTGATCGCCGTCCAGGTTGGCTTGGAAAAGCACATTTTCGAGCGTGCTGTTCCCTTTGCTCGCCAGCCCCAACAGCAGCCCGTTGATGCTCCCGTTTTCGGGTAAAAGGTTCATCAAGGGAGAGTCATCACTTGCGGTTGCCCGAAATTTTTTCAGAACGAAGCTCGTGATGCCGGCTCCCTTCTCGGAAATCACCGCCTTGTAAAGCGGTGTTTCAATTGTAATCTGCCGGGCGGCGCGGTCCAATTTGACTGCAGGTGCAAGGCCGGGCACCGCAGCCTTGGAACCGGGAGATGGCGTTGCCGAAGCCGCCGGCCCTTTCTTGTCTTCTTTAACAGCCTCCTGCTGCAGCTGTGGAATCGGTTTTTGTTTGGACTCTTGGCCAAAGAACACATTCCACAGCATGAAGACAAGAAAAGAGAGAACAAGCGCTATAAGCAACCGCATCTGGTCCATGTCGATCTCCTAAAAACCTGTCGATATATATAGTTAGAGCTTTTCTGGGCCTTTGAGGCCTGACAACGATCAATCGGGGCTACTGGCACCTCGGATTTAGGGAACCGGGTCAACGCCTCCGGCATGAAACGGATGGCAGCGCAGCAGCCGTTTGAGCGCATGGAGTGAGCCTCTTACCGGTCCGTGGCGCAAAATGGCTTGGCAGGCGTATTCCGAACAGGAGGGATAGAACCGGCACGAAGGCCCTAAAAGCGGAGACAGGCCGATCTGATAAATGCGGATTGCAGTTGTCAATATGTGTTTCAGCAACTGGTTAGCTTTCAAGCTGCCTCGATAGCCTCGTAAAAATATCCTCAAGCGCCAGGAAAATGATCTCGTTGGTCTGCTCGGCTGCGCCTTTGCGCGCGATGAGGTTGATGTCCCAACTGCCTTTGATTCGCTGCCGGTTTCTGCGGAAAAATTCTCTCGCCAGCCGCTTGATCCGATTTCGCTGGACAGCCTCTCCAACCCTGCGGCTGGCAGTGACCCCCAGTCGAGACTTTTCGCTGCGACTCGGCGCCACCACTGCGATGAAAAACTCCCCGCGAACCGTCCGGCCGGAATTAGACAAGCCGACGAATTCGGAACGCTTCAGGATCCTATCGGCCTTCTTGAGAAAAAAGCGCAACGGCGTTGCAACCTCGGGCTGTCGGTTAACCTGCCGCCTTCATAGACCGAGCGGCATCAACCGGCCAGGCGAGTGCGTCCCTTGGCCCGGCGGCGGTTCAACACCTGACGCCCGCCCTTGGTGGCCATGCGTTTTCGAAATCCATGATTGCGTACACGCCGCAGTCTGCTGGGCTGAAACGGTCTTTTCATGATTGTCTGTCCTTTTTACTTGATGCGACTATCCCGCAGGCCATCATCGCAACGATCACAAACACAACGACCACATAAAAAGCCGCCTTTCCGGCGACCCCGGACAGGACTGCCGAAAATGTGGTTGATTATGAGGTCGACGAATAAAAACCTTTGGAATTAATCACATTAAGCAAAGGCTGTCAAGCAGAATAACAGGAATAGGTGGGGCCGCAGTGGCGCAAGGGTCGCTTGATGGACCTAATTGTCCTGAATTTCGAATATTTCGAACTGCTCCATGTGAAACTGGGGTTCGGGGTAGATTACGATCTGTTTTGCCAGGGAGCGCTCCAGGCTGCCGATCAAATGGTTCTCTTCCCGGTGCAGGAACTCAGCCACCTTAGGATTGGCTCGGATGGCCACCCGTTGGCCCATCACATCCCGGGAACTGCGCAGGATCTCGCGGTAGACATGGTAGCAGACCGACTGCCGGGAGACGATATAGCCCTCGCCGTCACAGTAGAAACAGGGCTCGCATAAAATTCGAGTCAGGGGCTCCCGGGTGCGCTTGCGGGTCATCTGGATCAGGCCCATTTCCGACATGGGCAGGACGTGCGTCTTGACCTTGTCGCGCTTTAAAGCTTCCTTGAAGGAGCTGAAGACCCTTTCCTGGTTGAATTTTTTTTCCATATCGATGAAATCGATGACGATAATGCCGCCGATGTCCCGCAAACGGATCTGGTAAGCGATTTCCTTGACCGCTTCGAGGTTGGTCTTAAGGATGGTTTCCTCCAGGTTGTGCTTGCCCACATAACGGCCGGTGTTGACATCGATGGCTGTGAGGGCCTCCGTATGCTCGATGAGGATGTAGCCGCCGGATTTCAGCCAAATCTTGCGTTTCAGGGCCCTGGAAATGTCGCCTTCCAGGTTGTAGGCATCGAAAACCGGCTCGGCGGCATCATAAAGGATTACATTTTCCTTGAGGCTCGTCATGTAGGTGTCTAAGAACGAGAGCACGGCGTCGTAGGTGGGTTTCGAGTCGATCACCAGTTTTTCGACTTCGTGGATCAGCAGGTCCCGCACCGCTCGCAGGCTGATGGAAAGGTCCTGGTAGATCATGGAGGGTGTTGTAGCCGTTTCGAATTTGAGCTGGATGTTCTCCCAGAGGTTGTTAAGAAATCCTATCTCATACACGATCTTCTCTTCGGTCTCGCCTTCGGCCGCCGTGCGGATGATGTAGCCGGAATTGTCTTTGCGCCGTTCGTGCACCAGCTGTTTGAGCCTGGACCGTTCGGGTTCGTCTTCAATCCGCCTTGAGATTCCGATGTGGCTCGAGGAGGGCATCAACACCAGAAAGCGCCCTGGAATGGAAATGTTGGATGAAATACGAGCCCCTTTGGTGCCGATGGGTGACTTGGCCACTTGGACCAGCACTTGCTGCCCTTCCACCAGCAGCTCCTCGATCAGAAAGTCACGCTTTTGGGACGGAAAAGGGACCTCTTCTTCCTCCGCACGGGCCTCACCCTCTTCGGTACCAAGCGTGAAAAAACGCTCTATATCTTTAAAATTATTGTTATAAACATCATCAACGTAGATGAACGCGGCCTGGTTCAGACCGATATCGACAAAGGCCGCCTGCATGCCGGGCAACACCCTGAGGACCCTGCCCTTGTAAATGTTGCCCGCTATGTCGGAGTCGTCCCCGCGGTCCACATGCAGCTCGACGATGGTGCCGTCCTCCAGCAGGGCGACCCGTGTTTCATGCTCGTTGACGTTGATGATGAGCTGTTTATACATGGGATCAAAACCCCCAGGTGAAAATGGCCGAACGCATGGAGCGCGCCGTAATTCCAGTGCGCTATGTGAGATTCCTGAGCTTCCGGAACCGAATGTGTAGCAGGTTCTCAGCGGAAAACCCGAACACCTGTTTGAGCAGCACGGTCGGCCTCACGTTCTTGCCGGGCTCGCTGCACAGGGTGATGTCCACGCATGCGGGGTCCGCCACGCGAACCTCTTTTAGAATATCCTTTAAAGCAATCTTTTTCAACTTCCCTTTATGCGAGGAAATCTCAAGCTCTTGGTCGGGGTCGAATTTAGCAAAGCAACCGCCGAAGGACTCCGCAAGAGACGATCCAGGGGAAATCCGGAACGTGCTGCACGCCGGAGGCGGCTCGATGCTTTCGCTGCAGCCCTGAATGCGCAAGCCCTCCGGCAGCTGCGGATTCAACCCTTCCAGCAGTTCGGACGCAGACACTCCGAGGGGAACGGTGACCACCATGCGCTCGTCGTCGCTCTCGAAGCCGGTGGGAAGCGGGTTATCAAAAGCCACCCGGGGTTTGGGGTGAAAGCCTTCTGAGAATTTCACGGGGATGCCCGCGCGCCGCAAGGCCCGGAGGAAAATGTTGACCAGCTCCAGGTGGCCGAAAAAACGCGCCGGCCCTATTTTCGAATAATGAACCTGGATTTTCTTGTAAGCGACGGGAGCCTCTGCGACCGCAAGGTTTCCCTGCTGGAAGCCAGTGGCACGCTGCAACCGGGGTTGAATGCGTTTGAAGTCGCAGCTGCCGCAGGCATTGCAGTCACCCTCGCGGCAGTCGCCGGTCGCGGCCCCGTCCAGAGCCTTCTGCCACTCGGTAGTGAGAAACTCCTTGGATACCAGCGTATCTATGTGATCCCAGGGAAGCGGCTCGTTCAAATCCCGTTGACGCGTGGTGTAAAATCCCGGGTCGATCCCCGCTTCGGAAAAAGCCTCCAGCCAGGCGCCGAGCTTTAGCTGATCGCCCCAGCCGTCGAAGCGGCATCCCCGCCGGTGCGCGGCCCGCAGGACACGTCCCAGCCTGCGGTCGCCGCGCGCCCAGGCGCCTTCCAGCAGGCTCATCTCGGGGTTTTGCCACTTGACTTCAAGCCCGGGGACGGCGAGTTGCTTCTGGACCCAGCTGATTTTCTCCCGCGCTTCGTCCAGCACCATCTGGGAGGCCCATTGAAACGGGGTGTGGGGTTTGGGGATGAAGCTGGCAACGCTGACGTTGATCTGGCCGCGGCGGCCGGCCGGGCCTCTCAGGGCCCGCAGTTTCTGCACCAACTCCACCAGCGCCTTGAGATCCTCCGCAGTTTCGGTGGGCAGGCCGATCATGAAGTAGAGCTTGATGAGCCTCCAGCCCGCTTGAAAGGCATCCCGGACCGTTTCGATGATGTCCGCCTCGCTGATGTTCTTGTTGATCACATCCCGCAGCCGCTGGCTGCCGGCCTCCGGCGCGATGGTGAAGCCGGTCTTGCGGACCTTCTTTATCAGCTCCATGAGTTCAGGCGTCAAGGTACCGGCTCTCAGCGAGGGCAGCGAAACCGCCACCCGCTGGTCGGCAAAACGCCCCATCAGACGCTGCAGCAACGGCACGATGCAGCCGTAGTCCCCGGTGCTGAGCGACAGGAGCGACAGGTCCTCGTACCCGGTGGCGGCCAGGGATTCCAGCGCCAGCTCAAACAGCTTTTCGGGTGCACGCTCCCTCACCGGCCGGTAAAGCATGCCCGCCTGGCAGAAGCGGCAGCCACGGGTGCAGCCCCGCGAGACTTCCAGCCGCAGCCGGTCATGCACGGGTTTCCCGAAAGGGATCACCGGCCGGTTGGGAAACGGCGCCGCATTGAGATCGGCTACGATGGCCCGTTTGACATTAGAATATTCCTTGTAGCGCGGGACAACCGTCTGCCGCCCGGAAGCGTCGTAGCTCGGATCGAAAAACGAGGGTACATAAACCCCTTCCAGTTCGGACCAGCGCTTGAGCAGGCTATGCCGGTCGGCAGAGCCGGATTCCTTCCATTCAAGCCACGTGCGGGCTATTTCGACCATCACGTCTTCCCCGTCGCCCACGACCATGGCATCGAAGAAATCGGCCACCGGCTCGGGGTTGCAGGTGCAGGGCCCGCCGGCAATGACAAATGGATGGCGCGAATCCCGATCGGCGGCCAGCCACGGAATCCCGCCGAGCTCCAGCATCGTGAGCACGTTGGTGTAGTTCAGTTCATAGAGCAGACTGAAGCCGACGATGTCGAAGCGTTCCAGCGGCGTGTGCGATTCCAGGGAAAAGAGCAGGCCCCCCGTCTGCCGAAGATGGGCTTCCATGTCCAGCGCCGGGGCAAAGACTCTTTCAGCGGCGATCTCAGGCCGGCTGTTGAGAATGTGATAAAGGATCTGCAAGCCGAAATGGGAAGTGCCGATTTCATACAGGTCGGGAAATGCCAGGGCCACGCGCAGCTTTACCCTGTGCGGATCTTTGCGGACGGCATTGATCTCCGAGCCCAGGTAGCGGCTTGGTTTTTCGATCGTGGTGAGGAAATCCAGGAGCTTGTCCATATGGGGATGGCAAAGTTGCCGACACGGCCTTTGAGTTGTATAACTGGAAAATCTCGCTGTCGCGTGATAAATGCCCGGATGGGAAAATCCTTCCCGCCGGTCGGATCAGCAAAAATTAATTTATATAGCTCAAATCAATGAAAAAGCCAATTTTAATAACGAATCGCAACCGCATCCGAATCACCTGCATCTGTGCTCTATTGATTTTCGTTTTGCTATATTTGCTGCTCCAGCCCCTTGATGTTGGAGCAGCACCGGACAGCCTGCGGGAAAGCGCCGTGGTCAGGGCGGTGCGCAAGGTGAGCCCGGCCGTGGTCAACATCAGCACCGCCTACGAGACCCGCGCCCGCGCCAACCCCTTTGCGGGGTTCGGCAGCCCGTTTTTCGACGAGTTCTTCAAGGACTTCTTGGACCCGCGTCTGGAGCGGCGCCGGGAGCACACCAGCCTGGGCTCGGGGGTCATCATCGACGGCGAGCGGGGCCTCATCCTGACCAACGCCCACGTCATTCAAAGATCAGGGACCATCAAGGTGGTGTTGCAGGACGAGCGTGAGTACGAGGCCCGGATCATCGGGGCCGACCCCGACTCGGACCTGGCCGTGCTCAAGATCGATCCCAGGGAAAAGCTCCCGTCCATCCCCATGGGCAACAGCGACGATCTCATGATCGGCGAAACCGTCATTGCCATCGGCAACCCGTTCGGCTTTTCGCACACGGTGACCACCGGCGTGATCAGTGCCCTCAACCGCAGCATCCGCACCGACGAGCGTGTGTTCCAGGATTTCATCCAGATCGATGCCTCGATCAATCCCGGCAACAGCGGCGGCCCGCTGCTCAACATCAACGGCGAGCTGATCGGGATCAACACCGCCATCTATGCCAAGGCCCAGGGCATCGGCTTTGCCATCCCCATCGGCAAGGCCAGGCGAACCGTCGCCGACCTGATCCAGTACGGCGAAGTGAAACAGGCCTGGACCGGGCTGGTCGTCCAGGAAATGGACGAAAAAATCACACAATACCTGAAATATCCCGGGCGCAAGGGCGTGATGGTCAAGACCGTCGAGCCCGAAAGCCCGGCGCAGCAGGCCGGATTGCGCGAAGGCGACGTCCTGTTGACGATGGGAAACCGCAAGATCGCTGGCTTTGACGACTACCTGTCCGCCTCCAAGTCCGCAGCCGCCGGCGAACCGCTCGAAATGCAGATCTGGCGCGGCGGTCGGACCCTGACGGTCTCCATTAAAACCAGCGAGTTTCCCATCGAGCGCGCCGATCAACTGGCATGGAGCCTGCTGGGGATCAAGGTCGAGGACTTGACGCCGAAAAACCGGAAAGATTTTCGCATCGCGGCCAAGGAAGGCGTTTTGATATCAGAGGTCCGATCCGGCTCACAGTTGGCGCGGATCGGTGTCAAACCGGGGGACCTGATCCGCCAGATCGACGAGTCCGGCATCGCCAGCCACGATGAGTTTCGCAAAATTATCGTCAAGGCCCGGCAGAAACCTTCTCTGGTCCTTCTGATTCAACGCGGAGAACAAGGATACTATGTTACGGTAACCCTCTAATCTGGGCATGTGTGTCAAGTTTTGGCCAACCTGGGGTAACAGCTATTTTTCCATTTTGGAAAATATTTCGACAGGGGCGCTACGGCTGTGCTCTACAAGATAGTCCGTTAAATTTAGCAAAAATAATAAATTCAGATAATTATAAACACTTCTGAAATCCCAAATCCTGGCAACTTAATTGCTTTTCAACCTATGTGATTGCGATCCTTTAGCCGGCAACAACATACGGCAACATTCGGAGTTGGGGGAAGCCCGCTGGGGCTGGCCGTTGCGGCCGCAAACCTGATGCTCAGCACACCCCTTCGAACGGCAGCAACACCCCTCAGAAAGTGAATTCACAGCCCCGCAGGTAGAATCCCGCAACATCCTTAACGTCCTTGACCGCCGCTGCCAAGCCCGAGGACATCCAAAACAGGTATGCAATAAGTGTTCGGCTTTCTCATGGCGTAGGAGTTTGCCTTTGGGTGCTACGCTTGACCCTCGCGAAAGGAGGCTTTTATGAATGCCGTCATCGTCCTTCTCTTAGGGTTTGCTGTCGCCATTTTCGGCTACCGGGTGTACGCCAAACGCATTGATTCCAGGATCATCAAAGCAGACCCCAAGCGGGCCACACCGGCCAAGATGTACATGGACGGGGTGGAGTTCATGCCCACCAGCAAGAACATCCTGTTCGGCTACCAGTTCAAGTCCATCGCCGGAGCCGCCCCCATCATCGGCCCGATCATCGCCATCCAGTGGGGATGGCTGCCGGCCTTGATCTGGATTCTGGGAGGGGCGCTTTTCATCGGCTGGGTCCAGGATTACTCGAGTGCCATGATGGCCATGCGCAACGACGGGGCTTCCTTCGGCGGACTGAGCCACAAGCTCATCTCACCCAGGGCCAGGGGCATCCTGCTCTCCTTTATTTACTTCTATCTGCTGCTCATCGCCGGCGCCTTCGGCAACGTCGTGGTCAGCACGGCCATCGGCCTTAAAGCCGCGCCCATGGCCTGGCTATTCATGACCATCGGCGGCATCCTGGCCGGCCAGATGATCTACCGCTGGAAGAAAGACATCATCCTGACCACCGTCGTTTGCGTGGTGATCGCACTACTCGGCATCTACCTGGGCAGCGTTCTTCCTTCGGACCAACTCATCGGCAAGGAGCTTTCCGCCAGCCGTCCACTGTGGGCGGTATTGGCGTTCGTCTTCTGCTATTTTGCGGCGGTCCTTCCTATCTGGCGGTTTGCCCTGCCAATCAACTATGTCGCGTCCTACATCGTTTTCCTGGGGTTGCTCTTCGGAATCATCGGCGTGTTCATCGTACACCCCGACTTCACGCTGCCGGCCGTGACAACCTTCACCATCCCGATCGGCCCGATGTGGCCCATCATGTTCGTCACCATCGCCTGCGGGGCCATCTCCGGCTGGCACAGCATCGTCTCCAGCTCCGGCACGGCCCGGCAGCTTGAAAACGAAATGGATGCCCGTCCCGTGGGCGCAGGCGTCATGTTCGTGGAAATGATGCTGGCCCTCTTTGCCCTCGTCATTGCAGGCACCCTCTATGCTGCGCCTAGCGAGTATGCGGCTGCCATATCCAAGGGACCGGGTGCCATCTTTGCCGGCGGTATGGCCAAATTCCTGGGCGCGATCGGCTTCTCGACCACCCTGGGCAGCTCCTACGGCAGTGTCATGATGATCGTGCTCGCCATCACCATCATGCAGTTGGTCATCCGTTTCATGCGGGTGGCGACCTCGGAGCTATTGAGCGATGTCAGTCCGGTTTTCCGCAACCCCCACGTGGGCACCTTCGTCGCGTGCCTGCTCGGGATCACTCTCGTTCTCACCGGTTGGTGGCAGTACCTGTGGGTGCTCTTCGGCGGGGCGAACCAGTTGATGGCCTCCCTCGCCCTGATGCTGATCAGCATATGGCTGATATCCGAGGGCAGGTCCGCAGCCTGGGCGTTCTACCCGATGATCTTCATGTTCGTCACGACCATTGCCGCTTTGATTTACACCTCGTACAGCCTGCTGTCGAAGGTGTTCTCTGGAGCGGTCAAAGGTGAAGCGCTGATAGGAAACACCCTGATGGGGTGCGTGGGATTCTTCCTCGTCATCGCCGCCCTCATCCTGGCCCTCGAGGGCATCAAGGCGCTCAACCGTTTCCGGGGTTTGAAGGTCAAGCCCGCTCCAGCATGATGGAGCATCCGCAAGCGGGGATACGGCGGCCGGGTGATGGCTGAAAGACAGCCCGGCCGCCATTTGGGAAACATCTGCAGATACCAATGGAGAGGGGGTGAAAGGACCATGGCGGAAAAGGAAAAGAAAAAAAAGGGCGGTATCTTTCAGGCGGTCAAGGAGTTTGTATACGGTGTGGCAGCTCACGACTCCGCCCGCTTTGCGTTGAAGAGCAGGGCCAGCATGGAGCACCTGTTCATTCTGATTACCATGGGCGACATGCTGGGCGTTCCCATCCTGCCGCCGTTCTACTCGCTCAGGCTCTTGCCTTATGTGGTGCCGCAGATTTCCACCTGGAAACGTCGCATGCTCAGGGAAAAAGACCTGACGGACGGCCTGGCCTGATCTGAGCCGCGCAATCTTGAGAGGGAGGACATAGATGTCTCTATTGAAGATATTCGACCAGTACCCAGATCGGCGCTACATCATGTTCGGAGGCAAGGGCGGCCTGGGCAAGACCACCTTCTCCGCAGCCACGGCCTACTACCTGGCCAAGAAGGGCAAGAAGGTCCTCGTCTTTTCAGTGGATCCCCAGGCGTCCCTGAGCGACATATTCAAGCGGGACATCTTCGGCAAGGGGCCTACCGAAATCATGCCCAACTTGTATGCCCAGGAGATCGATGCGGACCGCCGGATCAAGGAATACCAGCAGGAGATTCGCAAGAAGATCCTGGACATGTACGGGATGGAAAAGATCCCGGATGAAATCGAAAGCTACATCGCAGCCGCCGCGGCCGAGCCCGCCATGGAAGAGAGCGCCATCTTTGACAAGGTGGTGGACATCGTCGTGAAGGGCGGCTACGACTACTACATCTATGACCTTGTGCCGCTCGGCCATGCTCTCTACTACCTCAGCATGGCTTCCGTTTACGATGCCTGGATCGACAAGATCACCCATCTGCGCCAGCAGATGCGCGAGTACGACCAGGTGGCAGCGACCATCCGACGAGACAAGGAACTCGACGAGGACGCCATCCTGAACGAGTTGCTCTTCATCAAGGAGCGCATCAACAAGTCCTCGGCCATCCTCACCGACAAAAAGCGGACGGCCTTTTTCTTCGTGGTCACCGCCGAGCAGATGGTGATCACGGACACGGTCAAGGCCGCCGGCCTGTTCGCCAAGTTCGACGTGCCCCTTTCCGGTTACATCGTCAACCGGGTCCTGCCCGAGGAACTCAAAACCCAGAACATCCCCGAGTACCTGAAAAACCGCCTCACCATGCAGGACCACTACCTCAAAGTGATCGACGCCACGTTCAAAGACCAGATTCTGGCGCAGGTCCCGGAAATGGAGCGTGACGTGACCGGGCTGCCCATGATCGAGAAAGTGGCCATAAACATGTTCGGCGCGCTGTGACCGGAAGGAGGACGTAGATGAATCAGATCACTGTCAGCATGACCCGTTTCATGCAGGATCACCCGAAACTCAAGTACATCTTCTTCGGCGGCAAGGGGGGTGTCGGCAAGACGGTCATGGCCGGTGCGGCGGCCCTGTGGGCGGCGAAGCAGGGCAAGCGGACGCTGCTCGCCTCCACCAATCCCGTTCACAGCTTGTCCAACCTGCTGGAGAAGGATGTATTCGGCAAGACC
>Ga0066600_10000604_pt1 | contig 12838 bp, 10 predicted proteins | sample Lowcelwee11metaG_FD_59486 | JGI IMG/M metagenome (GOLD analysis project Ga0066600, IMG submission 59486) | Freshwater pond sediment microbial communities from the University of Edinburgh, under environmental carbon perturbations - Low... | ecosystem: Environmental > Aquatic > Freshwater > Pond... | reverse complement strand
CTTCGACGACGCCGGCAAGGTCCGCCGCTTCGTCAACGTCTTCGTCGGCGAGGAGGACATTCGCTTCCTCGACAACCTGAAGACCCCGGTCGCCGAGCGCGACGAGATCAGCATCGTCCCCGCGATCGCTGGCGGCTGATCGGCCATGACTGCACCGCTGCGCCAGCCCCGACTCCGCGCCGGGGACCTCACGGAGCTCGTCGGCAACACCCCGCTGTTGCGGCTGCACCACATCGAGCGCGGCTGCCCCGGCGTCGAGCTGTGGGCCAAGTGCGAGTTCACCAACCCCGCCGGCTCGGTCAAGGATCGAGCGGCGCTGCGGATCGTCCAGGAGGCGCGGGCCGCCGGCCTTCTGCGCCCGGGCATGCGCCTGATCGACAGCACCAGCGGCAACACCGGCATCGCCTACGCGATGGTCGGCGCGGCGCTCGGCGTGCCGATCACCCTGGTGATGCCCGAGAACGTCAGCGTCCCGCGAAAGCAGGTGGCCACCGCCTACGGCGTCGAGATCGTCTACTCGAGCCCGATGGAGGGCAGCGACGGCGCGATCCTCCTCGCCAAGCGCCTGGTCGACGAGCACCCGGATCGCTACTGGTACGCCGACCAGTACTCGAACCCCAACAACTGGCTCGCCCACTACCATGGCACCGGGCCCGAGATCTGGGCCCAGACCAGCGGCCGCGTGACCCACTTCGTCACCGGCATCGGCACCAGCGGCACCGTGATGGGCACCTCGCGGCGGCTGCACGAGCTCGGCCCGCACGTCCGTTGCATCGGCATGCAGCCCGACGACGCGATGCACGGCCTCGAGGGCATGAAGCACCTCCCGAGCAGCATCGTGCCGCACATCTACGACGAGTCCGTGCTCGACGAGACGATGTGGATGTCGACCGAGGAGGGCTGGGACATGGCCGAGCGCCTGGCCCATGAAGAGGGCCTGATGGTCGGCCACTCCTCGGGCGGCAACGTCGCCGCGGCCCTGCGCGTCGGCAAGGCCCTCGCGGCCGAGCACAAACCCGGCGTCGTCGTCACGATCCTCTGCGACCGCGGCGACCGCTACTTCCTCCCGCTCAAGTGGGAGAAGCACTACCTCTGGTGAACCCCATGAACTCGCTGCCCGACACCGCCATCTCCGCCGACCTGCTCGCCAAGATCTACGCCCAGGCCCGCGCCGAGTTCCCGGCCGAGTGTTGCGGCTACCTGCGCGGCCGCGGCGAGGCCATGCGCCTGGTCCAGTGCAAGAACTACCAGGACCGCTTGCACGCTCTCGACCCCGAGACCTACCCGCGCACCTCGGCCAACGGCTACAACTTCGGCGGTCGCGAGCAGATCGACTTCGCCCGCAGCTTCGAGGCCGAGGATCCGCCGACGATCATCTATCACTCGCACCCGCGGGTCGGCGCCTACTTCTCCGCCGAGGACGAGGCCGCCGCGCTCGGTGCCGGCTGGAGCGTCGACTACCTGGTGGTCGACGCCCAGGACGACGCGATCCGCGAGGCCGTGCTGTTTCGCCGCGACCCCGCCCCTGCCCCCGGCGGCCCCGCCTTCGTGGCGGTCGCCCGCTTCCCCGGCGTGGTGTAGCCGATGTTCGCGGTCCTGCTCGCGCTCGCGCTCGCGCTGACGACGACGGCCGCCGCGCCGGACGCCGACGCGCCGAGCAAGAAGGACCGCTACCTGCGCGACAAGCAGGCCGCCGCGCCGCCCGCTGGCGAGTGCTGCAGCCCCGGCGTGTACCTGCCCGAGAGGACATGTCGGATCGACCCGTCCTGCCGCGTCCCCGCTCGCGCCGGCGACCAGGCGCAGGCGGTCGTGCTGGTGCGCAACCTCTGGACCGAGGAGCGCATGCCCTGGACCGGCCCCATCGTGCTCGACCGCGCCGCCCTCGGCAGCTTCCTGCGCTGCCACGCCACCGATCTACCGGGCGAGCATCCAGGCGAGCTGGTCGCCCGCGTGCTCGCCACCGCGGCGAAGTTCTCGGCCCTGCGCGTCGACATCGTCAGCGGCTATCGCAACGCCAAGTACAACCTCGGCCTCGCCAAGAAGGGCCGCGAGGTCTCGCGCGACAGCCAGCACACCCGCAGCCAGGCGATCGACTTCTCACTGCCCGGCGTCGACACCGAGCGCGTGTACAAGCACCTGCTCAAGGTCCACCCGGGCGGCGTCGGCTTCTACCCGGTCAGCAGCTTCGTCCACGTCGACACCGGCAAGCGCCGCACCTGGCGCGGCACCTGAGCGGTCGAACCCTGACGGACGCGACCGAGGAGGTGCGCGCCCACCAGGGCTCGAACCTGGGACCCTCGGCTTAGAAGGCCGATGCTCTATCCAGCTGAGCTATGGGCGCGTGGTCGGGGCGAGAGGATTCGAACCTCCGGCATCCTGCTCCCAAAGCAGGCGCGCTACCAGGCTGCGCTACGCCCCGATGGGAGCGATAGATACTCCAGCCGCGCCCGGCAGTCCACCGCGACCTGAGCCGGGCGGCGACTCAGGTGAGCAGGACCGGCAGCGCCGCCAGCAGTCGGCGGACCGCCTGACCGCGGTGGGAGCGGGCGTGCTTCTCATCCGGGGCCAGCTGGGCCACCGCCCGGTCGCCATCCGGCTCCGAGATCCAGAAGTGCGGGTCGTAGCCGAAGCCGCCCGCGCCGGCCCGCGCCCGGCGGATCTCCCCGTCCCAGCGACCGACGAAGATCCCGAGGTCCGGATCGGAGGGCTCGGCGCCGGGCAAGGGCGGCAGCGAGGCCCCGTCGACACGGGTCAGCGCCAGCAAGCAGATGTAGTGGGCCGGCGAGCGCTCGCGACCGCGAGCCGCCAGCTGCGCGAGCAGGTGGGCGTTGTTGGCCGCGTCGTCGGCCTGTGGCCCCGCGAACACCGCCGAGTCCACGCCCGGCGCGCCGTCCAGCGCGTCGACGCACACCCCCGAGTCGTCCGCGAGCACCAGGGTATCACCCGGCTCGCCCTGCCCTGCCAGCCAGCGCGCGATCCCCCGGGCCTTGAGCGCCGCGTGTTTCAAGAACGTGTCCTGGTCCTCGACGATCGTCGGCGCCGACCCCAGCGAGCGCGCCGCGTGGACCGTCAGCGGCAGGCCCGCGGCCGCGAGCATCGCCGCCATCTCCTCGACCTTGTGCGGGTTGGCGGTCGCCAGCACCAGGCGTCTCACGCGCCCCCTCCGGCCCGCAGCGCCGCCTGCTGCACCTCGCAGAGCCGACGGATCCCGCCCTCCGCGAGGTCGAGCATGCTGTTGAGGTCGCGGCGTGAGAAGCTGCCGCGCTCGCCGGTCCCCTGGACCTCGATCAGCCCGCCCTCGCCCTGCATCACCACGTTGAGGTCGACCGACGCGCTGCTGTCCTCCGCGTACGCCAGGTCGAGCAGCGGCGCCGGACCGGCGCCCTCGCTCAGCTGGACCAGGCCGACCGAGACCGCCGCGACCGGCGTGATCCCCGGGTCCTCGGTGAGCACGCCCTGCCGCAGCAGCGCGCGCACCGCCAGGACCAGCGCGACGAAGCCGCCGGTGATCGACGCAGTGCGGGTCCCGCCGTCCGCCTCGATGACATCGCAGTCGACGATCAGCGAGATCGGCCCCGCCACGCCGACCAGGCGCTCGAGGTTGACGGCCGCCCGCAGCGAGCGCCCGATCAGCCGCTGGATCTCCTTGTCACGGCCGCTGGACTCGCGCCGGCCACGCGGGCGCACGGCCCCGGGCAGCATCGCGTACTCCGCCGTCACCCAGCCGCCGCGGGTCAACCAGGCCGGCGCCCTGGCTTCCTGGCTGGCGGTACAGATCACCCGGGTGCGGCCGGCGGTCACCAGGGCCGAGCCCAGGGCCGAGCCGATGAAGCCGGGCTCGATGGTGAAGGGTCGGAGCTGGTCGGCACTGCGGCCGTCGATGCGCATGGCCGGCAACCTATCAGCATCACGTCCGCGAGCGCGTGCGACGGCTCGTGACTTAAATAGACGAGGCGGGGTGTCCGTGGACCCCCCGCCTCTCTTGCTTGGTGTTCGTCGTACCGAAGGGCTCGAGAGCCCGTCGTCTAGTGGGCCGGGGCAGCCGGGGCGGCCGGGGCGGCCGGATCAGCAGCAGCCGGGGCAGCGGGGGCAGCCGGGTCGGCAGCCTTCTCGGCGGGCTTCTCCTCGGTCTTCTTCTCCTCGGTCTTGACCTCGGTCTTCGCACCGTCGGCCTTGACCTCGGTCTTCTCGGTCTTCTTCTCTTCGACCTTCTTGGTGTCGCCGCCGCAAGCGGGGGTCATGAGGGAGACGGCGGTCAGGGCCGCAAACAGGAACTGGGTGTTCAGCTTCATGGACAGAAATCTCCTACGAGCCAGGATCGGGTTGATCGAGTCGTGCCCGCGACTTTAGTCCAAGTCCCCGGACTCCAGCAATGATCCTGACAATCCCATACAGCGCGATCCCCGCAGCCGGCACGCGGCGGCGCACGCGGTCTGACGGGGGATGCGCGGAGGCGAGCGGGCGCTCACGTGGGAAAGCTCCGGTCGGCCCGCCGGTAAGCCGGGACGCATCCGCCCCTATGCTCGGCGCCCATGACGCTTCGTGACTCGTCGATCGCCGCGATCTTTCAGCCGAACCCCGAGGGCCCCGTGCGCGCCTTACTGGTCGCCGGGAGCTGCGGCAACGTCGGCTTCGGCAAGCTCGGCCAGTGGGCCCGGATCCTCGCGCCGTACGGAATTCCCGTGGTCGCGCTCGACCTCTCGCCCGACGTGCTGCAGGTCCGCGAGCGCCTCGCCAAGGAGTTCGCGCCGCGGCTCGGCGCCGAGGAGATCGCAACGATCACCTCCGCGATCCACCCGGTGCAGGGCACGCTCGCCGATGTGCCCGCCGAGCTCGCCATCGGCTTCGTCTTCGAGGCGATCCCGGAGAAGCTCAGCATCAAGCGCCCCTTCTACGCCGCCGTGCACGCCCGCGATCCCGAGGCGTACATCTTCTCGGCGACCTCCGGCCTGACCACGCGCAAGCTCTTCGAGGGCCTCCCGAACGCCGAGCGCTGCGGCGTGCTGCACCCGTTCTTCCCGCACCTCACCAACAAGCTGTGGGAGATGCCCGAGCACGGCGCAATCACCGGCGCGGCCGAGCTCAAGGCGATCAAGGCCCTGCTCGCGCGCGCCGGCATGAACATCGTCTCGGTGGCCGACGTGCCGAGCTTCGCCGCCGACCGCCTGTTCTGCGGGATGATGCTCGAGGCCGTGCGCGTGCACACCTCGCTCGGCCTCACGCCGGCGCAGGTCGACGACGTGTGCAAGCAGGTGCTCGGCACCTCGCCCTTCTTCGTGCACAACCTGATCCGCGGCGCCAACGCCCTCTCGGCCCACTGCATGGAGCTGATGCAGGAGGAGGTCGACAGCAGCCTCTACGCCATCCCCGAGGCCTGGCAGCCCTACATCACCGACCCCGCCAAGCAGTGGCCCTACGAGCGCGGCCAGAAGTGCCCCTCCGAGCACTTCGAGGCCGTCCGCCAGCGCATGCTCGGCATGTTGTTCTCGCTGACCGCCTACATGGTCAAGCACGAGGTCGCCGCCCTCGACGCGATCAACTTCCTCGCCGAGCGCGCGCTCGCCTTCCGCGAGGGGCCGCCGGCGCTGATCGAGGGCATGGGCCTCGAGAACGCCGCCGAGCTGACGCGCAGCTTCCTCGCCGACCAGCACATCACCCGCGCCGACGAGGTCGCCCCGCTCGAGGTCTTCAAGGAGGGCGCCGCCGACTGGCATCAGGTCTACGTCGGTCGCAGCGTCATGAACGGCATCGGCCTGCTCTCGCTCAAGCGCACGACCCTGAACTTCACCTTCATGGCCGAGCTCGACCTTGCGCTCGACGCCCTCCAGCGCGACCCCGCCGTCAAGGCGATCGTGCTCGCGCCGGACGGCCTCTACAGCCGCGAGTTCGGGCACGGCGCCGACATCCAGTGCTTCGTCCCGGTGCTCGGCGACAAGGCCGGCGCGCTGCGCCTGATCCAGACCTGGAAGGCCACGCTCAACAAGCTCCGCGCCGGCAAGCCGACCGTCGCGGCCATGGTCGGTCGCGTGCTCGGCGGCGGCCTCGAGCTCGCCTCGAGCTGCCACGCCCGCATCGCCGCCGTCGGCACCGTGCTCGGCCAGCCCGAGGCGACCGTCGGCGTGCTGCCCGGGCTCGGCGGCTGCCACCTGATCCACCGCCTCTCCGACGCCGAGGCCGCGCCGCGCATCAACGAGATCTTGCTGACCGGCGGCACCTTCACCGGCGAGGAGGCCGTCGAGTTCGGCTTCGTCAACGCCGTGATCCCGGTCAAGGATCTGCCGCGCGCCAGCATGGCCCTCGCCGCCGAGATGGCCGAGCTGCGCGCCGGCCCGCCGTTCCGCAAGGAGCCCGCCCAGGTCACCGTCGACCTCGGTGTGTCCCCCACCAACGCCCAGGGCGTCGCCCTCGACCGTGAGCACCGCGAGCTGCTCGCCCGCACCATCGTCGACTGCAACAACCTGCCCTACGCCGCCGCCGCCGACCTCGAGGCCGAGCGCGCCGCCGAGAGCTTCTGCCTGTCCTCCTGCCGCATCGGCGTGCAGGCGCTGCTGCGCAGCAAGCCGCCGCAGTTCGAGCACCCGCTCGGCAAGTGAGGCTCGCGGCTCGGCTACACTCGCCGGGCCATGCCGCACGAGATCCCGGACACCGCGGCGCTGGTCCGGCGCCCGGGCTCTCGCCACCCACCGCGCCTCGTCTTCGATCTGCGCCTGCCGCCCGAGCAGGTCATCGCACGCCTGCTCGGCGAGCACGGCGTCCAGGAGCGCGAGGACGGGGCCTGGAGCGCGCGCGAGGCCGGCTACGACCTGCAGCGCGTCCCCGGCGGCTTCACCCTGACCAGCGACCCCGGCGGGCCCGGGGCCTGGCGACCGGGCACCCAGGCGATCTGCGAGGCCCGGCTCGAGGCGATCCCGGGCGGCTCGCGCCTGCTCGTGCGCTTCCGCCTGCATCCGCTGACCCGCAGCACCTTCGCCTTCCTCGCCCTGCTCGCGCTCGGCATGGCCGGCTTTCAGCTGGTCGTCGCCGGACCGGCCGCGGCGGCCCTCCTGTTGATCCCGCTCGCCGTGCTCACGCTGCTGCTCGCCGCCGACCGCAGTCGCCTGCGTTCCCAGCGAGACGCGCTGCGCTCGCTGATCGAGTCGACATTTACGCCACTTGCGCAGCCGCGGCAGACCGCCTCAACCGATCCGTTCCGGCTCGCCGACGTCCCCGCCGCCGATCACCGCGCCCAGGCCCGCGCGGATGCGGACGAAGATCCGTAATCCGCCCGCCAGATCCGCGGATTTACGGCGTTCTCACCCGTGTCCCCGGCCAGGGCTCGAGCGAACGCGACCTCCGGCCCCGGCCCGACGCCCGTCACTCGCCTGCACACATCGCCGCAGATCCATTAAACCCGTCTCATGGACGACGATCGGCCGACTCAGGGCTACCGCACTCTCGCCGACGCAACTCCGGAGACGCTGCCTCTGCACGAGCCCCTGGCTGACTTCTCGGTGCCGATGCTCGGCGCCATGCAGCTCGAGCTCGGCCTCGCCGCGCCGATCCGCCTCAGCCTCGATCGCGAGGAGCTGCGACTCACCCCCGGCAGCGGCCTGCGCCTGCGCAGCGCCGCCGCGCTCCCGCCGCTGCTGCTGCTGCGACACGCCCACCTCGACCTGCGCCGCGCCAGCCTCGACCTCGACGCCACCGGCCTCGGCGCCTTCGAGGCCCGCGCCGCCTCCGTCGCCCTCGGCGCCGCCTTCGAGCTCGTCCTCCCCTGGCAGCCCGGCAGCAGCGTCGTCGACGTCGCCATGCAGAACCTCCCCGCGCGCCCCGACGGCCGCCGCCGCGTGTGGGAGCGCGGCACCGCCAGCCTCTGGCTCGACCCCGACACCCGCCTCGAGCTCGCCGTCACCCCCGAGAGCGCCGAGCTCTCCACGTCCCACGCCGTCACCCTGCGCGTCATCGGCCTCGGCCTCGGCCTGCTCGCGATCCGCTACGTGTTCGGCGCCCAGCGCCTCGAGATCGAGGGCGCCGCCGGCCAGCCGCTGCGCAACGCCCTGCTGCGCTTCATCGCCTGGGTCGCCAGCCGCTATTTGCGACGCCGCCTCCCGGCCGCCCTCGCCGAGCCCGGCTACGACCCCTTCGCCGACCCCGACCGCCGCGCCCACTTCAACGCGCTGCTCGCCAACTTCAAGCCCGCCGCCAGGCCCGGGGCCGGCGCGACCGGGGACCCGGGCGTCGCCGCCGACAGCGCCGCCAACCAACAGCCCGGGGCCGGCGCGGCGGTCGCTTCGCACAGCCCCGATCAACCTGTCCCGGGGGCCAGCTCACATGCCCCTTCGCACAGCCCCGATCAACCTGTCCCGGGGACCCTCTCACCTGCCCCTTCGGACAGCCTGCGGACCCGCCTGCGCGCCCTCCAGCGCCTGCGCCTCGCGCCCGGCCCGCTCCCCGACGCCGCCCGGCTGCTCCTCGTGATCCCGCTCGGCGCGCGCGGCAGCCTGGCGCTGTGCACCGACCGCGGCGCCGCCGTGGACATCCGTCGCCGCGGCCCGCACCTCACCCTCGACGCCGCCGCCGGCCTCTACCTGCACGCCGAGCAGCTCCCCGCCCTGCCCGGCCTGCGGCTGCGCCACCTCGGCCTCAACTTCGGCCCGCTGATGATCGAGCTCGGCACCAGCCCGCCGCTCGGCAACTTCACGCTCGCCGCGATCCAGCAGGTCGGCCGCACCGTGTTGACCGGCAAGCTCTCGCCCGCGGTGCTGGCTCGCCTCGAGGCCCTCGGCACCCGCGACGAGCTGCTACGCCAGCGCCTGGGCGCCAGCTCCGAGCTCGTGCTCACCACCCCGCGCGACCAGGAGATCCTGCTGCGCCACGGCCCCGACGCGCTCGAGCTGAAGATCCCCGCCGGCCTCGAGCTCGAGTTCTCCGGCCTCGATCTCCTGCCCGACGCGACCATCAAGGGCCTGCGCTACCACTGGGCCGACGGCGAGCTCGAGCTCGACGCCACCCCCGCGCTCGGCGAGTTCGGCAACCTCTTCATGACCCAGCTGGTGCGCCACCGGGCCGCCCCGCACCTCCCGAAGCTGCTCGGCGCCCGCGGCCCCGAGGCCAGCACCCCGATCGACCCGCAGATCGCCGCCGCCCGCCCCGCTGTCCTGTTCGAAACGACGATCGCCGTGCTCGGCCCGCTGCAGGTCCGCCTCGACCCGGCCGACCGCGTCGAGCTCTCGCTCTCCGCCGCCGCCCTCGAGCTCCACTGCATCACCGGCCTCGCCATCCTGGTCCCCGAGCTCGAGCTCGCCCTCGTGCTCCAGCAGCTGCGCTTCGAGCCCCACAGCCGCCGCCTCGGCGCCGACACGACCTTCGGCGACTACATCAGCGAGCACCTCGCCCGCCTGCTCGAGTCCCTGGCCCTGGCACCGCTGCGCCAGCGCCTGCCGAGCTGGAAGCCCGAGCTCGACCCCGCCAGCGCCTGGCAGATCCTGCGCGTCGACGCCGGCCCGCTCGGCGCGATCGCCATCACCCTCCCCGTCGACGGCGTCCTCGTCGTCGAGCGCAGCCACGACGCGATCGAGCTGCGGGCCCAGCCCGCCCTCGAGGTCCGCCCCGAGGACCCGCGCTTCGTCCCCGCGTTCGGCTTCCAGCGCCTGCGCTGGCAGCCCGGCGACGACGCCTGGATCCTCGACTTCGATCCGCCGGTCGGCCCGCTCGTGCCCGAGCTGCTGCAGCGGGTCGTGCACAAGCTCGCCCCCGCGGAGACCCTCGCCGGCATCACGACGATGCTCGCCCTCCCGAAGCCCGCGCGCGCCCGTCGGCCGCCCTCGCCGCCCTCGACCGCCAGCACCGTCGTGTGGGAGACCAGCGTCCCGAAGCTCGGGCCCGTGCGCGTCTGCCTCGACCCCCAGCGCGCCGTCGACCTCGCCCTCGACCGCGAGCGCGCCACCGTCACCCCCGGCACCGGCGCCGTCGTTCGCCTCCCGGGCATCGGCTTCAACCTCGAGATCGACAACCTTCAGCTCTCGCTGCGCCCGCTCGGCGCGCACCTCGAGACCCAACCTGCGGCCGGCCCGCTGTTCGACCACATCCTCGAGCACGCGCTGAGCGGCCTGGTGGAGGCCCACGCCAACGACTTCTGGCCCAGCGGCGAGGCCGCGCGGATCGGCCAGGACACCCTGCTCGTGCTCGGTCGCGGCCAGCCCTGGGGCCCGCTGCGCATCAGCGTCCCGGAGCGCGGCGCGATCGGCCTGCACATCGACCACGAGGGCCTCCACCTGCGCTCCGAGGCCGGCCTCTTCATCTCCGGCCCGGCGATCGAGTGGCTGCCCGACTTCTATCTTCACACCCTCGGCTACACCCTCGAGACCGGCGCCGTGGTGCTCGAGATCAGCGGCATCGAGGAGAACTACTACCACGAGAAGCACCCGGTCAGCCCGATCACCCAGGCCCTGCTCGCGCACCTGATCAAGGTCCTCGTGGTGCCGAAGCTGCCGAAATGGACCGCCAAGCTCGGCGTGCGCGAGTTCCCGTTGCCGCCCGCCCCCGTCCGCGACCCCGCGCGCGTCGGCCTCTACCGCTTGCAGCTGCCCGGCGAATTCGGCGAGGTCGTCATCTCGATGGCCCCCGACGACGCCGTCACCGCGCGCGCCGACGAGGAGGAGTTCTCCGTCATCAGCGAGCGCGGCCTGCTTGCGACCCTGCCCGGCCTGCGCTTCGAGCTCTCGCTGCGCGGCGTCCGCTATCACATGCAGAGCGGCGAGGTCCAGGTCGGCGGCCTCGGCCAGCTGGAGAACGCCCTACTCGAGGCCCTCGTCGCCCGCCAGCTCGCCAGCAAGGTCAAGCAGGTCGGCAGCGAGACCCCCGGCGACATCAACGGCACCGTCGGCACCTTGCTCGAGCAGCTGCCCATCGACGACAAAGGCCGCAAGGTCCTCTTCCACCACAAGATGGTCGACATCCTGCTCATGCCGGGCGCGCGCCTCGAGGTCCGCGTCACCGTCGACGGCCTCGCCTTCGAGGCCACCCCCCCGCTCAAGATCGACGGCCCCGCCCGCATCGACTACATGTTCAACGGCATCCGCTACAAGTTCGCCGACGCCTCCTTCCACCTCGACCTCGACAAGGGCGGCATCATCTCCGGCCTCTTCACCGACGTCGTCATCCGCGAGGCCGAGAGCCGCCTCAACGACATGTTCAAGCCCCTGCTCCCGCCCGCGATGCGCGTCAAGGGCTACAACCTCGCCCGCGACCCGGCCTCGATGCAAAACATCGAGAAGCTGATCCAAAACTTCGCCCTGCTCGGCGACAAGAAGAACAAAGCCTAAGCCCCGCGCCCCGCCTCGCTCGCGGCGCGGGCCAGGCGGCGATAGAACACCCACACGTTGTGGAAGCCGCGCCGACGGTTGCGCTCCGCGCCGCGGAACAGGACGACATGGTGACCGAGCCGCTGGCAGACCTCGCAGGCGCAGGCCCGCCACGGCCGCGCCTCCAGCACCTCGCCATACGCCGCGCCGCGATCGACCCCGGGCTCGTGGATCCTCGCGTAGGCCGCGAGCGCCGCGAGCACGACCGCGCGCGAGCAAGCGCCGGCGTCATACTCGGCCAGGCGCCGCAGACAGCTGCGCTCGCCCTCGCGCGCGTCCGCCTCGTCGACCTCACCCGCACGAATGCGAGCCGCGAGCCGCACGTTCCCCGCCACCTGCGGCACCCGAATCGCGCTGTAGGCGTGATCGAGGGTGAAGTAATTCCCGCGATCGGCCATGAACGCCTGCCGTAGCGGCGAGGTGCTGTCGAAACTGACCACCCCCAATTCGGCGAAGCGGGCGAGCCCGGCGAGCCGCGTCACGCCGAGCAGGTGAATCCGCGTATCGGCCCGCCGCCCCACCTGAATCGCCTCGAGACAGCGGAGGATGTCGGCCGTCCTCATCGGAACGATCCCGCCGAGCGCGACGTAACGAAACCCGATCCTCTGCAGCGCATCGACGGCGAATGCATAGGATCGCGGGCTCCACCCCTGCGCGACGCCGACCGGAAGGAAGCGCAGCCCGCCGCGCGTCGCCGTGCGATGAAACTCGGCCGCGAGCGCCAGCGTGAGCTCCTGGCGCTCGCGGAGCGCCGCCGGGACGCCGTCGCCCTCCCACTCGGGGCGATACTCCGGGATGACATGGTCGACCGAGATCCCGCAGTCGAAGCCGCCCCGCTCATAGAACTCGATCACCTCCTCCACCGTGTAGGGCGGCGCGGCGTGCTTGATGTAGCTGAAGGCGCCGCAATCGCCCATGAAGCGGAGCGGGCCCCAGCGGTGGCCCTCGGCCCGAAAGCTGCGACGCAAACCATCGCGGGCCAGCCTCGCGCGCTGCAGCCGCGTATATCTCGCTTGCCCTGCCCCGCCGGTCCCGTCGACGATCGCCTTCGAGACCAGCACGCCATCGTATGCGCGCTCCGAGAACACCTCGTGCGCATACTGGTCGTCGCGGTCGCGCACCCGCCCGGCCCCGCGGCGCTCGGTCACAAGGTCAAAGCTGGGATCGACGAGGTCCTGGCTGTCCGGCAGGTAGTATTTCATCGCCCCCGCCGCCCTCTTGGCGCATCGTCGTCGCGGGTACGAGCCAGCGCCGCAGCGAACAGCCGGCCGATCTCCCCGGCCCCCAGCCGCGATCCCAGCAGCAGGTCGAGCGCCCAGCGCGGGCCGTCCTGAAGCACCGCGCTCACGGCGTCCTCGGCGGTCACCGGGCGCAAGTGCTGACGCAGCAGCGCCTCCTGCTCGCCCTCGACGCAGCTGCAATGAAAGCGACCGCCAGGCGACCCGATCACGAAGATCGCCCCGTCGTCCTCCGCAAAGATGGTCCCGGCCGGCCAC
>Ga0066600_10000602_pt1 | contig 12851 bp, 9 predicted proteins | sample Lowcelwee11metaG_FD_59486 | JGI IMG/M metagenome (GOLD analysis project Ga0066600, IMG submission 59486) | Freshwater pond sediment microbial communities from the University of Edinburgh, under environmental carbon perturbations - Low... | ecosystem: Environmental > Aquatic > Freshwater > Pond >... | reverse complement strand
TTATTACTGCTATTATTATTGTTCTCATTTTTTATCTCCGCTATAGCTATTTTACAGTTATGCTGCCCATATTATTATCTATCCTCAGACATTTTTTATTCTTTTCGCATATTCTGAGGTCGTCATCAATTTCCATTCCCGGTTTATATTCGGTTTTCTCATCGCCTACTGATCTGAAATAATCATACGACGCCGGATCTCTAAGTCCGATAGTAACATCGCCGAAACTTACTTTCACATCGGAATCGATCTTTCCCGTAAGTTTATGGTCGGTTATCTCCGCCTCGCCCATATTAAGACTGAGGTTAAGATCAGATTCAGATCCTCTTACCTCAAGATCCCCTGCGGTGAGCTCCACTTTTATTATATCAAGTTTTGAATCGGAAATTTCTATTCCGCCGAGAGATGAGATTACATTCAATTTTTCTCCCTTGATCCCTATTATGAGCACATCTCCGCTTTTGTTGTCTATTTCAGCTTCTGTAACATTCGATGAACTTATTTTTATGTCGCCGACCTGAAAAGTGCTTTTCAGTTTACCCGTGAATTCCGACAGGTCAAAATTTCCTGTTTTATTCTCGACTTTCAGCGACCCGGATACTTTTTTCAGCCTGAGGTCACCTGAAAAGGTTTTAATATCGAGAACGCCTTCAAAATCTTCGACTTTCAGATCGCCTGATTTATTTCTGTAATTTATTACTCCAGATACATTGCTTATTTCCGTATCCATATTCTTTCCGTCAAAAAGAAGCTCCCCTTTGATATTTTTGACATTAAGATCGCCGTTGGCCAGAGTGACAATTATTGAAATGTCTTTCGGCGTAAAAATGGTAATATATTTTCCGTCTTTATGTTTTTTAACAAGGTCTATCTTCAGCTCTTTCTTGTCTATAGTCAGCTGTGCGTCAGTTTTTGAAGTTTCATCGTTTTTCAATTCGGCCGATTTCAGCTGTTCCTCCGTAAAAGGTTTGTTCGTAAAATAAAGTTCCACTGTTTTATTTTTCGTGCCTACTATATTGGTGCTGAAGTCTTCTCCTTCGCAGGTTATCTGTCTGATACTTTCATTCTGAACCGTTATTTTTTTGACGCCGTCACCCGTCTGTACAGAAAAATCACCGGCGAAAAGGCCTGCCGCCATTACGGCTGTCATCATAACGGAAATAATTCTTTTTATATTCATTTTATCTTCCTTTTTCATTGTTCGCATTAATTTCTTCAGCCTTAAATCTGAAGTACTCGCTGTTTTCTGATGAAACGCTTCTTACAGCCTGATCCGCATAAGCAGAATCGCTTTCTTCAAGCATAGTCAGAGCTTCTATTCTGTTCGTTTCGTCCTTGTCGTTCAAAACCACCTGGAACAGAGCTTCCCTTACATCTTTTTCCTTGATCTGATCAGAAACCATTTTCATTGCTTTTCTCCTGATGATAGGATCAGGATCGTTAAGGATGGTCTTTACTAAAGTTTCTTTGAATCTTGAATCTGTCGAACGGTCCATCGCTTTCAATGTTTTTAATTTCACGCCGGGATTATTTTCATTCTCCATAAGATATTTAAGAGTGTTTATAATGGCCGGATCGTTCTTGGATCCTTTTATGACTTTATTTGTACTTACATCGAAATTTATCGTGATTTCTTCTTCGTCTTCGTCAATTTTTAAATTTTCTACTTTATATTTGCTCATATCTATACCGTCATATATGCTCGAGCCGCTTTCGACAGCTACTGTTTTATACGGGATTGCTTCTCCTTTAATATTTGATGCCAGAGGCTGATCCGAATTCGACTTTCCACTGAAATGATACATCGTCGCATAGAAAGTAAGAAGAATAACCGCCGCATACTGTAAAAATTTTCTTCCGTAATTATTAAATATATCTGAAAAATTTATTTTTTTGCTTTCAACTGAAATTGAAGCCGCCAGTTTTTCCCTGTTCATTTCAAGCAGTTCATCTGACGCTTTTGAGAATGCGCTTCCGCTTAGCATAGCTTTCTCTTTTTTCAGCGCTGAATAATATTTTTTAAGTTCAGGATCTTTTTCGATGGCTTTATGAATGCTTTTTATTTCTTCGGCATTCTCAATTTCATCGAAAACCAGATCAAATATTTTTTCTTTCATATCGTTCATAATTCTTCCCTTCCTTTAGATTTCAATATTATTTCTTATATTTTCAACCGCTCTGTGAAAATACTTTTTCACTGTGCCTTCGTTGAGAGACAGGATATCTGCTATCTCTCTGAACTTTTTACCTTCAAAACTTTTCAGATAGACGACGCTTTTCTGCTGAAGGGAAAGCTTCTCGACCTCTTTTTTGACCAGCTCCAATTTCTCCTCGTCGCTGAGTTCGCGATCCTCAGCGATGAGATTTTCATGCCCGTTATCCGGCGAATGGAAGTTTTCGTCGAATTCGGAATATTCCGGTCTTTTATTATAAGTAGTGTAAGCGGTATTCACCGCGATCCTGTAGATCCATGTATAAAACGATGATTCCCTGTTGAACTGACCGAGATTGTTATAAACTTTAATAAAGGTATTCTGATAAGCATCCGATGCGTCGTCTTCGTTTTTCAATATGTTCAGTAGTAAGTTCATGATCTGCCTGTCATATTTCCTTATCAGTTTATCAAAGGCTTTTGTGTCTCCTTTGACCGTTTTGTCTATCAGTTCGTTCTCAATTCTTTTCAGTTCGTTCATTCCTTATCATTTCTCCCGGGGAACGGTTGCTTTGCCAGCCTTTGAGAAGTTCCGGTCAGGCCGGCACCGACCATCGCTTCTCAACCCTTAGACCCCTGTTATTTAAAAAAGTTGTCATTGAATTTTAATTTTTTTTATCTGTTCTATTTCCGAGTTCTTTTTTTACTTCATCTGATGTATAACCTTTTCCTGATTTTGCCAGATCAGAAATTGTTCCCTCGAAAATTATCTTGCCGCCTGTCGGACCGCCGTCGGGTCCCATGTCTATTACATGATCGCAGTTGACGATCACATCAAGATTGTGCTCGATTATAATGATCGTGCTTCCTGCATCTCTCAGCTCTTTTAGTACATTCAGCAGATGCTGTATATCGAGAAAATGAAGTCCGGTTGTCGGTTCGTCGAGAATATAGACCGTTCCCGCTTTCTTTGTTCTTGAAAGTTCTTTCGCGAGTTTTATCCTCTGCGCTTCCCCGCCCGATAATGTCGTCGAAGGCTGCCCGAGTTTGATATATCCCATACCGACCTGCATTAGAGTTTCCATTTTATTCTTGAGTACCGGAATGTTCTTAAAATGCTCGTAGGCTTCCTGTACATCCATATCGAGGATCTCATTGATGTTCTTATCTTTGAATGTTGCTTCGAGAGTTTCAGAACTGTACCTTTTTCCGTGACATACATCGCATTCCACATAAACATCGGCGAGAAAGTGCATTTCGATCTTTATTACACCGCTGCCTTCGCATTTTTCGCATCTTCCGCCCTTCACATTAAAGCTGAACCGGGATTTTGTATATCCTCTCATCCTCGCAAGTTTTGTCTGCGCCATTATATCCCTGATATGATCGAATGCCCCGATATATGTAACCGGATTCGATCTGGGTGTTCTTCCGATCGGGCTCTGATCGATCTTGATAAGCCTGATCTCGTGATCTTCGAACTTTATTCCGAGATTATCCTCAAAATATATATCCTTATATTCATAATCCGATTTCAGATTGGACATATCTTTTAGATCTTCCTTATTTGAAGCCATGGTCTTAAGCGCATTGAAAAGACTGTCCATTACAAGACTGCTCTTTCCTGCGCCTGAAACTCCCGTTACTACGGTCATTTTATTTAACGGGAATTTTGCGGCTATATTTTTAAGATTGTTGGTTTTGCAGCCTGTGATCACGATATTTCCTCTGCTTTCGACATCATTCATATCAATATGAACATTCTCGCGTCTGAAAACATAATCTGAAGTATGGGTGACGGATTTTTCCAGTCCTTTGAAAGATCCTCTGTAAACTATTTCACCGCCGTATATACCCGCTTCTTTTCCGAAATCCACTATCATATCGCCGGTCTCGATAGTTTCCCTATCATGTTCGACGACGATAACGGTGTTCCCTTTATTCTTTAACTGTATAAGATTTTCTAAAAGTCTCTGATTGTCTTTCTGATGCAGTCCGATGCTCGGTTCGTCGAGAACATATATTACGCCTGTCAGGCCGCTCGCTATCTGGCTCGCAAGCCTTATTCTCTGTGATTCTCCGCCCGAAAGACTTCGTGCTGTTCTGTCCAGAGTGAGATATTTAAGCCCGACATTGACCAGAAATCCGAGCCTTTCCTGCATTTCCTTTAACAGTTCTTTGACAATAAAATTCTCTTTCTCTGTAAGATTTTTCGGAAGATCTTTTACGAATTTTAAAAGCTTATCAATCTCAAGCTGCGTGATCTCGTTTACGGCAAGCCCGTTTACCCTGACAGCTAATGATTCCCTCCTGAGCCTTTTACCTCCGCAAGAGCTGCATTCTGCGTCGGTCATAAAGACTTCATAATAAGTCCTTGCCATATTTGATGATGTCTCTGCGTATCTACGCTGTATCATGTTCGCGAGACCCTCATAAGAAGTCGTGAGTGTCCCGTTGAATGTTTTTGATGTGTAAGTCATGGAAAGCTGTTTTTTTGTACCGTACATGATCGCTTTCACAACTTCTTCAGGTATCTGATTAAAAGGTGTTTTAGGATCAACTTCGTAAGCTTCCATTATCCCCTTTATCTTTTTGAACTCGATATTCTGCCCTACTATAAAAGGTATAGCTCCCTCTGAAATATTCCGTTTGGGATATTTTACCAGTTTATTTATATCCACGCGTTTAAAAAATCCGAGCCCGTGACAGTCGGGGCACATTCCCGCCGGCGTATTGAATGAAAATGAATTCTGCGACAGATCTGGATAGCTGATAGAGCATTTCTGACAGTAATTTTTCTCGCTGTAAAGAATTTCAGTATCTGCGTCGAGATCCTTTATTATCAGATTTCCCTGAGACAGTTTAAGCGCTGTCTCTATTGATTCGGCGAGCCTGCTTTTTACATCATCATTTTTTTTCAGCCTGTCAACGACCACGAAAAGTTTATGGAATTTCTTTTCGTCAACATTGATTTCGTCTTCAAGAGTGTATTCTTTATCGTCTATGATTATCCTGAAATACCCCTCCGCCTTCAGGTAATCTATCGAGTTCTTAAGATTCCCTTTCTGCCTCTGGATATACGGCGATATAACCGAGAACTTCGTGTCCTGCTTCATGTTTCTCATAACATCATTAATAATCTCATCTACCGATCTTGATGTCACATGATCGCCGCAGTTGTAGCAGAACTGATGTCCGACCCTCGCGTACATCATCCTTATAAAATCGAATATTTCAGTTACAGTGCCGACTGTAGAACGCGGATTCGACGATGATGTCTTCTGTTCGATCGATATTGCCGGCGAAAGTCCCTCGATGGAATCTACCTTCGGCTTTTTCATCACACCAAGAAACTGTTTCGTATAATTCGACAGAGATTCCACATACCGTCTCTGACCTTCGGTATAAATCGTGTCGAATGCCATTGATGATTTTCCCGAACCGCTGATCCCGGTGAATACGATCAGCTTGTTTTTTTCAAGTTCCAGGCTCACATGTTTTAGATTATGTTCGCCCGCCCCTTTTATAATAAGTTTTTCTGATGCCATTTTGTCCCCTGTTAAAAAAGCTATTGAAATATATAATATTCCGCTGGTTTAATAAACCTGTTTTTATATTTTTTTGATAAATCCCGACGATACGACACTTAATATTTACGCACGAAACTTGACAAAATGTATTTTATTGTATATATTATTGTCAGAGAAAATATTATCGGCGTTGTAAACTTATACTCACAAACGCTCCCGTAAAAACCCGGGAGAAGTTTAATTGCCCTCAAAATTTTCTCTAAAAAAAGTGGTTTTTCCAATAGAGGGACTTAAGGAGGATAAAATGAAGATTTTAATGCTGGTTTTAATTGGTTTTACGACCATTGTTATGGCCGTTGACAGAATCAATCCGAATACTGATCCTGACCGCTGGTTCAAGATCGTCATGACAGACGAAAAAGGATTACCGCTAGATGACGGATTTTACAATGTTACACTCAAAGTATATGATAAAAATATTGACGGCAAGCTTATTTCAGAGTCAAAAGAAATATTAGAATCAAAAGACGGCGTATCTCAATTGCCTGAAAACAAACTGAAAGAACTCGGCAGAAAAGGATATAATGAAATCTGGGTCTCTTTAAAAATTGAGAATTATCCTGAACCTAAAAACAGAACAAGAGTTTTTCTTGATACCTATAAATAGCTGATTTATTTATTTTTGTTTCTATTTTATCTAAACAGTTTTTTACTTTAATTCTTCTTTTATATTTTTTCAGGATCGGGCAGAGACAATCTGTCTGTTTTTCCGTTCGGTAGAAGAGGAATTTTTTCCAGAAACATGAAATATGCCGGGATCATGTAATCCGGTATGGATTTTGCCAGCATGGAATGCAAATTTTCGGCATCATATTCAGTCTCAGAGACTAAATAAGCCGCAAGATATTTACTGCCGTCTTTTCTGTCTTTAGCAGTGACTATACTCTCTCTGATCCCGTCAATTGATAATAACTGACTTTCAATCTCGCCGAGTTCGATCCTGAACCCGCGTATCTTGACCTGATGATCGATCCTGCCCAGAAACTCAATATTCCCGTCTGGAAGCCATCTGCACAGATCGCCTGTTCTGTATGCCCGGACCGCGCGGGAAGGTTTGTCGTACTCGTTATATACTGTAGAACTTTCCGGATCCCACCATATAAATTTTTGACATGTAAGCTCTACCTGGTTGAGATATCCGTCTGTCAGATTATTTCCTGAAACAAGAAGTTCTCCAGGAGCATTTACGGGAAGTAATTTAAAAAATTCATTTACAATATAAACATTTGTGTTGGGGATCGGCTTGCCGATAATAGAATTGCTTTTAAATATTTCATCATTTTCATGAATTTCACGCTTCGACTCTTCTAAATTAAAGCTGTTTATATCAGAATTCTCATCTGAAAGTTCGAAAGCAATGCTCAATTGCTCTTCTATATTCGCAAGCAGATGATCAATAGTTGTCAGGGGATTGGATATAACTACTCTGAAAACTGTAATTCCGTCAGAATATTTATGCTTAGTATTAAATAAAACAGTTTTTGATACAAATGTTTTTCCTGATCGGAACTGTCTTTTCTGTATCTGATCGTTTATGCTGTTGATCCGTTTATTTTCCTCTTCAGATAGAATAGAATTTTTTAATTTCTCTCTTAGATCATGAGGAATGAATCTGTAATTTACTATATTCATCGTAGGATCTGAGATAAGCTCAAAGGCTTGATGATTACTAATAAATCTAGAGAATTGTTTAGCTTTGTCAATTCCCGTGTTGATCAGATATTCCAGCCCGTTCTGACCGAAAATATGCAGAACCGAATGCAGAAGAAGTGATGTTGCCGGTCTCGATCCCTCAATGCTGATTTTTCCGGTATCATGCGAATCGGGTAAAGCCTGATATCTGGCGTTTACCTGAATGGACGATAAAGATCCGGAATCTTTAAAGAGACAGAAACTTATTCCCTGCGGAAGATAGAACTGCTTATGCCCGCACATCGTTACGGAGTCGGCAAATTCAATTCCTGACAATAAATACGAATACTTATCAGAAAATATAATCGGACCGCCCCATGCCGCGTCAATATGAAAATGTATTTTGTATTTTGAAGCTAAAACGCTCATCTCTAACAAAGGATCTATCTGACCTGTTTCTGTAGCGCCTGCGATACCTACTATCGCGATTATAAATATTTTTTCTTCATTACATTTTTTAATCGTTTCTTCGAGAGCTAAAGTATCTATTTTTCCGTTTTCATCATTATCTACGCAGATCACATTATCTTTTCCGAATCCGAGCACCGAAGCAGCCTTGTTAATTGAATAATGCATCAGTCTGGAACCGATGATCACAGCATCCTGATAACCTTTGGAATTTAAGACTTTATAAACACTCTGGTTTTTCCCAGAGCCCTCGAGAAGGCCTTTGTTCCTTGCAACGAGCAATGATGTTATATTAGCTATGGTGCCGCATGAAGTAACTGTTCCGAAGTTAAGATTAGGATCGGTAAAAGCGCTGTCGTAGAATTCCTTCGGTTTCTTAAAAATTTTACGGTGAAGCATACCGAGAGTCTGCTTTTCCAGTACGGTCAGCGACTTTGAAGTCTCAAGTTTAACCATGTTCTGATTCAGAACAGAAATGAACAGGCTCAATTCATGTACATAAAACGGCAATTTTGATGTCATATGTCCGATAAAATAAGGTGAATTCGTATCAACAGTATAAGGTAATACTTCATTTTTCAACTTACTGTAATAGTCCCCGATAGTAAGCGGAAATGTCGGGATTTTTGTGTTATTGAATTTTTCTAAAAGCGACTGAAAATTGACATCGGATGCAGTATAATGATTGTCTCTTCTGTAATTAATGTTATCAAGAATTTTCTGATATTGTGAATCTGAATAGAAATATTTCATACTGCTGTTGTTCCTGCCTATAACGACATTGAACCATGTAACATCGGCGCTGACTTCCGATGATCCGTAAATATTGACCAGTGAAGTGTTGACAAGCCTGCTTTTGAATGAAGATATCACATGAGCAGGAAGGTGTTCTCCGCTGCAGAAGATATATTTTACATAATCGAGAAGCGAAATGTCTTTATCTGGAATTTCAAGTATCGCTTTCAGCAGAGACGGCACAAGTGTGAGTCTTGATATTCTGTATCTGATTATATCCTGCAGTAATAATGAGTGATTTTCGACTTCGCGTTTCGGAAGTATTACATTGGTTATACCTTTTAAAAGCGGCGAAAATATTTCAGCCACATGATCCACGAAACCTACCGAAGCTTCTGAGCAGGTTATCTCGTCAGCTTCATAAGGAAAGCACAGCCAGCCCCAGTTCAGTCTGTTGAATAATCCTTTTTTTGTGCCCAAAACGCCTTTCGGTTTACCTGTCGATCCGGAAGTATATATGATATAGACATGTGAAGACTCAGCCCGTTTTTCATCACTTTTGCTTTCCAAAACGCCCTTATGCAAAGGTTGGATGCAGTCTATATTAATAAAATTAATTCCTGCTTTCCTGTAACTGCAGGTGCTCTTTAAAATAACTGTTCTCGCTGAAGTATCATCCAGCATATAGGATATCCTGTCTTCGGGATCTTCCGGATCTATTGGAAGATATGTGCATCCCGACTTGATTATCGCCAATATGCCGATTACCATTTCAGGAGATCTCTCGATCATCAGGCCGATAATTTCATCGGGTACAACGCCTTTTTCTATCAGAACAGACGATAATTGTTCTGATCTTTCATCCAGCTCTCTAAATGTAATTTGACTGTCTTCATATATCAGAGCAATTTTATCGGGATTATTTTCCGCCTGTTCTTTGAATAATCCTAAAATTGATGTTTCTTCATTACTGTCATCTGAAATAATGTCATTGAATTCATAAAGGATTTTATGCTTTTCAGCTTCAGAGATCATATCGGTATCTTTGTCAGTCTGATTAAACGGACCGGTTACTGTTTTAATTTTTTTTTCTGAAGCAAATCCTTTATCGAAAGCAACTCTGTATTTGAGAGGGGATAATTTTTTTTCAGTATTTTCCCTGATGTCAAAATCCTGATAGTTTTTCAGTTCCCTGATGATCGGTTCGATATCCGAATCTTTAACCGGAGAAAAAAAGAAAATTGCCGCGCTGATCCTGGTAAGAATATTTTCATAAGGAAGGCTCCAATCTGAAACGAGCTTTCTTTGGTTTTTTAATTTCTCAAAACTGTTTTTTACTTCCAGAATCTCCGGTACATACATTTTAAATCGTCCAATAATTATTCTTTTTAATTCCGGCAAAGAAAATAAATATATTCCAAAATTCAACAATATTCAAGTTTAAATCAATCTTTGAACTTGTAAATAAATAATTTTGTATTTAAATTTGGTCTAATTTAAAGCTAAAGCGATCATTATAATGAAAAAGTGCGATCTGATAGTGGTAACAGGACCTACCGCAACGGGAAAAACCCGTTTCGCGGCTTTGCTCTCAGAAAAACTCAACTGTGAGATCATCTCGGCCGATTCAAGGCAGGTTTACCGCGGAATGAGCATCGGCACAGGTAAAGATCTTGATGATTATTGTATAAACGGAAAAAATATCCCTTACCATCTTATAGATATCTGCGACGCAGGCGAAGAATATAATGTTTTCAGGTTCAAGCAGGACTTTAGAAGGACTTACGAAGATATCATATCGCGCGGAAAGACGCCTGTACTCTGCGGCGGCTCCGGATTGTATATTGAGGCTGTATTGAAGGATTACGGTCTTATTAATGTGCCGGAAAACCCTGAGCTCAGAAAAGAGCTTGAGAATAAGACCTATGATGAGTTGACTGAGATGCTTTCCGGACTTACAGCTCTGCACAATATATCCGATACTTCGAACAGAAAAAGATTGCTCAGGGCAATAGAGATCGCACTATATCAGAAAAACCATCCGCTCGAGAATCTGAAAGAGCCTATGGATTTTATCATATTCGGTATTCAGTTCGAGAGGGAAAAGATAAAGGCACGGATCACCGAAAGGCTCAGGTCAAGATTAAAGAATTGCATGGTTGAAGAAGCGAAAGCTTTACTGGACAAAGGGATTTCAAAGGATAAGCTGATCTATTACGGACTTGAGTATAAATTTCTCGCGGAATATCTCGATGGTCAGTACAATTTTAATGATATGTTCCAGAAGCTTAATTCCGCGATCCACAGATTCGCGAAAAGACAGATGACCTGGTTCCGTAAAATGGAACGCGACGGAATTAAAATAAACTGGATTGAAGGAAATCTGTCTGCGGATGAAAAAATAAATGAAGCATTAAAAATCCTGGAGCTGAATAATTGAAAAAGGCATTAATTCTGACAGGCGCCGGTCTTTCAGCCGAATCAGGCATCAAAACATTCAGAGATTCCAACGGACTGTGGGAAGAACACGATGTAATGGAAGTCTGTTCTGTTGAAGGTTATCTGAGGGACAGGGAAAAGGTACTCAATTTTTACGATATGAGGCGTAAAGACTCCGAGCATAAAGATCCTAACGCCGCACATTTTATGATAGCTGAAATGAAGCATAAATTCGGCAGCAATGTTTCTGTGATAACTCAGAATGTTGATGATCTGCTTGAAAAAGCCGGATGCGAAAATGTTATTCATCTGCACGGGAAATTGAAAGAGCTCAGATGCGAAATGTGTGGAAATATCTTTGATATCGGGTACAGATCAATTAAAGAGATCCCCGAATGTCCGAAATGCCATAGCCATGCGATCAGGCATCATATTGTCATGTTCGGAGAACCCGCCCCATTCTACCAGAAGCTGTACAATGAACTGACCACCACCGAACTTCTCGTTGTTATAGGGACTTCGGGAGAAGTGCTGCCAGTTGATCAATTCGCGTCTTATGTAAAATACTCTATCCTGAATAATCTTGAGCATTCAATGGCTATAAATCACATGATCTTCACACACACTTTCTATGAAAGAGCTACGACCGCTGCACCTAAAATCAAAAAACTGATCGAAAAATATTTCGAGACAGGTAAAATATGAACAAATGGAAAATTCCGTCATTGCTCGAAGAAGAAGTAAGAACCCGCGATAAAAACTGCGTTTATTGTGGTGTTGAAATGGTTGACAGTGTGCCACGGAGAAGTCCTAGAAGTCATGCAGCTACCCGGGAACATATTATAAACGATGAAACAATTATAACAAAAGAAAATATCGCCCGCTGCTGCTCATCATGCAACTCAAGCAAAGGCACAAAAGATTTTTCCGTTTGGATTAATTCAAAATATTGCAGAGACCGAGGAATTACTGAAGAGTCAGTTGCGGAAATAGTTAAAATAGCGCTCCGAAAAGCACGATTGAAAGATTTATAAACAATAACTTTTTTTCACTAATACAGTTTTGCCCTGTATTTAAATCTTTGTCTTCAATCTTCTAATCTTCCCCGCGTAAAATCTTTTCAGAAACAGCGGCATGGAACATTACGCAGTATAAATCGTCTATTCTGTTCTTTTCGTATTTCTTTGTTTATAATTTCGGTTGTTCAGCGCTGAAAAGCACTTTTTATGCGTGTCTTTTTCTTTGTTACTTTCATTTTGGACAAGCAAAAGAAAGTAAATAAATCTATTCTTTCTCTTCTAAAACTTTTACAGCCTTTTCAATATCCTTGACCTTATAGATCAGATCCGGAAGTCTGCCTAAACATGCGTCAATTTTTCTCTGTTTGGCAAGTTCCCTTGATGGTGTGCCTGAAATAATACTGCCGTCTTTAATATTGCCCGCAATACCTGCCTGTGCCCCTATCATAACACCGTTCCCGATAGTTATATGCCCTACAAAACCTACCTGACCTCCGATCATACAGTGAGAACCTATCTTAGTACTGCCTGATACTCCTGACTGAGCGGCCATAACAGTGTTCTGACCGATCTCAACATTATGGGCTATCTGGAGAAGATTGTCAAGTTTGGCTCCCTTCCTGATAATAGTGGAGCCTAAAGTCGCCCTGTCTATACAGGTATTAGCGCCTATCTCAACATCATCTTCAATAATAACATTTCCCACCTGCGGGATTTTATCATAAGCAGCCTGGTTAGGAGCGAATCCGAAACCGTCGCTGCCTATCACTGCGCCGTTCTGAATAATAACATTATTTCCGATCATACAGTTTTCTC
>Ga0066600_10000586_pt1 | contig 13093 bp, 10 predicted proteins | sample Lowcelwee11metaG_FD_59486 | JGI IMG/M metagenome (GOLD analysis project Ga0066600, IMG submission 59486) | Freshwater pond sediment microbial communities from the University of Edinburgh, under environmental carbon perturbations - Low... | ecosystem: Environmental > Aquatic > Freshwater > Pond... | reverse complement strand
CGCGCCGCTCTGCCGCAGAGAAAGCTCACCTTTACCATCCTGACCGTCGCCAAGGACGGAAGGCAGCTTGTGGCCGAATTCGTGCGCCGGGAACTTGCCAAATTCGACGTGGAAGTGAAGGTCATCAGCATCGCTGACCAATTTGAATATTTCAACAACCTGATCTACCGCACCACAACCAGCGTGGTGCTGGGCGGGATCCCCGATTATCCCTCTTCGTTCCATTTTCTCACCCATTTGGTTGAAAAAAACGGGTATTATAATGTTTTCAAGTTCGCTTTTCCCAAGCTGCAGGCAAGGATCAAGATACTGCCCAGCGTGGACATCATCCGGGAAACGCGGATGTTGGCGGAGATCAATGCCGCTTTTGAAAGTGATTCAATCTATATTCCCCTCTATTACAGTTCGAATTTTATCGCCATAAGGAATCGCATTAAAGCCATTGCCTTTAAGTACGGCGACATCACTGATTTCGCCAATTTGGAGGTTGCCGATGAACCAGTCCATTAACCAGATCAAAGATTCCCTGATCGCCGGACAACCGATCGTGCAGATCGTCTCTTTTGAAGAAAAACGGATCGAAGGCTTTTTAAAAAAACTATGCCAGCAGACCCTAAAAAGCCTGAATGTCTGCACCTGGGATAGCCACAACGGCCTCAGCCGCAATGAATCCGCGATCCCGGACTGCAAAGATCCGGCGCCAGCATTGGATTTCGCACTGGCTGCCAAAGAACCGGCATTTTTTATTTTCAAGGACCTGAACTCCCGGCTGCGCAACTCCCCCGGACTCACCCGCAAGATCCGCGAATGCTACTTGCAGTTCAAGAACAGCAAGAAATTCCTTTTTCTCCTCTCGCCCGATGATTTCCTGCCGGCCAGCCTGAAAAAAGAAATCGACATCATTCATTTCGAACTCCCCGATTACGAAGAACTGGAAAATCTCTGCATTAAATTTCTGGAATCCATGGAAAAGGCCGGGATCCAGGTACAACTCCGTGAGGAGGAAAAAAGAAACTTTGTCACTGCCGTCCAGGGCTTGACCCTGGATGAAGCTTACAAAGCCTACATGAAGGCGTTCCAAGGACAACCGCGCATTCACATGGGTTTGATCGAAAAGATACATCTGGAGAAAAAGCAGCTTATCCTGAAGGAAAACGTACTGGAGTTTTTCACCCATACCCTGACCATGGATGACATGGGCGGGCTGGACAAATTGAAAGACTGGCTGATGAAAAGGAAAAAAGCTTTTTCCAAGGAAGCCCGCGAATTCGGCCTGGACAAGCCCAAGGGGATCTTGACCATGGGCGTTACCGGCTGCGGCAAGAGCCTGGCCTCCAAGGTCATCGCCACGCTATGGAACCTGCCCTTGTTCCGCATGGACATGAACCTGGTCTATTCCGGCATTGCCGGCGCGCCGGAGGAGGTATTCGCCCGCTCCCTCAAAACCATGGATTCAGTTGCCCCGGCCGTGCTCTGGATTGATGAGATTGAAAGCGGCATCAGCGACAAGCAATCCGACGGTTCCTCCTCTCGTATCCTGGGATATTTTCTCACCTGGATGCAGGAGCACAAATCGGAAATTTTCATCGCCGCCACGGCCAACCGCATTGACCTTCTGCCGGCCGAACTGCTGCGCCGCGGCCGTTTCGACCAGATCTTCTTCATCGACCTGCCCACGCGCAAGGAAAGGGAGGAGGTTTTTACCATCCACCTGACCAAGAGAGACAACGACTTGAGTAAATTCAATATCCCGCAACTGGCCCAGATTACCAAGAACTGGTCGGGGTCAGAGATTGAGCAGGTGATCATTTCCGGCATGTACGAGGCGTTCGCCGAAAACCGCAAATTGAACGAAGACGATCTTTTCGTTATTTTCGGCAACTCGGTGCCGCTGGCCACCACCATGGAAGAACAGATCAAGAAGGTCAGGAGCTGGGCCCACAACCGAGCCGTCCGCGCGTCTTCGGACAAGGAATATTGAATAAACCGGGCTCGGTTTACGGTAGACGGCATAAGGCATACGGTGAGGAGAACGGCATTCGTCATGAAGCTTCGGTTTATTGCGGTTGCCGTACACCGTCAACCGTATGCCCTACACCGAGTCCCCAGGTCCTTCTAGCCCCATGATCACTCCTCCCCGCTTCGCCGCCGACGTCATGCTGGGCCGGACAGCCAAATGGCTGAGAATGCTCGGCTTCGACACCCTTTACGACAACCGGGCCGCTGATGATATTTTGCAGGAACTTTGTATCAATGAAAACCGTTTCCTGCTGACCAAGGACGTGGCGCTGCATCAGGCCATGCCCTCCGGGACCAGTTGCCTGGTCCAAGCCGTATCCCCCCGCCAGCAGATTAAAGAGATCGTTTCGATTTTCCGCCTGGACCGCTTTGTCCTGCCGCCGCGCTGTCCGCTTTGCAACGGCGAGTTGGCAGCGATCGACAAGACGCAGATCAAGGACCTGGTCCCGCCCTATGTCTTTCGCACCCAAACCCGCTTTCAACAATGCTCGCTTTGCAAAAAAATCTACTGGCCGGGAACCCATCTTCAAAAAATCAATCTGACGATCGAAAATATCAGAAGACTTTCTGATTGATCAGAGTGGCCTGATAGGCGGCGCCGAAGCCGTTGTCAATGTTGACCACCGAGATGCCGCCGGCGCAGGAATTGAGCATGGAGAGCAGGGCCGACAAACCGCCGAAATTGCTGCCGTAGCCGACCGAGGTCGGGACGGCGATGATCGGCGTGGAGGTCAGCCCGGCCACGACCGAAGGCAGAGCCCCTTCCATGCCGGCCACGGCGATGATCACCGAGTAGTCGTTCAGTTTTTTTTGCAGGTTCAGGATCCTAGCCAGGCAGGCGACGCCCACATCATATTCCTTTTCGGTGCGGTTGCCCAGGTACAGGGAAGAAACGTAGGCTTCCTCGGCTACCTTTTCGTCGGAGGCCCCGGCAGACAGAACCAGTATCTTCCCCTTGTTCAAGGCCTTGGGTTCTCGGTCCGAAGTGATCATGCGCGCCCCGGCATGGAAACGCAGATCGGGGAAATCGATTTTCAATTTATGGAAACGCTCGTCATCCACGCGGGTAATCAGCATGTCTTCGCCGACTTCTTTGAATTTTTTAATAATGCGGCGCAATTGTTCCAAGCTCTTGCCCTGTCCGAAAATGACCTCGGGAATGCCCCGTCGCAATTTGCGGTGAAAATCGAGTTTGAGGTGCGGTTCATTGCTGAAGGGAAAATTTTGTATAAAAAGAAGCAATTCCTTTTCGGAAAGCTTCCCAGACCTGAAAGCCTTAATCTTTTGGCGGATGATTTGTTTCATGGCCTGGTGGAGGTTTTTGCGGATGTTTCTCCCCGTGCTCCGGCTCCGGGTCGCGGGTTCTGGCCTCGCGCCACTTGCGCTGCCTTTGGAACAGGGGATGCGGACGGTAGGGAAATTTCACCTGCTGGGGATCCACGCCGATGATATTCTGCCAGCGGTTATTGCCCAGCCCTTCATGGAACGCCAACTCCAGGTAAGGCACATCGTCGGGGTTGAAGCCCATGACGTGCGTAGCAAGGGCGTCGGCGACCACGGCATCCTCGGAAGCGATGGCGAAGCCGTGAAAAACCGGGCTGCCCTTGATGGGTCCCTTGCCTTCCATGCCGTATAGTCCGTCGATCAGCACGAGAGAGGGCGGAATCCTCTTCAGCAAGGCGACAAAATTACGATTGGCCAGATGAAGCAACTGGAAGTACTTGCTGCTTTGGAAAAAATTGATGCGTTTCATTTCTTGGGCAGAAGCCCCGAACATGAGCACCCGCTCTTCCGGCTTGACGAACCCGACCAGATTGGGAATGGAGAGGGAAACCGGAAAAATGTTGTGCGTTTTGGGCGGGACCACCGAGATCAGGTAATCGGACGGGAAGCGGCAGAAATTCACTTCCTTGAGCCCGCTGATGGTCTCGATCTGGAGAATTTGATCGTGGGGCAGCTCATCCAGATCGCAAAGCTGCGCACCCTGCAATTCGACTTCCTTGTATTTGAATTTATAGAAAATATCCCAGGTGGTCTTGGAAGAAAAAAAAGCCCCGTCGGAACCCTCGATCACGGTGATTTGAGTGATGCCGTACTTTTCCCGCAGATAATGGATCAGGGATTCCACCGTCTCGTAATGGGTATTGGCGTAGATCTCCTTGGAGCCAGAGAGGTTGATCTTGATGGCCACCCGGTCGCCGGGTCGGATGGCCAAAAACGGCGCAATGGCGTCCATGATCTTCCTGACGAATTCGTTCTGCTTGGTCTCTTTGATCAAGACGATCTCTTTGCGTTTCATGGCCATTGCCTCGGCAATGCGCTTTGGAGGGCAACTAGCATACGACCTGTTTTTTCAATGCCGATCCTGCCCTTCACTCGGAGTTCGGTTCACTGAAACTACTCAATGATTTTGAAAGGAATGGAAAATTCTCCTTTGCTTTGCTGCTTCTTGCTGTTGTTGTCAATCAGTTCGATCCGTAAAGCATATTCGCCTGGCTTTAGTGGGCTGTCGATATTATCGACCTTACGGGTAAAAATGAGCGGCTGATCAAAATACGGATTGGCCAGCTTCAATTCATTGAATTTGCTGATGACTTCCTTCCCCTGCCGGACTTCCAATTTGGCAGACATATTCCATGGCTCTGCGCTTTGAACCATGACCGCTCCCTGAATAAAAAAAGTCAGAATCGGGTTTTCCGAGGTTTTGAACTGGTTTTCAGCCAACAGGAAGGGGAAAAAATCAAGCCGGGCGGGACCGATCTCAAATTTATTTTTTACTACGGTGAACCGCTCTTCGGTTTGCGGCAACTGCTTTACGTCACGATAAAAAACAGGGGTGCTGATTTCGAGCTTTTCTTTGGGTTGAATGATATCCATGACCGTTAACGCCGGCACCGCAATTTTAATAATTTGTGTGCCATCCTGAGAATTGTCCGTACGGTTGATAGCCAACAATATGTCGTATTCACCCGGCGCCAATATTGTTCCAAAAGAATAATAAGCAGTCGCTTCGCTGTCAAAGGGGATTTGCGAGCGGTATTCCTGGATGACCTGATTGTCCTTCAGCACCCTCATATACAGGGCATGGAACGCTTTCGGATATACCAGCGCCGGAGGTTCCCATTTTTTCTTTTCTTCCTCTTTTTTGATTTTTTTGTTGATCTCCGCCAGCCGCTTCATTTCGGCTGCGACATTTTCATCATACAGCTTTTTCATCTGATCTTTCATGCCCGCGGCATCGCTGTCCAGATCGGCGTTGAAAAGCACATTGACGTAGACGGCCTTTTCCAGAGCCCAGAAATAGGCATTCTGATATTGGATGTTGAAAACACCGTTGGCCGTCCTGGTTTTCTGCAAACCTTCCAAGCTGTTTTTAACTTTTTCCGGAATGGAAACCTTTACCACTTCCTGAGCCGCCAGGGACAAGTTCAGGGTGAGCACCACCAGCAGCCAACCCGCGCACGCCATGATCTTATGCATATAGCCTCCTTGAAATTAAATGGATATTATACTAAAAAAGCGATTGTTTTTCCAGGGGCGGCTCACATTTTGGCCCTGGCTTCCGCGATCAGACGGTCGATTCGCCGTTTCTCGCCCTCGGGAATCTGGATATAGAATTTCTCCCGGTACTTCAGAAAATATTGCAGGGCTTCGCCGGCCCGTCCCTCTTCCAGCAAGGTGATGCCCAGGTTGATCAGGGGCAGGTCGTAATCAGGCTTGATGGCCAGAGCTTTTTGCCAATAGACGATGGCTTCGGCGTTGCGGCCGATTTTTTTGTAGGCGGCTCCCAAGCCATTGCAGGCGGAGAACATTTTGGGATCGATCTCCAGGGCTTTTTTAAAATTCTGCTCGGCCAAAGCAAAAGTCCGCCGCTCCCGGCCGCGCAGAAAAAGTGAAAGGTACACGCTGCCGATGTTGTTGCAGACCGAAGCATTGTTGTGGTCAAGCTCAAGTGCCCGGGTGTAGTTTGCGAGCGCTTTTTTGAAATCCCCCCCCTGGTAATAGGCAATGCCGAGGAAATTAAAATTTTCCGGATCGGAATTTTCTTTCTGAATGCACAATTCGAGAATGGGGATGGCGCGCTGCCAATGGCCACTGTCGGCCAGAACGATTCCCAGCTTGGAAAGCAGGCTGATATCTTCCGGATTTTTTTCCAGGCCCTGCTCCAGAATGGCGATGGCCTCGCGCATTCTTCCCATTTCCTTGTACATGTAAGACAAATGGTTGTAGGCCAGCACAAAAGTCGGACTGGCGGCGATCACTTCGCGGATCGTCTTTTCGGCAGCCGGAAAATCTCCGGATTGAAAAAAGGAGACCCCATTCAGCATCTTGCTCTGCAATGGCAACAAGGTTTTCAGGTCATCCGGCACGCCGTATTGCTTTTTTCTCTGCCGCGGCTGGTTTTCAGCCAAATAGCCCAAAGCCTTCAACCGTTTCTGTACTTCAGGATCGATGCGGTTTTTGCGTCCGGCCGGCTGCGGATCCTTGAGGCGCTTCATCAGACGGTTCAGGGCATTCTTCAACTGGCCGATGTTGCGGTTGGGCGACAGGTTGTGGGTTTCGCTCCAATCGCTATGCAAATCGTAAACTTCCTTGATCGGCAGATCGATGAATTTGGTGTTGGAGACAATCATTCCCCGCAGGGGTGCCCAGTCGCGGTTCAGGTAAGCGGTAAGCGACTCAAAATATATTTCCGGGATTTTCCGGCCATTGGCCGCCAGGATCGCCAGCAGGGATTCACCTTGCAAAAAAGGCGGGATCTCCAGCCCCAAAATACCGCAGAGGGTCGGGAAAATATCCGCATGGCAGACATTCCTGGCACAAGTTCCCGGCTGGCGTCCGGGAATATAGACGAACAGGGGGACATGGATGGTGTTGTTGTAGGCGAAATAGGAATGGGTCTCTTCCCCCTTTTCTCCCAACGCTTCGCCATGATCGGCGGTCAGGACGATGATGGTCTTTTCCAAAAGGTGCTTTTTTCGTAAAAATTCGAAAAGCACCCCCAGTTGGGAGTCCACGTAGGCCACTTCGCCGGAATAGGGGTCGTTCGCGTATTCTTCCTTGAAGGGGGACGGCGGCAGATAGGGCTGATGGGGATCAAACAGATGGATCCAGCTGAACCATTTCTGCTTCTGCATGCCGATCCAGGCCAGGGCCGGGGAGATCACTTTATCGGCAGGCCTTTCCACGAAGAAAAACTCGCGTTCGTTGCGGGTTCCATAATAATCATCATAGAGGTCAAATCCCCGATCCAGGCCGAACCGGGAATCCAGGGGAAAGGCGCCGATGAAGGCCGCCGTCTTGTAGCCATGGTCCCGGAGGTATTGCGGAATGGTCAGGAATTTCTTGTCCAGTTTGAATCCGATGTTGTCGCTGATGCCGTGGTGCAGCGGCGTGGTCCCGGTCAGGATATTGGCGTGCGAGGGCAGAGTCACTGGGTTGTGAGCGAATGCCCGGCTGAAAATCAGGGACTTTTTAGCCAGACCATCCATATTGGGGGTCCGGACATGTCTGGAATCCAGAATACCGACGCGGTCAAAGCGCAGGGTATCGACCGTGATCAGCAGCACATTGAAGGCCGGATGGCGGCTTTTATCCTGAATTGATAAAAGCACACCGCCCAGGGCCGCAAAAAGCAATAAAAAAGAATATTTCAGCCGCGGGGACCGTTTGGCAACCATGAATCCGCCTCAATAACAGCCTTATTTCACCTTGGAAAAAGCGTCGACAATGGCCTTGGCCGTGCCGAAATCGGGAGAATCGGGAGCCAGCTCCATGAATTTTTTTAGCGCGGTCAAGGCTTCAGGAATTTGGTTCAACGCGGTATGGGTCATTCCCAGTTGATAATAACCGGGGGCGAATTCTGCATCCACTTCCACGGCTCTTTTAAAGTATTTCAGCGCCAGATCGTTCTTGTTGTTGTTGAACAGATTGGCGCCGATATTGTAAAGGGTGTTGACATCCTTGATTTCCTCGAAAGGGATCTTCCCGTACCATTCCATGGCTTTTTCCATGTTTTTGGCATTGACATAGGAATTGCCGATCAAGGTCATGGTTTCAGCGCTTGTGGGCTGCTTTTCGAAGAGTTTCAGGTAAAACTCCACCGCCTGGTTATATTTTTCCAAGGCGAAATAACAGTTGCCGATATTTTTGTAAATGATGAACACCTCAGGATTTTTCTTTAAAATTTCTTCATAGGCCAGCAAGGCTTCCTGGTATTTCTTTTCAGTGAACAGCAAATTCCCTTTTTCCAGTTCCGTGACAATTTCCTCGTTGAGGACGATGCCTTCGATCTTGATCATCTTGATCTCTATTTCCGGATTTTTGGCCCCGGCCTGTTCATTGACCGGATAACTGACTTTTTTCGTTTCATAACCCGCCTTTTCGAAATCGATGTTCCAGCCGCCGCCGCGCAAATAAATAGCCCTCCATCTGCCTTCGCTGTCGGTTACCGGGTTGGGCAGGAAATATGACTGCGCCCTTACAGAATAAAGTTTCACCGTCACGCCCTCCAGCGGCTTGCCGCTTTCGTCGGTCACGATGCCCCTAATTTTCCCCTTGCCGGTCACGTCGCCCAGGGCAAAGAGAGAAACAGCCAGAAAAACGGCCAGGGTCACTATAATCAATGCTTTTTTCATTCATACCTCCTGAAAAAAAATTATATCACCAATGAAGAACAAAATAAAGCATCAATGGCGGCCGTGATAATCAGACGGATGGCGGTCAATATTTTTTCAACTGGACCGCAAAGCGAACATAAGCAAAAAAACCGCCCAGAAGACATTGAATCCCAACCGCCATACAAACGGCTTCCTTTCCTTTACGTAATTGTACAAAAGGGAGCAGGCGAAGACGGCCAACTGAATGATAAAAAACAAAAGCAGCGCCTGAGGCACGTTCAAGGAATTTTCAAAAAGCGATTTCAGCCCGGGGCGGAAAACGGAATTGAAAATGACGAACAGGTGAAGCACATAGACGAAAAGGGATTCGCTCCCCGCTTTTTTCAATATTTCCAAAAAGCGGCCGCCCCATCTCCGCATCAACCAGTCGGAAAGCCACAACAGCAAAAAAACACCACCGGTCTTGTTCAAATTTCCGGCAAAAGTAAGTTCGGCCTTGAAATAGAACTTGCTGGACTGGAAAAAAAACCAGGGAAAAAACAACACGCCCAGGAACAAAAGCGCCTTGAAAAAAATCTCTTTTTTCAACAGGGAATAGATGTAGGCCGTCACGATGCCGATGCACAGGAATCCCACCCAGGGGAAGACGGGAAAGACGGAGATATCATAGTTGAAATAGGGATCGATGACCGGATGGAGGCGGATCTGCCTGACCGTGTCCGGCAGCAGGAAGAAAAGGGCCCCGGCCAGTGCAGAAAACAGGACGACGATCTTTTCGTTTTTCAGCAGCACGGCCAGCAGGGTAAAAAGCAGCAGGCCGACACCAATGCACTGCAGGATGTCCGCGCGCAGAAAATCGTTGGCCTTGCCCTGGCTGACAAACTGCAGCGTTTTGCGCAGAGAGAGGAAAGGCAGGTGGATCCAGTAGCCGACGGCGATGACGAACAGGATGCGGCGCAGGCGCTTGAAAAAAGCCCGGTCCAGGTGGATGTAGTTCTGCCACTTGTTGTGAAAGGACAGGAACGCGGCGAAGCCGGCCGTGAACAAAAAGCCGGGGGCGACGAAGCCGTGAAACACCTCGTGGACCTTGTACCACTGCTCCTGGCGGATGGCCGGCAGCAGGTAGGCGCGGAACAAATGCCCCTGGATCATGAAGAAAAGCACAAAGAATCTGAACAGATCGACCGCTTCCACCCGCCGGATCAGCCCGGCGCCTTCGGCTTTCCAATGGCTCCATTTCATGGTTGTCTCCTCCGGAATAGTACCTGGAAACAATCCGAGAATCAACCGTTTTTTGCAAGAAAAAGCCTGGAAATTTGTTATGGCCTATGTCAAAACACTTTTTGGCCGGGCAACGTAACATTTGTTTGCAAACAAAAAACCGCATTGGGTATAATGAAACTGACCCAGGAGGGAATCAATGGGCATGAAGTGCAGTAAAAAAAGATGGGCCATGGGAATAGTGATTGTGCTGCTGATCGCGGCATTGATCTGGTTTTTTTCGAGCAACGGAAAAGAGACGGAAGAAAAATACACGATGGTCAAGATCGACCGCGGCGACCTGGAGGCTGTCGTCTCCAGCACCGGCACGCTCGGCGCCGTGACCACCGTCCAGGTGGGCACGCAGGTTTCGGGGCGCATTGCCAAGATCTACACCGACTTCAACAAGACCGTGAAGAAAGGCGAACTGCTGGCCATGCTCGACACCTCTTCGCTGCTCATGGCCGTGTCGGAAGCCGAATCCTCTTTCGACCGCAGCCGGGCCCAGCTGAAGCAAAGCCGTCAGGACTTGGATCGCATGCAGTACCTGTTCAAGGAAAACATCAAAACCAAGAACGACCTGGAACAGGCGCAAGTCAATTTCGAATTGGCCCAGGCCACGCTGAAATCCTCGCAGTCGAGTTTGGAACGGGCGCGGATCAACCTCAGCTATGCCTCCATTTACGCCCCCATCGACGGCATCGTCATCTCCCGCAGCATCGACGTCGGCCAGACCGTGGCCGCCAGCTTCTCCTCGCCTACCTTGTTCCTGATCGCCAACGACCTTTCCAAAATGCAGATTCTGGCCAGCGTCGATGAAAGCGATATCGGCCAGATCAAGGAAGGCCAGGAAGTGCGCTTTACCGTCCAGGCCCAGGCCGACCGGAAGTTTGCAGGACAGGTCAGCCAGATCCGCCTGGAGCCGACTACGGTGAACAACGTGGTCAATTACACCGTGGTCATCAGCGTGGCCAACAAAGAAGGCCTGCTCCTGCCCGGCATGACCGCCACCATCGATTTTCTGATCGGCCAGGCAAAAAATGTCCTGCGCGTGGCCAACGCCGCCTTGCGCCTGAAGCCCAGCCAGGAAATGGCACAGGAATTACTGAAGCAGTTTGCGGCCGGAGCGGGCGGAGGCAACGGCCACGCCCGGCATGGCGCGCCTGCCGGTCCGACTGCCGCCAATAGGGGCGGCTTTTCGGGACCGGTCGCCAGCGGGTTGAGAAAAAGGCCGAAGGACTTGGGCCTGCTCTGGATCATCGATGCCTCGGGCAAACCCAAGCCCGTCCGGGTCAAGACCGGGATCAGCGACGGTCAACTGACCGAGATCAGGTCTGAAGAGATCAAGGAAGGCATGGAAGTGATCAAAAGCATCACGCTCTCGGCGACAGAACAGGCCGCGGCGCAGGGGCCGCCGCGCATGAGGATACTGTGATCTGCTCTGCGGAAAATGACATGAGCCGCAAGGAAGCCGTCATCCGCACCGAGCGGGTGACAAAAATCTATGACAGCGGCGAAGTTCAGGTCGAAGCATTGAAGGGCATCGACTTGGAAATCGACCCCGGCGAACTGGTGGCGATCATGGGGGCTTCCGGCTCGGGAAAGTCGACCATGCTGAACATTCTCGGCTGCCTGGACTACCCAAGCGGCGGCAATTATTTTCTGGACGGCATCCATGTCAACGACCTGGACCGCGACCAGCTGGCCGACATCCGCAACCGCAAGATCGGTTTCGTGTTCCAGGGCTTCAACCTGCTGGCCAGGACCACCGCCTTTGAAAACGTCGAATTGCCGCTGCTGTATTCGCGGCAGCAGGAAATTGGAGATCCGGCGCAACTGACCCGACAGGCATTGGAACGAGTCGGGCTTTCCGACCGTGCCCGCCATTATCCCAATCAGCTTTCCGGGGGCCAGCAGCAGCGGGTGGCCATCGCCCGCGCCTTGGTCAACCAGCCGGCCATCGTGCTGGCCGATGAACCCACCGGCAACCTCGACACGCGCACGAGTATCGAAATCATGGCCACCTTCCAGGAACTGAACCGCCAGGGCATCACCATCATCATGGTCACCCATGAGCACGACATCGCCGCCTATTGCCGGCGCGTCATCGAATTCCGCGACGGCTGGATCATCCGTGACCAGGAGGTTCCCCGCCCCCACGACGCCGGCAAAGACCTGGAAGCCGGCCGCTGGAAAACCGCCAGCCAACCGGGAGAACGCCCATGAAGTGGAAGAACCTGATCAAGGTGGCGTTCAAGTCGATCATCAAGAATAAGATGCGCACCCTGCTGACCATGCTGGGCATCATCATCGGCGTCGGCGCCGTGATCGTTATGGTGGCCATCGGCAAGGGAGCCGAGCAGAGGATCCAGAACCAGATCGCCAGCATGGGCACCAACCTGATCATGATCTTCCCTGGATCCATGCAGTCGCGGGGGGTGCACATGGGTCCCGACCAGGGCGTGCAATTGACCCTCGATGACGTAGACAAGCTGAAAAAAAACAGCACCCTGCTGGAGGCCGTTTCGCCGGTGGTGCGGTCCGGAGTCCAGGTCATCGGCGGCAGCGGCAACTGGAATTCGTCGGTCTGGGGGGTTTCCGAGCAATATCTGGAGATCCGCGACTGGGAAATGACCTTGGGCGATTTTTTCTCGGCCAATGATGTCCGCGCCCAGAACAAGGTTTGCGTCATCGGCCAGACCATCGTCAAGAACCTGTTCGCCAATGAAGACCCGCTCGGCCAGCAGTTGCGCCTGCGCAACGTCCCTTTCAAGGTCATCGGCGTCCTGAAGGAAAGGGGACAGAGCTCATTCGGCCAGGACCAGGACGACGTGATTATCGCCCCGTTCACCACCGTGTATTATCGCCTGAGCGGCCAACCGCACATTCACCAGATCCTGGCCCGGGCCGCATCCCTGGAACAGATGACGCAGGCCCAGGCCGAAATCACAGCCATCATGCGCGAAGCCCACAAACTGCCCGAGGGAGAGGATGACGACTTTACCGTGCGCAACCAGACCGACATCGCCTCCACTGCCCAGGAGACCACCAAGGTGCTGACCATCCTGCTGGCCTCCATCGCCAGCATCTCCCTGCTGGTCGGCGGCATTGGCATCATGAACATCATGCTGGTATCGGTCACCGAGCGCACCCACGAGATCGGCATCCGCATGGCCATCGGCGCCCGCAGCCGC
>Ga0066600_10000584_pt1 | contig 13104 bp, 8 predicted proteins | sample Lowcelwee11metaG_FD_59486 | JGI IMG/M metagenome (GOLD analysis project Ga0066600, IMG submission 59486) | Freshwater pond sediment microbial communities from the University of Edinburgh, under environmental carbon perturbations - Low... | ecosystem: Environmental > Aquatic > Freshwater > Pond >... | reverse complement strand
TTGACCACCACGCCCAGAACGTAGTCGATATGGCTCTTGCGCGCATTGCAGCGGCGGCATGCGTAGAAATCTCCCGCATCGTTCTTGGCCTTGTGCCGAAGAAATGTTCTCGGTATCAGATGCTCAACGGATCGGCTGTTGCTTTGGTTCTCGGCCTTGATCAAGCGCACAGAGCAGTAAGGGCAGAGCGTGTTGAAGATCATGTGAGGAGGGAGCATCAAGGTTTGCCAGACTTCAGGGGCGCCGCGCTCCCGAGAAGGGAGCGGTCCCTGCGTGGAAAATTGGTTTCAAGTAGACCCCATGCAGAACCCACCCAAACAAACAAAAAAATGGCAGTGTCCGATCCTTTTGCATTCTTGGCCGTCGACAAAGAACTGGTGTGCACCTTCTTTGCCGTTTTCAGCCGAGTCGAGTTCGCCCTGAAAGATTGTGGGTACGTCAGGGAGGAGAACGGAACAGCCGCCCCTGCGTGGAGGCGTTTTGCCAAAGAAGTCACCTTGGAGTGCGCCCCCAACAGCGAGATTGAGGAGGCCGTTCACTATCTGGTCGCCCATCCGCCACAGGTTCAGGACACACAGCTGAACTGGCAGAACAAGCCCTTCTGGGGAACAACGGACACCGCCCGAGCCATCGAATCGGCGCAGCGGACGAGAAACAACCTGTTCCATGGTGGCAAACACGCCCCCTACTCTCCCCCCGGCAGAGACGCAGAACTGGTGCGTTGCAGCCTCATGTTGCTGGACGAGCTGCTCGCCCAGAATCCCGATCTCAAGAGCAGCTACGAGTCCACGGTGTTCTGACCCCTTCCGCCACGCACCCCCAGCAGCAAGGGCAACGACTGAAACGTCCGAAGTAGATTTACAAATTTCGGACAAAGTGGCTCATCAGACATCGCGAGTTGTCCGAAGTTAACCACGTTTTTCGGACAAACAACTTGCCAAAAGTCCGGAAAACACCTACAAACATCGGACAGCCATGTCCGATCTCAAATCCACCATCCTCACCCTCGTCACGGCCGAAGGCGCCCGTCGCGTCTGGGTGCCGACGGACTTTGCGGCATTCGGCAACCGCGACGCAGTCGACAAGACGCTGCAACGCCTGGTCCACGATGGGGAGCTGCGACGCATCGACCGGGGGTTGTACGACAGGCCGATCCTCAACAGCCTCACCAAACGGCCCACCAGCCCGGACTATCGCGCTGTCGTGGATGCCATCGCGCGCCGGGACCAGCTTCGCCTTCTCGTCGACGGCATGACAGCGGCGAACGACCTGGGCATGACCGACGCAGTGCCCGCCCGCGTCACGGTCCACACGGATGCGCGGCGCCGCTCGGTCAAACTGGACAACTTGGTCATCGAGTTCAAGCAGACGGCTCCGAGCCGCCTGTACTGGGCCGGCCGACCAGCGATGCGCGTCGTGCAGGCCCTGCACTGGCTCAAAGACACCCTGGCCACGGACCAGCAGCGGATTCTGGACAAGCTGGACAAGTTGCTGGCGGATCCGGTTCACGGCAATGCCATACGCCAAGACCTGTTGGAGGGCTTCAGTACCTTGCCGGCCTGGATGCAAGACCTGGTTCGCGCACTGCCGGGGTTCGACCCCAAAACCGCGACGGCCGCAGTTGTCAAACATCCCGATGCCAGCGGCAGCACCAAGCGTCCTCGCCCCAAGCGAACGATGGGGGAGGCAGCTTGAACGCCGACTTCCAAACTGTGATCGCTGCCACGCAAGCCGAACGACGTGATCTTTTCCTCGGCGCTGCAACGCGCCTGGGCACCGCTGTACAGAACGTCGAGAAGGACTTCTGGGTCTGCTGGACCCTGGACGTGTTGTTCAACGGCCTGCCCGCTGGCGGCCCGCGACTGCTGTTCAAGGGCGGCACATCCCTGTCAAAGGCCTTCGGACTGATCTCCCGGTTCTCCGAGGACATCGACATCACGGTCTTCCGCGATGACCTCGGCCAAGGTGTTGATGCGACTGACCTGGACGGGCTCAGCGGCAAAAAGCGCCGTGCCCGCTTGGACGCGATCCGCGATGCCTGCCAAGGCTACATCGCAGGGACATTGGCCGCACAGTTCACCGAAGTCGCGGCCGCGAAGATCCCCGCAGAACGATTCCGGCTGGAGGCGGACCCCGACGACAAGGACGGTCAAACGCTGCTGTTCTGGTATCCCGCAATCACCGCCGCCGAAGGCGACTACATTCGCGCCGCCGTCAAGATCGAGGCCGGCGCCAAATCCGCATTGGATCCGCACACCGCCGCGACGGTGACGCCCTACGTGGCTGCCGATTTGCCCGATCTGGATCTCGCGGTCCGCAACGTCACGACGGTGCAACCGGAGCGAACGTTCTGGGACAAGGTCATCATCCTCCACGGTCTGCGCCAGTGGTACGACCGCCGCAAAGAGCTGAGGCACGAAGGCCAACGGGTCTCGCGCCACTACTACGACATCCACCGACTGATGCAGACGGCGGATGCGCAAGCCTGGCAAGCCGATCACCGCCTCGCAGCCGACTGCGCGATGCACGCCAGGCTGTTCTTCGGCAGCCCGGACCTGGGGCTGGACTCAGCGACCGCAGGCACGTTCACGTTGACCCCCGACGCGGCGATGCACGACGCACTCGGTCGAGACTACGCAGCCATGTCGGGAATGATCTTCGGCGACATCCCGCCCCTGGACACGGTGCTGGCCAGCGTCGCGACGCTGCAGGAAGCGCTCAACGACGCAGCCCCCAAGGCAGGTCCGCGCACGGTGGTGTCCACATGATCGATTGTTTCAACATCCACGAAAACAGGCCTGTCACCAGCACCCATGCAGAGGTCACCCCGCAGCCATCGGATCCAATACCCTGAATGCTCTAATACCATGAACAACCATAAATTGCGCCTCCCCCTTGGCTGTGCCAGCAGGGAAGCAAATATGAAGTGCCAAACGAAACAGGTTGGCAGAACCAAAGAAATGCAGGGGACGCCATGAAGAACAACGTGGATCGATTTTCAGGACATGAATCCTTTGTCTGCCGCTACGGCTGGCTGCCCAAGGTCTATGGCGCGGTAATGGCGGACGGCACTTTGTTGCGCAACGAAGAAACCGCCATGAATGTGCTGGGCATCGGGCGGAACATGGTGAAGTCGCTTCAGTTCTGGGCGGAAGCCACAGGCGTTCTGAAGGCGGCCGACGGTGGTGGTCACGAACCCGGGCCCGTCGGGATCAAGCTGTTCGGGGGAAAAGAGCCTTGGGATCCGTACCTGGAATCTCTGGAATCCCTGTGGCTGATTCACTGGCAGCTGTGCACAGAAGGGGGGCTTGCAGCGTGGAACGAGGTCTTCGGAGAAGGCAAACTCATCCGGTTCGAGCGCAAGCAACTGATCGTCGCGCTGGGGCGTCGCGGAGAAAACGCAGCCCGCCCGCTGGCGGCCAGCACGCTGGAGCAGCATTCTTCGATCTTCATCCAGTCCTACTACCAGGAAGAACGTGGCAGCGACGACACGTCCTGGTCGCCGATGCAAGACCTGGGGCTGCTGAGGGCGGTCAAAGGCGAAGACGGGAGAACCATCTTCAACAGCGAGCCACGCGCCCCGATGGGGCTCTCCCTGCGCGTGTTCGCGACGGCACTGATCGATTTCATCGCCGCAGAAGGTCAGAGCGAACTGTCGGTCGACTTCACCCACTTGCTGAAAGGGGCCTACAGCCCCGGGGTCGTGTTCCGGCTCGATGAGCAGCAGCTCCGGGTGTTCGTCGAAAACCTGTGTTCGGGACTGCTGAAAGATGCGCTCCGATTTGTCGATACGGCAGATACCCAAAGCCTCGTATTGAATATGAAAAAACTGAATTCGCAATATCAACTGCGGCAGGCAGAGGAGGTCTACGCCCATGTCTAATCGCATTCTGCAAAGCATCGAGTTGGGTGGCGGTCACACGCGCTCCATCGCACTCGACAGGGACCTGCACGACGAATCGGCCATCAAGAAGTATTTGTTGACGCCGGCGGCTGCAAACGCGTTGAAACAGATCGGGCAAGGCTTGGTCGCCCAACATGCGCAGCGAGCCTGGAAGATCGTGGGCCCATATGGCAGCGGGAAGTCCGCACTGGGTGTCATGGTGGCCCAGCTCCTGAGCGGCCGCAAATCGCATCCTGCAGCGGCGCAGGCGATCACCCAAAGTGCGCCCCAGCTCGTGCCTTTGTTCAAGACGGCCAACCGTTTCCCGCTCGCAATCGTCGGGGCACGCGTATCCATCGGCGCCGCGCTGGCGCAAGCCATCGGCGAGGCATTGGGTCGTCTCGGCAAAGGCAAAGCGGTGGCTTCGCTAAAGAAGCAACTGGACACTGATGCACTGACTTACAAGGGCATGCCGGTGAACTCGGTGGCCGGCAGCCTTGCCGCTGATTTTGCACAGGCCGCGGTTGCCGCTGGGTTCGACGGGGTTCTGTTGCTCATCGACGAGGTTGGCAAATTTGTCGAGCATGCGGCGTTGCATCCAGAGACGGGCGATCTGATTGCACTGCAACAGATCGCCGAACAAGCATGCCAGCCGGACGACGCCAAGCTGGCCGTCGTCGCCATGCTGCACCAGCATTTCGCGAGCTACGCCGCGGGTGTAGGCCGGTCACTTGGCGACGAGTGGCAGAAGGTGGCGTCGCGGTTCGATGAAATCCCTTTCGACGAACCCGTCGAACGCTACGCACACTTCGCTGCTCACGCGATCGGTGTCAAAGCTGGCATTCACTCGAACCGCGAGGTCGCTCGTGAAGCGCGGGCGCTGTATGCCTCGGCACAAGAACTCGGCGTCCTGAGAGCCCTGACCGCAACCGATCGGGCTCTGCTCGAACGTGCGGAAACGCTGTATCCCTTGCATCCGCTCAGCATCGCAGCACTCGCCGTGGTTGCGAAACGATATGGTCAAAGCGAACGGTCATTCCATGCGTTCTTGCGCGGAAACGAGCCGCTCGGGCTGCGCGACTTTGCGGATCGTCATGACATCGATCCAGCCGTCTGGTACCGACTGCCGGAAGTGTTCGACTACCTCGCCAGTGGCTATGGATTGCGTTTCAGGGATCTGGGTGCCGAGCGTCGCTGGGCCTTTGCGCTGGAGTCACTGGAGCGGCAAACTTTTGACGCAGAGGCCGTGAGAGTTCTCAAGAGCATTGCGGTGCTTGAGCTGGTTTCGGCGGGTCTGGGTGTTCCGATCACGACAGAGGTGATTGCATTTGCGCTCGGCAAACCGACCAAAGCCACGGTATCCAAGCACTGCGATGGCTTCGTGGAGCAAGGCTTGCTCGTACCCCGGCGGAACAGGACGGAATATGCCTTCGCGGTTTCAGAGGCCGTCAACATCGAGGCCGTCTACGAGAAGGCGGCCAGAAGCGGCGAAGACGAATTGGTCGTCTCCGGCGTTTCGCACGCCCTGTCGCAGCGGCTCATCGTGGCGAACAAGCACTACGACCAATCCGGCACGATCCGGACCGTCGGCGTTCTTGTCGGTTCGCCCGCCCAATGGCCCAAACCGCCGGTGTTCAAGTCCGATGAGACTCGCCCAGATGGCTGGATCAAGTTGGTGCTGGTCATGGAGGGTTCAAACGACGAGGCCCTGACGCTTCAACGCCTGAAAGAAGAGACTGACACTTTCAGTATCTGCGGAAGCTTGTCGCTTACTTCGGAGAGTCGTGCGGCGCTGGCGGAATACTCCATCTGGCTGGCCGTGCAGCGGGAGGTCACCAGCAAACGCCTGGACCCATGGACCAGCCAGTACGTGGCCGGCCGTTTGCACGACGTATCGGAAAAGGTCAGTCTGTTGGTACTGCGCCAGCTGATGCCCGTCCCGGGAAACCCCGGGCCTGAATATTGGTACAACGGCCGCCTCATCGCCAACAGCCGCAACATGAACGCCAGCCAGCTCGCCTCCTGGTTGTTCGATTCGGTGTACAGCGAAACGCCGAGGATCGTCAACGAACTCATCAACAAGGAAAAGCCGCCCTCGGCCATCGTGCTGGCGCGTCAGCGGATGTTCGACTTCATCCTGAGCGGGGATACGGCAAGCCAACTTTGCGGGCCCAGTGAATTCCCCCCGGAGCGGCTCATTCACAACACGCTGCTTCGGCAGACCGGGATCTGGCGCGAAGAGAGCGGGCACTGGAGCCTGGCTGAGCCCACAGCGGACGCGGCCATCGACATTTCCAATGTCTGGGCCGCGATCTCACAAGAACTCCGGTCTTCCAGCGCCCCAACCTTTGCAGGTGTCCTGGCGGCACTTGCAGCGCCGCCTTTGGGCGTCAGGGCAGGACCCGCGGGCATCTGGATCGTCCTGTATCTCATGATCCATCGAAGTCAGTGCGCAATCTTCGAACGAGGAACGCTGATTCTCGAACTGACGAATGAGCACCTGCAGCGGATGTACAAGAATCCGCAGACGTTCGAACTGCGTGAACTCGCCAGTGGAGCAGACAGCAAGAAGCTGTTGCATGAGTACCAGACTGCCTTTGCTGCGATCGGATGTTCGGTCGGTGGAGATCTGACCTATCTGGAGCTGGCGCGAAGCCTGTACCGCTGGTACGCGCGACTTCCAGAATTCAGCTTGCAGACCACTCGCGTCGGCAAAGATGCCAGCCTCGTAAGGTCGGTTCTAAAAAAGGCGCAGGACCCGATCAAGCTGCTGACGACCAGCCTACCGGACACCTACGCACAGGCCAACGTGAATGTGTCATTCGGCGAATGGCTGACGAACACGCTTTCGGATCTGGGTATGGCGCATCGCCGATTGCAAGAAGCCATGTCTTCCGAGATCAGCCAAGCCTTTGCAATCGCAGGCTCGCTGAACCGAGTCCGGAACCAGCTTCAGGCGGAATGTGCCGGCACCGCTTCGGATCTTGCAGACATCAAGCTCAAGAGCTTCATCCTGCGATGCACAGACCTGTCGCTCACGGACGAGAAGTGGCTGGACTCCATCGGCAGTCTGGTGGTCCAACGACCGCTCGACGCATGGGCCGATGAGACCATCGGAAAGTTCGCGCAGGAAATCACCGAGTCGTGCGGCCGCTACAAGCGGTGGATGCGCATGGTCACCGAGCGCGGGTTGGCACCCCGAGCCTCTGAGCGATTTGTCGGGCTCACGCTAACCATGCCTGGCGGCCAGGAATCATCTCTCTTCGTAACAACGTCCGATGAATCCACTGCGGTGGCACGCAGCGTCATGGCGCTGATCACGAAAGAGACCAAAGGCGATGCACAACTTGCCGCGTCGGCTCTTGCGCAAGCGTTGCTCGAACTACAAGCCCCAATCACACCTGCTTCGGAAGAGGAGAGTTCCAATGGCAACCGAAAAGCGAGTTAGGCACATCCTGAGTCTCTCCGGTGGCAAGGACAGCGCTGCACTTGCGCTGTACATGCGTGATCGGGTTCCGAACATGGAGTACATCTTCAGCGACACGCGCAAAGAGTTGCCGGAGACGTACGAGTACCTGGAGCGCATTTCCAGCTACTTGGGTAAAGAGGTGATTCGCCTGAATGCGGACGTTGGATTCGACCACTGGTACGAAATGTACGGGGGAATGATCCCCTCGAATCACCGGCGCTGGTGCACCCGCGCACTAAAGCTCAAACCCTTCGAGCAACATTGCGGTGACGATGAAGTCATCAACTACGTCGGTCTGTGTGCCGACGAAGAGCGCAGTGGATACATCAGCCACAAGTCGAACATCAAGGCCGTCTACCCGTTCAAGGAAGACGGGTTGATCCTTCGCGACATCGAAGACATCCTCAAGACTTCGGGCGTTGGTATGCCGCCATACACGAAGTGGGGCCGGACCAGGTCAGGTTGCTACTTCTGCTTCTATCAGCAGAAGATTGAATGGGTGCGACTCAAAGAGACGCACCCCGATCTCTACGACAAAGCCAAAGCCTATGAAAAACCTTTCGAGCCGACTGGAAACTTTTTCACCTGGAGTCAAGGAGAGAGCCTGGAAGAGCTCGAGCAACCGGCCCGAGTCGAGCAAATCAAACGCGAGCATGTAATTCGCATACATCGGAAAGCTGCCCGCAAAGAAAACGCCACGCTGATGGAAGTCTTCGCACAAAGCGAGCAGGCGGAAGAGCCGGACGAAGACGACGATCAGGGTTGTCTCGTGTGCTCGCTGTAGATCGCTATGAGTTTCAACGTCAAAGCACGGGTACTTCTTGAGCTGGGAGCTGAGCTAATCAGCTCCGACAGCATTGCGCTCTATGAACTAATAAAAAATTCGGTAGATGCCGAAAGCGAAAGTGTAGAAATCCGAGTCTGTGTTGGATTAACTCCCTCTGGCCATCGCGTGTTTCATACAGCACTAGGTCTATTGCCAGCGACGACAAACTTACGGCGCGACTATGTGCAGCATGCTATTGATCGCTATTTTGAAGCCACGGCGTCGGCCGAGTTAAAGGCAGAATTTCTTGATCTTTTAACGGGAACAACGCCTGTCGCGGCCACGAACTTAGTGAGCCAATTCTTTCGCACCAACACGTTTATTGAAGTTGAAGATTGGGGATGCGGCATGTCAATTGCCGATCTTAATTCCAAGTTTCTTACGATTGGAACACCAAATCGCGCTAACGATCGACTGCGACTAGGTCCATCAGCAAAACTGCTGGGTGAAAAAGGCATTGGACGTTTGTCGGCAATGCGCTTGGGACTTCATATGGAGGTCATCACAAGTCCAAAAGGAGAGCACCGCTGGGCTACTCTAGATGTAGATTGGTCTACTCTTCGAAATCAACCTGACCTTGACCTGAATGAGTTCAAGGTTGTCCCGAGACTGGGAGATGTAAAGCACTCCCCGGACGAGAAAGGCACTTTGATTCGCATAAGCGATCTCCAGAGTGATTGGTCTTCTGCGCGCCTTAAATCCTTGGCGCGAAGCGAATTTTCCAAACTGCAAGACCCTTTCGATAATGAGACTGATCTACTTGGCTTAAGTGTGAGCTTCAACGGCGAAGATATTTCGGCAGTTGAAGAACTCGACACTGACTGGCTCGAAAAGTGGCATGGCACCTTTAAAGTGAATTTTCAGTACGAAAAGATCAATCCAAAGGACAGAAACGATCATAGGACACAACCTGTTCTCACTGGCACTGCGAAATTTCGTGTGCCGGACCCGACGGGTGATCCCGAAGGCATCGACGTGATTGATGAACAAGATATAGCAGCCTCAGGTGATGGCTTACATAGTCTGTTGGCTTCGACTCAGTACCCAGTAGCCGGCGGCGTAATGAACGATCCTGCGCGCTACGCCGGCATTGATACTTTAGGGGCCTTTGAGGCCCAGGGATATTGGTTCAATCGGCAGCGAGCACAGCGCGAATTTGGAGATAACTACGAAAAATTTAAACTATGGCTAGAGCAGTGGGCCGGAGGCCTGCTGATGTACCGTGACGGGTACAGGGTTTATCCATATGCCGCCCCTGATGATGATTGGCTAGAACTGGATCAACGGGCCCTAAGAAGAAAATCGTTCAAGCTCAATCGCGGTCAATTTGTTGGCGTCGTTCGTATTTCTTCAAACGAAAATAGAGAATTAAGAGACCAAACAAATCGCCAAGGTTTAACTGACTCACCTGAGAAAAGAGCACTGATTCAGTGCCTCCAGCATGTAATCTGGAAAGAGCTCGGTGCGCTCGTTACCAAGCATGAAGAGAAAAACGCAGGAAAATCTTTAAGCACGGTTCGTGAGATTGAAAAGCAGGTTACAGATCGCGCACGGGATGCAAAAGTAAAGCTACGCGAACTGGCAAAGCGAGTTCCTCAAGAGCAGCAGACCGTTGCGGAACTCAGAGGGTATGTAGAGGAGCTTGAAGCAGCTTGGGCCGCCGCTAAAAGTGCAATAAAAAAACAGGCGGGGCAAGCCGAACTCTACTTGCATTTAGCAGGCGTCGGGATGTTGCTCGAATTCGTAATCCACGAATTGAATCGAGTTACGCATGCGACGATGGTGGATTTACAATCGCTGAAGCCCGGCTCGCTTCCTCCTGGTCTCCGCTCACTGTCAAAGCAACTTCAAACGTTGGACAAGCGTTTACGAATACTTGACCCTGTTAGTACGCCTGGACGGCAACGCAAAGAAGAAACCGACATAACCGAGGTGCTGCAGACATTGCTGGAAGCCCACGAGCAGCAGTTCGAACGGCATCAAATCTCTACGAGCTTGGAATTGGAGTCCGCGAGTGGCCCCTTCATGTCAAACGTCGTAGTCGGTCAGATGTATCAGATTTTTGAGAATTTAATAGCCAATTCGGTTTACTGGCTAACGAATCACAGATCCCTTCACCGTGAAGAGGACGATGAGTTCGACGCGGAGATTCAGATTACTGCTAACAGCCGCTCTCGAAAGGTCATTTTCCGAGACAGTGGGCCTGGCATTGAGTGGGCAGATCGAGAAAAAATCTTTGAGCCATTTTTCAGCAAGAAGCCCGCTGGGAGAGGAATCGGTTTGTACATAGTTAAAAGCCTGTGCAGGGAAAATGGAATCACCATGACTTTGCTCGACCGAAACGAAAAAGGCACGATTCCTGGATTCGAATTCACCATGCCATAAAGAAAAGGGGACTATGGAAGCCAAGGCCGTTGTCAGAGCACAGGCAGTCGTTATCGACGATGCATATGCCCGTCCATCACCTGAAGATTTACGAAAAAGCCTTCAGACTCTGCGGAGATTTTTGAGAGCTGTTCCTGCTGCCAAGGATTGGTTTGATGATACGTTTGGGCTAGTTGGCTCGGCCCAAGGTCGCAGCTATTTCGACCCTCTTCTGCAAAATTCCGAGCGCGTTCTAGAACTCTGGAATCGGCGCGCTGAATGTCCCGAAGCTGAACGATTCCTAACCGAAGGGCTTCCCGACTTGGTAGGTGAAGTGGTACCTCTTCGACAGCCGCTTGTCCACATTGAAGAAGCGCTAGCTAGTAGAAATTGGGACATTCAACGGTTCCCATCTTTGCCAGAGCTTGATCGTGTTCCCAACAATGTTGAGCTCGTAATAATCGACTATGTTCTCACGCCAGATACCCCGCCTGACATGGTGGCAAAAATCGGCGAAAGTACGAGATTTCTTGGGCAACTCGTCGAGCGCGCGGAGACCACTGCGGGCACGAAGTTTCCGTTGGTCGTACTGGTTTCTAGTCGGCCGGCGATTGAGCGCAGACATGCGGAAAGCTTCAGAAAATCAGTGGGCCTCCAAGGCGCTTACTTTCAATTTGTCCGAAAGAAGTGGATCGAGAGAGATCTTGGCCTGTGCATCGACGGCTTCTGTGATGAGGCTCTCGAACTTGAGAGTTATCGAAATGTCCACCTAGCTTTACGGAAGACACTGGCCGAAGCAAGCGCGTCCTTGATGGCAAATGTGAATGCTCTAGAGTTGCAGGACATTGCTGCGCTGCACGTTGGGCATTTGATACACGAAGGCGCGGCACTGTCGGATTATCTTGGCTGGATGTTTGGACAGGTACTAACGGCCAAACTGCAGCAGGCAGTGATCCTGGCGGACGCGTCCGATCTGCTGCCATCTGAAAATCATCGCGTTTTGCTAGGTCATCTCAAGCCAACGCAAGGAATTCCGAAGCTTTTCTCTGAATTGTCCTCCGTGCTTTCTGCTTTTGGCGAAATGCAGAAAATGAGGCTCGGTGTTCGCGAACTTCGATTTGGGGATGTTTTCGCGGGCAACACGTCCGACGGCAAGATAGACACGGCCAAATTTTTGCTAGTAATTAGTCAGACCTGTGATTTGCTGCAGTGCAAGATAACGAACGGCCAAGCACTTTGCGTCGAAGGCTACGCGACGCTTGTGGAGGATTCAGAGGCCGGTTTGATGAAGGCAACACTGCGTCAATTGAACGAAAAAGGAAGCACCTTAGTTCAGCGCGGCAAACAGTATTATCAAATTGAATGGTCCGAGGCCAACCTAACTTCGGTACCACAAACGAAGCTTAAGGGCGAGAAAGGCTACGCATATATCGGTCGATTAAACGAGATCTATGCATTGGAAGTGCAGCACAACTCGTTGCATCGCCTAGGTCGAATTGGGGTTCCCGTTAAGCCGGGCTATGGTGTTGTATTCGGTGTTTTGAAATGCACTGTATGGACAGCAAAGGGCGAGGTGGTGGGTCTGAGCGCAGCGCTTGATTCCAAGACCGTGGTGGCAGTTCTTAGGCCAAGGGAAAAAGGAGCGGTAGTCGTTCTTCTCTCGGGGCAGGCAAAGAAATGGATGGTCGAACGCCTGACCAAATTACAAGCTGAAGCCACGTTTCCCGGCGATCTAAAGGATTTGGCAGACAAGTTGCTGGTGGCAATAGGAACTCCCGACTTCCACCTAATTTGCAAGAAAACTGGAAAACCCGGCAAAGGTGTTCTGCAAGTGAGCAGGAGCGTCGAAAAAATCGACCCTGAAACGAATGAGAAAAAGAAAGATTCTGAGGTCTACAACAAGCTCTCAATGGCGCTTAATGACGCAAGCATCTTTGGGGATGTATTGTTGCCACAAGGTGTGCGACTGCAATTGGAGTTCGATCCGATATCGTAAGTCGTCTTGAGACATGCAAGAGACGTGTCAGTGAAAGCCATGGACAGATACTGGTCTTGAGAAGACTGCCTCTTGGCGAACTTTCTCACTTTGCGCCGCGCATTCCTGCTTGTACCCAACACGCTGCGGCGCGACCGCTCCGGTTTGTTTGAGCCTATACGGGACGCATCCTTTCGACATTGATCGACAAGGAACCCCTATGCTTTTCCATCAGTCCCTGCCCAAACCCAACATATCCAAGGCACCTCCCGCCTTCTACCGGCTGCGCGACGTGATGCGCATCACCGCGCTTAGCCGTTCAACCGTTTACCGGCGCATTGCGGAAGGCCGCTTCCCTGAGCCTGTCCACTTGGGAGGCAGAGCCTCTGCTTGGTCGAGCGTGGCGCTTCAGACCTGGATCGAAGACCCGGAAGGGTACCGTAGAGCTATGCCACAACCCTGAACCCCTCATCACTGCCATCGTATACGGTGGGGTTGGCGCTCTCCCATGACTGGGGAGACATCGCGCTTGAACGCAGCATGTCGTTCGAGGGTACGACAACTTTGCCATCAGCTAAATCGTCCAG
>Ga0066600_10000580_pt1 | contig 13126 bp, 3 predicted proteins | sample Lowcelwee11metaG_FD_59486 | JGI IMG/M metagenome (GOLD analysis project Ga0066600, IMG submission 59486) | Freshwater pond sediment microbial communities from the University of Edinburgh, under environmental carbon perturbations - Low... | ecosystem: Environmental > Aquatic > Freshwater > Pond >... | reverse complement strand
TTCCGGGTGTATATGTGCTCGAAGTTACTGTCTGGTTTATTTCGTTCGATGTAAAATCTGAATTGTTGTCCGCTAATATTGTATATGATGCGGCTCCTGATACATCGTTCCAGTCAAATGTCGGGGTAAGGTCTGTTGTTGTACTTGAGTTTGAAGGTGTTGCTAAAGTCGGTACCGCCGGTATCGTCGGTGTGCCGCCCACTGTCACATCAGCAAAGAAAGGTCTTTTGAATTGATTGGTTATTACGAGTTTGCCTGTATCTCCTGCAACATAAGGAGTTAAAGTAATACTTGCAACGCCTGATGAATTTGCCCTTGCGGCTCCGTGAAGAACTCCGTTCTGGTCGCTTAAAGCCACATAAGCATTCGCTGTAGTTGTCACGCTGTAAGTTGTTGCGCCGGCATTGATATTTCCTGCATGGGTTGCTGTTTGAACAGCAGGAATCCCAAAATACGGCATCAGAGAAGGATCACCGAACAGATGGTATGCCGACCAGTACCAGTCAACTTTGGTTCCTCCGTAATTTTCTACAGCCATAAGTCCTACATGTTTCATTGCAGCCTGTGATGAATATCCCAGAGCCATTACTCCGTCATACATTCCCGGATGAGCGGTATCTAATGGAGGCGGAACCTGACTTTTTGCGTCAAGACCTACGCCCATCGCAAGATCTTCATCCCAGTAAGTTGACATTGATGCACCGATATAGCCGATCGCGCCTTTGCTTGGTGAGTTCAGCCATGCCTCTCCGAAACATTCAGTTGTTCCGAATGATCCTGTAAGACAGCAGTTACCTATTACGAGAGGATATTTGTTTGCGTTTGCGAGTCCGTCAATATTCGATATCGAGAAAGAAGGATCGCCGAAACTTGTTTCAGATCCATGTGCGGTATAGCTGTAAAATCCTGCCCCTGCAGACATGAATGCCACAACTTCAGCATCGGTCGAAGACAAATTTGATGTAGCTGATAAATATTTTTTTGAATTTGCCATCCCGTTTGCGGAATTGAAATAATAAGTCCACCCGTATGATATCTGAGGATCGCCATAAGGAGCTGCATTAGATGCATCGACTCCGGCTACTCCGAGCGTATAAGTTAAATAGTTTAAATCAGGTGTTGTTACTGCGAACTGACCTTTTTCATACCAGATCGTTTTATCAACCTGAGCGGTCAGATCCGTCAGAGCTCTCACAGAAAATCTTCCAACATACATCGAAGGAATTCGGTTTGAAGTTCCAGTAGCTCCGATCACACCGTAAAGCAGATCGGATCTTGTTACGCTTCCGCCTGATCCGAGAGAAGGGTTGACTTCAGCCAATACACCGTATGTTCCGTCGTGATCTCCTACTATTAATACAAATGAAGGTTTCGGGGTCAGTGAATTATACTGACTTTCGATCCAAGTGTCATTTGTAGTAATAGATGACGATGCGGCTACATAATTGACTATTACTTTAAAACCTTTTTGTGTTTTCCATGTTATAAACTCGTTAAGTTTAGCATTTCCGTTCAAACCGCTGTTAGCCAGAATAAGATATGTAACAGGATATTTCATCAGGTCCGCTTTTGTATCTGGTGATTTATAATTTATCAATTTTGAATATGAGCTTTCAAAGAAAGGCGAATATTCTTCTTCGGCTATAAAAGCAGCTCTCGGATCCGCTCCTATAAAACTGACTTTAACAATAATGTTGTTATACACAACTATTTCGCCTGTTACCGGATTGTATCTGAAAGGATTTACTTCGACAGAACCGACTCCGATCCCTCTCATCGTTCCGCTTTTTGATACTGAAGCGATAGGTTCATCACTGAATTTAGATGCGGTGTAAGCACTTTCATTATAAATAAATTTAATGTCTTCCGGTCTCGCGCTTTTTGAATAGCTCGGTTGAGCGGGCATGATCGGGTGAGTTATACCGAGTTCTGACAATTTGTAACTTTTTTCGTTATAACTGATCACTTCAATTTCCGGTTCCGCTCCGTAAGGCATAGCGATCAGTTCTCTGAACGAAGGAAGCGCCGGCGATCCTTCATTTTTTGTCAAATAACCATTGTCGATCGTGACTGATGTAAAAACACCTTTTTCGGTTGAAACATCAGAAAAATTGATGTCTTTGATGCTGAAATCAATCTCAAGACTGTTTCCGGTATCCGAATATATCTGATACCCGTTAGTCTTGCTTCCGTCCAGGACAGCATTATTCGCCGCAAACAACGAAACGAACACAGCAAATAAAACAATAACCGTTCTCTTCATGAGTACTCCCGATTTAATTGATGATTATTTTTATCTTTATTTCAATGCCGCTTACGCAGCACCTGAGCGGAATAATTTTTAACTTACACTCAAAATAAATTAATAATTGGGCTTTGTCAAGATTAATAAAAAATAATTCTTGCGTCATATTTACTTATAAGGCGAATTTAACTATGCCTTATATTTATTATAGTATTATTTACAAGAGCTGCCGTGATAAAGAAATTATAATGCGAATTGTAAAATCTAAATGTTGTTCTTATAATATTATGAAGATTATGATTGCCGTCGTAAAAGACATAAAAAAAGCCGTTAAAAACGGCCTTTTTTAAACATATAAATCCTTTGCTTATTCCTGGCTGATAGCATCAACAGGACATACTGCTGCGCAGGCTCCGCAATCAATGCAGGCGCTCGGGTCAACTTTATAAATATCGCCTTCGGATATACAATCAACCGGGCATTCCGCTTTGCAGGCTCCGCAAGCAACGCATTTGTCAGAAATTACATGAGGCATTTTAACTCCTTTTTATATTTTTTACAAATTCATTTTCCTAAGTTTAAGTTAAATAATTTAACAGCGAATGTCAATAAATTCCTTTAAAAGAATTTTATTTTAAAAAACCGGATCGTTAAACAGCCTTTAATTTCCACCTGCCTTTTCTGAACCAGAAAGAAAGAGCCAGACCTTCGATCATCATAGAAATTGAAATTGCTGCCCATACCCAGTATATCCCTAAATGGAACCAGTATGTGGTTACAAATGCGAAACCTATTTTTCCTACCCAGTTGGCAAAAAAAGCCGCTATAGTAGGCGGAGCTGTATCTCCGGCGCCGTTGAAACTTGCACCGTAAACTGTCATCTGCACATCAAAAAACATACCTAAGTATATAATTATAAGATAACCTCTGCCTGCGTTTATCACATCTGCCCGTGAAGTAAATATACTTATCGCCTGTTCAGAAAAAATAATACCGAGAAACGCAATGACTGTTACAAATACATATCCGAACTGAAGCCCTGCTTTAGCAGTATCCTCTGCATTCTGAATGTTCTTCTGTCCGAGGAACTGACCGACCATAGATGATATTGATACTCTCATTCCCTGCATAAAAATAAATATGATCGATATCCACTGTATCCCGAAACTGAATCCCGCAACACAGGCTGTGCCGTGATAAGTAATGATCTTTTGGAGAAATATTGCCGACAATGGTCTGGAAAGGCTGTTCAAACCGCTCCACGCGCCTATCTTCAATACTCTTTTCATCATAGAAAAATCCGGTATAAATGTTTTTGATATGCTGAGTCCGTATTCCTTGTGACTGTAGATCGTATACAGTATCGCCATTGAGGCAAAAGCTTCAGCAATTACTGTAGCCAGAGCCGCTCCTCTGACACCCATCGCGGGAAAAAATCCCCAGCCGAAGATCATTATCGGATCAAGGATAATATTCAGAATACTCATGGCAACGAATATTTTCATTGGAGTTTTCGTGTCTCCTGTGGCCTGAAATACTGAAGCTGAGGTATGAGCAAGCATAACAAGCGGATATCCGAGAATTATCGTACTCAGATATTCCGTTCCAAATCTTTCCACTTCAGATTCGGCGTTGAAAAAAGACATTATTGAAGAAGATAGTAAATATCCGGCAAAACCTATAATCAGACCGAGAAAAAGCGCAAGAAGAATAGATTGTTCAGCACTGACAGACCTTTCAGATCTGTTATTTTCACCTGTTTTTCTCGCCACTATCGCCAACGACCCGCCTGTAATAAGTGCACTGACGGTTAACAAAACCCATATTACAGTGGAACTGAGGCTGGATCCTGCGGCTTCGTTTATTCCTAATCTTGCGATAAAAAATCTGTCGGTAAAACTCATTATACTGAACATTATTTCGCCCATCATAACGGGCAAAGACAGCTGAATGATCTTTTTTACTATCGAAACTTCCTGATTTATATCCATTTTATAAGCCTGTAAATCAAGTGACTAACATTTATTTTCCCTTATTTCCTGTAGCAGTTCTTCAGACATTTTCAACCCGAATTCATACCCTATATCCGCGAATATCTTGTTAGCTTTTCTGCAGTATTTTATAGCTGATTTCAAATCTTTAATTCCGCGAAAATATGTGTCGGCAAGATTATGGAGAGCTTTTCCCTCAGACTGTTTGTCTTCATGTCGGACAGCGTATTTCAGCTGCATATCGTAATATTCAAGCGCTTTATCATACTTTCCCGTATCGGAATAACAGTTTGCTATATTTCCGTAAGAATGCCCTATTCTTTCGGTATCGGAAATTCTGACAGCGTTTTCAAGATTTTCTATATAAATCTTTAAGGCGGTATCAAGATCCCCTGACTTATAATATGCGTCTCCCATAATATCTTTTATCGCGGGAATTTTTTTTAAATTATTGTGCTCTTCAGCCAAATTCAGCCGTTCTGAACAGATTTTCAAAACCTCTTTATATTTACCCTGCTCAAGTTTGATATTAGATAAGCTTCCTAAAATATCATCCACTAATGTATGTTTCTTGAATTTCCGGGCGATTTTCAATCCTTTTTCAGCCGTCTTCTCCGCACCTTTGTAATCTCCCGTAACATAAGAAATCGCGGCCAGATTATTTATACTTCCTATAATCAGATCGTAATTATGTATTTTTACAGCTTCGTCATAAAGCTTTTCAAGATATTCTTTAGCGTTTTTATATTCTCCTGAGTTGGCATAGCATACGCTTATATTCTGGATCGCTTTCAATTTCTCGTCGGTAAGCTGATTTTCTTCTGCGATCTTATACATCTCTTTAAAGAATACTTTAGCGTCAGAAATTTTTCTTTTATGAAGATTTAAAGTTCCTGACAAGTTCAAAACAAGGGTTTCGACTTTAAAATCAGTCAATTTTGCTCTTAATGAATAAACTCTTGACGCTGTTTTTTCAGATTCTGAAGTCTGACCTGAAAACAGCTGCGCGAAACCTTTCAGCGATTGGGTTTTTACATACATGTTGATATCGCTTTTCTTTGATAACAGAGCAGACTCTTCAAACACTTTATCATATCTGCTGCTTTTAAAATACAAAAAGGTGTTTTGCGAGACGGCCTTGTCGAAAAAATAATCGCCTTTAACCGCAATTTTTTTAACTCTTTCGCATAATTGGATCGCTTTGTCCCTCTTCTCAATAATTCTAAGAATTTCAGCTTCAAAAAGGTAACATCGGATTTTTTCTTCTTTTGATAATTTGAATTTTTTATAGAGTTCTATATAATTAATAGCTGACTCGTAAGAAAAGTTTCCCGATGATTTTTCGGCCGAAAGCATTGTATATTGTTTTGCTTTTGAAATATTGCCGGAATATCTGTAGTGAAAAGCAAGCAGTTCATAAAAATTCTCAAGCCTTTCCTGTGAATTTTCCTCATAAATTCTTGCGATCTCTTCATGATATTTTCGTCTGATCGAAAATAAAAGCGTCTCATAAACGGCATCTCTGGTTATAGCATGTTTAAAAAGATATTCGTCGTTCTTATTCAGTTCAAATACAGTGAAATTCATTTCCGTAAGATCGAAAAGCCTGCTTCTCAAGTTAAGGTCGCTTATTTTTTCCTGAAGTTCTTTTAACTGATTTAAGACATTTATCTGAAAAACCCTGCCTATTACAGACGCAATCTTAAGTATTCTTTTGCTGTTGTTGTCAAGCTTATCGATCCTGGAAAGAATTATATCATTGATGTTGTCGGGGATTATTATCTCTTTTAACTTCTGATCTATCCCGAAAAAACCGTCTGTCCGTTCTTTTAAACCGCCTTTTGATTTTATGGAAAGAATTATTTCATCCATGTAAAACGGATTGCCTTTGGATTTTGAATAGACCAGTTCATAAATTCCGGCCGGAACCTTTTTTATTCTGAATTTCTTTTCTATGTAAAGCTTACCTTCTTCTTTTCCGAAGCTGTCAAGTTGAAAAAGATATCCATTCTTTCCGCCAAACAGATCTGTTAATTTTTGATCCGGTCTGAAGATCAGATGGAATATGCAGTTCATTTCATCTGTTATGTCGAGTAATCTTTTTAAAATTTTCAAACTCTGATCGTCAATCCAGTGAGCATCATCAATAAAAATAAATGCTTTCGGTTTTTCTAAAAGATTCAAAAAAATAGAAATTGTCAGATCTTCAATTAAATTTTTCATCGAGTCATCGGTTTTAACTTTTAAATGCGTTAAACCCATAAAATCCGCATACAGATCAAAATTGCTTTCTTCTTTCATCCCTGCAAATAATTTTTTCAGCGCTGATAATTTATCCGAATTTATATCTTCCAGAAAAGAGCTTATAAGCTCTCTTATTATAAAATAAGGTGTTTCGCTTGCGTAACTTAAACATTCTGTCCAAAATACTTTTCCTTCAAACACTGCCGCGTCTTTAAATTCCTGAGCCAGAACGCTCTTTCCCGTTCCTGCTTCGGCTGATATGAATATTTTTTTTATTTGTCCGTTTTTTAAAATGTTTTTGTATTCCCTAATTTCCTTATCTCTGCCGATAGCGGCAATCTTATGAGCCGATCTCTTTTCTTCAAAACCAGTTAGAGTGCTTACATAAAATTTCTCTTTAATTCCTTTTAAAGTAAGTCCCCTTTGATTATTTGCGATTGCAGAAGAAATTTTAGAAAGTGTTCTCTCCGAAATTATGATTTCATTATCGCCGCATGATGTCATCAGCCTCGCGCTTAAGTTTACGGTGCTGCCTATTACCGTAAATTCAAGCCTGTTCTTTGATCCGATCACTCCAAAATAAATATTTCCGGAATTGATGCCGATTCTGGCGCTGATCGAACCTTTTAAAGATTTGATTATTTCTACAGCGCATCTTCCGGCAAGCTCCTCATAGTTTTCTGTAGCTGCAGGAGCACCGAAAAGTATAATTATCTTATTCCCTTTATCTCCCATATCCACTTTATTTACAAAACCGCTGTACCTGCCGGCAATTTCAAATACTGACGAAACCAGATCGTTTAATTCCGTATAATTGAAATTTTTATTGTAGTCAATCCCTTCAAAACTCATGAAAAGTACGGCGCAATTCCTTAATTCTCCCTGACCGAAATCGCCTTCTTTTTCTTTATCCATAAGTATTTTTCTTGTAAATGATCCGAAATCGTTATTCTTTTGATATGCTTTCGGCTTAATTTTAATTACGGCTGTCTCTTTAAGTTCTTCAGCTATGAAAATTCCTTCGGTTTTTTCTTTAAATGTGCTTATCACGAGTTTATTCTTAAAAGAATTGTCTATCAGACTTTCTCCTTTTGTCGCGTTATGTTCGCATTCGCAAGCCCTATCGAGAGTACTTCCAGCTAAAAAATAGTCCTTCTCATCCCTTCCCAGCTGACCTATCAGGACACTCCCATAAGCGGTGCCTATTTTTATCTCTATCCTGATATAACCTGAGATACTTGGAATAGACGCATATTTTTTCATAGCTTTAACAAGTTCCAGTCCGCAGTTATTGACAGAAACGGCAAAAACCCTTTCCGGAAAAAATACTGTAAGCGCATCACCTCCGAATTTGTAAATAGACCCGCCCCTTTTTTGAATAATCCCGATAAGATCTTCAAAGATCATATTCAATATTCTCGATATTTCCTCGGATCCTTCATTCCCTTTTGTCGAGAGTTTTTCACTCATAGCTGTGAATCCGGACAGATCGGCGAACATTACATAACCTTCTGTTCGGATATAGTTATTTTTAGAGATATAGTCAAAATTGTCTGTAAAATGTTCAGGAATGAATTTTGAATACATACTTTTCTCCCTTATGTTAAATTACAATAAAACAGCATATTAAATATAATGTTAATTTGCGGGAAAAGTAAATATTTGTAAATTAATTATCCGGGCGTATTTCCGCTTTTTTAATAACTCTTTTAACGCTTTGCGTATCGCTGGATGTAATCCTGTAAAACTTTTTTGTTCCGGTGATATTTTCAGACCAGAAAGTATCTGTTATTCCCGATTGTATAAGTTCCCAATTAATCAGATCGGTTGATGAATATACATTATAACTCAAGTACTGGTCTTTAAGGATCCTGTCCCATGTGATTGTTATAATGCCGTTAGCTTGTGTAAGATTTACATTTGAAGGTGCCTGTAAACCGACCGCATTGTATTCTGTTACGCTTATCATGTCTAAAATAATTCCATAACTTCCGTTCTGTAAATGATGCCATGCGAGATAAATATCCTGTCCGGTGTACGCGCTTAAATCAACATTTACTTCATGAAATACTCCAAACTCTTTAGATGTTACCTGCTCATACACAATATCGGTAAAATCATCTGTCTCGCAGCCGGTAGTTGATACCTTAACATAATATTTTTCTGTAGGTATTTCTGTCTCATATGACACAAAGAATTTTAAGAAAATTCCTGTTACGGAAGAACTTAAACTTATTTGCGGAGAAACAAGCCAGTTTGAAACATTTGAATTTTGATCTCCAGTGATCGAGTAAGCGAAATATGTCCCGTCAGGCAAATCAACTTTTGCGTCTATATTCCCGACACTCCATGTTTTATTATCCCCATCCTGATCATAAGCTGTCCAGCCATCGGGAAGATACCATGATTCATTACCTGATTCTATAGCATTTTCGAAACTTTCATATAAAAGAAGGTTCGCGCCCGACACAACCGGAACAATAATTTCTGATGAGTGATCGGATGTTTCTGAGTTTGAATATTTTGTTTTTACAGTGAATGAGTATTCGGCATTGGTTAGACCGGTATCATAGAAGTATAATTTTGCAGGATCATTGATAGTTCCTACTAGCCTGTAATTTCTGTATATTTCGTATCCGGTTATATATAACGACGATTTTTGTGCCGTACTGGTTGGATTTTCGTCAGGTACCAGTAATATTTTATTGTTATCATTAGCATCAGTTATTTTTCTTGCTTTCAGCTCAGTTTCTTTTATTGAAACATCTTTACTTGAATTTACCGAAATGTCATCAATGGTTAAGTAGCCCTTGTTTGTGCAGTTATAATGCCTGAATGCAATGAATACGCACTTTCCCTCAAACTGGCTCAGATCTATATTTCTCAAGTACCATGTTCCGGAAGTTGGAATCGTTTCTTCATAAAGGTTATAGACAAAATTTTCCTGGTCGTTCCCCGATGTCGATACGAGTACTGAATAATGATCTCCGGCAATATAATAATCTTTTGCATAATATGAAAGCTCCGCTCCCTCGTTAACATAAATAAGAGGTGTAATCAGATAATTATCCGGTGTTATACTTGAATATGATTTTGAAATAGCCCCGTATGCACCCGTGTGCGCTGCGACTGAGTGTTTAAACCAGTTATTAGAATCTCCGTCGCGGTTGATAAGGCTCCAGCCTGACGGAGGGAAAACTGCCGCTTCAAATCCTTCAGTTAGAGTATCGGATACCGGCGGTTTCCAGGACAGATAAACATTTGATTCGTTCACTTCCGCGCTTATATTATCGGGCGGATTCATAACTGTTACGAATTGCGACTCAGAAGGCGATGATTCAGCATCAGGATATTCATAAACAGCTGTAACATAATACTCATAAGTGAACATATTCATGACATTATTGTCATTATATTGAGTAGTGACAGTTGAATCAATTAACTGAGAGTCTCTGTAAATATAATATTTGATCAGACCTTTGGAAGTAATTCCGTTAAGCCAGTTAAGCTGAATTCCGTCAGCTGAATTCGAGCAGGTAAGTTCTGTTGGGGCAAGTATGCTTGTAGTCGCAGTAAAAATCACACTGTTCGATGCTCCGGATTCTCCGGCCGGTGAAGAATAGACCGCGGTTACATGATACCTGTATTCGACATTGTTAGAAATACTTGTATCGTTATAGCCCGGTGAGACTGTGCTCGCTTTGAACCGCCCGTCCCTGTAAACTTTATAACCCGACAGGCCTTTCTTGGAATAAGGTGATGACCATGTAAGGTTTATTACCCCTAGGTCGCCGGTTGCCGCCAAATTATAAGGCGTGCTCCAGTCAAGACCGTACTCAAAAGCTCCTATATCTGCGTTTCCGTAATAGATCAATCCGGGAATATTAAGTCCCGCATTTATGCATAGCGAACCGCTGTTCAGATGCAGATCTCCCCTTGAAGCATTTACAAAAAGCGGATTAGAATTGATATTTCCGGAATTTCCGCCCGTGTTATAATTTGTTGTTCCGCTTATATCGTTGTTTTTTAAAATAAGTTTGATTCCGGGGTCATTGATCTGAACTTTCAGGTTGTTATCATTCCAAAAAATGTTGTTAAGCACCAGCACTGAAGAAATCTGATTTATCGCCTTTATACCGGTATCCGCGTTATAAACAGAATTGTGATAAACAGAATCAACTCCCGTATTGTTCAATAATATTCCCAATGTCGCCCCTTTACTCTTTACGGCAGTTGAAAGACTCAGGCTGTTGTTGGTGATTTTTTTTGATGATGCGGCTTTTATCCCGTTGCCTGTAACGACTATACCTGTATCCGCATTTGCTATCTGATTTCCTGTGATAGCGACATCAAAATCGCCGTCAACAAGTATTGCCGCTTTCTGAATTCCTTTCACGGCAGTTGAAAGGCTCAGGCTGTTATTTGTAATCTTTTTCCCGGTAGATCCGGCTTTTGAAATTCCGCCTCTTATCTGAATGCACACATTGGTAAAACTGCAGCTGTCGATATATATATTATCGTAGCCGTTGATCACGATCGCTTCCTGATCCGTTTCGTCACCGTTGTATATCCAGTGCTTTATTTCTGCAGAAGGTGATACCGCTTTTGAAGAGTTGCTCAGGTTGAATCCGCCTTTTGCGTTCTCAATTACGATTTTATTTGCTTCAGTACCTCTTGCTATCAGAGAGTCATGTAACTGAACTACATATTCATCCTTAAAATCAATATGAACTCCCGGAACGATCTTTAATGAATCTACATCCGGCATGGAAACATTTCCCGCGATCTCGACAATATCCGCTACCCACCGGATAGAATCAGAAAGCACTCCCGAGTACTGAACCCTTCCGAGTCCGTTATATTCGTAAGCTCCTATATCAACTATATCCACATAACCGTCGAAAAGACGAACTTTACCGGACAGATCCGTTGAAGGAATGTTCATTCCGCTTATATCGGGACTTCCTGCATTTATGCAGGGCGAGTTTTCCTTGTATGATTGTTTATTTGATCCCGCGTTTAAGAATTTAGGATCAGAATCAATATTATTTGTGTATTTATAATCCGGCAGAACGGCTCCGGGTCCCTCAAATCCTTCTAAACCGCCCTGAATATTGCAGTAATTGAATTCAGGCTGACAATTAATTCCGCTGATATAAACCTGATAGTCCGTATTATTATATACGACGGTATTTTTAACGCTGGGATTACAGCCATCATACAAGCCGTCAATATCTATTCCTTCTTCATTGAAAGATATGGTGTTATTGATGATCTCCGGATTAGATCCTGAATATACTCTTATTCCGCTGCCTTCATTATAAGTGATTAAATTATTAACTATTTTAGGCGAAGACCCGTCGCAGAAGATCGCAGACTCAATGTTTTCCGTAATTTTATTTTTAATTATCAGCGGATTTGAGTTGTACGCACAGGTTATGCCAGATCCCATTGTATAGCTGGTATTATGCTCAAAAAGATTTTCTGATATTACAGGACTTGAGTTATAAAGATAAATACCCGCTCCTGTGCCGTAATCAACAACCCTGTTATTCCTTATTGATGAATTTGATATTGTCAGCTTTGAGAAATCTTTTATAAAAAATGCTCCGCCGTCTCTTGCAACGCCTTTTGATGTGGCAAATTCAATATTACAAAAACTCACTGAAGAACTGTCGTTCGAAACTGATGTTTGATCAAAATGAATCCCCTGCCAGCCTATATTTGGATCTATTGCTGTAAACGATATGCTGTCGGAACTTATTCCTTCCGCGATCAGTTTTCCCTGAACCCCGAATTTATAATTACCTGTCGAAATAACCTGAACTCCCGGCTGAATTGTAAGAGAAAGACCGTTCGGAATTTCCACATCGCCTATCAGGTAGTGAGGTGTGTCGGCTTTATACCAGATGCCAGATATATTTCCCGAATAAGAATTCGGATAAATATTATACTGCTGGGTTGTTACATAACTCGGTTCATTGCTTAAATAGTATGCTTTTGCTTTAAGAGTCGTAGTTTGAGTGATGGGGATCGGACCTGAATATACGGCCGAAGTCTGATCTGGTTCTGATCCGTCGGTAGTATAATAAATTGTAGCATAATAATTCGGTGTTATTATACTAACTTCAAATGAATACGGATAGTCCCCTCCATTAGGTGAAAATTCCGGCATTATTATTTTGAAGGGAATCTGATTCGATTGTCTCTCAAAAGCTCCTATATCAACTATGTCTATTGATCCGTTATAAATTCTGGAATAGCCTCTTAAATCCTTTAAGCCCAGATTTAATGAATCTGCGTAAATCGTTCCGTGATTGATACAGTGTGAGTTCTGATTTAAATAGAAGTTATTATTCAAAGTATCTGTAAAAGAAGGCGAGACATCAATGGAATATCTGTAAACGCCATTGAATGTTCCGCCGTCCTCAATATATATATCTTCAACTCCACCCTGAAGGTCGCAATGTATGAATTCAGGCTGATAATCCACTTCCTCAAAAAATATCTGATCACCGTTCCTTGAAGCTGTGTTATAATAGATGATATTATTAATGAAGTTAGGTTCAGAATAATTTCTTAAATTCACAGCGCCCCCGTCTTTTGCCCGGTTGCAGACGATCGTATTATTAAATACATCGGGTTT
>Ga0066600_10000578_pt1 | contig 13138 bp, 13 predicted proteins | sample Lowcelwee11metaG_FD_59486 | JGI IMG/M metagenome (GOLD analysis project Ga0066600, IMG submission 59486) | Freshwater pond sediment microbial communities from the University of Edinburgh, under environmental carbon perturbations - Low... | ecosystem: Environmental > Aquatic > Freshwater > Pond... | reverse complement strand
AGATTCTTACTCGTATAACAAACCGCCTGAAGACGATGTACCTGGATTGCTCGTGTTTGACGAAGCCCACCGGATGGGCCGCAGCGAGTCTGATAGATCTAAGCTGGCCGAGCGCCTAAGCGGGGAAAAGAATTTATTACTTACAGGCACGCCCATAAGGAACAGCCCTGAAGAGCTCGTGCCTTTGATGAAAGCACTGGGCATAAAAGACCCAGACAGCCCTGCAGAGTTCAAAGCTAAGTTTCTAGAAGAATACAAAGTCTGGCCAAGCCTATGGGACAGACTAGTGCACGGGGTCCAGCCTGGGATAGCCACAAAGCCTAAAGACCTGGACAGGCTGGAAAAACTATTAAGAGGCAGAGTAGACTATCACGCATCTGATACAGATGACTTCCCGCAAGTAGAGGAGAAGGAGATAAAAGTAGAAATGACCAGGGAGCAGCAGAAGGCCCACGACATGGCCATGGAGAACTACCCTACGCTCAAGTACAAGATCTCGTCAGGCGTGGCTCCTTCCAAATCCGAGATCATGCAGCTTAACGCTTTCCTGTCAGCCAGCCGGCAGATATCGAACACGCCAGGAGATTTTAATCCCGAGGCCGGAGAAGAGGACAGCCCTAAGATAAACAGGGCTTTCGAAGAAATAAGGAAGCGGGCCGAGAGCCCGTCATATAGGGGCGTCACTTACTCGACATATTTAACACATGGGATTGTGCCTATGGCTAATAAGCTGGAGCAGGCAGGCATCCCTTATGCGATGTTTACCGGCGAGACCGCCCCGGAAGATAGAGCAGAGATAGTCCGAGACTATAATGAAGGCCGGCTTAAGCACTTGTTGATATCCGGAGCCGGTGGCGAGGGGTTGGACCTGAAAGGGACGAAACTAGTACAGCTGCTGGAACCACATTGGAACGAACCGCAGATGGAGCAGGTAATAGGTAGGGCTGTGAGGTATAAGTCTCATGATCATCTGCCGCCGAAGGACCGCAGGGTCGAAGTCCAGCGCTTTACGTCGATACCCAGGCCTGAAGGGTGGATTTTTAAAACAAGGAAGAAAGGCACGGACGAGTACCTGAAATCTCTAGCTGACCGCAAGCGCAAGCTTAATCAGGCTTTCCTGGATACACTAAAAGCTGCCGGCACCCCTGGTTGACCTAAGGTATCCAACGCACTATATTAAAGGATTTAACGCAAGGAAACCCAACATGGGCTTCGATAAAGTATCTATTATAACCAAAATAGCCGGGGTTGATCTTATACCACCAGGCAGCCGCAGCCGTTTATGGAGCAAGCTGGAAGCTAAGATCCAGGATGCTGCAGGGGATAAAGATAATAAGTTCAAACTCAAAGGCCCTTGGAAAGAATACATAAGAGCCAAGGATGGCTTTAAGCAGTACCGCGTAGACGCAGACTGGGTCCGCAGTAATCTTAGCGTTATGTTCGGGCTGGGCGGGCATGGCCTTGTTCATGAGTTTATACCTATGGACGAACTATGGGTAGCCTATAAGCACACTGACGGTACGAAGGTTGGCGAAGACGAGTTCAACAGCATAATCTCGCACGAGCAGGTAGAGTTCAGCAACATGGACGAAGGCAAGAGATACCTGGCCGCCCACAGGAAGGCTGAGAAGGTCGAAAATAAACTGGCTAAAGAAGCCGAGGGCGAACCATGGCCGACAGGCAGCAAGTATTTATTCGCACTGGCAGCAACGGCCAGCGTGGCTGCCTTGGGGGCCGGAGCTATGAGACTTGTAGATAAAGGCAAGCTGGAGAGACAAGCTTTAAGTTTTGCAGACAGGACGCTTACCAGCACAGCTACCAGGCTTGACGACATGGCACTGCAAAGCGAAAAGAAAACAGGGATGAATCCTTATGTTATACTAGGCACATCAGGGCCCGGAGTCGGCGTAGGGCCTAAGAGCTTGCCTGTATTCGCGGGCGCGGACCTTACGGGCGTTAACGCAGGCGTCATCATGCCAAGGGATTACCTAGAAAGGGCACTAGTCGCTATAAAAGGCAAGAAAGACGGTATGGAGCTGGCAGAGCAGATACCCGGCAGGCCCTTCGCAGCTTTAAGACTAGGGCCGACACTTATACCTTTTGAAGCAGGGGTGGCAGTAGGCCGTGGTGATGCAGCCAGAGCTGCTGAGTTAGTTAGGAACGTCGATGCAAAGGTAAGGGCTAGGCTGAACGAGCCTGTTTTTGAAAAAGCATAACAGAAAGGTATATTAATATACAATTTAAAAGGGATTTACTATGGACTACCTAGAAGCAGGTTTAAAGGCGCAATTGAATAAGCAAGCCCAGGACTCTGAAGCACTATTCCAAAGCTGGAAGAAAGCCAAAGGTGTTGCTGATGACTACACAACTAAAGCCAACGATATGAGCACCTTCGTAGCCGGAAACAAAGCCCTCATGGCCAAGTACCCTGAAAAGGGCCCTATATCTGAAGACTTCCCCAACGCCTTCGGTACTGAAGGGGACCCTCACGGCTGGAACAAGTTTGAACAAGACACGAACTACTTAGACGAGCGAGCTTTTAAAGCAGCGCGGGATGCAAAACTAGCGCAGGAGCAATACGACTTATTAAACAAACAACTGCGTAAAGAGGTGAATACAGTGAAGCCACCCTCCCTTGTTACAGGCATAACCGGAATGATGGATGGTAGTTTATTTAAAGGTGGAGCTGAAACCACAACTACAGGCAATCGCAGAAAGGGCTGGGAATATGGTACCTATATTCCAACTGGCAAAACTCGTGAAGTACCGCCGGATCTTGCTAACAAACCATTTTATAACCCGCCCAGCAAAACGCCCGATAACAAGTCGCCTGAAAAAGGCCCGTTTGGCGGAGTGGTAGATTACTTCAATAAGAAAGTCAAACCAGTAATATACCCCGGGCAGCCCCAGACACAGCCGGCGCCGCAGCCTTTACCACAACCTCCAACACCTCCGAGGATGCCGGCTATACCTAGGATGCCGAATCCTTACATACCTAGATTTGAGAGAGGCCCTACGATGCCATCGCCCCAGGCTCCGCAAGCGCCCACACCAGAGGAGCCGCCGAGATATTATAGTAGCAGGCCTCGGTTTGAAACGCTAGACCCAAATCTGAGAGAACCTGCACAACCGCCAGTACAGACACCACAGCCACCTCCAGTGCCACAACCACAGGTACCACAAATGCCCAGGCCTATGTATTTGCAAGGGCCTTACGATATGTACAACTACAAACCTAGGTTTAATAAAGAATCCGAAGTTCAAGAGTATAGCGCAGATGCAGAAGGAGCTTTAGGTCGTGAGCAACTTGTTGATAAGGCACTTGCTGGTAAAGCTAAAAATGGTGGTAGTTTTGGAATAGACTTCAAGGGCAGCAACAGGGGTGGCAATATAAACGTAGGATCTGCGCAAGAGGCGGCTGAGGAGGTAGAGTCAGCCGTAGGTAAGGCGCCCAGCACGTACAGGTACGCGCCCCCCGGCACCGATCCGATACCTGGCATACCAAGGCCGCAGATGACATCTGAGGGGCTGCCCGCCAGCGAGATGGATAGAATAAGAGCCTATCAGCATTATGCGAATACAGCAGATAGAGATATGATCGAGTACGGGCTTAAATATCCCGCGTACCAGGAGATGAGCGCACCTTACAATCAAGAGGGGTCTACTATAAAACCAGGAGTATCTGAAAGACTGGATGCACAGCGGAGAAGACTCCAGTGGTTGCAAGATAAGGGTGGGTGGAGAGCTCCAATCGGAGAATCTGTAGGCGAAGCCCAGAGCCGTATGATAGCAAACTCCTCCAACCAACCTATAGATCTGAGTCAAGTGAGCCTGGCCCGCGATCCTTCTAAATACGGTTATAAAAATCCCCAAGAACTCTCTGCCGCCATTGACCAAGCGCATGCAAACAGACTAGCAGGTACAGGCGCAGGTCCTTGGGAGACACAGATAGACCGAGGCGCTACAATACCACTAGAGAACAGTAAGGGCGAGATAGATCCTACCAGAGAGGGTATGTATAAGGCTGTCACAGGACGTCCTGGTACCTACACCTATGAGAAGATGAATGAAAAAGCTGCTCCTGCTACTGATCTGCCTTTAGTTAAAAAGTGGACGGGTTTACGAGAAGAGAATCCCATAGAAGATTCTTATAAACAGCTGAGCCCTGAAGAAGCGGCGCGTGTGAAATGGATGATAGACAACGGATATATCTATGCTAATGCGAACCAGCCTACAAGCCCAGGCGCGGATAGGCGTACGGGAGAAATAGTCAAGACAGCAGCTCTTAGAAAGAGGGCGGCGTTACAGAACGTACCTGTAGAACAAGGCGGCTACTTCGAACAGTTAAGGGCCTGGCTAGGTGGTAGGCTTCCTTGGGAGCGAGGTTCCATAGCAACCACCGCGACGGCACCACAGACCCAGCCTTACACAGTTAAAGGTGTAGTGCCCGCTAGCGCTATTCCACGTCCTGTTGAAGCACCTCTAACCTTCAACATCCCGTCTGGAGCTAGAAATGTACGAACTTGGGGAGCGGAAAAAGCTCAACCCAAGACCTACATAACAGCCGAGCAGAACGAGGCTAAAGCTAGATATAGAACTAGGCAGGGCCTTCCCCAGCAGGACCAGCTCACGTACACGCCTTTGACAAAAGGGCCAGGCGGCTCCCAAGAAAGTGCCGACAAGTACCGGAAAAGATGGGAGGGTACGCTTAATCCAAAAGATACTACGATTGAAGGGAAGCAGATAGCCCCCCTACAAAAACATCAAAGGGGTGAGATGATTAAAATACCAGGTGGGGGTTTTGTGTACAGTGTCAACAGAGATGCCAAAACACCGGCACCTGCAGCCCAGCCATCTAGTGTGCAGGCGGTAAGCCCTAATAAAACGAAGATACCTTCCCCAACTGTTGATATAAAACAACCATAGGCAACCATGGCAGCTAAATCAAAAGCACAGCAGGCAGCCATGGCAATAGCCTTGGCCGCCAAGAAGGGGAAGCTCAAGAAGAAAGACCTTAAAGGTGCTTCCAAGGAAATGTACGAAAGCATGAACACTAGCCAGTTGAGGGACTTTGCCAAAACAGATACCCAAGACCTACCCCAGTATAAGGAAGCATCGTGTTCAATAAAAAACCCCCAGCTCAACTGCCTACTTTTAAGTAAAGAAGCGGCATTAAAAGAGTTGGGGGATTTCCTAAAGCACTAACCCCTTCGGGAAGTGTTGTGGATCTTCCGGCCGCATCTTGTGCAGATATCGAACAGGTACCTACAGCCTGCCTTAGGCTTGCCTTTGCTCTCTTTCGTGAACACCCCGCCAGCCCGGCTGCCTGATCCGTAACTAGGCCTCCAGTCAGCGTCAGGGTCTTCAGATGGCCTAAGGCCTTCAGAGTCATACCTGGGTTCAAATTGGTGTGGTGCACCATCGATGCAAGGGTCTGGGCGCCAGTTGGACGTATCATCGCTCATAGTCGTATCTCCATGTTTGTTGTTTTGCATAACACTTAAGCTACACCCGCCAAGCCAGGAAGTCAAACAGGGTTTGAACCAGAGCCCAGAACAGGCTTAAAAATAAGTGTGCCATTATGTCCCAAACAGGATTCGCTCTATTTTTTCCGTCCCCCTCTTTTTCCGTCCCCCCTGCACCCCCCTTATAAGGGTATTAATATAATATACATAGAACTCCCCCTTTTTAAGGACAACCCCTTTAACGGGTATGCCGCCCGTTAAAGGGGTCAGTTACATGAAATATAATGGCGGCGGTTTCCGCCGCCATGACTTTTTAAGAAAAGAACAATGCAACCCGCCTGTTTAAGCCTGTTGAAAGGGGTGGTGGGGCGTGCTATATTAAATGCCGAAACAGGAGCACTGATCGGTTATGATGACGCCTGAAGAAAGAAGAATGAAGGCCATTAGGACGCTGGCCACCCTTAACCAGAAGTACCTGGAGAAGCCGGTAGCTGTAAGGGGTCTTAAGCTGGCCAAGGCTTACTCTGACGTAGGGGATTACGGCAATAAGCATGCTGTAATGGAGCAGCTGCTTAGGGCGCGGCCTGGCGAGTTCGATGTAGACAGCAGGGCTGATGGCATAGTGGGGCTTACGCACAGGCCTACTAATTTCAGGATCCATGTGCCGGTCTATTTGCTGGCCGCGATGGACAACCTTCCGCCTCCGCCTAAAAATTCCGACGCGTCGGAAAATCTAGCACTTGACATTTTGCCTACCCCGGTGTAATTTATATTATTCAATTTTAAACCAATACAGGAGAACGAAAAATGAAAGCTGATTACGTAAGAGGTTACATGGCGGGCTACATGACAAAGCTCGCGGTTAAGGACGAGACCGGAATGCCTATGAGCATGGAAACAGCTAAGAGTATTCTCGCTGCACCGGGTGGATTCTCAGAAGCAGATCAGGCGGCAGCTAAGAAAATAGCAGGGAAAAATAAACTCCCACCAGCTCAGCAGAAATCTAGCAAACCAGACGCTGTAACTCCGATGACCGAAGCTAAAACAGGAGTTAACCCAGGTCCTGATTACACCCAGGGTGAAGAAGTAGGCCAGATCGACATGAACAAGCTTAGCCCAAGAGACCAGCAGATGCTTGCGCTTGGAGTTGAGCATGGCAATGCGCAAGGTCTTGGAACCAGCGCTAAGTACCTTGGCACCTCAGCAGGTGGAGCGCTCGTAGGCGGCGGTATCGGTGCTGCAGTAGCCCCTGAAGGCAAACGTGGTACGTACGGACTTTACGGAGCCCTCGGCGGAGCTGCAATAGCCCCGACAGCCCTGTACCTGGCCGAACGCATAGCAGCCAAGTCTAAAGTAGGCTAATAGGGAGTTCGACTAATGAAGAATGCATACATAAACGGATATTTGTCCGGATACATGAGCAAGGTATCTGCGCTGCTACCATCTTCTGTTAAAATTATCCAAGATGCAATGGCTACTGCTGCAAAGCAGAATGAGGTATTTGAAGCCGCTGCGAAAGATAAAGCAATAAAGGATGCGGCTTTTAAGATATTCCCTACTAGTGGGGGAGCCTCCGCAGAAGTGGCTTCAGATGTAGCCTCTGCCGCTACCAAAGGTAATTTCCCTTGGCAGCCTGTGGCCGTGGGCGGCGGTGCTCTTGCTATAGGTGGCGGCGCTGTAATGGGCGGCAACGCTATCGGCAACGCTAAAGCAGAAGAGCTTAAGAAAGCACTCGAAGCAACTGAAGCAGCTAACGCAGCTAGGATTACAAAACTTACCGATGAACAGAAAGCTGCGATGCAGCGTATGGAATACGGTAAAGGCCAAGAAAACCTTAAGATGAATGCGCTAGAGGATAGAGCCAGACTAGAGCAACTCGGATTGCTCGGAGCTGCCGGTGCAGCCGGTGGAGCTGGGATTGGAGCTACGATAGGCAAGCCTGGTAAGAAACTTGAGAAGGCTGTTATCGGAGGTGCGATAGGCGCGGCTGGGCTGCCACTTGCAGCACTGCTCGCTGAGAAGATCTCTAACAAGAAGCTTCTAGGCGTCTAATAGCAGGGCGGTGTCGGATAAAGTCCTGCGCCGTTGATTGATTACGACAATCGCCCGGTGGACTAGTTCTACCGGGCGTTTACTTTAAACCCTGGAGATGCCTGATGCACAGCCGAATACCCATACCTAAAATAGCAGCCGAAGATATTGAGAAGGCCCCAACAGCCGCTGAAGCCATTGCTGCCGCAGAGAACATAAAAAGTAAAGCTAGTATGGCCTCAAAGGCTGGTGGCCTTCTTACCTTTCTTGTCGATAATGTTATAAAGGCTGCTCCTAGACACTTGCCTGATAAGGCCAAAGATTTTGTAGAGAGGCATACAGATCCAGAAAATAGCATGCTGGGAGCCCCTTACAGAGCATTTGAACACGTGATGAACAAGACCGTCTCTCCTTTGATTGACAAAGCTAATCTAAGTCCTGATATGGATCTTGCGTTCTCTACTGAGAAAAGAAGCAAATACCCAGCTAGGCCTGTTAACGCACCTACTGTAAACACATTTGATTACATAGCTCATGATGTAGGCCCTTACGACAGTTATGTAAGCTGGAAAGATAAGATTTATGGTGGAAGTTTGGTAGCGACCGCTATAATTGCAAAAAGATTTGGGATGAAGCCGGTTGTCAGCAAACTGCATAAATCTACACTAACGCCCGCCATACTTAAAAAGAACTTGTTAGGATTTGGATCTGAGGTATCTCCTGCTCCTAAAGTTTTAAAAGAGTTTGGAGAGCGCCTACAGCCTAAGATTAAACCTACACTCAAAAGTAGAGCTAAAAATATGAGTATAGGCGCATCCGATTTTTTGCTGGGTTGGGGAGTTCCTATTACAGGTACTTCACTAGCTGTAAGCAACACTAAATATCTATCTGACGACCTAGATACCAGGCGCAACGCCTTATACATACCAGACGATCTGAAAACTGCTTTGAAAGCTCAGGGCGTCAACATAGAGGACGCTAAAGCGATCAATAAGTACTTAAGCAACATACCAATCGATGCTAAAACAGGCAAGCCAGTTATAGAGACTAGGGTTAAAGAAGTAGGGCCTGCTAAGTCGGTTACAGTAGAGGAGACTGTCAAAAATCTGACGGCGGCTAAAGAGGATGCTAAAGTACAAACCCAAGCAAGAAAGGAGTTGGCAGAGGCTAGAAAGAATGCCCAGGCAGATATAGACAGCGCAAACGAAGAGAGCACCTCAGCTTTGAGGATGCGCCCAGCAGTCGCCGGAGTCATAGGAGCTGCTGCAGGCGGAACCTTAGGATACATGATACCTAGAAAGAAACGTGACAAGATATTTTGGAGTTTGCTAGGATCTAATGTGGGCTTCGTAGTTCCTTACGTTGCTTTAGCGTTGGCTAAATCAGCCCCTGCGATATCTCCTATGTTGAAGACCTTGAGGGGTTACTCAGACGTGTCCTCAGCAACACAAAAACCTTCTAAAGAGGTAGAGAATGCCTGACGAAAGTAAAACAACAACCCCTGCTAATGCGACCACACCTGGTGTTGTTGCAGATGTCGGTGTTAAGGCGTCGAACATAGGTGCCGATTCTGAAGAGGACAGCTCTAATGCCAAGTGGAGTAATCTGTTAAAAGGTATCACAACTGTTGCCCAGTTAGCCGGGCGTTCTATTCATAAACGTGTCAAGGAAAATCCTTATGAAGTCGGTGGCGCTCTACTAGGTGCTGCCTCTTTCGGTTTAGCTTTAAAAGGAGCTATGCAGCCTGAAGGCAAGCGCAAATGGCCTTGGTATGCCGGCTCCGCAGTGACTGGTTTAGGCTCTGTAGCTTCTTTAGTTAAAAGCTCCAGACTGAACGCCAAGCCGCTGCCACCATTAGATCCTAATAGCATGACGCTTAAGAATATGGACGAGATACCTGATCGCCCAGCACCTAATGCTTCAGATCTTGCGGCCAAAATAAACGCAGGATCCTCTATGTTTGGTTTTAATCTGCAAGTAGATGTCGAGCAGGCTCGTAAGATGTATTGGACATCTAGAATTTTTAAGCGTAATAGAGATATGAAAATGTTCAAGGAGCGTATGATTGATATTACTAAGGGGGCTAATATACACCCCGATGATTTAGATAATTTAATGAATATGCCGTTAGATCCTACAAAAGCTCCGGAGTTTCTAGGTGTATACTCAGATACGCTGATCAGGCAAGAAGGAGATAATGCTAGGCAAGAGGCTGAGAATTCCAAATCCGTCAGCAAGGCGGATATAGCTCGTTTAAATGAAGAGAGAAGGCGTAAAAAAGGAATATAGGAGATACATTATGGCTAAGGAACCTTTTGATGTAGTTGAGAACCGAATAGCCCCGGCAGTCCCTGTAGTGGACAGCGGGATAAAACCAATTGACTATTTGAGCCTTGTACCGCTAGCAGGCGGAGCTTTGCATGGTATTGCTAGACCCCCTAGAGGTTCGAATAGATTTGAAGCCGCCTCACTCCAGGGGTTTGGTGGCTTAGGCGGTGGCGCTGTGGGCGGGCTTACAGGGCTCGGACTAGGAGCAGCCCTGGGCGGATTGTTGATGAAAGGATCTACTAATGGCGAAGCCACTGCCAAAGCAGTAGCCACACTGGCTTTACTAGGCGGTCTTGGTGGCTCGATGCTCGGCACAGCTGGCGGATCCTATCTAGGTCGCAAGATGGTAGAGCGTGATTCGGTTACACCGGAAGAACTAATGGCTAACCTAGAACAGATGGAGTTGAAACGGCGCTTGCGCCAGGGAGGTTGACATGCCTGCTCAAGTTTCAAAATTTACATTTAATGGAGTTCCTTACAAAGTAGATTATGCTACAGCAATATATGGTATGACTGATAGGATCGACATAGAGGTCGACGTGCCGCATATGCTTATATTGGATGGTGATGATTTTACGTCGTTCCACAGTGCTATGCACGAAGCGTTGGAAGCTTCAGGTTTCCCGGATGCTGCTTTACATGATAAAGAAGGGAACCCTACGACAGAAGACGCTGCCAAGTTCCTGTGGAAGACTTGGATTAAGCCGGAGAGGTCAAATGCTGGAAAGGTCAAAAGAGGGAAATAGGTTATTAGTCGTGGCTATTTTATTTACACTACCGGTTCTTATCCAGGGCGGGTGTTGATTTATTAAACAAGGGTATTGAGATGACAGAAGAAGAGAAAACAGCGCTTATAGGTCTAGTGGCCTCGGTAGGTGCAGGTGCCAGCATAGGCGCCCTGCTCAACTACGCAGTTAAAGGCAAGGTAGGCTGGGCGGCCCCTATTGCCGGCGCTTTGGCTGGCGCAGCTGCTAAATATGGCTACGACTGGTACAACAAGCCTGTTAATATGGAGTCCGAGCCTATTGATAAAACAGACAAGGTTGCTGCCCCTGTTTTTAAATCACGCCCGGCAGAGACCAGGACTGCGCAGACCGTTGAACAGCTTAGAGATAAATTATCGGTTGAGTTTGAAAGAAGCCCTGAAGAGGTGGAAGCCGCTATGGCGTTTGTAGATGCACAAAAACAACCCATAGTTAGGTCTACAGTAGCAGCCGCACTAGGGGCTCCAGAAATACCTAAACCGAAATCTTCAGAAAATGAACAAATACTTACAAACTATGCGGACGCTGCTAATACAGCAGATATGTATTGGGATGTATACACCACAGGAGCGGGAGGGCTAAGCACTCTTAAGCCTTTACGCTTTTTGAAAGGCGTTGGTAGATTCGCAAAACCCTTCTCCAATGGTTTAGGTTATTTCTCAGTTGGTAGTAATTTGGTTAGAGCAGGAGAGGCGGGTAGGAAGAATTATATAGACGAGGTCAAGACTGGTAGATCTGACATCTCAGACGCTGCGTTAAAAGAATACGACAGCTGGCTTAAAAACCCTAGCTTCCTTTCTGATTCTTTTAAGTCAAGGTTCTTTTCTGGTGCCCAAGATGTAGCGTCTCTTAAACTATTGCGGACAGCGCCTTACTTGGCAAATCTGCCACACCTAATAGGTCCTCCTGTTACAGCTTCAGTTAGTGGTAAGAGGGTGGCGGATAGGAAGCCTTTTCAGAACATAGCGGAGGCGGCAACCTCCTTAGGGGTTGGGGGAAATATGCTAGGTGAGAATATCCAACGAGAGTACGAAAAAGGCGGTAGCGCACTTAAAGCCTCATTCAAAGGATTAGGCACACTGGCTAAACAGATATACACACCAGGTACTTATATGGATAAGGATGTAAGCCAGCCTGGTGTTGACTTCGAGCTATACAGAAAGCTGCTGAAGGCAAAGGAAGAGCCGAAGGAGGCTTTGAAGAAAGCTGAGAAATCGTGGCTATCCAAGAGGCCTTCCGATAGAGGTTGGCGTGCTAGTGACCAAGAAACACAAAAAGCCGAAATAGACTGGCCTACTTATAACGCATATAGGCAGGAGTTCTTGAGACAAGGAATGACTGACGCAGAAGCCCGAAGGGGGGCGCTTAGGTTCGTTTTTGAACTAGGCGGAACTAAGGGCGGCAAGTTGAAATTCCCAGACCTTTCAAAATAATTAATTTTTAGTTTGACTTGCACTTTAGCCAGTCTATATTAGTAACATAACAACAATAATAAAGAGGAGGTGCTTATGCACATCGACGACCTCGCTATGCCCCCTGGTGTAATGCTAGTAGGTATCTGCGGAAAAACAGACAACAATACCAGCGCAGGAGCTGGCAAGACCACACTGGCCCGAATGCTTACAAGAAGACTGCCCGGCGCACTGCTTACCCATTTCGCAGACCCCATCAAGATGATGGCTATGCAAGTAGGCTTCACCCGTGAGCAGCTCTATGATGAAGAGCTAAAGAACCAGCCCCATCCATTCTGGGATATCACACCCAGGCGCTTCCTGCAACTGTTAGGCACTGAGATGATGCGCAACCAGTTTGATAAAGACGTGTGGGCTAAGGAGTTGGTCCGTAGCACGCATGAGAGAGAACCTATGCCTAGATTCGTAATAGTAGGAGATCTACGTATAAGCGACGAGGCTGTTTTCGTATCCAAAGTCAAAGGGCGTGTGATCGAGATTCGTCGTAATGTAGCAGGGGTTTGCGCAGAAGGCGTTCACGCTACAGAGGTTCGAGTTCCAGGCTACCTTGTATGGAAGGCGGTAGAGAACTATGGAACACTCGAGGACTTGGAGAAGGAAGCTGACAGTTTGGCAGCTAAACTAGAGGAGGAGCGTAGTAATGGCCTCGTTCAATAAAGGACATTTAATGATAGCCTTGATAGCTTATCCAATGACAATATTGGCTAAGCTGTCGGGTCCGCTGTTTACAACGGCAGCTGTGTGTATAATCGTTAGTGGTTTTTTTATCTCAGATTCTAGATTTTTCGTAATAGCCCAGTGGTCGTTGCTGGTCTCTGGGTTATGCAATCTATTGTTGACTAGGCTGGTGGACCACTCCCTATGTCTAGATAGACAAGCCGATTCGCTAATGACTCATCTTAACAACATGCTAACCTATATGCGCAGCAACGGTAGGTTGATTAAAGCGGAGGCTATGAGGATAGATAATATGGATAGAATAGCTGAGTTGGCTGCAGAGTCTAAGGAGTGGGCAGACGCTGAGAAAAGCCTTACCCACGTAATTGATTTTATGAATAGGCCTGCCAGTGATAGAGAG
>Ga0066600_10000573_pt1 | contig 13160 bp, 9 predicted proteins | sample Lowcelwee11metaG_FD_59486 | JGI IMG/M metagenome (GOLD analysis project Ga0066600, IMG submission 59486) | Freshwater pond sediment microbial communities from the University of Edinburgh, under environmental carbon perturbations - Low... | ecosystem: Environmental > Aquatic > Freshwater > Pond >... | reverse complement strand
CGTAAATGTGCTTATGAACAGCTCTTGCGAAATTTTTATTTTCAAGACATTCTTTTACCGGACAGATCTCGCCGTATTCTCCGCAGTGTTTATCACTACAGTGAGTTAGTGAATAACATTTAATCTTTTCTGCTAAGCCGGTTACAAGCAGTTCAGATGCTTTTTTATTCATGGATAGTACATTGTAGTCTTTATCTATCACAAGAACTGAAAAAGACAGATTGTCAAAAACGCTGCATCCGATCATATTACGGTCGTAAGTCATGTGACCTCCGGATTATTTAAGTAAATGATACATGATATTTCTGTCAAAATCAACACTAAAAAATGAAGATGAACAATGCGTTTTTCATTGACTTTAGCAGGTTTGAAAAGTAAATTTTAATCCGTATTTACTAACATCGGAGCGTATTATGATATCTATTCCGTGGGAAGAAAAGCCGGAAAACTATAACGGGCCTGTGTGGCGTTATTCAAAGAATCCTGTCATAAAAAGAGATCATTTAAAAACATCGAACAGTATATTCAACAGCGCGGTAATTCCATTTAAAGACGGTTTCGCGGGAGTTTTCAGATGCGACAACAAAGCGAGACAGATGCGAATTCATGCCGGATTTTCGAAGGACGGTATTAATTGGGATATTGATGAGAAGCCGATCCAGTTTATCTGCGAAGATAAAGAGGTAGGCAATTTTGTTTATGCCTACGACCCCAGAGTGACCAAGATCGGCGGCATTTATTATGTGACCTGGTGCAACGGTTATTTCGGTCCGACCATCGGTGTTGCCTGGACAAAGGATTTTAAGAAATTTAATCAGCTTGAGAATGCCTTTCTTCCATATAATAGAAATGGAGTAATGTTCCCTAAAAAGATTAACGGGAATTTCGCCATGCTTTCAAGGCCGAGCGATACCGGACATACCGCTTTCGGCGATATATTCTATTCTGAAAGCCCTGATCTTGTTTACTGGGGAAAACACAGACATGTGATGGGCACGATAAGCGACGGATGGCAGAGCACAAAAGTCGGCGCGGGTCCAGTTCCGATAGAGACAAAGAAAGGCTGGCTGCTGATATATCACGGAGTACTTACATCATGTAACGGATTCGTTTACAGCATGGGTGCGGCTCTTTTAGATCTGAAAGAACCGTGGAAAGTATTAAAAAGATCACGAAATTATATACTGGCACCCTGGGAATATTACGAATGTGTTGGTGATGTGCCGAATGTGGTCTTTCCGTGCGCCGCGCTTCACGATGAAAAGTCTGACAGAATAGCATTATATTACGGTTGCGCTGACACCTCTACCGGACTGGCTTTCACAACGGTTGACGAACTTTATAACAGTATGGAATAAATATGGCAGAAGTGATCCTTAAAAATGTAAAAAAAGTTTACGAAGGTAAAAATACCGCCGTGAACGATTTCAATCTAGAGATCAAAGACAAAGAGTTCATGGTCTTCGTCGGGCCGTCGGGCTGCGGAAAATCCACCACTCTCAGAATGATCGCCGGCCTTGAAGAGATAACTTCCGGCACAATTTCGATCGGCGGCAGAATTGTAAATGATGTACTGCCCAAGGATAGGGATATAGCCATGGTATTCCAGAATTACGCTCTTTATCCGCACATGACAGTATTTGAGAATATGGCATTCGGGCTTAAGCTCAGAAAAATTCCGAAAAAAGAGATCGAAAGTTCAGTAAATGCAGCCGCTGATATTCTGGGCATAGGGGATCTTCTCAAAAGAAGACCCGGAGCACTATCTGGCGGTCAGAGGCAGCGCGTGGCTGTGGGAAGAGCGATCGTCAGAAAACCTTCGGTTTTTCTATTCGACGAACCTTTATCGAACCTTGATGCAAAGCTCAGAACTCAGATGAGAACCGAGATAAAAAGGCTGCACAACAGTTTAAACGCGACAATGATCTATGTCACTCACGATCAGACCGAAGCTATGACCATGGGCGACAGGATAGTCGTCATGAAGGACGGATTTATTCAGCAGGTCGCTGAGCCTCTTGAATTATATAATAAACCCGCGAATAAATTTACGGCGGGATTTATCGGGATGCCGCAGATGAACTTCTTTAACGGCAGTATCAAAACCGAAAGCGGGAAACTGTCCTTCGCGAGTGAAGACGGGATCATGCTCGCGCTGAACGATGAGTTCAGGTCAAAACCCGGCGGAAGATCAAATGAAAAGATCATTATGGGCATCAGGCCTGAGGAGATCGGATCGCTTACGGCTAAGCAGAAAAAAGACAATCCCTCAATCAAAGGCATAATTGATGTTATAGAGCCGCTCGGTTCAGAAATATATATCCACCTGACCTGCGGAACTCATGAAGTAATCGCAATGATCGAATCCTACGAAAACAGCTACGCTGCAGGTCAGGAGATCGATCTGCCTGTGAATATCTCTAAAGCCCATTTTTTTGACAGTATCTCGGAAAACAGGATCTGATGCTAAAACAGTTATACATATCATTTCTTTTTATTATAGCTTTAGCTCTGTCGGCTGACGATAAAGTGATCCTGAAGGTTTTCAAGCTGCCTGATCCAAAGAGCAACGAAGCCTTTAACCGCGCTGATATGGCGGTTGTCGAGACTTTTAAGAAAAAGTTTCCCGATATCGAGCTTAGGGCATACTCGGGGATCGAGCTTGAGAATATGGAAATGGATGCCGGCCCATTAATGGCTATCGCAGGCGGAGTATCGCCTGATGTGATCTATGTGAATTTCAGACAGTCGTCAACTTATATCGAGAACAATTTCCTCTACCCTCTCGACGATTTTATGATACAAATGCCGGCCGAAGAGATCGCGGGTAGAATAGCAAAGCCTGTCATTCCGGTTGTGAAAAGAAAGAAGACAGGCGAAAAAGAAGAGCATATATGGTGTATGCCTTACGAAACGCTTGTCCGCGTGATGCTTTACAGGAAAGATCTTTTATATAAAGCCGGACTGGATCCGGAACAGCCTCCGCGCGACTGGAATGAACTGCTTCAGTACGCAAAACGCATGACGGTTCCGGAAGACGGCACCTACGGATTATATTTAGCCGGCGGTCAGCAGGCCGCTTACGACTGGATCACTTATCTGTGGAGCGCGGGAGGCGATGCGGTACTGCAGGATCCCGCAACCGGAGAATGGTATGCGTCATTCAACGGAAGGCCGGCTGTCGAGGCTATGAAATTCTATCTCGAGCTTATCACGACAAAATGGCGCGATCATAATAATAAGGATCAGCAGGGATTTGTGATCAGGGAGGGTAACTGGGGAATGCTCCGCGATGAAGGCAAGCTCGGGATCTTCATGGGATATATGGATGATAAAAGGCTTGGCGGTGAGCTCGATCCGAATCTGTGGGGAATTGCGCCGCCGCCGAAAGGTCCGACAGGATTGCGCGGATCCGAGATCAACTGCCGGATGATGGGCATTTTTGCCGGTGCAGGTGTATCGAATAACGGCGGACTGGGCGAAAGAGATCCTGCCAGAGTGCGTGAAGCCGCCTGGAATTATATCAGATTCTACGACAGCGACGAGGCGCGTAAGATCAGACTAGAAGTTATGATCAACGCAGGCTACGGAAGAATGCAGAACCCTCTTTATCTAAAGAAGTTCGGCTATGATGAATACATAAAATACACGCCGCCTGACTGGCTCGAGACTTTCGAGGAAGCGCTTGAGAACGGCAAGCCTGAACCTTACGGGAAGAACTGCCAGAAGATCTACGAATTCATGACCTATCCCATCGAGAAATGCATCTCGCTTGAAGAAAAAGGAGAGCTAGGCGCAACTGCGGAAGAAAAAGAGAAGAACATATCTCAGATATTTGATGCTGCGGTTGAGAGAACAAATCAGAAAATGATAGGCAGGATCACACCGGAACAGCGCAGTACTAGAAACAGAATTGCAGTATTCACAGCGATCTTCATCTTTATTTTCTTCGGAATAGTTCTATATAAAGTATGGAATATATTTACGCCTGAAAGCGGAATTGAAAAAAAGAAGCGCAATTCCAAAACGGTCTTTCTCGCGGCTCTACTTATCGCTCCTGCATTAGGCTCCATCATCCTGTGGAAATATGTTCCCATGGTAATGGGTTCTTTCATGGCTTTTCAGGATTACAGGATCGTAGGCGATTCAGAATGGATCGGTCTTACGAACTTTGCCGATGTGCTATATGACCCCGTCTGGTGGTCAGCTCTGGGAAAAACCTTTTATTATATGGTGCTGTCGCTCGGATTCGGTTTCATACCGCCGATTGTGCTTGCAATCTTCCTGCAGGAAGTGCCTCAGGGAAAAATATTCTACAGAGTGATCTATTATATGCCTGCCGTGATCAGCGGAGTTATCGTAATTTATCTCTGGAAACTGCTGTATGATCCGTCTGATGCCGGAGGACTCAACCAGATACTTCTCGCTCTGGGATTTGAAAAGAGCAGGTGGATCAAGGATGAATCGCTTGCCATGATACTGACGGTGCTGCCTTCAGTGTGGGCGGGGCTGGGACCGGGATCGCTGATATATCTGGCTGCTCTGAAAGGAATACCGGACGATATTTATGAAGCTGCCGATATTGACGGAGCCGGATTTTTTCATAAAATAAGACATATCGTATTCCCGTCATTAAAATCACTGATATTCATTCAGTTCATTGCGGCCTTTATCGGAGCAACTCAGCAGAGCGAGTTCATTCTGGTTATGACCTTCGGAGGTCCGAATGAAGCCACGAAAGTCGCCGATCTGCTTATTTTCGAAAAAGCGTACCTTTACCTGAATTTCGGTATAGCAACGACTATGGCATGGATGCTCGGCCTGCTTCTCATGCTTGTAACGGTGGTTCAGATCAGAAAATTATCCAAAATGGAATTTAAGTCAAATTGAAATTATGCGGGACTGATTAAATGGGGATAATCGGAAAAGTCGGAAGAAGATCGTTTAAAGTGAGACTGCTGAATTCCGGCATCCATTTCATTCTGATCATCGGCGGGATCACCATGATCTATCCTTTCCTGATTATGATGTCGGCATCATTCAAAAGCCACGTTGATTCAAGATACCTTGATATAATACCAAAATACTTTCACGACGATCAAATGCTCTATAAAAAGTACATTGAATCGCGCTTTAATGAGGAAGCGGCGGTCTTTACCTCCCAGTATAAAAGCAGATATTTCTCGGTTGATTACCTAAAATTCCCAGAAGCTCCCAATGAGCAGTTCAACAGCGACTGGAATGAATTCATTTCGCAGAAAGCAGACAGATACGATGAGTTCGACTACTCTGTCTCGGAACAGTTCTCGAGAGGGGTTTATGCTCTTAATGAACGGACTTTCCGAAAAAAAATGAGTGAGGAAGTTGACGGCGACCTTTCAGAACTAAACCGCAAATACGGTATTTCAGCCCCGACATGGGAAGATGTGCGCGAGGAGTCAAAAGACATCCTTTCGAGAAAATTCACATCCGGGATGACCGGTATGATGATACCGTACGGCAGCTTCAGAAAAGAGCTTGATCTCAGGCATAAAGCGTGGATGTCGCTTGACGGCCATTTTATATCCAATGAACTTCTGCCTGCGTATAAAGGTAAACTCGAGCTTCTGAATGAAGCGCTGGGAACTGATTATCCTTCCTGGGATAATATCACGCTTGCAAGAAGCCTTCCCGCCGACACTTTGAGAGCGCACTGGACGCATTATGTAAAAAAAATACTTAATGTTCATCATATCAGCCTTGATCCGGCCGGAATTGACGGTTACCGTAATTTTCTTAGAGTTAAATATGAAAATATTAATCTCCTTAATGATACATGGGAAACCGGATTCGCCTCTTTCGGGGAGATAACTCAGGATAAAGTTTATTCTGAGGGCGCGTCGCTGCTTGATTATATCTTTTTTATTGAAAACATAGCCGATCCGGCGAATCTGTATATTTCAAGCATTGAATTTGATTTCAGGGATCATCTGAAAGCTAAATATCCCGGTATTAATAAATTAAATGAAGTTTATTCAAAGCGTTATAAAAGCTTTGAAGACATTAAATTATCAAATGTGATGCCGGAAAACAATCTCGTTATGAAACGGGACTGGATCGAATTTGTAAGATCAGCCGATATTAATTCATTAGAGCTCTCCCCTGCCGCGCAGTTCGATTATATCCAATTTCTGAAAATAAAATTCGGACAGAACGGAATCCTTGATATTGAAAACATCAACAGGGCTATCGGCACAGATTACGATAAAGAGATCAATATCTATCCGCCGTCTAAGCTTCCGAAAGAGAGCAAACACGCTGAATTATGGATTGAGTTCGTAAAAGATCACGCCGACCCGAAATATATAATGATCGGCTTATTTGAAAATTCAGACTGGCTGAAATTCCTGAAAAATAAGTACGGAAATATTGACAGCCTTAATTCAGCTTACGGCTTCATCTATACCGATTACGATAAAATAGACATTGATTTTCAGACACTGGATTATTTTATATTCAAAGAATACAAGAAGGAAATATTCCACGAACATCTGATAAGAAATTACATGATGGTGATTGATGAGATGTTCAACAACGGCAGAGCGATCGTGAATACTCTCTGGTACTGCCTGCTTGCGATCCTGACCGCGCTGATCGTGAATCCGCTTGCCGCCTACGCGATGAGCAGATTCAAACTGAGGTCTAATTACAGGATCATTCTGATCCTGATACTGACCATGGCTTTCCCGCCTATGGTGATGGGAATCCCGAATTTTCTTATTCTGAAAAATCTGAATCTTCTTAATACTTTCTGGGCGCTTATCCTGCCCGCTGCCGCAGACGGGTATTTTATATTCCTCTTAAAAGGATTCTTTGATTCGCTTCCGAAAGAATTATTTGAATCCGCCACCGTTGACGGAGCCGGAGAATTCACTATATTTACACGAATAGCAATGTCTTTATCGAAGCCGATCATGGCCGTGATCGCACTCGGCGCTTTTAATGCCGCATACAGGAATTTCATGTTCGCGTTCATCGTTTGTCAGGATCAGAGCATGTGGACATTAATGGTTCACATCTATCAGTTATCACAAAGAGCCAGTTCAGGCGTTGGTTACGCAGCTTTAGTGATAGCCGCGATACCGACTTTCGCAGTATTCATATTCTTCCAGAATATAATAATCAAAGGTATCGTCGTTCCGACGGAAAAATAAATTCTTTTAATTCTATTTTTCGTTTTTTAACGCTTCCAGCCTGTCTCTCAGACTCGTCTCGTATTCTTCATCGCTCATTGACGGGTCGCGTAGATCAGTGAAAGTTTTGCACGGTATAAGCGGGCACTGCCCGCAATGATCATAATTCTTTTTATTAACCGAACAATCAAATATCGGGCATATCTGATTCTCATAGTATTCAATAGCCCAAAAAGTTTTACCCTTTACTTCCCTGCAGCCCGGGCATTCTTTTTTAAAATATCCGCAGTCTCCGCAATTAACTCCGCATGGATTCAGCATGATAATCTCCTTAAAAATAATTTAATTTTTTAATTCTCTTTTACCGGGATCTGCGGCATGAAATACATATCTTCAAATTCAACGCGGCGGGTTTTATTAATATTTAACATTATTGACTGATAGGGTTTGAATTCCAGTATAACAGGAATACATATTCCGTTGAAGCTGATCGTTATATCTTTAAATATTGAAGATGCCTGAAACGACTGTCCGTAAAGCACGGGATATTTTATTTCACCCGATATCGGATTGGCGAAAAATATTTTAGCAGTCTTGTCGTCTGTTCTGCACCAGAACGGAGGTATATTTTCGCCCTGAACAAGCGGAGGCTGACTTATCAGCGGTCTGAAATCATTGCCGACATTCTGTAATGACACAAGTTCGGCAAGCAGGATGCTGAAATCTTTATTCTTTATATAACCTGCCTGTTTGGGATAATGTTTCAGGCAGACCGGCAGACCTTCGGATGCAATCCTGACAACAGTTCTTAAAGTTTCAATATCAAGATATTTTGCTTCTATATAAAGCAGCTCAAAAGCAAGATCGTTTACGATCAGTTTACTGTTCCTTACGATGCCCTTTGAAAGAAATTCGTTATTTATCCAGAGAGGATGATATCCATTTAATTCAGGATTGAATTTCTCATAGCGAAGTTCATACGCGCCCCACGCCCACGGCATCTGAAGTTCTTTCGGATATTCTCCCGCGATCCATGCGTCTTCGAGAGGCAGATAAATCGCTATATCGGTATATGTTCTGCCGAACCTCATTTTTTCAGATACTTTAGTCATATAATCATTAAATGGTTTTAGTTCTTCTGTCAGACTGCCTGTCTTACCGACATGAACAGTTGCATAAAAATTCTGATTGTCTTTTCCTATCGGATTGTACGGCATACCGTGCCAGAATATCTGATTGACTCCATTTGCGAAAAGAGCATCGCAGCAAAGTTTAAGATCTGCCGTCTGCTCCTTTCTAAAATATTTTGCGGGCCAGCCGTAGATGCATGTAAAAGTTTCCGATGAAACAACTTCTTTACCTGACAGCGCTGCGGCAGATGCTCCTATCTTTGAGAAGCCGGGTTCGAAAAGCATAGCTTCGGTTTCTGGCACATCGCAGTTCGCATAGGCAGTAATAAGATCGGTCGGAGATCCGTGGCACTGAACTCTGCTGACCGCACCCAGTTCGTGCGCTTTCTCGTGGAAAGGAATGTAGAATTCATGTAGAACCAGCTCAGCCACCAGCTTCATATAATCATAAAGCTGATGATGATTTTCCGTGCTGTATATTTTATCCATGAACAGCTTTATATCATAGCCGAATCTATTTTCGAATATCTTATCAAAACCGTCTGTCCAGATATGTTTAGTTTCAACTTCCCATGAATCGCAGAATATAGCCGATTTAAAATCTTTCAGCGCGTCTGAAAGCGCATCTCCCATCACTTGAGAATATCGTTCAAATGCCGTCCTGTCAAGATGATTAAGGACATTTCCGATCTTTGGATGATCCCATGATAATTTGTGAGGCTGTTTAAAATCAGAATTGTTCCAAACCCGAGTTCTGTCGGCATCGCTGACAAATAATCCTCCGTACGGCCAGAGCGAGCCGAAAGTAAAATCGCAGCCGAGTCCGATGCTGTCCGCATAGTCTTTCGCGTATTTTACGGCACCGCGCCATTCCATTCCCAGCCATTCGATCCTTTCCGCATCGGGATTTCTGTCAACGGGATAGATGAAGGCGATCTCGACCCCGCCGAAATTATTCTCTTTCAGCCAGTTAAGCTGTTCTTTGATATCTTCGTGCTTAATAATATCGGCGAACCACCACCAGCGAGTATAGGGTCTGAAGTTTTGATAAGCGGAATTTTCTTTAATTTTCACTTGCATTGAACTCTTTGTTAAATTATATTTGCAGTCTATTTTGGCGGTATAGCTCAGTTGGTTAGAGCAGTGGAATCATAATCCACGTGTCCGCGGTTCAAATCCGTGTACCGCCACTTAGAAGCCTCGATTTGTTCGGGGCTTTTTTGTTGGTACCGGATTCACAAAATCAGCGACCCTGCTGATTTTGTACAATCTATAGTACCGCCACTACCCTAAAACCAGTTATTCTTTTTGAATTTGTAGATCATTATTCCTACAATTATAAGCATAACGCCCCAGATTTCGAAATATCCGTATGTCCAGTGAATTTCGGGAAAGTTTATAAAATTCATCCCGTAAACGCCGACAATAAAAGTAAGCGGAATGAATATCGTTGAAACAACGGTAAGGGTCTTCATTATCTGATTGGTTTTATGCGTCTGAAGCGAAAAGAAAAGATTGATACCGCTGTCCAGCTTATGAAGATTCTCTTCAATATTATCCAAAGTCATCATACATTCGTCTTTAAGATCATAAAAGTATTTCAGTTCTTCTTTGTCGATTAATTGATAAGTACCTTTCTCGATCGAAATAAGCGATTCTTTTATCGGCGACATTGATTTCTTCATAAGCCTCAGATCTTCCCTTATCTCCTCAATACGCACCATGATTGACTGATCCTGTTCATAAGCGTTTAATGACTTCAGAACTGAATTTATTTCTTCTTCTATCCTGTCAGTCGTTAAACTGTAATTGTCAATTATAGCTTCAAGAAGCAGATATAGCAGATAATCAGACCCTTTTTCTCTGACTTGACCTTTTTTCTCTCTCAATCTGTGTCTGATGTGTTCAAAATGATCGCTTACTTTTTCCTGAAAAGAAAGCACAAAATTTTTACCCAGAACAAAACTGATGTGCTCGATCTCGAGTTCCGAACCATTCGCCGGTAAAATTGATTTTACCATGAAAGAAAGCTGATCCCTTATTTCCTGTATTTTCGGCCGTTTAGTCACATCGAGAATGTCTTCGATAACTATACTGTGAACTCCGTACCTTTTACAAACATTTTTAACAAGTTCAACATCATGTATACCGTGTAGATTTACCCAATACACTCTGTCGGTCTGATTCAGATCGTACAGGTCTTTAAATTTCAGATTTTTAATTTCCGTGTGAAAGTCTTCGCTGTATTCAATGATCTGGATATTCGATTCTTTTAGATACTGCGATCCTGTAAAAGAAATATTATCAGGATCTTTCAGCTTTATGTTATGTTTTCTTGACCTCGTTCTCATTTTACTGATCTCATAACAATAAAAATTCTGTTTTCCATATTAGTGATCCTTGCGAAAAACCATACGAACGGAAGAACTATTTTCATAATAATCTTATTTTTCTTTGACATGTAAACTGTTTTTCCAAGAATTTCTTTTAACGGAGATCCTATTTTTTCCCTGTAAACGATCTCAAATCCCAGACCTTTTATCTTTTCAAATGTCCTGCCGCAGAATTTGTAAATATGACCGTTGGTGTTTATGCCGTAATTATTCATCCTGTAGCCTGTTAAAATATCTCCAACCCTTGCGAAAACATGGAACAGGCTTTCCTGGATCGGAGTTTCCATTACGAGAAGTCCGCCCGGCTTTAATATTCTTCCGCACTGCTCAATGAATTTTTTAGGATGCGGTATATGCTCGATCAGATTAAGAGCAAAAATGATATCAAATGAACTGCTTTCATAAAAATCGTCAATCGTGCCTAATCTGGTTCTGTTCTTGCTCCGGTTTGAATAATTCACGGCTTTTTCATTTATATCGCATCCTTCACAGTATAATCCTTCCTCTTCGCACACATCAAGGAAAAACCCGAGTCCTGATCCTATATCGAGAATTTTAATGCTCTTTTTATCGGCGGAGGAACTATATAATTTCTGCACTTTATTTATCTGGATCCGGAATCTTTCTTTCTGGTTTTTTTCTTTGCTGAGATAAATATCTTCTCCGAAGTAATCTGAATTTATCTGGTTCTCATATTCCTCATCAGTCAGAGGATCAGACCATAAAAGGCTGCAGTTCGGACATTTTAATACTGTATAATTTGAACCTTCGCTGTAAAATTTACCCTCGTAAGATTTACCGCAAAATTCACAATATTCCTGCTGGTCTATCAATTAATACTCTTTTTTATTTAATATCTTTCAGGATCATGTGACCCATTTTATCCCTTTTAGTCTTAAGGTATTTAAGATTTTCAGGTTTAGAAATTGTTTCGATAGGCACCCTTTCAACATTTGAGAGCCCGTATCCTTTTAAACCTACGATCTTTTTCGGGTTGTTCGTCATCAGCCTGATATTTTTCACACCCAGATCAACCAGTATCTGCGCTCCTATCCCGTAGTCCCTTAAATCTGCGGCGAATCCCAGTTTTTCATTCGCCTCGACCGTGTCATAACCGTTATCCTGCAGGTGATACGCTTTCAGTTTCGCTCTCAGGCCGATCCCTCTGCCCTCCTGGCGCATATATATCAGCACTCCCCTGCCTTCATCGGCTATCATCTTCATGGCTGTGTGAAGCTGGTCTCCGCAGTCGCATCTTGAACTGCCGAAAACATCTCCGGTCAGACATTCGGAATGAACTCTCACAAGAACCGGTTCATCCGTACTCACATTTCCTTTTACAAGAGCGATGTGTTCCTGATCGTCTGTCTTGGAAACATAATATCTGATCTCAAATTCCCCGTATGCAGTGGGAAGCTTTGCTATTGTATCGCAGATTACCAGTTTCTCGCTTCTTCTTCTGTACTCGATCAGATCCTGTATCGTGCCTAGTTTGAGATTGTGTTTTTTCGCAAAGATCACAAGTTCCGGATATCGGGCCATAGTACCGTCGTCATTCATTATCTCGCATATCACGCCTGACGGAATAAGGCCGGCAAGTCTCGATAAATCAACTGCCGCTTCGGTATGACCTGCCCTTACAAGCACACCGCCTTCTCTCGCGACCAGAGGGAACATGTGCCCGGGTCTGGCGAAATCAGCTGGTTTTGATTTTTTATCTATCAGGGCTTTTATTGTTTTATATCTGTCAAACGCGGAAATTCCTGTAGTGGTATCGTGCTTATAATCTACAGATATCGTAAAATTTGTGTGTTTTGATTCGGTATTTTTATCTGTCATGAACTCAAGATCTTTTTCTTTTGCAAGTTCTTCCGTGACAGGTATGCAGATAAGACCTCTTGCGTGCTTTGTCATGAAATTTACTATTTCGGGAGTAATTTTTTCGGATGCTATGAGCAGATCACCCTCATTTTCCCTGTTCTCATCATCAAGCAGGATGATCATTTTTCCTTCTTTAACATCTTTTATCAGATCTTCTATCGGACTGAACATTTTAATATCCTAATTCATTTAATTTTTCCATTGTGAGCCCTTTGCTTCCGGGATTTATAAATTTTCTGATGTATCTTCCCAGAATGTCTGTTTCTATATTGATCTTTGTTCCTGATCTCCAATTCTGCGCGGTTGTATTTTTCTCGGTATGCGGTATTACGGCTATTCTGAAAGTATTTCCCGAAAGGCTCGCGACTGTAAGGCTGATCCCGTCAAGGCAGACAGATCCTTTTTCAACAATATAAAGAGCAGTCGCTTCATCTGTCCTGACCGTGAATTCTTTACCGCTTCTGTTCGCGACTACTTTAATAATCTCGCCGGTTCCGTCAATATGACCCTGTACTATATGTCCGCCAAGCCTGTCGTCGGGTTTTAAGGCAGGTTCAAGATTTACTTTTATGCCTTTGACAAAT
>Ga0066600_10000572_pt1 | contig 13175 bp, 10 predicted proteins | sample Lowcelwee11metaG_FD_59486 | JGI IMG/M metagenome (GOLD analysis project Ga0066600, IMG submission 59486) | Freshwater pond sediment microbial communities from the University of Edinburgh, under environmental carbon perturbations - Low... | ecosystem: Environmental > Aquatic > Freshwater > Pond... | reverse complement strand
GGGCCTGGTATTCCACCCGGTTTGGAGGGAAAGATTTTCGAAGCTCTATTTTCGACCAAGTGCGATGGCCTCGGTATGGGACTGGCCATTAGCCGCTCCATTGTCGAAAACCATGGAGGTCAACTGCGGCTCGAATCGACTGCCAGTAGCGGTACGACTTTCGTTTTCAATATTCCAGCCCCCCCATGACAATGGACAAACTTGCGTCCACTCCTACGGTCTACGTTGTTGACGACGATGCATCGATCCGGGAGTCCCTGAGCAGTCTGATTCGATCGGCAGGAATGGTCGTGGAGGTGTTTGCTTCGCCTTTGGATTTCCTGGCAAAGAGCGATCTCAATGAACTATCCTGTGCCGTTCTGGATGTTCGTATGCCCGACCTTGATGGTCTCGCGCTGCAAGATAAATTGACGGACAAGGGAAAGGAGATTCCGATAGTTTTCATTACCGGCCATGGCGATGTGCCGCAGGCGGTTCGCGCCATGAAGGCCGGAGCGATTGACTTTCTAAATAAGCCGTTTGATGACACCGATTTGCTGAACGCGATTTCCCATGCCTTGTCTCGTGTCACGGCAACATCAAAAGAGCGGATGGAGTTGGCTGAATTGCGCCAGCGTTTCGATACGCTGACTCCACGCGAGCAACAGGTGATGTTTGAGGTTACACAAGGCAAGCCGAACAAGCGCATTGCTTACGATCTATGCGTTACGGAAAGTACAGTGAAGGTCCATAAACACAATGTGATGAGCAAAATGCGCCTTAGATCGATTGCCGAACTGACGCTGGTATTTCAGCGGCTACATAAACACATTTCGTCGTAATTCAGCCCGAAAGCAGGCGGCCCGGCCCGATGGCGACCGCAACGACTTCTTGGCCCAGCATCACGAGGCTGCCGCTCCGGCGATTATCGCCGGTATCGCTGTACTCGAAGCGGTAGTTGCGCTGCAACAGCAAACGGCCGTCGTCGTCGCGCGCCAATTTCAGGCCGGCGATGGACATGGTTTCGTCGAGCAGTTGCAAGCCCTCGACCGCGCAAGCCGCACGTACCGCGCGCAAGCCGATGTCGCGCGCCTGCATGCTGTCGAACCAGAGCCAGGCCAGCGCACCTAGCAACAGCAGGCTGGCAAGATCGAAGGAAGTCATGATTGGCGAAACGAAATCAGTGCGCTTGGACGTTCAACTTTGCGCGGCAGTAGGCGAAGACCCGTCCGGCGATGTCGACCAGAATCGCCGACTGAGCGGCGAGCTCATTGACGAATCCGGTCTTGCCCGCATCGTCGTCGTCGTAATCGTGCGCTCCCAGATTGCGTAGCGCCCGCAGAGCGCGCCAATCGTCGGCGGAGTCGAGTACGCCGATTTTTTCCAGGCGACTGAGGACGTCGTTCATGTCGGTCGCGTCTTCGCCCGAAAGCACCAGTATTTCGCGAAATACATTGCCCAGCAGATCTTGGAGTTTCCCGAAGCGCTCCACCAATGCGGAAATGGATTCGAGCGACGACTCGTTCAGGCCATTCAAGCTGGGCAATGGATAGGGCAAGCGTTGCCTGCTGTACTGCAAATGCCCGACCATCCGCTTGATTGCCTCGAACTTGCGCGTCAAGTGCGCTTTCCGCTCTGCCAATGCAGTCATGTCGTTCACGACAACACTATCCCCGTCAACTTGGCGATGCGATGAATCGGTTTTTCCGGTTCGCTTGTGGCGTGCAGCACCAAATCCACCGACAAGCCCAGACGATTTTCCAGTTCCGCCAATAGTTGCGCTTTGCGCCAAACGCCGGGTTGTGCGCAGGTTTCGATATACAAATCCACATCGCCGCCTTTCGCGGCATCATCGACGCGCGAGCCGAACAGCAAGACGCTCGCTTCCTCGCCCAGCAGGCGGCGGGAAGTTTCGAGAATGATCTGGGTTTGGTGCGGTGCGAGGCGCATGGTAAGCCAACATTAGCACAAGATGACCTTACCCCCGCTCGCCGCGAATCGCAGCGCACACAGCAGTAAAGCGCGGGTCGGCGGACCAGTCTTCGAGGTCGGCCGGCAGGCGGCGCTGCCAGTTGGGGTGGCGGTCTTCGAGGGTGCCGGGGAGGTTGGGTTGCTCCATGACGCCGAGTGTGTCTTCGGGTTGCACGACCATGATCTGGGAGGGGGTGCGTGCCAGGTAGGCGTGTACCGCTGCGACGGCGGCAGGGCTGATGTCGGGCATGGTGGCGGGGTCTTTGCTCACGTCATTGGGCAGCAGATTTTCGCGTTCGAGTGCCCAGAGCAGGCGACCGCGATCCCAGTCGCGTTCGGTGACGAGGTGCTGGCGCAGTTCTTCGCTGGGGAAGAGTTGCAGCGCGGCGCGGATGTCGAGATCTTCGCCATGCCAGTAGCCGCGCAGGGTGGGCAGGTCGTGGGTGCTGACGGCGACCAGCGCTTGCGGCGGCACCTCGGCGGGCAGGCGGAAGTTGCCGTCGGGGTAGCGTTCGAAGATCAACGGGTGGTAGGAGAGCACGCCGCATTCGGCTAGGCGCGGACGGAAGCCGTCGGGCACGGTGCCGAGGTCTTCGCCGATCACCAGGCATTGGTTGCGCACGCTTTCGAGCGCGACGATGCCGAGCATGTCCTCGAAGGGGTAATGCACGTAGGCGCCCTCGCTGGCGGGCATGCCGGCGGGCACCCAGAAGACGCGCATCAGGCCCATCACATGGTCGATGCGCAGCGCACCGGCATGTTTCATGTTGGCGCGCAGGATGGCGACGAAAGGCGCATAAGCAGCAGCGCGCAGACGATGCGGAACGAAAGGCGGCAGGCCCCAGTCCTGACCCATCAGGTTGATCTCGTCGGGCGGAGCGCCCGCATGTGCTCCACCTTGGGGGCAGGCGGCGAAAACCTCACGCCAGCTCCAGGTTTCGGCGCCGCCGGGATTGGCACCGACGGCGAGATCTTGATACAGGCCGGCAGCCATGCCGAGTTCCGTTGCCCGCGCGGCGGCCGCGCCAAGTTGCGCGTCAGGCAGCCATTGCAGCCAGGCATGCCAGGCGATGGCTTCCTCATGGGCGGCGGCGAAAGCGGCGACGGCGGGAGAGGCCGGATCGCGATACGCCTCCGGCCAAGCCGGCCAGCCCCAGATCTGGGCATCGGCGGCGTGGAAGTGTGCTTGCAGGGCCTCGAAGCGGGCATGGTTTTCCAGATCCGGCCCCTGTGCTGCGCGCCAGGCGGCGAACGCTGCGGCGCGTGCGCCGCCTGTAGTGCGGAAGTGTTCGAACAGGAGGGCGAGGATGTCGAACTTGGCGCGTGCTACGCCGACATAGTCGACCAGTTCCGCGTCGCGCAGGGCTTGCAACCGCGCTTGAAACTCGGCGCTTGCGACACGGTGCTGCGCGGCGGTACAAGTGGCGAATTCGGGCAGGGCTTCGACGTCGAGGTAGATGACATTGATGCCGGCGCGGCGCGAGGGGCTGTAGGGGCTGATGTGCGCCGGGTTGTCGGGAAACAGGGCGTGCAGAGGGTTGACGCCGACGATGGCGCCGCCGGCGGCGTGGGTCAGTTCGACGAGGCGGGCGAGGTCGCTGAAATCGCCGATGCCCCAGTTGCGGCGCGAACGCACGCCATACAGTTGCACGGTCAGCCCCCAGATACGACCGCCGTCGCGGATCGCTGCCGGCTGGTGGCAGCGCGGCGGAACGACGATCAGCGACATGCTGTGGCGGGTGGCGGTGTGCGGCGCCTGGACGACGAGGCGGTGGTAGCCCAGAACCGCTTGCGCCGGCAATTCGAGTTCGTGGCGCGTCAGCAAGACGCCGCCGACGTATTGCTCGCCCAGGCGCGGCAATTCGGCGGGGATGAATTCGGCCGTGCTGTTCTCGCCGGATTCGAGGGTGACCGTCCAGCGCCAGGGGCGGGCAATCGTCGTCTCCGGCAGGATCAGCGCAATGCGGATGGTTTCGCCGCTGCGTGCCACGCAGACCGGCGGCAAGGTTTCACGCCACTCGGCGGCATCAAGTTCCTGCAACAGGTCGACGGGATCGGCGTCGGCGGGCAGGTGCATCGCCGCCAGGAGGGCACGGCGGGTGTGCGCCGAGGTCGGGTGGTGGCCGCCCCAGATGTCGTGATAGGCGTCGGCGATGCCGAGGTGGTCGGCCAGGGTTTCCAGAGGATCGGTCATGCCGTGCTTTCGATAGTGGGGGCCAAAGTTGACTGGTAGTCGATGTTGTGCTGGCGCAGCAGCGCAAGGGTACGGCCTTCGAGCGGGTAGCTGAAACCGCCCTGATAGTTGCCGTCGACGTGCAGGCCTGCGTGGTAGTGGGTGTCGAGCACGGATTGCCAGACGCAGCCGGTACAGAGGATGGGCAGCTTGAAGTCGAGGCGTTCGTGGTGGGCGTTGAACAGCAGGATGAAATTGTCGTCGTGGATCGCCCGGCCGCGCGCGTCCACCTCGCCGAGGGCGTCGCCGGAGAGAAAGACGCCGAGACTGCGTGCGAAGTCGTGTGCCCATTCCCGATCGCTCATCTCGGTGCCATCGGGTTTGAGCCAGTGGATATCCTTGATGCCCGTACCGCGAATCTCGCGGCCCTGAAAGAAATTGCGGCGGTGGAAAATCGGATGGGCGCGGCGCAGATGCACCAGCCGGGAGACGAAGGCAATCAGATCGCTGTCGGCGTCGGATAGATCCCAGTTTACCCAGCTCGTTGCGTTGTCCTGGCAGTAGGCGTTGTTGTTGCCCAATTGGCTGCGGCCCATTTCGTCGCCGGCCAGGAGCATCGGCACGCCCTGCGAGAGCAGCAGGGTGGCGAGCAGATTGCGCTTCTGGCGTGCGCGTAGGTTTTCGATGTCCGCATCGTCGCTCGGGCCTTCGACGCCATGATTCCATGAGAGATTGTTGTCGCTGCCGTCGCGGTTGTCCTCGCCGTTGGCCTCATTGTGCTTGCCGTTGTAGCTGACGAGATCGTGCAGGGTGAAACCGTCGTGGGCGGTGATGAAGTTGACGCTGGCGTAAGGCCGCCTGCCGTTGTGGGCGTAGAGGTCGCTGGAGCCGGTGAGGCGGCGGGCGAATTCGCCGATCAGCCCGCCGTCGCCGCGCCAGTAGGCGCGCATGCTGTCGCGGTAGTGGTCGTTCCACTCGGCCCAGCCGAGCGGGAAGTTGCCGACCTGATAGCCGCCTTCGCCGAGATCCCAGGGTTCGGCGATGAGTTTGACCTGAGAGAGCACGGGATCCTGGTGCAGGATGTCGAAGAAGGCGCCGAGGCGGTCGACTTCGTGCAGCTCGCGCGCCAGCGAGGCGGCAAGGTCGAAGCGGAAACCGTCGACGTGCATCTCCAGCACCCAGTAGCGCAGGGAATCCATGATCATCTGCAAGACGCGCGGATGCTGGAGGTTGAGGGTATTGCCGCAGCCGGTGTAGTCCATGTAGAAGCGTGGCGCGTCGCCCACCAGGCGGTAATAGGAGGCGTTGTCGATGCCCTTGAAACTCAGCGTCGGGCCGAGATGGTTGCCTTCGGCGGTGTGGTTGTAAACCACATCGAGAATAACTTCGATGCCCGCCGAATGCAGCGACTTGACCATGGTCTTGAATTCCTTGATCGAGCCGCTGGCGCTGTAGCGCTGGTCCGGGGCGAAGAATCCGATGGAGTTGTAGCCCCAGAAATTGCGTCGGCCATGGTCGATCAGGTGGCGGTCGTCAACGAAGGCATGGGTGGGCATCAGCTCGACCGAGGTGACGCCGAGACGCTTCAGGTGTTCGATCACCGGTGCGGTAGCCAGACCGGCATAGGTGCCGCGCAGGGCCGGCGGCACTTCCGGATGTTGGATGGTGAAACCGCGCACATGCAGCTCGTAGACAACCATCTCGTGCCAGGGAATATTCGGTGAACGGTCGTTGCCCCAGGCGAAGGCCGGATCAACGACGCGGCACTTGGGCATGCCGGGCGCGCTGTCGCGCCGGTCGAGCGACAAATCCTCCTGGTGATGGCCGACGCGGTAGCCAAAGTTGGCGTCGCTCCAGAGCAGCGGGCCGACGATGTCGCGGGCGTAGGGTTCGATCAGCAGTTTGCTCGGGTTGAAGCGGTGGCCGCGCTCGGGATCGTAGGGACCATAGACGCGATAGCCATAGAGCAGGCCCGGTCTCGCCTCGGGAAGATAGCAGTGCCAGACCAGGTCGGTTTGCTCACGCACGTTGATACGCTGGATCTCCTGCTGACCAGTCGGATCGAACAGGCAGAGTTCGACGCGCTCGGCGTGCTCGGAAAACAGGGCGAAGTTGACCCCTTCGCCGTCCCAGGTGGCGCCGCGCGGATAGGGCGAGCCTGGCCAGACGGCGGTGATGGGATAGTGTTGGTTCGTCGTGTACATCCGATTCGTCGTGGAGGTTATGCTCGGGGCGATGGTTGCACATTGTAGCTGGCGATGTGCTGAGGAAAGCCGCTGACGCGTCGCCATAGTACTTGACCTGATCGGTGGCGGCATCAGTCCTTTTGGCTAAAGTGAAGACGCTTGAATAGTGCTTGTGCCCGACAGGTATTTGCCGAACGAGGAAGGTTCGCGTTAAGCTTGACGAAAACTTATTACGAAGGAGGAATTTATGCGCGTTACACAACAACACTGGACCCGCAGCGCAGGTTGGTCGAATGGGACTGCCATCGACGCTGCCGCGAATTTGGTCTGGGTCTTTGGCGGCACGGATCAGCTCGATACCGAGCGCTTCGCCGAACTACGCAGTGCCTATCCGCATGCCTTGCTGCTGGGTTGTTCAACCGCAGGCGAGATCATCGATACCCGCGTCGAAGACGATACGCTGGTTGCCACGGCGGCGACGTTTGAGCATACCCGTGTGCGACTGGTCAGCGCGCGGGTCGACGATCCCGGCGCCAGCCGGCCGGTGGGCGCCGATTTGGCTGCACAACTCGCCGCGCCCGATCTTGCGCACGTTTTCGTGTTGTCGGACGGCTTGCATGTGAATGGTACGGAATTGGCCGCCGGCTTGCGGCAGTCCTTGCCCGCGAGTGTCGTCGTGACCGGCGGCCTGTCCGGCGATGGCGCCCGATTTTCCCGTACTTTGGTCATCGCCGATGCGCCGCCCGCCGAGTACATGGTGGTTGCGGTGGGTTTTTATGGCGACCGTCTGCGGGTCGGTCATGGCTCCTTGGGCGGATGGGACCCCTTTGGCCCGGATCGGCTCATCACGCGTGCCGTCGGCAATGTGCTCTTCGAACTCGATGGACAGCCGGCATTGACGCTTTACAAGCGCTATCTGGGCGATCACGCCGCCGGCTTGCCGGCTTCAGGCTTGCTGTTTCCCCTGGCCTTGCGCGGCGAAGACGGTAGCGAAACCGGCCTGGTGCGTACCATCCTGGCGGTGGACGAGGCGGCGGGGTCGATGACCTTTGCCGGCGACATGCCGCAAGGCTGCCATGCCAGGTTGATGAAGGCGAATTTCGATCGTCTGGTCGATGGCGCCATCGGCGCGGCAGAAGCAGCCAAACTGTCCGCCGACGCGCAATTGGCAATCCTGATCAGTTGTGTCGGCCGCAAGCTGGTGCTGGGACAACGCATCGAGGAGGAGGTGGAAGGCGTGCGCGACGTGCTCGGCGAACAGGCGGTTTTGGCCGGGTTCTATTCCTACGGCGAAATCTCGCCCTATACGGCGACGGGACGTTGCGAACTGCATAACCAGACCATGACCATCACGACTTTTGCGGAAGACTGAGGGTTATAAAAAACGTTTGAGAATGCGCTGGCTGTTTGCGTCCAGCATCTTGCGGTCGCGGATCAGGAAGTGGATACCTTGACTGTCGGCGACCATCAGCGCACCGGGGCCGCGCAGACGCCGGATGTCGTCTTCGCTTTTCAGGATCAGCGTTGTGCTCCCCCGGTCGGTTTCGACCTGCCAGGTGCTCGGCGTAGCAAAGCTCGACACGCTGACAATGCGCTTGATCTCGGGCATGAATTCGCGCTGGGCGAGATCTTCGACAATCAGCTTGCGGCTGGCTTCCGGCAGCGCATCGAGGCTTTCGATCCACTGGAGTTCCTTGCCTTCCGCCGACATCAGGGCAATGCCGTAATCGGGGGCGGTAAGGGCGAAGGCGCGTACCGGGATGACGCCGACCTGCGGCGTGCCGTCAGCGCCGACATGGACCAGGCGGCCGAAACCGTCGCGGGACAGGGCAAATGCGGCGATGACCGAGGCGCGGCTCATGCGGATTCCTCCAGGACGCCGAGGGCTAGCGGGGCGTCGAATTGTTTGGTTTGCGCCTGGTAGAGCTTCCAGTAGGCGCCTTCGCGCGCCATCAGCGTTTCGTGATTGCCGATCTCGACAATTTTGCCGCGATCCATCACCACCAGGCGGTCGGCGCGGCGCAGGGTGGATAGGCGGTGGGCGATGGCGATGGTGGTGCGGCCGCGAATCAGGTTGTTGAGCGCACTCTGGATTTCAAACTCGGTCTCGGTATCGACGGCCGAGGTGGCTTCGTCGAGGATGAGGATGCGTGGGTCGATCAAGAGGGCGCGGGCGATGGAGATGCGCTGGCGTTCGCCACCCGACAGCGACTGGCCGCGTTCGCCGACCAGCGAGTCGTAACCGAAGGGCTGGCGCAGGATGAACTCGTGGGCGTGGGCGGCGCGTGCGGCGGCGACGATCTCGGCGCGCGTGGCGTCCGGTTTGCCGTAGGCGATGTTCTCCGCGATGGTGCCGAAAAAGAGGAAAGGTTCCTGCAGGACGAGGCCGATGTGCTTGCGGTAATCGGCGACGCGCACGCTGCGCAGGTCGACGCCTTCGACCTTGATTGCGCCCTCGGTGACGTCGTAGAAGCGGCAGATCAGGTTCACCAGCGTGCTCTTGCCCGAGCCGCTGTGGCCGACGAGACCGATCATCTCGCCGGGGGCGATATTCAGGTCGACGCCGCGCAGGATGGCGCGGTTGCCATAGCGGAAACCGACATCCTGCACATGGATGCCGCCCCGCACCGGCGGCATGACCAGCGGGTTGGCGGGATCCGGCACGCTCGATACATGATCAAGGATGTCGAAGATGCGCTTGGCGCCGGCGGCGGCTTTTTGTGTGACGGAGACGATGCGGCTCATCGAGTCGAGGCGGATATAGAACCGCGTGATGTAGGCGAGGAAAGCGGTGAGTACGCCGACGGTGATCTTGTCGTGCGAAACCAGCCAGATGCCGAAGGCCCAAACGACCAGAATGCCGATTTCCGTGAGCAGCCCGACGGTGGGAGCGAACAGCGACCAGACGCGGTTCAGACGATCATTGACTTCCAGATTGTGTTTGTTGGCCTCGCGGAAGCGTTGCGCCTCGCGCGCTTCCTGCGCGAAGGCCTTGACGACGCGGATGCCGGGAATGGTGTCGGCCAGCACGCTGGTGACCTCGGACCAGACGCGGTCGATCTGCTCGAAGCCGGTGCGCAGTTTGTCGCGCACCATGTGGATGAGCCAGGCGATGATGGGCAGCGGCACGAGGGTGACGAGCGCCAACCAGGGGTTGATCGAGAACAGGATGACGGCGGTCATCATGATCATCAATACGTCGGTGGCGAAGTCGAGCAGGTGCAGCGAGATAAAGACGTTGATGCGGTCGGTTTCCGAGCCGATGCGAGCCAAGAGATCGCCGGTGCGTTTGCCGCCAAAGTATTCGAGGCTGAGTTTCAGCAGATGCTCGTAGGTGGCGGTGCGCAGGTCGGCGCCGATCCGTTCGGAGACTAGGGCGAGGATATAGGTGCGCGCCCAGCTCAGGCTCCAGGCGACCAGGGCCGAACCCAGCAGTCCGGCCAGCAGCAGGGCAACCTTGCCGGTGTCGATGGGCTTGCCATTCTGGTAGGGAATCAGCACGCCATCCATCAGCGGCATGGTGAGATAGGGGGGGACCAGCGTGGCGGCGGTGGCGGCCAGCGTCAGCAGGAAACCGGCGAGCAGTTGGCCCCGATAGGGTTTGGCGAAACGCCAGAGCCGCAACAGCGTCCAGGTCGATGGCGGCGTATGCAGTTCGCGTGCGCAATTCGGGCAGTCTTCCTCGTCCAGCGGCAGCGGTGTCTGGCAGATCGGGCAGGCGGCGGCAATGGCGGGGGGCGGCGGCAGCCCGCTGGCGATGCTGTCGCGCTGGCGGGCGAATTCGCGTTCGAAACGCAGGGCGGCAGGATTGTTTCCCAAGGTGTAGCGCCAAAGCGCCAGCCGGCTATTGCCGTCCTCAAGTTCGAGCATGCCGACGCCGGCATGGTCGCGATGGGCCAGAACCAGCGCGGCGGACAGAGGCCAGGCCGTCCAGTCGCCAGGCGTTGCGCCGCTGGCGAGCAGACGGCGGTTCGTCAGGACGACCAGGCCGGGAAGGAAATTCAAACGACTGTCGAGATCAAGTTCGAGCCAAGCCAGTGGCTTTTCGTCGTCGTGAAGTTGCCTGGGTAACTCGTTTTGCCAGGCTTCGGGTAAAGTGTTGGGCGCAGTCACAAATATGAAAAAAATACAAAAATAGTGGCGTAAGGGCGGCAGAATGATAAGGCTTGCCGTGCCGTCAGCGCCGACTTTTATTTTTCATAAGCGCGTCAGCTTTGTGACTGTTCAGGCGTTGAGTTGTCCAGCAAGTCCAACCAAACCAGCTAACGAAATGAAATCCATCGAATTTATACGAATCGTGCATTTGCGTGGTCCCAATATGTGGACCTACCGGCCGGTACTCGAAGCCTGGGTCGATATCGGCGAACTGGAGGATTGTCCCTCCAACACCATTCCCGGCTTTTATGAACGCCTGTCGTCCTGGCTGCCGTCCCTGATCGAACACCGCTGTAGCTACGAAGAGCGCGGCGGCTTCCTGCGCCGAGTGCAGGAAGGCACCTGGCCGGCCCATATTCTCGAACACGTCACGCTGGAGTTGCAAAATCTGGCGGGTATGCCGGGCGGTTTCGGCAAGGCCCGCGAGATGAGTACGCGCGGCGTTTACAAGGTGGTGGTGCGCGCCTTCCACGAACCGGTAACGCGGGCAGCGCTCTATGCCGCACGCGATCTGGTCATGGCGGCCATCGAGGATCGCCCCTTCGATGTCGAGGCAGCGGTCGAACATATCCGCGATCTGGTCGATAGCTTGTGTCTGGGGCCCAGCACGGCGTCGATCGTGGATGCTGCCGACGATTGCGACATTCCGGCAATCCGCTTGTCCGAAGGCAATCTGGTGCAATTGGGCTACGGCTCGCGCCAACGCCGCATCTGGACGGCTGAAACCGACCGCACCAGCGCCATTGCCGAGAGCATTTCGCGCGACAAGGATCTGACCAAGTCGCTGCTGCAATCCTGCGGCGTGCCGGTTCCGGAAGGGCGCATGGTCGATAGTCCGGAGGACGCTTGGGTGGCGGCTGAGGAGATTGGCCTGCCGGTGGTGGTGAAGCCTTACGACGGCAATCACGGTCGCGGCGTGTTCATCGATTTGACGACGCGCACCGAGGTCGAGAACGCTTTCGCGGTGGCGCTGGACGAAGGCAGCGGCGTACTGGTCGAGCGATCCATTCCTGGTATCGAGCATCGTTTGCTGGTGGTGGGCGGCAAGTTGGTCGCCGCGACGCGTGGCGACATGGTGTCGGTCGTCGGCGATGGCACGTCGGCGATTACCGCATTGATCGATAGCCAGATCAACATCGACCCGCGTCGTGGTACGACGGAAAAGCATCCGCTCAATTACATCCGCCTCGATTCTGCGGCCCGGCTGGAGATTTCGCGCCAGGGTTTTAATGCCGACAGCGTGCCGCCGGCCGGTCACAAGGTTCTGATCCAGCGCGCGGGCAATCATGCCTTCGATGTCACCGATACGGTGCATGCGGATGTGGCGCGCGCTGCCTGCCTTGCCGCACGTATCGTCGGACTGGATATCGCCGGCATCGATCTCGTGGCCGAGGATATTTCCCGTCCGCTGGCCGAACAGCGTGGTGCCATCGTCGAGGTCAATGCCGGTCCCAGCTTGTTGATGCATCTCAAGCCCGCAGTCGGCAAGCCTCGTCCGGTGGGCGAGGCGATTGCCGCACACTTGTTTCCCGACGGCGACAACGGGCGCATCCCGGTTATCGGGATCACCGGTAGCCGCGATACGACGGCGGTGGCGCAGATCGTCGCACGCTTGCTGCAACTCGATGGTCGCCGCACGGGTTTGGCCTGCTCCGCCGGACTGTTTCTTGATCGCCGCCAGGTGCAAACCGGCGATTGCGCTCATTGGGAATCGGCTCAGCGCCTGCTGATGAATCGCGCCGTCGATGCCGCCGTGATCGAAAATCCGGCAAGCATCATGGCCAGCGAAGGCTTGGCTTACGACCGTTGTCAGGTGGGTGTCGTCACTGCCATCGACGATGCGGCAGTCATGCCCGAACATGGCATCGACAACGCGGAGCATCTGTTCAAGGTGTTTCGTACCCAGATCGATGTGGTGTTGCCTAGCGGCGTTGCGGTGTTGAACGCCGATGACCCTACAGTCGCCTCTCTCGCAGAAATATCGGATGGCGAGGTGATTTTTTTCAGTGCCGACGCCTCGCTCCCGCTGATCGTCGAACACCGCCGCAAAGGCGGGCGGGCGCTGGTTGTGCGCGAAGCGCGCATTGTGCTCGCCGCCGGTCCGCAAGAGGCACCGTTGATCGATCTTGCCGCGATCCCCTTGCTGGCGGAAAAGGGCGATCATCTGGCCGGCATTCTCGGCGCCGTCGGCGCCGGTTGGGCATTGGGCCTTGCGCCCGAGCTGCTGCGTACCGGTATTGAAACCTACCACTTCCCTGGCCCTAACGCCGAAACTGCGGCTGTCGCCGCCTGACCCAAGCATCCATCATGGAAATATCACGTATCCGGGCCCTGCGCGGCCCAAACCTCTGGAGCCGGCATACTGCCATTCAGGCGCTGGTGTCCTGCGAAGAAAATGAGCGCGCGCTCAGCCATCTGCCGGGCTTCGAAGCGCGCATCCGCGCCCGCTTTCCGCATATCGGCGCCATGCGTCCCATCGGCTACGAGGGCGATATCTCGGTTGCCCATGCGCTGCAATTCGCTGCCCTTAACCTGCAAGCCCAGGCGGGATGTCCGGTGTCTTTCAGTCGCACGGCGCCCACTACCGAGGTCGGGCTTTACCAGGTCGTCGTGGAGTACACCGAGGAAGCCGTCGGGCGGCGTGCGCTCGAACTGGCGGAGACACTGTGCCAGGCAGCGCGCGAGGACTTGCCTTTCGATCTCGATGCCGC
>Ga0066600_10000567_pt1 | contig 13268 bp, 8 predicted proteins | sample Lowcelwee11metaG_FD_59486 | JGI IMG/M metagenome (GOLD analysis project Ga0066600, IMG submission 59486) | Freshwater pond sediment microbial communities from the University of Edinburgh, under environmental carbon perturbations - Low... | ecosystem: Environmental > Aquatic > Freshwater > Pond >... | reverse complement strand
CGGTTACGGGAGGCTACTCTTGTGTTAGCTCTTGGCATTTTTTCTCCTTTTTTTTACGGTTTTGTCTTTATACACCTGTTAAAAGTACTTTTACTTTTTTGGTTTCAACTTCAGACAAAATACCGCCTCTTCTTGATTTTCTTTTTCGTTTCTGCGACCTGTTGGAAAGAAGATGACTTGTAAATGCGGATCCGATTTTAATTTTTCCGCTTGATGTCAGCCTCATTCTCTTTCTTGCCGCTCTGTGCGACTTGATTTTTGGCATTTCCTGTTACTCCTGTGCTCGTTTTTTTATAGCGCTATTTTTTTGTTAATATCATGGAAATTCTTCGTACGCCTTCCTGTTCTATTTCTTTATCGATCTTCGCGATGTCCTCGAGGAATGCATAAAAACCTTTTAACAGTTCCATTCCCATATCCTTGTGCGCGATCTCCCTTCCTCTGTACTGAAGAAATACTTTTACTTTATTGCCTTCTTCGAGAAACTCTCTGGCCTTTTTTGATTTTATCTCCATGTCGTGATTATCAATATTCACGGACATGATCCTGATCGTCTTTAAAGATACCGTATGCTGCTTTTTTTTTGTCTCTTTATCTTTCTTTGACAATTCATAGCGGTATTTTCCATAGTCAACGATCTTGCAGACCGGCGGATTTGCGGCTGCGGCTATTTCAACCAGATCCAGATTCTTTGCTGCGGCTATTTCATTCGCTTCTTTTGAACTTACTATCCCTAACTGTTGCCCGTTTTCGTCAATCAGCCTGACCTTCTCATGAGTGATCATTTCGTTGATCGGGAGATCAATTTCGTCTTTCTTCTTGGCAGTAAAGGTTTTTTTAATATCTCACCTCTTAATTTTTTTTATAATTCTAATTTATACCCTTCGGGTAATGTTCTTTTTTCTTTTTCTTCAGTAATTCTGGTAATGAATTCATCAAGTCCGAACTCTCCGATGTTGCCTTTTTTATGCTGTCTTACGCTGAATTTTCCGGTATCCTGTTCTTTTTCTCCGATTACGAGCATGTAGGGAATTTTTTTGATGCCTTCGGCTTCTCTTATCTTATACCCGATCTTCTCAGATCTTTCATCGAATTCAACTCTGAATCCGGCGGCTGTCAGTTTTCTTACAACTTCATTTGCGAAACCGTTGTATTTATCGCTGACAGGCATTACTGAAACCTGTATCGGAGCAAGCCACAACGGGAAAAATCCGCCGAAATGCTCTAAGATTATTCCGAGGAATCTTTCAAGAGACCCGTACAGCGCTCTGTGTATCATTATTACTCTTTTTTTATCTGAATTTTCGTCAATATATGTAAGGTCAAATCTTTCAGGCAGGTTCATATCTAACTGAACTGTTCCGCACTGCCATGCTTTTCCGAGAGCGTTCTTTACATAAATGTCAATCTTCGGCCCGTAGAATGCCGCATCACCCTCATTTATGATGTATTCCTGACCGTATTCGTCAAGCGCAGCCTTCAGTCCCGCAGTCGCAATTTCCCAGTTCTCTAAAGCGCCGATATATTTTTCGCCTCTTGTTGAAAGGGCGAGTGAATAATCAAGCCCGAATGTTTTATAAATACGGTGGGTCAGTCTTATTACGCCGAGTATCTCGTCTTTTATCTGATCTTCGCGCATAAAAATATGCGCGTCGTCCTGAGTGAAGGCGATCACTCTGAACAAACCGGTCAGCGCGCCTGAAAATTCTTTTCTGTGGACATGCCCGAGTTCGGAAACCCTCATAGGGAGTTCCCTGTATGAATGAAGTTTCGATTTGTACCAAAGCATGCCGCCCGGACAGTTCATCGGTTTTATAGCATTCTCCACGCCTTCCATTTCAGTCACGAACATGTTGTCTTTGTAATTCATCCAGTGTCCCGAAGTTTCCCAAAGGGCTTTTGTCATGAGCTGGGGCGTTTGTATTTCCTGATATTTATCGATGTTATGTTCATATCTCCAGTAATCAATAAGAAGCTGTTTTACTATAACGCCGTTGTGATGATAGAACGGTATTCCCGGCGCTTCCTGATGAAAACTGAAAAGATCAAGTTCTCTGCCGAGCTTTCTGTGATCTCTTTTCTCCGCTTCTTCTCTGATCTTTAAGAACATTTCAAGTTCTTCGGATGAAGGAAAACTTATTCCGTAAATTCTCTGGAGCATGGCATTTTTTGAATCCCCGCGCCAGTATGCTCCCGATGACGACAGAATTTTGAATTTTTTTATAGTTCCGCTGCCGAGAATATGCGGACCTCTGCATAGATCTGTAAATTCGCCGTTGGTGTACACCGAAATTGTTTCACCTTCGGGTAAAGCTTCTATAAGTTCAACTTTATAAATTTCGTTTCTGCTTCTGAAAAATTCAAGAGCTTCATCTCTGGAGATCTCTTTTCTTTCGAATCTCTGATTCTCTTTGATAATTTTATTAACTTCGCTTTCGATCTTTAAAAGATCTTCGTCTGTGAAAGGCTCGTGGTCAAAGTCATAGTAAAAACCCTGCTCGATGGCGGGTCCGATTGCGACTTTCGTTCCGGGAAATATTCTTACAACAGCCTGAGCCATTATATGCGAAGTCGAGTGCCAGTAAACTTCTTTGCCTTTATCGTCCGAAAATTTCAGAAATTTTATTTTTGAATCTTTTGAGAATTTATAGCTAAGATCGTAAAGTTTTCCCCCGATCTCTACTGCCAGAACTTCTTTTGCGAGACCGGGACTGATGTTTTTCGCGATCTCTATAGCCGAGGTCTGCTCAGCGTATTCTCTTGTATTCCCGTCAGGAAATGTTATTTTTATCATTTTTACTCGCTTCTCTCGCCTGCCCGTTATTTAATAAGCGCGTTAATATATGTATTTTTACCTCTCAAGTCAAGAAAAAACGGTTATCCGCTTTCGGCTTCTTTTTTTTCGAGAAATATATATTGGATAGCCAAAAATATCATGCCGACAGTCACAAATGAGTCGGCCAAATTGAATATCGGCCACCTGTTCATTATAAAATCAGGAAAATCACAGTCAATAAAATCAATTACTTTGCCGTAAAAAGCTCTGTCAACAAGATTGCCTATCGCTCCGCCGAGAATGAAACTGAAAGCCCATAATTCGAGTTTTTTAGCTTTATCGGTCTTGAATATCAGGTAAATTATAACAATAGATGCTAAAAGCGAAACTGCGGAAAGGAAATATCTTCCGCCCAGATTAATACTGAAAGCTATTCCCGCATTATAAGCCAGAGTGAATCTCGCGAACTCTTCTCCGACAGCTTTAACGGAATTTCCTTCGATTCCCGAAAGAAATTTTTCAAAAATCTTTTTTGATATCTGATCCGATACTATGATCAGAAAAGAAACAAGGAAAAACTGAAATTTAGTTTTCATAAATGTTTTTATCAAGGATCTTAAGCGGATTAATCCTTTCTCTCTTTATTCGCTTTGCACTCGAAACATAAAGTAGCATGCGGAACTATCTTAAGCCTTTTTTTATCAATAAGGGCTCCGCATCCCCTGCATATTCCGTAACTCCCGTTGTCTATTCTTTTGAGAGCGCCTTCAAGATTGGCTATGAATTTTCCTTCTCTCTGCGCCATGTAAAAATCCATTTCTCTTGCCTGGTGCTCAGTTCCGAGCTCTTCTGTGTGAGTTTCACCCGTCTGATCGATTATTGACTCGGAATTAGTAGTTATGCTGTGCTCAATTATCTCCTTAGTCTCCTCGATCTGGTCGATGATGATCTTTCTGAAGGCTTCCAGCTCTGTTTTGCTGTATTTCTTCTTATCGGTCATAGCCGCTCCTTTTTTTAATATATTAAATTATCTTTTCAGCGATTAATGAACATTCGAATCCGTTTATTTCCGCTATGATGCCTGCCCCGGCGGCTTTTTTGTCTTTTACGATTTCCACAGCGAGAGTTTCGGAAGAAATATACTGTGTTAAAGCGGAAATAGCGTCAGTCAGCTCGTTTCCCGCATAATATATTACTCTGATCCTGTCGGATATGTCGTAACCGTTATCCTTTCTTATGTTCTGGATACGGTTTATAAGTTCTCTCGCGTGACATTCTGCGAGGAGTTCCGGAGTTACGGTAGTATCAAGAGATACGGTGATGTCTTTTTCCGACGCCGAGAATATGCCCGGTTTGGATTCGTGATGAACCGATATATCTTCCAGAGTTATCGCTTCTCCTTCGATCATGATGCTTTCACCAGCCTCAAGTTTCCGTATTTCCCCGACCGGCAATTCTGAAATAGCGGCAGTAATAGCCTTGACTTTCTGACCGTATTTTTTACCCAGCACTCTGAAATTGGGTTTTGCAGTTATCCTTGCGAGCTCTTCTTCATTTTCTATTACCGTTACGGATTTTACATTCAGCTCTTCTTTGATTAGTTCGCTGTATTCCTTAACGGCATTCTGAGTTATCTCTTTATTAGCCACTACGGTAAATGTCGAAAGAGGCTGTCTTATTTTAATGTTTTTTTCATTTCTTAGTATTCTGCCTAATTTTACGGCAGTCTCAACGAAAGACATCTTTTCTTCAAGTTCAAGGTCTATGAATCTTTCGTCAACTTCAGGATAATCCCTTAAATGCACTGATGAGGCTGATTTCGGATACGCCATCAGTTCGAGATTCTGATAGATTTCTTCAGCGATAAAAGGCATTACCGGAGCTATCAGTTTTGTAAGTATCGAAAGAACTTCGTACAGCGTTTCGTATGCATGTTTTTTATCCTGATCGTTCTCGCTTTTCCAGAATCTTCTTCTCGATCTTCTGATATACCAGTTCGTAAGATTGTCTATAAAATCAACCATCGCCGGCAGCACATTATAAAGCTTATAAGCAGTCATCTGCTCGTTGACTTCTTTGGTTAAGCTCTGAAGATATGACATTATCCATTTATCAAGATTATTGGTAAGATCTTCAGGTTTGAAATACTCGGGCTGAGGGCTCCATTTGTCGATATTGGCGTAGGTTACGAGAAAGCTGTAGCTGTTCCACAGAGGAAGCAGTACTTTCTTTATAACTTCCTTTACGCCCTCTTCGGAGAAACGCAGACTCTCACCGCGCACGGCGGGAGAATTTATCAGATACATTCTCATCGCATCCGCGCCGTAATTATCCAGAACCTGGGTAACCGGAGGAAAATTTTTCTTCGACTTGCTCATTTTTGTGCCGTCTTCCGCAAGAACCATACCGTTCACGATAACATTTTTAAATGCGGGTTTATTGAAAAGCGTCGTTGACAATACATGCAGTTTATTGAACCAGCCCCGTGTCTGATCAATTCCTTCCGAAATAAAATCAGCCGGGAAATTAGCTTCAAAATGATCTTTATTTTCAAACGGATAATGATTTTGGGCGTAAGGCATTGAACCCGATTCAAACCAGCAGTCCAGAACTTCTGAAGTCCTGTTCATTACTCCGCCGCAGGAACATTTCATTGTCATAGAGTCAACAAAATGCTTGTGAATATCGGGGATCTCTTTTATTCCGGTTCTGTCTTTCAGTTCACTTACGGACCCTATGCATTCGGTTTTTCCGCATTCTCCGCATATCCAAACCGGGAGAGGGTTGCCCCACCATCTGTTTCTTGAAATATTCCAGTCAGGCATTGTTTCTAAAAGTTTGCCGAAACGGCCGTACTGAATATATTCCGGGATCCAATAAATCTTCTTATTATTTTCCAGAAGGTCATTTTTAATTTCCTCTACATCCATTATCCATGATTCACAGGCTTTGTTTATAAGCGGGGTCTTGCAGCGCGGACAATGCGAATAACTGTGCTGATATGTTTCGTGTTTTAAAACTTTGTGCAAAGCTTTCAGATCTTTTATAATCAGTTTATCGGCGTCTTTTATATACATGCCTTTATAGTCTGATACCGGATCAGTGAATTTTCCGAGATCATCAACTGGATTCACCACTTTTATGCTGTAAGGTTTACAGGCGTCAAAATCTTCCTGGCCGAAGGCGGGAGCCTGATGAACTATCCCGGTTCCGTCCTCCGTTGTGATGTAATCGGCTTTGATAACCTGATGGAATTCCGGTTCCTCATCTTTGAAATAATCAAATAAAGGTTCATACCTCAGACCGACAAGATCGCTCCCTTTTACGGATTTTAATATTTCATATTCTTCCGGTTTGAAATAGGAATCAATTCTAGCTTTTGCGATTATTAAAATTCTGCCGTCTGAAACAATTCTGACATAAGAATAATCCATATCAGGTTTGACTGCCAGTGCAAGATTTGAAGGCAATGTCCACGGAGTGGTTGTCCATGCTGTCAGATACAGATTATCCTGATCCTTAACCTTAAAAATAACGGTTATGGCGGGATCCTGAACATCTCTGTAATCTTCCTGCGATTCATGCTTGGATAAAGGTGTAGAACATCTAGTGCAGAAAGGATTCACCTTATAACCCATTTTTATATACCCTTTATCCCAGATCTGCTTGAAAACCCACCAGACAGATTCCATAAAAGAAATATCCATCGTTTTATAGTCATTTTTAAAATCAACCCAGCGCCCTGTACGCTTAACGATCTTTTCCCATTCATCAACATAGCGTAAAACCACGCTGCGGCATTTTTCGTTAAAATTAGCAATTCCGTAATTTTCAATGTCTTTTTTAGATTTAAAACCGAGTTCCTGCTCAACTATAACCTCAACCGGAAGGCCGTGACAGTCCCATCCGAACCTGCGCGGCAGATATTTGCCTTTCATTGTCCAATATCTCGGTATGACATCCTTGATGGTTCCGGGCACCAGATGGCCGTAATGAGGCAGTCCTGTAGCGAAAGGAGGACCGTCATAAAAAGCGAATTCAGGGTTACCTTTGCGGATCTCCAATGATTTTTCAAAAATATTGTTCTCTTCCCAGAATTTTAATATTTTTTCTTCCATTTCCGGAAAACTTATTTTCGAATTAACTTCTTTAAACATTTTCTTCGTCCTCTACTGCTTCATTTCTTTAAAACCTTTCGGTCTCTGTGTATATTTTGCATCTATTTTTTCAAGATTCTTCATTGCGGTGATCTGTTTTTCGGAAACCACAGTTCCGCCTATCTTCGCGATCTCTTTAACGACGATTCCGCCCGTAGCTTTGATCTTATCCATCATTTCGTTGATTTTCTTTGAATTCTGATACATTTTATTCTGCTGCCTCATCATGATATCTGCTGGGAATCCGGTATCTTTAGATATAAACATATCAATGATCATTTCCATGCCCATAACCTGAGCCTTGCCGATATATTTTTCGGCCTGCCACGGTCCGATTTTCAACTTATCGTCAGTTTTAGTCAATTCGAACTTCTGCATCAGTGAATCGGTGGAATTTAATATCTGTTCCCGTTCTTTTGAAGTTCTTTTGTAAAACGAACTGTCTATCATATTGTAAAATTCATAAGAATCGTCATCTATAAAGATTTTGCTCATTTCGTCGAGGATCACTATCATATCGTCGGATATATAAGTTTCCTGATAGCTCGTGTCGAGTTTTCCCGTGCCGTTAAAATCAGCTATAAGCATCTGCCTGATGTAGTAATTTTTTGAAAAAACAGAGGCAGTCAGAATCAAGACGGCTATCATCAATATATTTCTTTTACGGTTTTTCACAAAACCTCCTTTTTTTTAATTAACAGCCCTGCTGTAAAATAAAAGTCAATGAATATATAAAAGTCGGATTATAATATCAAGCGGAAAATATTATTTAATTTGATGATTTTTTCAGAATTTTCGGTGGTATATTATTTTTTTATCTTTTTTATATTTTTCTTCTTAATCTTCTCACTTATCCTTACGACATTCTTCGGATCGCAGCCTTCGAACTTGGCATTCCGGATTATCTTTACTCCGTCATCTATGCTCACATGGATCGGTGCATAACCATGAAAGTCTTTAACGCTCTTCATGATAAGTATGCCGTTCTCTATACTGCATTTTACCTTTGTGCTGTCAAAATCAACAACATAAATTATGTTGATATTGTCAGGATTGGCAAAGTGTTCACTCAGATCTACTGTTTGTGTGCCAAAATCTTCCTTAGTATGTATATCTTCGATCGGAGTAGCGAGGTACGGCACCTGAACTGTCGGTGTTCCTATCGTGATCTTTAACGAATCCCTTACCGTAAACTCACCGTCATAAATTGAAATGTACAAACTGTCAATTCCGCTCTCATTAGCCTTGCTTTCTATTATAAGCTGATCGTCATAGAATGAAATGTAAGTATCAATCTTATTCTGCGTAGTCCTTACGCTATAACCGAGCCAGTCTTTGTTCGGGTCGGTATAGTGATCCTTCAAATTTATGTACATTGTCTTAAAGTTGGCTGGTGTTTCTATATCCGCTATCTCCGCTTTGATTTCAGGCGGAAGATTGCCTACTATCATTCTGATCTTCATACTTATTGACCGTCCGTTCACAGATACACCCAGTGTCGCATCAACAGACCCTCTTATATCCGTTTTCGATGTTAGATTCAAACTGCTTCCGCTTATGCCTGCATTCAAAGTTTCAATATTGCTGAGGGCTACTGAATATGTCCTCGTCCCTGTAAGTTCGCAATTGAACTTTTCATCAATGTTTATGCTCTGTGCCTCGAAGTTTGTCGGCAGGAACATTTTCGGGATACTGTCTTCATCAACTATTTCATATTCAATAAATTCAAAATCATCAAAGTCATTCGCTATGTTGATCGGGATCTGAACTACCGTCGGAATAGTTCCTGTACTGTCGTCAGCCATTATTGTCAAGCTGCCTGACCCATAAGCATCAGGAACACTTTTAATTTTAAGAGCGTCATTCTCTAATTTTATATTTATCAGCGATGAGTCGGCGCTTATTTTATAATTTATCTTATCATTCTCCGGATCTTTAAAATGGCTGCCGAGGTTTATGGTGAACTGATCAAAATCCTCCGTTATACTCTCAAGCTCCGTGGTCGGCGGATCATAAACTGGCGGATTGAACGGTGCGACCGTTATCTTGAACTTCATTTCAGTATAATCCTTTCCGTTATGCTCAGTTCCCCCGTCATCTCTTATGGTTACGGTTATATTGCTTTCTCCGCTTTCTATATCTTCAGGCCTGTACATTAACACGGCAGCCGTATCACCCGCTGTATAAGCTAATTCAAGCTTCAGGCTGTCAGCAGGAATCACTACTCTGTTATCGCTGTATAATGTTATTTCAACCACTTTCTGAGGTAAAAACTTTGAGCCTTTTCTACTACCTGAAGGCAAAGTCACTTCCTTAAATGTGCTATCTTCTTCAACTATCGCAGTAATCTTTAAGCTTCCGTCTTCCCTCTGCTCTACATCCTTAATGGCTTTTAAATATCTTAAGGTAGATTTTCCCTGATTTTCCAAGTCCTCATTATCACCAAGTATAGCATTCTGCCCATTAGTAATGCCCGTCAGATTTATCTTCTGCCAACCGCAATGCTGTTTCACTTCCTGATCAGCCACCTTGTCTATCGTCGGAGGCAGATTTATCATATAAAATGTCCGCACCTGAAAATTATCGAATCGGTGATATGTAAGGTCGGTATAAGCCGGCGGATTATATACGAATGGTACAGGATTATATACCGAACCGACATACCAATTATCTATTATGCCTACAAAGTTGACTGTATAGAACTGTATGAATTTTATTCTTATTTTTCGGTGTGAAGTTGGTAAACGAAGATCATTTTCCGACCAGCTCAGCCAGAATGTCATCTTATGCCATAAATTGTCGGCAAACATACCCTGCATATCGTAATCATAGGGATTCGGCGCAAAGAAATTCGGCAGATTTAAAGGGTAACCCGTGATCGGATAATCATCTTGTTGAGATATTGACCCTACAGGCTGCAAATCAAACGGCAAAGGATCACCGTATTCATCACAATATTGCATTACCATCAGTGTTCTGCCGCCTGCGCCACTCATCAGATCACCGAGTTCCCGCGCATAATCAAAATACAAATAAGTCTCAACATCTTCAGACAAAGGCGGTATTGTTATCACAGGGCTAAGTATCTCAAACCTCTGCGCAGAAAATGATGAAGTTGATGTCCTGAGTTCAGTTGATTTTATATCATCCATGTAATTTGTACGCCAGTAATGAACTTCCGGTCCGTTCCCCGGCGGGAATGCGTACTGGGTCTTTGTCTCCCAGCCCAGTGGTATAGCTCCGTTTGACGCATTCTCGAAATCCTCCCAATTGTCCGAAATACCTACCTTAATCTTTTTCTGACTATATGAAAGCGGATCACCCACATACCGTGCACGCATCGTCACAAATCCTTCAGGCTGATTCGAGAAGTCCCACACGAATTTATAGGTTCGTGTTGTATCCGTTTCTGTGAACGCTGGCACAGTTAAAGGTTTATATATTTCGCCAGATACGAGATCTCCATTCTTTAATATCTCCACTCCGCCCCATTTGTCCGGATCTACACTCAGTGGAACTGTTACTCTGAGTGTATCTATCTCTTGCAGCGGAGCTATAAATCCGTAAACATTCTTAGTGCCTGCATCTGGCTTCTTGAATACCATTGATATTGTGCCGAGTGTGATCGGGCGATACGTATCAACTTGCGTTGAATCCTCAACGAACAATTCAGATTTCTGATCTGTTGTAGAATATCCAGCTTTTACTACAAGCCTGATCTTTGTACTTTTATCTTTAAAGACTTTCGTATCCCAGCAATAATTAAATGTAGATTTGTTCTTTATAGCAACATCAGGCGCTTCGTTTATGTAACTTAATCCTGGAAGTTCATACGGACCGCTTTCAGATAAGAGATCTTTAATATAATAAGAAAATTGAAATTTTTCTTTATTAAGCTTCTGCTCTCCGTGATAACACTCAACACCTAGCGTCTGATCTTTATTAAGGTTAATGTTAAAATATTCAGATGTGTATCCTCCACTAACATAATCCGTTGAATATGAATTTTTCCCGTTCACAAGCACCTTTACTTTAGGTAAATAATTGACATCATACTCCTTAAATGTTTCATTATCATCCTTGTCTTTTACTTTATAAATTATCTTGTGCTTACCGAAAGATGGAAATTTTTCGGTATCCCCGGATTTATACTTACCATTCCAAGTAAATGATATCTCTTTTTCCCATGGGAGTAAAGTACCGGGTCCTAGAGGTTCAACAATAAATTTTAGCAATCTGCCATTTATATCTATGATATAATTTGCTGTATCATCAAGGCACACTGAATATCTTATCTCATTCTTCCTATTCTCATAAACTTTAAATTTCAATTCAGTTCCGTCTTTCGGATTTATATCATTCTTCCCGATAATTGGTTTAATAACGGAAGGTAGTCGTTTTGAAGCTGTTGCCAATGCTCTGGCAGTATTGTCTACAGCATCCCTAAGTTGATAACTAACAATCTCTGGATTATCAGTGTAGTAACCTTCGTAAAGTGTTTCTGTATCATAAAAATATTTCCGATACTCTTTATCAATACCGTATTTTCCCCAGTATTGCGTTTGGTTAATTTCATAATCAGTAGCATCAACTTTAAATGTTTCTGATGACAGTTCCCAATATTTCAAGTATGTTGCATTACTTTCGATTTTTCCTCTGGTAGCTTTTTGAAGATTCTGGTAATATTTATAAGGGAAATCATCATCACTAATTGCTCCAACATTAGCTATTAGACCTGTTATATAATTATCATCAGTCCATCTTTCAAACTTATCCTGAGATCTAAACGGATGTAGTTTCTTAAATGCATGGTAAATATTCGCCGCATGAGCAGGTACTGCCTGGTCATTAGTTAAGTGGCATATTCTGCCAATATTTAGATATGCGTTTTCTATCAAGCCATTTTTATAATTAATTAGAACTCCGTTTATACATTCTTCAGGCAATAAATTACCTATATCAGGTACACCAGCCCAAATTTCTCTCACATGACCACCGTTAAATTCTCCGTTATATCTTCCATCTGGCCCACTATGCGCATCTTCACCTTTTCCACCGCTTCCGTCAATAATTATTTCTCTATATTTAGTACAGATGTCCGGATAGTCAGTTCCCAATAAACTGTTAATTGCATCAGTTGTAATTGCTTTATGTGTGTGATAAAATAAACTATTCCAGCCATATAGAAAAAAAGTAAAGATAAGCAAATCAAGTATAATCATGTATTTTCTCACTTTTTCCCTCCGCCTCTTTGAAAATTATATTCTTTTTCATTGTAATCGTCAAAATAGTCAGGCCCTTTTCTACCAGATTTTATTCTTTTCTGAATTCGTTGAATTGATACGTTATCACCTCCATTCTCTATTAGGTACTTTTCAAGCCTTAATAAAGATTCTTTTTCTCCAAAACATATTAATGCATTTTTAGCAGAAATAACTACATTTCTATCACAATGATTATATATAATCTTTTCAATTGCTGCTATAACTGCTGAAGGGTCATCGAAATTCGGTCCAATAAAAGAGACATTTTCTATACAACTTTGCAATATATATATGTCATTTTCATTCTCTAGAATATGCACTAAAACAGGTATATCTTTCTCTTCCTTCAAAGCCCACGCAAGGACTCCTCCATTAACATTTTTTTCTAAATAATCCTTTTTCATTTGCTCAATATAACTGCTTGCATCATCACTGAATTTTCTATTATTAAACACAAAATGAGTTGCCTGTGCTATTAAAACATCAGTTTCATTGTTGTTTTTTAATACTTTTATCCATTCTTGTACATATTCAGGTGTATTAGCATTGTCTAAAGCTATAGCGGCATACCATTCTTTGAAATTTCTTTCTTTCCTTTCTTTTCTCGCCATATCAACAAGGATATAAAATCCTTTCTTATCGATTTTTAATAATCCCTTACCTGTAGCTCCTTCAAGATCATATAATCTGTCAACAAGCAGCTGAAAATCCTTATCATCCGCTACACTACCCAACGCCTCTGCTGCTTCTGAAGCCTCTAATATGTATTTATATGCGCTGATCTCAGAAACAAACCCCAATGCTTTATATTTGGTTCTACTAAATCCCTTTACTTTCTTCCTTAATTCCGGTGCTGCTTTTTTACTTTTTATCTTCCCTAAAGCTTTAATGGAATAAATACGGGTTTCATCCTCCCCTTCATTCATAAGTTCCATAAGCTTTGTTTCAAGATACTTATCTTTCTCCTGAATATTTTCAAAAGATGCGTAACAGTCTTTTGTGTAGGAGTTATAATCGAAAAAATAATCCCTGTCAGATTTGAATACCGATTTATTGTCTTCTAAGTAATTC
>Ga0066600_10000562_pt1 | contig 13406 bp, 10 predicted proteins | sample Lowcelwee11metaG_FD_59486 | JGI IMG/M metagenome (GOLD analysis project Ga0066600, IMG submission 59486) | Freshwater pond sediment microbial communities from the University of Edinburgh, under environmental carbon perturbations - Low... | ecosystem: Environmental > Aquatic > Freshwater > Pond... | reverse complement strand
CCCATCCTGCGAGCCGAACGGGGCCGAGTTCTCCCCCGCCGAGCTCGACCGCCTCGAAGACGCCCTCGAGCAGTGGACAGGCGACGTCTCCGAGGCTGTCCCCGAGGACAGCTCGCTACCCGCGCCGCTGCGCGCCCGCCTCGCCGACTACCGCGATGTGCTCGCCCTGAGCCGCGAAGCCCTCGCCCTCGAGGAGGTGCCCGAGGGCCTGCTCGCCGGCGTGCTCGAAGAAGCCCATGCGAGCGCCGCCGCGGTCGCGCCGATCCCCGCCCGTCGCGCCGCCACCGGGCCAGGCCTGTGGGAGCGCCTGCGTCGCTCGCTGCTGCTGCCCGGCGTCGCGCTCGCGGGCTCGACCGTGATGCTGCTGTGGCTGGTCCAGCCCGGTGAGAATCCGGAGCCTCCGGAGCAGATGATCGCCGAGCGCAGCACCCCGAGCGCCACACCGGCGCCGGCTCCGGAGCTCGCCCGCTTGACCCCCGGCGACGGCCCGGCCCCCGCAGGCCCGGTGCCCGCCGAGCTCGCCGCAGCTTCGCTCGATGCCCGCGAGGGCGCCAAGGCCGGGGCGGCCGAGGCCGAGGAGGTCGCGGTCCCCGAGGCGAAAGCGCCGGGCCTCGAGGCGGATCGCAAGGGAATGGCCGGGGCGAAGGCCGAGCCCAGGCCCGCCAGCAAGCCGAGCCGCACCAAGGACGACTCCGCCGCCGATATGATCGAGGTGCTGCCCGGCCTCGACGACATGCCGACCCAGGACGCGGACAAGGAGGCCCTGCGCGATACCCTCGAGCAAGCGGACACCCGCCGCCGCGGCGGTCGCTGCGACATCGCCATGGCCCTCTACGAGCAGGCCTTCGCCATGAGCGGCCCGGCCGACGAGCGAGCCCGTGCTCGCGCCGGCTACGGATTGTGCCTGTCGAGTCAGGGCGAGGACAGCAAGGCCGACAAGTACCTCGAGTACGCGACGAAGCTCTCGCCCAGCATCACTGGTTGGATCGCCCGCGAGCGAGGCGAGGGCGCGTACTCCAAGAAGTCGCGCGCCAAGCCGAGCCCCGCGAAGGCCAAGTCCGATCCGCTGTGAAGTGACGCGACCCGCACGACCCGTGCATGAGCCGGGGTCGCGTCTCGGCTAATCGACCTCGACGCCAAAGTTGACCGCAATGGCCGGCCCATCGAAGGCCGGGAAGCGATGATCGAACACCGCCTTGCGCGCGCAGGGCACGATGCCCCAGACCCGCAAGCTCGCCGGTGCGCTGACGGACACGCTCTCGACCTTGCCAGTGGGAAGGATGCGGAGCTTGAACTTGAGGCTGCCCGATCCGAGCTCGCCGTGGCGGCTGGCCGTCGTCACGCAGGCCACGATCGCCGGGTTGATGCGCGCGAAGTGTTGATCGAGGACCGCCTCGGAGAGCCGCTCGCTGCCGGCTTTCATGTCGAGGGCCTGGGGCTCGCCGGCGCTGAACTCGGGGATCTTTCGATCGTCGACCGCGACGAAGGGGGGCAGGGGAGCGTCGCTCGCCTCGCCCACGGCCTCGCCGCCCACGGTCTCGCCGGCGGCCGCTTCACCCGCGCCGGCGCTGGCGCCCCGCTTGCCGCGTTTGCCCCGGCGGCCGCGTTTGCTCGGCGCCTCGGCGGGGGCTGGCTCGGCCTCGGCGAGCGCCTGGCAGCGATCCTCCACACACTCGGTGCCGGGTCCGCAGCGTCCTCCGCAGGGCTCGGGGGGCGGCGGGTTGCAGGCCACGCAGGCGAGGCCCAGGCCGATCCACGGGCGCGTGAGCGAGGGGAGCATCGCCTGGGGCGTAACGCGGCCGCCGCGGGGCTGTCAAGCGTGTGGGGCGGCTGCCCCGCGTACGGGGTTTCTCGCGCCGTCGGGCGTTGCAGGCGCGACGGCCTCATGGCAGCGTCCGCACGTGTCTGACCTGCAAAGGACCCCGGCGATCCTCGAGACCTTCGTCAACCCCCGGCCCGGCCGGAGCTACGAGATCCGCTTCGAATGCCCCGAATTCACCTGCCTGTGCCCCAAGACGGGCCAGCCTGACTTTGCGACCATCCGCATCCGCTACACCCCGGCGCAGCGCTGCGTCGAGCTCAAGAGCCTCAAGCTGTATCTGTGGTCGTACCGCGACCAGGGCGCGTTCCACGAGGCCGTGACCAACAAGATCCTCGACGACCTGGTGGCCGCCGTCGACCCGCAGCGCATGACCGTCGAGGGTGATTTCTACGTTCGCGGGGGGATCCGCACCGTCATCGAGGCGCAGCACCCCTGAGACCTGCTCGCGCCCGCCGAGGGTGTGATATCGTGCGCGCCGCAGGCGGGTCGGCCGGTTGAGCTGCGCCCCTGCACGGAGATCGCCATGCCACTGCTGCCGACCCTCGCGGGCGCCCTGCTCGCGCTCCTCTTCGACGGTCCTTTCAACTACGAGTTCTCGCGTCAGACCGACGAGAAGGGCGAGGCCCACCTCATCCTGCGCGCCAACGAGAACCTGCCCGCGATGGAGGTCACGATCGTCGGCGACCGCCAGACGATCAAGAAGCAGCTCGCGCCGCTCAAGGCCGGCAAGGAGCACAAGATCTTGTGGGTGCAGAACTCGCCGAACGCGGTCTACGACATCAAGATCATCTCCGGCTCGGCGGAGGCCGAGGTCAACATCGAGGTCGCGCGCGCGACCGGCAAGGCGGCCAGCGGTGAGGTCGGCAAGATCACCGCGCTCTCGACCGCCGAGGACCTGGTCTTCAAGCGCCAGGCCATCTACAGCACCTCCTTCGACGTCGCCAGCTACAAGTTCGAGGTCTACAACACCGACGGCGACGTGTTCCACAAGGACGAGGCGGGCGGCGGGCAGTTCAAGGCCGGCGAGCGCATCACCCTCAAGTGGGACAAGCCCGACGACGTGTTCCTGGTGAAGGTCCACTTCGAGGGCGCGCAGGGCCAATTCGCCGACCACATCCTCGCGCCGATGGCGATCGAGATCCCGCACACCGAGGTCGTCTTCGACAGCGGCAAGGCGATCATCAAGGGCGAGCACTCGCCGATGCTCGACGAGGCCGCCGCGGTGGCGATGAACAAGCTGGCCGCGGTCGAGAACGCCAAGGCGGCCGTCGGCAACGCGCTGTCCGGCAACGCCTACATCCCCAAGCTGTTCATCAGCGGCTACACCGACACCGTCGGCAAGCCGGGCGAGAACCAGAAGCTCTCGGAGCAGCGCGCCAAGGCGATCGCCGACTACTTCCACAGCAAGGGCGTGTGGTCGGAGATCTACTTCACGGGCATGGGCGAGAAGGGCCTCAAGATCCCGACCGGCGACAGCGTCGACGAGGAGAAGAACCGCCGCGCCCTCTATGTCATCAGCTTCCAGCCGCCGACCGGCGGGTCGTTCCCGGCCGCTGGCGCCTGGAAGCGGGCCGCCAACGCCCGCTCGCGCCCCAAGGAGATCCCGCCGTACCCGCCGAAGTGGCGCGAGTACGAGGAGAACAAGCGCAACGCTCGCGGCAGTGACAGCGGCAGTGACAGCAGCGGCAGCGGCAGTGACAGCAGCGGCAGTGACAGCGCCCCCGATCGCGTCGACGACAGCGACAGCGGCGACACCAGCCGTCGCGCCGGACTCGGCGAGGGCGGCGGCACCAGCGAGCCCTACTTCGGCAGCGCCGAGGGCCCGCCCCCCGTCGACGGCGAACCCGGCGCGACCAAGAAGGGCTGCAACGTCCATCCGAGCGAGATGCCCGGCGCGCTCGTCGTGCTGCTCGCCGGCATCCTCGGCCTGCCTCGTCGCCGTCGCTGAGCGGCTCGTCGCGCCGGCTTGGCATTGCCGAGCCGGCTCGCCGCGGTCGTTCAACCGGCTCGTGCAGCCGGCTCGCTGCGGAGCCGGCTCGCTACCGTCGCTGAGCCGCGGCCGTCAGCCCTCGCCGGTGTCCTCGCCGTCCCAGTAGTCGACGCGGGCGCCGTGTCGGAAGAAGCCCTCGAGGAAGCGGGCCGCCTTCGCGCCCCCGGGTGCCGCGCCCGCGAACACGCCGACCTTGTTCGAGTCCGGGTAGACCGCGAGGTCGGTGGGCACCATCGTCGACATGCAGAGGTAGCGCAGCGGCTCGTCGGAGTCGTTGATCGTCTGGTGGGCGTGGGCCGGGCCGGCGGGCATGGCCACATAGTCGCCCGCGCGGACCTCGACCTCGACCTCGCCGAGGCGCACGCGGCCGCGACCCTCGAGGATGTACAGGCCCTCCTCGTTGGCGGCGTGGAAGTGGCGAGGCCACGCGCGCGCCCCGGGGGGCAGCTCCATGTAGCTGACGCCGAGCTGCTGCGCGCCCGCGGCCGCGCCGAGCTGCTTGCGCGTGAACGCATAGCGCGGACCCTTGCCGCCGATGCTGGCGTGCAGTTCGTCGAGGTTGACCACCTGCGGGTGGCGGCGAGGCACATCGTCGGCGTCGGTCATGTCCGCACGCTAGCGCCCGCGCGGACTTTCGTCCACGCCGACGCCGGGCTAGCCTGCACCGATGTCGCTCGACCTCCTGTTCACGATCGCCAACGGCTTCGCGCTGCTCGGCTGGCTGCTGCTGGCCTTCGTCCCGCGCTGGCGCCTCACCCACGCGGCGGTGGTCTCCGGCGCGATGTCCCTGGTGCTCGCCGCCCTCTACAGCGGGCTGCTGTGGCACTTTTACGGCACCAGCGAGGGCGGCTTCGGCTCGCTGCCCGAGGTCGTCGAGCTGTTTCGTGCGCCCGCGATGGTCCTGACCGGCTGGGTGCACTACCTCGCCTTCGACCTGTTCGTCGGCGGCTGGGAGCTGCGCGACGCCCAGCGCCGCGGCGTCCCGCACCTGCTGCTGCTCCCTTGCCTGGGCCTGACGCTGATGTTCGGGCCGGTCGGTCTGCTGGCATATTTCGTGGTCCGCCGCGTCCTCGGCCGTGCGCCCATCGCTGGCTGATCGGCGCGCCGAATTGCGGGCCCTCCACCGCGGCGGACTGGCCGTCCTCGTCACGCGCGCCCGCTCTCGCTGTCACTTTGATCCGCCCGGCTCGGGTCCGCTCCATCGCCACGAGCGCCGTGATCCGGCCGTGATCCGCGGCCCTTGATCCGTGGCGGCGATCGTGTTCCCCTCTCGCCATGGATAAAGTTCGCCCGGGTTTGCTGCTTGGATGGATCTCGCTCGCCACCACGATCGGCGGGTGCGGCGACGACGGCACCGGAAGGGCCTCAGACGATAGCGCCAGCGGCACCCTGGGCTCGAGCGGCGGCCAGACCACCGCCGAGCTGCCGACCACCACCCAGGCGCCGACCAGCTCCGAGACCACCTCCGGCGGCACCCTCGAGACCCTCTCCGGCACCGTCACCACCGGCGGCCCGAACACGACCGGCGTCAGCGACACGGTCGCCACCGACACCGCCGGCACCGACACCGCCGGCACCGACACCGCCGGCGTCTCGGCCTCGGACACCGCGACGAGCACCACCGGCGGCCCCGACCTGTGCCTGGGCGGCACCCTGTGCGGCCAGGTCGCCGTTTGCTGCCCCGCGGGCAACGAGTGCATCGAGGACCTGTGCCTGCCCGAGTGCGCCAGCGAGGTCCGCTGCGGCCCCAAGCTCGAGACCTGCTGTGATCTCGGCGCGGTGTGTTCGGGCGACCAGTGCGTGCAGCCGGGCCTCGATTGCCTCGACTCCTACGATTGTCAGCCGGGCGAGTATTGCGAGCAGACCCTGCAGAAGTGCCTGCCGCAGCCGGACCCGCTGACCTGCGAGCTGGTCCCCGGCTTCGACGTCATCAACGCGGTGCCCGAGTGGTCGTGGACCGCCCACGAGGTCATCTCGAGCCCGGCGGTCGCGGACCTCGACGGCGACGGCGTGCCGGAGGTCGCGGTCAACACCACCAAGTACAAGGTCGCCGACTTCACGATCGGCGCGATCTTCGTGCTCGACGGCAAGACCGGGGTCGAGAAGTTTCACATCGAGCACGTGCCGGCCAGCAAGACCTTCGGCTCGCAGGGCCGCACCACGCTCGCGGTCGGCGACGTCAGCGGCGACGGCCTGCCCGACATCGTCTACGCCGGGCGCGAGGCGGGCGGCAAGAGCCCGATCCACGCGATCGACGGCCAGGGCGTGCTGCTGTGGACCTCGCACCTCGCCAACAACGCGGCGGCGACCACCGCGATCAACAACGGCGCCGCGACGCTGGCCAACTTCGACAACGACCCGCAGGCCGAGGTCGTGTTCGGCGGGACCCTGCTCGACCATGACGGCCTGATGGTCTGGAACCAGGGCGGCAACGGCGGGATCCTCGGCTCGCCCGCGGGCTACCCCGGCGGCATCTCGGCGGTCGCCGACCTCGACGGCGACGACAAGCCCGAGATCATCACCGGCAAGCAGGCCTGGAAGGTCGAGTGGACCCCCGGCAACCCGCCGACCGTCAAGGTGAGCGAGATGTGGAACAACCTCGACGGCACCGACGGCTGGCCGGCGATCGCCGACATCGACCAGAACGGCACCCCCGAGGTCGTGCTGGCCGCCTCCGGCTTGGTGCGCGTGCTCGACGGCCAGACCGGCAAGCTGTGGTGCGGCGTCGACCCGAGCGGCGTCGTCTGCGACAAGGACCCGACCCAGCGGACCAAGGCGCTGGCGATCCCCGGCAACGGGCTCGGCGGGCCGCCGACGGTCGCCGACTTCGACGGCGACGGCCGGCCGGAGATCGCGATCGCGGCGGCCAGCGCTTACACCGTCTTCGACCTCAACCGCGTCGGCGAGGAGATCGTCAAGCCGATGGCCGACGCGGTGCCCAAGGCCGGCGCGATCTATCGCCGCTGGTCCGCGGCTACCCAGGACCAGTCCTCCAACGTCACCGGCTCCTCGGTCTTCGACTTCCAGGGCGACGGCGCGGCCGAGGTCACCTACAACGACGAGTGCTATGCCCGCGTCTACTCCGGCAGCACCGGCAAGGTCCTGCTCGAGGTCCAGAACTCGAGCTCGACGATCCACGAGTATCCGCTGGTCGTCGACGCCGACGCCGACGGCAACTCGGAGATCTTGATGGTCGCCAACGCCGTCGGCAGCTGCAACATCCCCAACTACAAGCAGCGCAAGGGCGTGTTCCTGTACGGCGACCCCAACGACCAGTGGGTGCCGACCCGTCGGGTCTGGACGCAGCACACCTACCACGTCACCAACGCGACCTCGGCCGGCAACGTCCCCGAGTTCGAGAACAACAACTGGAAGGACTCCGGCCTCAACAACTACCGGCAGAACGTCCAGGGCGCCGGGGTCTTCAACGCCCCCGACCTCACCGTGCAGCTCTCGATCGCGCTCGACAATTGTCCGGCCGAGCTCGAGCTCATCGCCACCGTCCGCAACGAGGGCGCCCTCGGGGTGCCGGCGGGCGTCGCCGTCGACTTCTACGCCGGCCAGGACGCGACCGGCACGCTGCTCGGCTCCGGTGTCACAATGAAGGCCCTGCTCCCCGGCGGCTCGACCAAGGTCACGCTGCTGGTCCCGGCCCCCGGGGAGAACACCCAGGACTACTTCGTCGAGGTCGACTCCGCGAGCGAGGGCGACGGCGCGATCCTCGAGTGTAACGAGGATAACAACGGCGGCTTGACGACCATGGCCGCGTGCCCCTCGCCGGGCTGAGCGTCGCGCCTCCCCCGCAGCGTTGAACCGCCTGCGCGTCCCGAGGGGCGCGCAGGCGAGCGCGTGCACCGCCTCGGCGCGGCTGGATCTCGATGCGGTGCCGCTCTCGCACGCGCACCGGCCCAAAAACACGCGGTGCAGTTGCGCGCTCTACACATTGGTCCATAGACGACGAGCCGCGCATCGGGCCGCATGGGCCGGTCTCGCCGCGGCGAAGGCCGATCGCATGGACCACCCCGACAGCCATCGTTTACCCGCAGATCTACCCGCCGACCTCGACGTGCTCGTGCTCTCGCACCTGCGCTGGGACTTCGTGTATCAGCGGCCGCAGCACCTGCTGAGCCGCTGTGCCCGGGCCCGGCGGGTGTTCTTCTGCGAGGAGCCGATCGTGCACGGCGACAGCGCCTGCGCGCCATACCTCAGCGTCTCGCCGCGCGGCGCCAAGCTCCGGGTCTGCGTCCCGCACCTGCCCTCGGGGCTCTCGCACGCCGACGCCGACGTGGTCCAGCGCCAGCTCCTCGACGGCCTGATCGCCGAGCAGGCGCTGGACGACTACGCCGCCTGGTACTACTCGCCGATGCCGGTGGGCTTCACTCGCCACCTGCGGCCCGCCGTCACCATCTACGACTGCATGGACGAGCTCTCGGGCTTCGCCGGGGCCTCGCCGCTGCTGCGCGAGCGCGAGCGCGAGCTGTTCGCCCGCGCCAACCTGGTGTTCACCGGCGGACACAGCCTGTGGGAGGCCAAGCGCGAGCACCACCCGAGCGTGTACGCGTTCCCGAGCAGCATCGACGCCGCCCACTTCGCGCGCGCCCGCGCGATCGAAGCATCCCCGGTGCTCGCCGATTCGACGGACCCCGCCGACCAGGCCGACATCCCGCATCCGCGGCTCGGCTACTTCGGCGTGATCGACGAGCGCATGGATCTGGCGCTGCTGGCCGGCGTCGCCGATGCGCGCCCCGACTGGCACATCGTGATGGTCGGCCCGGTCGTCAAGATCGACCCCGACGACCTGCCGCGACGCCCCAACATCCACTACCTCGGCGGCAAGGCCTATCAGGACCTCCCGGCCTACATCGCCGGCTGGGACGTCGCGTTGATGCCCTTCGCCCGCAACGCCTCGACGCGCTTCATCAGCCCGACCAAGACCCCCGAGTACCTCGCCGCCGGCAAGCCGGTGGTCTCGACCTCGATCCGCGACGTCGTCCAGCCTTACGGGGACCTCGGCCTGGTGGCCATCGCCGACAGCGTCGACGACTTCGTCGCCGCGATCGCCCGGCAGCTCGCGCAGGGCGACGACCGGGGCCGCTGGCTCGCCGAGGTCGACGCCTTCCTCGCGGGCAACTCCTGGGATCTGACCTGGGAGCGCATGCAGCGGCTGATCGCCGGGGCGCTGCGCGGGCCGCAGGCTCGCGCGGCGCCGGCCCGGGCCACCGTCTGACCCTCACGTTCACCCGCAAAGGAACCGCCATGTTCGACTTTCTGATCGTTGGCGCCGGCTTCGCCGGCAGTGTGCTCGCCGAGCGGCTCGCCCGCGGCTCCGGCTGCAAGGTCCTGATCGTCGATCGGCGGCCGCACGTCGGCGGCAACGCCTACGACCACTACAACGAGGCCGGCCTGCTGGTCCACAAGTACGGCCCGCACATCTTCCACACCAATTCGCGCGAGGTCTTCGAGTACCTGGGCCGCTTCACCGAATGGCGGCCCTATGAGCACCGCGTGCTCGCCAGCGTCGACGGCCTGCAGCTGCCGATGCCGATCAACCTCGACACCGTCAATCGGCTCTACGGGCTCAATCTGACGGCGATGCAGATCGATCAATTCTTCGCGTCGATGGCGACCCCGGTCGAGCCGGTCAAGACCTCCGAGGACGTGATCGTCAGCAAGGTCGGGCGCGACCTCTACGAGAAGTTCTTCAAGCACTACACCCGCAAGCAGTGGGGCCTCGACCCCTCGGAGCTCGACGCCTCGGTGACCTCGCGGGTGCCGATCCGCAGCAACCGCGACGACCGCTACTTCACCGACACCTACCAGGCGATGCCGCTGCACGGCTACACCCGGATGTTCGAGCGCATGCTCGACCACCCGAACATCAAGGTGATGACCAACACCGACTATCGCGAGGTCCGCGAGTTCATCCCCTACCGCGAGATGATCTACACCGGACCCATCGACGAGTTCTTCGACCATCGCCACGGCAAGCTCCCGTACCGCTCGCTGCAGTTCAAGCACGAGACCCACGACCGCGCCCGATTCCAGGCCGCGCCCGTCGTCAACTACCCCAATGAGCACGCCTACACCCGCGTCACCGAATTCAAGTATCTGACCGGCCAGGAGCACAACAAGACCAGCGTGGTCTACGAGTTCCCCTGCGCCGAGGGCGACCCCTACTACCCGGTGCCGCGGGCCGAGAACACCGCCCTCTATCACAAGTACAAGGCGCTCGCGGACGCGACCCCGAACGTCCACTTCGCCGGCCGTCTGGCCACCTATCGCTATTACAACATGGACCAGGTCACCGCTCAGGCCCTGACCCTCTACGCCAAGCTGAGCGGCGTCCATCACCTGAAGTTCGCCGGCGCTGCGACCGAGAGGCCCCATGGACGTGACCAGACCACCACCACCACCACCACCCCTGTCGTCAACCCCACGCGCGCCTCGGTCGCCTCTTGAGCTGTGGGGAGGGATCGAGTGCACCCATAACCGCGTCGGCGACGGCTACCTGTGTCAGCTCGAGCGCAGCGGTCATGATCGCCGCATCGAGGACCTCGACCTGCTGGCCGGGCTCGGCCTGCGGACCCTGCGCTACCCGCTGCTGTGGGAGCGCATCGCGCCGCGCGGCCTCACGGAGATCGACTGGCGCTGGGCCGACGCTCGCCTCGCGCGCCTGCAGGCCCTCGGCATCACGCCGATCCTCGGCCTCGTTCACCACGGCAGCGGCCCCGCCGACACCGACCTGCTCGACCCCGGATTCCCGGCCCGGCTCGCCGCCTACGCCGGCGCCGTCGCGGCCCGCTACCCCTGGGCGAGCCACTACACCCCCGTCAACGAGCCGCTGACCACCGCCCGCTTCAGCGGCCTGTACGGCCACTGGTACCCGCACCGCCGCGACCCCGAGGCCTTCCTCGCGTCGCTGTACAACCAGTGCCGCGCGACCCAGCTGGCGATGCGCGCGGTCCGGGCCGTCAACCCCGACGCGCGCCTGGTCGTCACCGAGGACCTCGGCATGACCCTCAGCGGCCCGCGCCTCGCCTATCAGGCCGACTTCGAGAACGAGCGCCGCTGGTTATCCTTCGACCTGCTGTGCGGCGCCGTCGGCCGCGAGCACCCGCTCTACCGCTACCTCCGGCGCCACGGCATCTCCGCCCGCGCCCTCGACGAGATGCGCGACGAGCCCGCGCCCGATCTGCTCGGCGTCAATCACTACGTCACCAGCGTCCGCTACCTCGACGACCGCCTCGAGTTCTATCCCGCCACCATGATCGGCGGCAACGGCCGCCACGCCTACGTCGATGTCGAGGCCGTGCGCGTCTGCGAGGAGGGCGGCATCGAGGCCCACGAGCTGCTCACCGAGGTCTGGCAGCGCTACCATCGACCCTTCGCCGTCACCGAGGTCCACCTCGGCTGCAGCGAGGACGAGCAGCTGCGCTGGCTCAAGGAGATCTGGGACGCCGCCCACCGCTGCCACGTCGCCGGCGCCCCGCTGCTCGCCGTCACCGCCTGGTCGCTGTTCGGCGCCTTCGACTGGGACTCCCTGGTCACCTGCGCCGCCGGCTCCTACGAGCCCGGCGCCTTCGACGTGCGCTGCGAGCCGCCGCGGCCGACCGCGCTCTGCGAGCTCATCCGTGCGCTCACGGCCGGCGCCAAGCCGCTGCACCCCGCGCTCGCCGGCCCCGGCTGGTGGCGCCGCCCCGAGCGCCTGCTGTACCCGCCGGTTCGTCGTGGCGCTCGCGGCCTGTGTGCCCGCGCCGGCGGCGAGCGCAGCCTCCGGCTCGAGCGGGCCTGATCGACCATCAACCGCGGCCGCGCGCCGCATGCGAGGTGAAGGATGCGAGTGCTCGTCACCGGTGGAGCCGGCTACATCGGCAGCGTCGTCGTGGAGGAGCTGGTGCGCGGCGGCCAGCACGTGGTCGTTTATGACAACCTGGGCAAGGGCCACGCCGCCGCGGTCGTCCCGGGGGCGATCCTGGTGCGCGGCGACCTGCGCGACCGCGACACCCTGCGCACCACCCTGCGCGCGCATCAGATCGAGGCCGTCGTGCACATGGCCGCCGACTCGCTGGTCGGCGAGTCGGTGCTGCGGCCCGACAAATACTACGACAACAACGTCGCCGCCGGCCTCAGCCTGCTCGGCGCGATGGTCGAGTGCGGCGTGCTGCGCCTGGTGTTCTCGTCGACCGCCGCGGTCTATGGCGAGCCGGTGAAGCAGCCGATTGAGGAGCAGGACCCGACCGTGCCGACCAACCCCTACGGCGAGACCAAGCTGGCCTTCGAGCGCGCGTTGCCCTGGTACGAGCAGGCCTTCGGGCTGCGCGCCGCCTGCCTGCGCTACTTCAACGCCGCCGGCGCCAGCGAGCGCTGCGGCGAGGTCCACGCCCCCGAGACCCACCTGATCCCGCTGGTGCTGCAAGCCGCGGCCGGCCGGCGCCCCGAGCTGACCGTCTTCGGCGACGACTACCCGACCCCCGACGGCACCTGCGTCCGCGACTACATCCACGTCGTCGACCTCGCGCAGGCGCACGTCCTCGCGCTCGGCGCCGTCGTTCAGAATAGTTGCACCTACAACCTCGGCTGCGGCGGCGACGGCTACAGCGTGCGTCAGGTGATCGACGCGGTCCGCCGCGTCACCGGCCGCGAGGTCCCGCTGCGCATCGGCGAGCGGCGAGCCGGAGACCCGGCCGTGCTGGTCGCCAGCTCGGCCAAGATCCAGCGCGAACTCGGCTGGCAGCCTCGCCACGGCGACCTCGAGGTCATCGTCGCCAGCGCATGGCAGTGGATGCAAAAATTCCCGGACGGTTATCATCGTTCCGCGTCCGCCGCCTGAAATTCCGGCAAGCCCCATCACCCAGGCCCGAGGGCCCCGCTTGCACCTCGGGTCGGCAAGTGCGAGCCTCGCGTCCAGGACTGCGCCGCCGGAGCGGGGTAGTCGCAGGTTTCCCATGGCCGGCCCCGAGGACCCGACAGCGCTGCGCGAGCGAGTCAGCGCATTGGAGGCCGAGCTGGTTCGCACCGTTCTCTATGACCTCAGCGAGCGCAAGCGGACCGAGGAGGTGCTGCGCCTCGGTCACCAGCGCCTGAGCCTCGCGCTCGCCGCCAGCGAGGCCGGCCTCCACGAATACACCTGGCCCGACGGCGTCCTCCAGGTCAGCCCGCGCTGGTCCGAGATCCTCGGCTGTGACCCCGACGCGCCGCCCGCGGAAGGATTATGGGGCTGGCTCGAGCGCCGCATCGAGCCCGCCGACCTGGGTCGGCGCCGGCGCACCCACGTGGCCTTCATCGCCGGCGCGTCCGCGAGCCTGCACGCCGAGTTTCGCGTCCAGCGCGGCGATGGCACCTGGATCTGGGCCCGCGAACTGGCCCAGGCCGCCGAGCGCGACGCCCAGGGCCGATGCACCCGCGTCGTCGGCGTGCTCCTCGACGTCAGCGCCGAGCACGAGCGCCTCGCCGAGGCCCGGCGCCGCGCCGAACTGCTGAGTCGACTCAGCGCCGCCCTGTTCCGCGTCGAGGAGAACGAGCGCCGCGAGCTCGCCGCGCTGCTCCACGACGACCTCGGTCAGCGCCTCGTCGCCGTCCGCCTCAAGATCGCGG
>Ga0066600_10000561_pt1 | contig 13408 bp, 11 predicted proteins | sample Lowcelwee11metaG_FD_59486 | JGI IMG/M metagenome (GOLD analysis project Ga0066600, IMG submission 59486) | Freshwater pond sediment microbial communities from the University of Edinburgh, under environmental carbon perturbations - Low... | ecosystem: Environmental > Aquatic > Freshwater > Pond... | reverse complement strand
TCCACTAACTCATTTTTCACCATAATTCACTTCTCCGGAATACTTTTCCAGCAATATAAACAACGATGAGTGCCAAATAGTGGCACTCACCCCTTAAATTGAATTATTTTTGATAATTTTTATTGCTTATTCATCAATATCAAAAAATTCTACGGAATTGATCTCGTCATCGTCAGGCACATTTTTATCTCGATAAGAACCTGAACTTCCGAACTTCCTGCCAGTCATTTTTTCTATCCCGCGCAGATATCTGTAAACTACGATGAAGATAACAATAGGCACAAGTATCACTATTACGATTAAAATTTTAATAACTGCTCCCGCCTTTTACCCTTCAAATCCTTCTTCTTTAGCCTTAGCTAATATTTTTTCAGCTATCGGAGCTTGTTTCTCACTCATTTCGCCGTTCTTGTTTACTGTTTTGCCGACTATGAAAACGAATTTCCTTTCCCAGCCTTCAAGCTTATTATTTTCTTTCGCCCATTTTGATAGTGCTAGCCATTGATTACCGGCTGTAACTTTGCCGTTTTTTGCTTCGGTATTTTTATTTTCAGTTTTCTTCATCATTCTCCTCTCCTCTCCCCCTACGCTTCTTTTTTATATGTCTCTCTGAAGATAGTGTCCGCAAGCCATTTTTTGAAAGCTGGATTGTCCATGAACTGCTTGAATAGCTCTGTTTGATCGTTAAGCATGTTTACGATTACTTTTTCAAGCGCTTTGTCGTGCTCGATCCTTGCGTTTTGCTTGTCATTCTGTTTCATGGCGTTCTGATAAGCTTTATCTTCTGATACTTTCTGCGGGATTTCTTCAGCTATCATTTTTTCGATTTTATCCGCATCTTTCCAGTCTATGTTCCCGAACTGGTCGTTGAATGATTTTATGATATTGCTTAGTCTGTCAAGCTCAGGTTCGTTCAGCCTTCCCCCGCCTTCAGTTTTAAACGGGTCGATCTCGGTATTTTCGTCTGCGAGTAATATTTTCCTGCTTTGCTGAACTTCTACTCTGTAGCTTTCCATGTCTATTGATTCGAGAATTCCTTTGGAAAGGTCTTCCTCCTTCGGTGCAGGTAATTTTGGTATTAGTAAATTTAAAAATATTGAAAGTTTCTCCCACTGCGGATTTGCGTACGGTAGGATAGAAGCAAGGAAATTATATACTCTTACAAAAGCTTTTGCTTTGCCTTTAAAATCCACCTGACCATCTTCATCAAGCTCGGTTGAATAAACAGCCACGCAGGAATCAAGAATAGGGTCAATTTTATCTCTCAATTCGCCTTTTAGGAACATTGAGACTATTTCGTCAACCTGTTCTTGTGAATAAACCTGATAACTGTCAAGGACGCTTTTCGTGTCGTGGAGTTTATTCGGGTCGGTTTCATTGCTGAGGATAGTTGTTCTGTAATAATCATTGAAAGCGAACTGTATTAAATCGCTTTCATTCATAAAATCGAGTACGAATGTATCTGTTTTCTGCGGATGCGCACGATTCAGCCTCGATAGCGTCTGTACGGCTTTTATACCTGACAGCTGCTTGTCAACATACATAGTGTGTAAAAGAGGCTCATCATAGCCTGTTTGAAATTTATCCGCGACTATCAGAAATCTGTATGGATCTTTCTGGAAATTTTCAGGAATATCTGAGCTTGCAAAATCATTCATTGTAGCTTCAGTAACTTTCTTGCCGTTATATTCCTTATCGCCGGAAAAAGCGACTATAGGCTTGTAAGGTGATTTTCTTTCCTTTAAATATTCATTAAATGCGAAAAAGTACTGAATAGCCCGTTCTATTCCGCTGCAGACAACCATTGCCCGCGCGTTTCCGCCTATCTTGTGTCTTGCCATAACCTGATCGTGAAAATGATCTATCATTATCTCCGCTTTCTGTTTTATGGCGTAGTCGTTTGATTCGACATATTTACGCAGTTTCTTTTTTGCTTTCTTCGTATCGAATTCGGGATCATCTTTTACAGCTTTGATAAGCTTGTAATAACTTGAAACCGGTGTATAATTCAGCAGCACATCAAGAATGAATCCTTCCTGTATAGCCTGCTTCATCGTGTATGAATGATAAGGTCTGTGCTTTATTACTCCGCCTTCATCATAAGGCTCTCCGAATATCTCAAGCGTCTTATTTTTTGGAGTGGCTGTAAATGCGAAATAGCTTGCATTGGAAAGCATCTTTCTTGAACTTATTATCCTGTTTATTGTATCTTCGTAGTCCTCGTCTTCCACACCGTACAATGCTTCAGTATCAGCCAAAGCCATATTCATCTTGGATGATGTCCTTCCGCCCTGGCTTGAGTGAGCTTCGTCAATTATTATTGCGAATTTATTGTTTCTGTGCTGATCTCCGATCTGATCTAGAACGAAAGGGAATTTCTGAACGGTCGTAATTATTATCTTCTTCCCCTGCTCGAGAAAAGCCCTCAATTGAGCTGAGCCTTCCGTAACCGCGCCGACTATTGTCGATACCTGCGCGAATCTTTTTATATTATCTCTGAGCTGTTTATCGAGAATTCTTCTGTCTGTAACTACTATAATGGTATCGAAAATAGATTTATTATTTTTCTCAAGCCCGACAAGCTGATGCGCCAGCCATGCGATCGAATTACTTTTTCCGCTACCTGCAGAATGCTGGATCAGGTATCTCGATCCTACATAGTCTTTTAGCGCGGATTTAAGCAGTTTTCTTACAACATCAAGCTGATGATATCTCGGAAAAATCTGATCCGTCTTTTTTCTCAGTGTTTTTTCATCCTTACTCTCTACAATCTGCGCATAATTCTCAATTATATCAGACAAACTGTCTTTGTTCAATATCTCTTTCCATAAATAATCCGTAGCCATTCCGGAAGGATTGGGCGGATTGCCTGCGCCGTCGTTAAAACCTTTATTGAAAGGCAGGAACCATGACGCTTTATCTTTTAAATGAGTGCACATTTTGGCTTCGTGATCATCTACCGCAAAATGAACGATGCATCTACCGAACTGGAACAGAAGTTCTCTCGAATCCCTGTCACTTTTATACTGCTGAACCGCATCTTCCACAGTCTGCTTCGTGATCTTATTTTTTAATTCAAAAGTAATTACAGGCAAGCCGTTAATGAAAACAGCCATGTCGAGCGCGAGTTTTGTATTATCCATACTGTATTGAAGTTGACGAGTTATGCTGAAAATATTCTTTTCGTAAAGTTCTATCGCTTTAGGATTGCGTTTTGAAGGTCTTCCGTAAAACAGATCAATATTCAACGGTCCGTGCTTTATGCCTGTACGCAGAACATCTATCACCCCTCTTTTCGCAATATCGCCCTGAAGCCTGTAAAGGAATTTCGTTCTTGAAGGAGTGTCCGAATCAAGCTCGAGCTCTTCAAAGACTTTCGGCTGCGTTGTTTTAACAAACTCGATCAGCTTAGAAAGATCAATCGCATATTCGCGGTTATAATCCTTAGGATCGCCTTTTACAAACTTGTTTTCATCAAGAAATGATTTCTCAATTAAATTCTCTAAACCTTTTTCAGACATATCAGTAGTCATATATCAATCCTCATTATTCTCTGTTTCAGCACTCTCTTCATCAATAATTTCATCTTCATCAAGATTTATATCTTCGATTATCTCTACCTCAGGAACGAGAATGTCACGCACATCAATCTTACCCGTTACAACATCCGCGATCAGCCTGTCCCGATACTCCAGCATTAAAGATATTTCTTTTTCTATGCGGGAGATTGTAATATCTAAAGTAGCAGTTTTGGATTTAATGAAGTGAATAATCTCGTTTTGTTGGTTTATTGAAGGTATTAGGACTTTTATTCTCAAAAGTTTCGTATCTGCTATAGCTGGATATGAAACTCCAACGGATAACCGAATAACAGTGTCGATAAAAGAGTCATTTCTTAAACAATAGCCTAGAAACTCTTTATTAATGTTACCAAAAGGAGTTAGTACAGAAAAACCAGTAGATACCACTAAATTTTCACAATCCTCAAAATTTATATATAGAACAGAGCGAAGATATGTTCTAACGGTAGATACAATAGTATCACCATATTTAACTCTCCTTCTTGCTCGTGAAGGAGATGTTTCAAATACTTGTTTTTCTGGAAAACCAATAATATAACCTGACTTGACTTTATTTATTTCCAAATAATCAAATTCATAGCTAGGTTCAGTACTATTCGAAAGCGATTCAACATTGGATTTAGTAATGTATTTCAATTTTTTTACTTCCCAATCCGCAGGAATTTGTCCGAGCCATTCCACGCCTGAATCTTTATATTTAGGATAAGGTTTGCCCGTCGTTACATCTATCTTGCCTGTAACCGCATCATTGATTATTATCTTCTTCTGCTCTTTTAAGAGCTCGATAATTCTCTTTTTAGCTTTGATGAATTTTGCGATCTCAATCGTTTTCCAGTCAAGAATACGGGCTATCTGAGCCTGTACCGTAAGAGACGGCACAAAAAATGGAAATCTTCTGAAGTCAGTCCAAGATAAATTCTGCCTTAATCCGGAACCCATTCCGTAAAATATTTTCATCAGATCAAAAGAGTGGAGTAAATAATATGCAAATTTAGAGCTTATTATGTCGCTTACTCTAAAACATAAGTAAGCTGACGTTATTATTCCATCATAATTAGATAGACCTATACGCAAGCTGGTCCAATCGTTTTGTAAATCTGTTGATCTAATTATTATATCACCTGGTTTTACTATCTGATATGTCTCAAATGAACTCGGCACTAATCCGTGAAGTTTTTCAACAGGTCTTATTTTTATTCGACCATAACTAAGAGAGAGGACAGTATTTTCAATTAATCCAACATTCTTTAAGTTATTTTCGGTAAATAATGCGAAACCTGGATATTCTGCATAATTTTTCGGAACTTGTCCGAGCCATGGAATGCCTGAATCTTTGTATTCGGGATAAGGTTTGAGATTCATTTTCCTTCCCCGATAATTTGATTTAATAGTCCGTCGGTTTCCTTTTCGAGTTCTTTTATATCCTTGAGTATTTCGTTCAGCGATCTCATTTTTACAGGTTTGTAGAAATATTTTGTGAATGATATTTCATATCCGATCTGCGTTTTGCTTTCATCAACCCATGCGTCAGGCACATAAGGTATTACTTCTCTGTTGAAAAATGCCTCTATTCCACCCTTTTCGAGTAGCGGAACCTGTTCATTGTCGCGGAGATTTGCGTCAGCTTCATATTCGACTACGCATTTTTTACCTTTGATCAGCCTTTCAAATACGCCGTGTAAATGATCCGGCTGAGTATTCTTGTGGATTTTCTTTAATACAGGTATTCCGTTCTCGTCAATTTTACCTTCCGCAACCATAGCCTTGATCTCTTTTGACGAATATACTTTTTCCGGATCAATGCCTTTTAGTTTTAACGGACGCTCGACAGTAATTTTATTATAACCGAAAGCTTCGTTGTCGAATATCTTAGAAATTTCCGTTTCTTTGGGATTTATTATAAGGTCGGTGATCTGCTTCATCTGCTCTTCAGAGAACTCGCAATTCTTCTTTCCTAGGTTTTTTCTGAGCGGGACTGACAGGCTGCTTGCGTCAATAAGCTGAACTTTGCCTTTTCTTTCCTTTGTTTTTCTGTTTGAAAGCAGCCATATATAAGTGGCTATTCCGGTATTGTAGAACATATTTTCCGGTAAAGCTATTATCGCTTCAAGCCAGTCATTTTCGATTATCCATCTGCGGATATTGCTTTCGCCCTGTCCGGCATCTCCCGTAAATAGAGAAGAGCCGTTATGGACTTCGGCGATCCTGCTTCCGAGAGTGGTATTGTTTTTCATTTTTGAGATCATGTTTACAAGAAAGAGCATCTGACCGTCGCTCGAACGGGTTATCATCCTGTATTCTGGATTTCCCGCATAATTTATCACAAAACGCGGATCTCTGATGTCGCCTTTTCCGCCCATTCGTTCCTGATCCGTTTTCCAGCTTTTACCGTAAGGTGGATTTGAAAGCATAAAATCAAATTCGTTCGTAGGCAGCCCGTCTGCGGAAAGAGTTGAACCGAATTTCATGTTTTCCGCCTCGGATCCTTCGCCTTTTAAAAGCAGGTCGGCTTTAAGGATCGCATAGGTTTCTGGCTGGCTTTCCTGTCCGTACAGGTGAATGGCGACTTCTTTATTCTTTTCTTTCGCAAGGCCCAGAAGAGTTTTCTCGGCTACAGTCAGCATTCCACCGGTTCCGCTGGCTCCGTCATAAACAAGATATGTTCCTGAATTTATCTTATCCGATACAGGTTTGAATATCAGCTGAGCCATAAGTTGTACTACATCGCGCGGTGTAAAATGCTCTCCGGCTTCTTCATTGTTTTCCTCATTGAACCTTCTGATAAGTTCTTCAAATACCATGCCCATAGAATGATTGTCAAGAGCGGGAAGTCTTACTTCTCCCTTTCCGTCGAGAACGGGTTTCGGGCTCAGATTGATCTCAGGATTCGTGAATTTCTCTATAAGAAGACCGAGAATGTCCGATTCGATCATTGATTGTATCTGATTTCTGAATTTGAATTTTTCAAGTATCTCCTGCACATTTGTAGAAAATCCGTCAAGGTACGCTTCAAAATCCGATTTTAATTTCTGCTGGGAACTGCGGGATTTCAGGTCGCGCAGAACAAACTGGCTCGTATTGTAAAACGCCTGGCCTGAAGCCTGGCAAAGAGCGGGATGCTGATTAGTCACCTTTGCTTTATCAAGCTGGGTTTTCAAAGTCAAAACATTCTGCTTTGTATCTTCAAGAAGCGCATCAAGTCTGCGGATCACAGTCAGCGGAAGTATAACATCCCTGTATTTTCCGCGCACATAAATGTCGCGCAGACAATCGTCCGCTATGCCCCAAATAAAATTTACTATCATGTTATGCTGCGCTGAGTCCATTTATGCTCCCTTTTATCTTTGTTGTTGCCATCCCTTGTTTCCCTTTTCTCCCAATATATCAATTCAACTTCGCCAAATAATGTTATACCAAAAATTATTTCAAAGTTTATACACAATAATAAGTTCCTCAAAAGAATTTAATATATTCAAAACAAAGGATAATATCAAATGAAATTTGTATCTGAAAAATTATTGTTATTATGCGATTCCGATTGATTAAAGCGGAGAATTTACTTATATTTTCAAATACATTTAATATAGGATCGGGAAATTTTAAAAGAGCCTGTAAAATATATTCCGTGCTATAGCTGCGGTTCATGCTGCAGATTATTTCTGATAAACCTGACTGAAGCTGAACTAAATTCAGGTAAATTCTTAACTGAATTCGAAGGTCAAGATCAGTTCGATGATTTTGAGTCAATTGAAGAGTACGGTCTGAATATTCTTAAGAAAAATCTGGATGAATCCTGTATTTATCTTATTGAAAATAAATGCTCGATCTATGGTTCGCGTCCGGAAGTATGCAGGGAATTTTCCTGCTCGTCGAATAAAGAAGAATTCAAGGAAATGATAGAAGAAATTCAAAGTTTTCGTTAAAAAGTATATCCTAATGAGAAATGGAATACTCCATCCAAATATCCGTCCTTAACATCTGTCGGGAATCCGTACAATATTCCCATCGCCCCTATCGGAGTTATCAGCCTCAATCCTGTCCCGAGAGTAGTTGGCTATCTGAAGCCTGCTGTGAAGCGCTAATTTTTCCATAATATTATGAACATGGCTTTTTACCGTATATGTTGCTATGTTAAGTTCTGTTGCGATTTCCTTGTTGCTCATTCCCTCTACAAGTAACGCGATAACCTCTTTTTCTCTCGGACTCATCAGAATTGCATCCTTAGTTATCTTTTTTCCTTTTGAAAGCGCGTGTTCGACAACCTGGAAAAAAAGTGACCCGGCCATCGGAGGAGGGAGTACTTTTCCTCCTTCGGACACTTCATGAATAGATCTGACAAGATCTTCTACAGAAGCGTTCTTTAGTATAAAACCGTCAGCTCCGGCCTGAACAAGCTCCATAATATCCAGCTGAGTGGGCATTAAGCCCATTCCGATGATTTTTACCGCGGGATCTTCAATTTTCATTGACTTTACCACTTCAACAATGTTCTGGTTCTGCATACTGAAATCAAGAAGCACAATATCCGGTTTAAACATTAATAATTTCTTGACGGCATTTTCACCGTCCCCCATTTCACTTACGACCTTGATATCCTTATGCGCTTCAAGCAGATCTCTGATCCCGACTCTTAAAAGCTGGTTATCCTCAATAATAAGCAATTTAATTATTTTCACACTGGAACCTTTATTGTATTTATCCTGATAGGTCATTTCTAAATTCCTCAATCCAGTAGACCCATTCATACAATTTAACGATTTAATTCATTAAAATCAATTTTTAAAAAAAAAAAAAGACCGTAATTAATTTAACTTGATTGACTTGAAGCAACATATTTTGTAAATTGAATACAACTTTAAACACAGGAAAAAAATGACACAAATTTTAATAGAGACTTTCAGACAATCTATAGAAGATAAATCTTACATCAGGCTTATTCTATCTTCACCTTCCGTCAAAACAGGCGATCTGAATAAGGTAACAGTAAGACTGTTCAAAATTAAAAAAGAGGACATTCTTTCTTTTCTTTATACTTATAAAACCAGAACAGAAACAAAAAATTACAGTCTTGATGAAGGCATCACCCAAATCGGAGAGCTTTTCGGGAATTTTTTTTCGGGATGCGTGATGTTCACGCAGGAAAATGATATGTCATTTAAAATGACGAAAAAAGGAAAGGTTTTATTCCGAAGATTAAAACCTTCGCACGCAGGCTGCGATTTCTCGACGGAACATAATCTAAGAAAGACAAAGTTTATAGCAATAGAGAACAATATTTATCTTGAAAAACTGGGAGTGGTCAGGAACGGTAAAGTCGTTGAAGGTATGTCCGCGAAATTCAGGCAGATCAACAGATTTGTTGAAACCATCAGCGAGCTTATTGACGCTTCTGGACTTTCAGAAAAAGATAAAATTTCCGTTCTGGATATGGGATCAGGGAAAGGTTATCTTACTTTCGCTGTTTACGATTATATAGCTAACACGATGAAAATACCTGCGGAGATCACGGGTGTCGAACTGAGAGAGGAAATGGTATCGCTCTGCAATGACATAGCGGAGGAATGCAAATTTTCAGGACTAAAATTCTATAAAGGTTCAATTAACGATTATGAAGTTGAGAATACTGATATATTGATCGCGCTGCACGCGTGCGACACGGCCACCGACGACGCCATTTCCAAGGGGATAAGATCAGGTTCTGAACTGATAATCGTGTCGCCGTGCTGCCACAAACAGATCAGAAAACAGCTTAAGATACAAAATGAATTACAGGAAATTACAAAGCACGGCATACTCGAAGAAAGACTGGCTGAAATGGCTACAGATACCCTCAGAGCATTATTTCTTGAGGCTTACGGATACAAAACGCATATCTTTGAATTCATTTCGGATGAACACACTCATAAAAATATTATGATCACCGCCGTTAAGAAAAAGAAAACTGCCGATAATTCGCAGTTTATTGAAAAGATCGGCAGTCTTAAGAAATTTCTAGGTATAGAAAATTTCTATCTGGAAAATTTGTTTTAAATTTATTTATTTTGTTTCTCTTTCTCCTTTTCCATCTTCCTTTTTGCCACATCGTAAGAAACCACGCATCTGAATCCCACCCCGCCGGTGGAATTGGATATATCCATAGCTGTTCTAGCATAGGTTCTGCACTGTTCTTCTTTTGAGAACCAGCATCCTCCCCTCGGGATCCTCATTTTTCCGTAACCGGCAAATGGTTTTTTGTTGCCCGGGTACGGCGACATCACTCCGTAAACCCACTCGGCCGCGTTTCCGGCCAGATCATAAATACCCCTGCTGTTTGGTCTGAAACTTTTGACAGGCATTGGATATCCTTCGGACATTCTGAGACCGTATCTGGCTTTTTCCTGATCTATCTTACTGCCTGTAGCGTATTCAAAATTCTGGCTGTCTTTGGCCGCGCATTCCCATTCCGCTTCTGTCGGAAGCCTCTTTCCGGCCCATTTTGCATACTCCAGCGCATCGTAATAATCCACATCAACTACGGGCTGGCTCAGATCATTGAATTTTCTGTCCTTCATGTGAGCCATGCTGCTTATCGTCTTATAACTGGTCGCTTTTAAAAATTTCTGAAATTGAGCGTTGGTGACTTCGGTTTCATCCATATAGAATGCCTGCACTTTATTTTTATGCGCGGGTTTTTCGATATCGGAACCTTTATCATTTCCCATTATAAAAGACTGCGCGGGTATAAGAACCATTTTCTTGTTGTCATTGGCGTAATAATACCTTTCATCCTCCGCACGCAGTTTTTTAAATTTCTGCGCTATTGCGGCATCGGATTCGGTTTTATAAACGGTAGTGTCCTGCGGAACAAAATTCTTTTTTGTCTTGTCCGGAGAAATATTATACAATGATTCCTCGTCTTGGGCATGCGCCGCATTAACGAAAAATACCGTGCATATTGCTATAATAAAGAACCTTTTCATTTTTACTCACCTACTTTATAATTACTCTCAGGTTGTCAGTTTTTACTTTATATCCGCCCGAAACCATCACATAATTCTGATAAAGTGTAGAGGTGTCAGTGATCTTTGCCATGAACCAGTCATGCGTTCTCGCTCTATCCTGATCCTGAGGTTTTATATAAAAATCTCCTGAACCGTAATCGAATATTATCATGACAGCGCCCATTTTTATATCCGAAGGCTGAGCGATCCTTGTTTTCCAATAGTGCGATGACCATACTTCTTTTCCGTCTTTAACATCCATGAATTTACCTTCATTTTTTGTTTCGGGAGTCGGTGCTTGAAGCATCTTTGCCAATTCTACGCGGATCCAGCCTGTTTCAAATTCTCGGTCTGAATAAAACCAGTCGTCATCCTGAATATAATGAGCATCGCCTGCATGTGCTCCGTATGCGCTTGAATTGCCCGCATTGTCAGTATTTGAAGCTCCCGTATTGCTGCTTATTCTGTTCATGCTGTCAGACATATCAGCGACATTTCTTAAAGCGTTTGTAGGCGCGCATCCCGCCATGAACATTACTAATCCCGCAACAAGCGCCAATGTGAATTTTTTCATCGTAAACCTCTTTCAATTTTAATTATTAAACAGGATTGTAATTTAACTTATTTTAATTTAAAGTCAATATGAGATTTGACAGTTTATTTTAACAAAAAATTGTTTGTATAAGGCAATTTGATTATATATATTTGTAATTAAGAACTAAATAAATTTAAAAATAGGAGCGTATCATGGCAAAATCAGTCAGCTACAAAGAACTTGGCCTTTCCAACACGAAAGAGATGTTTAAAAGAGCTATGGAGGGACAGTACGCAGTTCCGGCGTATAATTTCAACAACCTCGAACAGCTGCAGGCTATCGTTTACGGCTGTATCGAATCAAAATCCCCTGTTATTCTACAGATATCAAAAGGAGCCAGAAGCTATGCGAATTCCACACTTTTAAGGTACATGGCTATGGGCGCGGCAGAACTTGCGAAAGAAATGGGATCGCAGATACCGATCTGTCTGCACCTCGATCACGGCGATTCTTTTGATCTCTGCAAATCCTGTATAGACAACGGCTTTTCATCGGTCATGATCGACGGTTCTCATCTCCCCTACGATGAAAATGTCGCTCTTACAAAACAGGTTGTCGAATACGCTCACGCAAGGGATGTTTCAGTTGAAGGCGAACTCGGAGTTCTAGCTGGAATAGAAGATGAGGTATCAGCGGCAGTATCACACTATACTCATCCCGATCAGGTTGAGGATTTCGTCAGAAAAACAGGAGTTGACAGCCTCGCGATATCTATCGGCACTTCGCACGGCGCATATAAATTCAAACTCAAACCCGGCGAATCGGTCCCTCCTCTCCGCTTCGACATTCTTGAAGAATGCGAAAAAAGAATACCCGGATTCCCCATCGTTCTTCACGGATCATCATCCGTTCTTCCAAAATATGTTGACATGATAAACCAGTACGGCGGAAAAATGGAAAGCGCTGTAGGCGTTCCCGAAGAACAATTAAGAAAAGCCGCCAGATCAGCAGTCTGCAAGATCAACATTGACACCGACGGCAGAATGGTAGTAACGGCTGTCATCAGAAAGGTCTTTGTTGAGAATCCTTCGGAATTCGATCCGCGTAAATATCTCGGCCCGGCAAGAGACGAACTCAAAAAAATGATCATGGACAAGAACCGCAATGTCCTCGGTTCCGCCGACAGATACTAGACCGGAAACAAAAATAAACATCAGCGAATTAATGGGAAACGAATTATCGGAATATAACCGTTTATTGAGACTGAAAAATTATAGTACTGGCACGATAAATACTTACAATTACTGCTTTGAAAAATTTTTGGCTCACTTCACCGGAAAAAATATCAGCGAACTTACGAAAGATCAGATCTTGGATTTTCTCTATCAGGAATCTCAAAAGGGACTTTCCGCCGGATATCAGAATCAGATAATAAACGCAATAAAATTCTATTATGAGCATGTCCTGGGACGAAAAAGAGAATTTTACGATATTCCACGAGCAAAAAGACCTCAGAAATTACCTGTCGTATTCAGCGAAGAAGAGATCGTATTGCTTCTCAATCAGATTGATAATTTAAAGCATAAATGCGCTTTATATCTCATCTATTCAGGCGGACTCAGAATAAGTGAAGCAATAAATATGAAGATCGCGGACATTGACACAACCAGAAACCTTATCATGATAAGAGCCGGAAAAGGTAAAAAGGACAGAACAACCCTATTATCTCAAACTCTCCTGGAAATGCTCAGTCATTATTATAAACTTTATAAACCTATAGAATATATTTTTGAGGGAGAATCAGGCGGTCAATATACAGCTAAAAGCATCCAGAATGTCTTCAATAAAGCTCTTGCTAAATCCGGGATAAAAAAAGAAGCAACAGTCCATTCACTACGCCATAGTTTTGCAACACATCTCCTCGAAAGAGGAACGGATCTGCGGTACATTCAGGAACTACTCGGTCATGAAAGTTCCAAAACTACCGAGATATACACTCATATAACCAAGAAAGCTATGGACAAAATCGTCAGTCCTTTAGACAACCTTAATCTATTGCCGAAATAAACGAAACGATACGCTAATCATCTTGAAATAGGTTCGTTCCCGGTAATTTTACGAAACGATTCGTAAAATTAATGTTACCGGACATTGACTGGCTAAAACTTAAAGCAATTCGACTGGTTTTAATTCATATAGGCACAAAGATTTTATAATGAATTGGATTTGAAATAGAAATAGATAGCCATGTAACTTTCTGGCTCAGAGGTTTAAGAAATCCTGACAAGTAGCTACGCTTGGACAAGTTATTT
>Ga0066600_10000560_pt1 | contig 13414 bp, 11 predicted proteins | sample Lowcelwee11metaG_FD_59486 | JGI IMG/M metagenome (GOLD analysis project Ga0066600, IMG submission 59486) | Freshwater pond sediment microbial communities from the University of Edinburgh, under environmental carbon perturbations - Low... | ecosystem: Environmental > Aquatic > Freshwater > Pond... | reverse complement strand
TCCTGGAGCCCCTCCCCCATCACGCTGTTCTCCGCGCCGTCCATGCCGTTCGAGCCCCCATATTGCACCGTTTGGGCGCCGTTACGCGGCAAAAATCGTGGTCGGAGCCGCGCATCGCCGCGGCAGTAATTTCCGGACCTACATGCCGCCGCCGCCGCCACCGGGCCACGGGCGGCGCCTCATCGCGCCGAGTCCCCGGCGAGCCCCCCCTACACCCCGGCCGAACGCGGCCCCGCGACCCTACGCCCGGGCCCTCTGCCCCATCCCGGCGCAGCTTCGCTCGAGGCCGCGGACGTCTCTACTCCTGGGGATCCGCGGCGCACCGCGCCCCGGCACCCTCGCCACGGCTCGCGGCCCGCCCGCGGTAGATCTCGCGATTAATTCCGTCGGCCTGCGATTGTCGACACTGTCCTGTCGGCCCCTCGTGGCAAAGTGGCGCATGTTCGCCTCTCGCCCGCTCGCCGACGTGGCCCGTGACCTCGGCCTCGACCCCACCGACCGTAGCTACCACCCGCACGGCCACGACTTCGCCAAGCTCGACACCGTCGCCGCCGGCCCCGGCGCGCACGCGGGCAAGCTGATCGTCGTCTCGGCCATCACCCCGACGCCGCTGGGCGAGGGCAAGACCGTCACCTCGATCAGCCTCAGCATGGGCCTGAACCGCATCGGCGCGCCCAGCATCGTCTGCCTGCGCCAGCCCTCGCTCGGCCCGGTGTTCGGCAGCAAGGGCGGCGGCGCGGGCGGAGGCAAGGCCCAGGTCATCCCGGCCGACGCGATCAACCTCGGCATGACCGGGGACGGCCACGCGATCGGCGCGGCCCACAACCTGCTCGCGGCGATGGTCGACGCGCACCTGCGCCACGGCAACGAGCTGCGCCTCGACCCGGTGCGCCTGACCTGGCCGCGCGTCAGCCCGGTCAACGACGGCAGCCTGCGCAAGCTGGTCATCGGCCTCGGCGGCCCGCTCAACGGCGTCCCGCGCGAGACCTTCTTCGAGATCAACGAGGCCAGCGAGGTCATGGCGATCGTCGCCCTCGCCCAGGATCGCGCCGACCTGCGTCGCCGCCTCGGCGCGATCGTGCTCGGCCAGGACCTCGGCGGCGCCCCGGTGCGCGTCGAGCAGCTCGGCGCCGCCGGGGCCATGAACGTGCTCCTGCGCGACGCCCTCTACCCGACGCTGACCCAGACCTCCGAGGGCAGCCCGGCGCTGATCCACGCCGGCCCCTTCGCCAACATCGCCCACGGCAACAACTCGATCCTCGCCACCCGCTTCGCCCTCACCCGCGCCCCCTGGGTCGTCACCGAGTGCGGCTTCGGCAGCGACCTCGGCCTCGAGAAGTTCATGCACATCAAGGCCCGCAGCGCCGGCCTCCAGCCCGCCTGCGTCGTCCTCGTCTGCACCGTGCGCGCCCTCAAGGTCCACGCCGGCATCGCCAAGGTCGCCGTCGGCAAGCCCCTCGACCAGATCGTCTGCATCCCCGACGTCGACGCCGTCGAGCGCGGCGCCGCCAACCTCCGCCACCACCTGCGCGTCGTCCAGGGCTTCGGCGTCAAGGTCGTCGTCGCCCTCAACCGCTTCCCCAGCGACAGCCCCGAGGAGATCGCCGTCGTCGAGCGCATCGCCCGGACCGCCGAGGCCGGCTTCGCGGTGCACACCGGCTTCGCCGACGGCGGTGCCGGAGCCACCGAGCTCGCCCGCGCCGTCGTCGAAGCCGCCGAGACCCGCTCGCCCACCTTCCGCTACGAGCTCGAGCAACCACTCCTCACCAAGCTCGAGGCCCTCGCCACCTCCGTCTACGGCGCCACCGGCCTCGACATCAGCCCCGCCGCCCGCAACCGCGCCGCCCAGCTCGAGGCCTGGGGCTTCGGCGGGCTGCCGCTCTGCGTCGCCAAGACCCACCTCGCCTGCACGCACGACCCGGCCGACGGCGGCCTCCCGCGGCCCTTCTCGCTGCCGGTGCGCGACCTGCAGCTGCGCGCGGGCGCCGGCTTCGTCACGGTCTTGACCGGCGAGCTGACGACGATGCCCGCGCTGACGAAGCGCCCCAACGCCGTCGACATGGACATCGACCCGACGACCGGCCAGATCCGCGGCATGTGAGGCGCCGGCTCAGGCGTCGAGGGGCCCGACCGGCACGCCGGGCGCCTCCTCGCGTCCGGCCGGCGGCGCCGCCTGCACGGGGATCCGCAGGCTGAAGGTCGTGCCCTCGCCGACCTTGCTGCGCACCGAGATCTCGCCGCCGAGCAGCCGACACAGCGCGCGGCTGATCGCCAGGCCGAGGCCCGTGCCGCCGTACAGCCGCGCCACCGATCCGTCGACCTGCGCGAACAGGTGAAACAAGGTCGGCAGCTTGTGCTCCGGGATGCCGATGCCGGTGTCCGCGACCTCGATGCCGAGCCACTCGACCCCCTCCTCCCACCCCAGGCTGACCCGCAGGTCGACCCAGCCGCGCCGCGTGAACTTGCACGCATTACTGAGCAGGTTCAAGATCACCTGCTTCAGCTTGGTCCGGTCGGTGGTGACGCTCCGCTCGCGCGCCGGACACTGCACCTGCAGCCGGTTCTGGTTCTTGATCATCAGCGGCAAGATCGTGCTGCGCAGGTCGTCGAGCAGCTCGCCGAGCACGAAGCTCTCGACCGACAGCTCCATCTTCGACGCCTCGATCTTCGACAGGTCGAGGATGTTGTTGATCAGCTCCAGCAGGTGCTCCGCCGCCCCGCGGATCCGCTCGACGTCGCTGCGCAGCTGCGTCGCCTCCGGCTCCGCCTCCTCGATCACCAGCTCCGAGTAGCCGAGGATCGCGTTCAGCGGCGTGCGTAGCTCGTGGCTCATGTTCGCCAGGAACAGGCTCTTGGTCTGGCTCGCCGCCTGCGCCTCCGCCTCCGCCCGCCGCCGCTCCACCACCTCGATGTTCAACGCCTTCGTCCGCTCCTCCACCCGCTGCTCGAGCTCGTCGCGCGCCCGCAGCAGCTCGTCCTCCGCCTGCTTGCGGCGCGTGATGTCCGTGACCGCCACCAGCGAGCCGCGGTGCTGCCCGTGCTCGTCGTACAGCGGCTTGGCCGCGACGATGCTCCAAAACGCCGAGCCGTCCCGGCGCTGCCACCGAAAGTCGAACTGGTCCTCCGCGCCCTCGCGCCGGCGCCGGAGGTTCGCCTTCGCCGCCGCCGCGCTCTCGTCGTCCATGTAGTCGAAGATGTAGTGCCCGACCATCTCCTCCGGGGTCGTCCGCAGCAGCCCCGCCAGCTGCGAGTTGACGAACTCGATCGCCCCATCGACCGCGTTGACCAGGATCCCGTCGTTGACCGTGTGGATCAGCGTATGAAAATACGCGCTGTCTCGCCGCACCCGCTCGAGCTCCTGCAACGCCTGCCGCCGCTCGCTGACGTCGCGGACCAACACGGCGAAGCCGCGGATCGCCCCCTCGGCTTCACTCCAGGGCTGGATCGCGTGCTCGGTCCACACCGCCGGCCCCTCGCGCCGCTGCCAGCGAAGCACCACCGTCGTGGGCGCGGATCCTGCCACGGCCGCCGCGAAAACCTCCCGGTCGTCCGGATATACCATCCGCCACAGCAACTCCGGCTCGCGCTGCAATGCCACGGCCTCCACCTGCCCCAACTCTTCCAGCGCCCCGGACACCGCCAAGATCCGCAGCTCCGGGGCCAGCTGCACCCGCAACGCCACCGACCGCGCTTGACGCAGCAACGCCTCGACCCAGGAACCAGCGGGCTCGGGCGCCGCGTGTTCTTGCTCGTCTTGCCCCTCGCGCCGACCCACCATGCGCCGTCCCCACGCTACGCCAAGCACGGTCGCGGGGACACCCCTCCGCGGCATCGCAGTTGCGGACCGGAACACCGTCTGCGCCGCACCCAGCGCCCAGTGCGCGCTGACGCGTCCGCTGCCCGTTGACTACGGGCAGGTTTGCGGCTGCCATGGCGGCCATGCAGACGGCAAATCTCCAGCTCGGAACCTCCACCGCGGCGCTCGACGAACGCAACCCGCGCCTCCTCATCGGGCGCGACCCGTCGTGCGGCTTGCCCACGTCGGAGATTAGCGTCTCGCGGCGTCACGCCGAGGTGTACCTGCAGGGTGACCGCATCCTGATCCGCGACCTCGGCTCCTCCAACGGCACATGGATCAACGGCAAGCCCGTCGGCGCCGAGCCGAGCCCGATCAACCCGGGCGACCAGGTCTTCCTCGGCCACGTCCCCCTGGGCGTGGAGTGGGCCGGCGGGGGTCAAGGTAGGACCGTCGTCGGCGAGCTCCCCTCGGATCTCCGCGCCATGATCGAGGCCCACAAGAACCGGGTCCTCGCCGGCGGGCCTGCCGTGGCCGCCAAGAACGTCCTGCAAGAGCCCGCGACGCCCGGCGGCCCGGCCGCGACCCTGCTCGGCGTCGGCGGCCGCGAGGCCCCCAAGGCCGCCGAGTTCGCCTACCGCAAGCAGGGCTCCAACAACAACGGCGTCCTCCTGATCGCCCTACGCAGCGACACCTACAGCAACGGCGCCGAGGTCGACGGCTTCCTCGAGTTCACCGCCCTCGACAACGAGACCATCGCCTCGATCATCGTCGAGCTGGTCGAGTACCACAAGAAGGGCCCCAAGGAGGGCCACGTGTGGGACCGGATGCTGGTCCGTCAGGGCCCGTGGCGCGCCCAGAAGCAGGAGGTCCTGCCGCTGCCGTTTCGCCTGCGCGTCCCGCCCGGCACCTCGATGTCGGGCCGCGACGTCCACTGGGAGGTCCGCGGCTACGTCGACATCGAGTGGGCCTTCGACATCGCCGCCGCGAGCCCGATCAACATGCGCAACGTCGACATCGAGCGCATCCGCGACGCCCTCGGCGGCCTCGACTACCGCCTCAACAGCCTCGACCCCGAGCCGCTCGGCCAGCGCTTCCAGGGCACCTTCCAGCCCCCGGTCCAGCGGCGTTCGGAGTGGGGTATCACCGACCTGAACCTCGCCGTCGAGTACCTCGGCACCAACCTCCAGCTCACCCTGCAAGTCGAGAAGACCTCGCTCTTCAAGTTCGACAAGCAGACCAAGCTCATCTTCGATCTCCAGCAGTTCCGGGCCTCCTCGCCCGCCCAGCTGATGGAGTTCATGCGCGAGAAGATCGACGAGCTGATGCAGAAGAAGCCCGCGTCCTGATCCACGACTGCGCGTCCCTCAGGTCCGCGGACAGCTCGTGACGGGTCCGCGGACGACGCCGTGCGACGTCATCCGCACGGCCCAACCATCGAGCCCTCACCCATCCAGTACAATCTGACACCCGTCCACGGCTCATCGCCGCGGAAGTCACGACGAGCTCAGCCGACGAGCTTGTGGGTCAGCCGACGAACCGAGCGAGGCGCCGTGACGACGAACCACACGCCCGAGAGCACGTAGATGGGCAGCTTGGAGTAACTCGGGAGCTTGGAGAAGACAGACATGACGACCTCGGGAGGGCTTCGGTGCGCGGGCCGCTCCGCTCGGAGATAGCGCCGACGAGCGACGCATCGGATCACCGCCGCGAGACTCTAAACGCCGTCCCTGATCTCGAGCGGATCATGCTGACCCGCCGCACCCTGTCCCACATCACGCCCTGCGATCGTGCGGCGCCTCTCGACTCAATGTGCCGGTGCGACCCGGGGCCCCCACGTGAAGGCCTCCTCGAGCTGACGCGACACGGCCAGCACCCAATCGTCGCGTGTCACTCGTCCGACCACTTGCACGCCGATCGGGAAACCCTCCGGAGAGCGCCCCACGGGCACGCTGGCCGCAGGTTGACCGCTGAGGTTGAACACCGCCGTGAACGCCCCGTAGTCGGCGGCCGCGCGAAACGCCGCCTCGCCCGACAGCGTCGACCAGGCGCCCACCTGCGGCGGCGGACCGAGGACCGTCGGCGTCAGCACCACGTCTGCGTCGCCGACCCATGCATGCACGCGATGCGATAGCTCCAGGAAGATCTTCCTCGCCTGCGTGGCCGGGACCTTCCGACCGTGCTCGACCAGCCAGCGCGTCGCCGGCTGCAGCCGCTCGAGGCGCGCGCCCGGCACCCCCGCGAGCAGGCTTTGATACAGCGGGATGAACTCGTCGAGCGTGCCCGCGGTCATCGCCTTGAACTCGACCTCGTGGCCGGCATCGGCGAGCAGCTGCGCCGCCGCCTCGGTCGCCGCGCGCCACAGCGGATGCACCGACGCGGCGATCGGCGCCTCGATCGCCACCTGGATCCGCAGCCCCCGCGGAGGTCGCCGCGCCGCCTCGGCGTAGCGGATCGCCGGTCGCGGCAACCAGTGCGGCTTGCCGACCGACAGCCCCGCCATCACATCGAGCATCGCCGCCGCGTCGTCGACGCTGCGCGTCAGCGGGCCGCAGGTGTAAAGGATGCCGCGATCCGGCAAGCCGTAGGCGTTGGCCACACGCCCGCGCGAGGGCTTGAGCCCGTACAGCCCGCAGAACGCCGCCGGGATGCGGATCGAGCCGGCGCCGTCGCTGCCCTGCGCCACCGCCACCATCCCCGACGCCACCGCTGCCCCCGAGCCTCCGCTGGACCCGCCGGCGCTGTGGCCCGGCATCCACGGGTTACGTGTCGGCGGATGGATGTCGGGCTCGGTCACCGGCATCGCCCCGAACTCCGAGGTCGCCAGCTTGCCGAGCACCACGAAGCCGCCGCGTCGCAGCTGCGCCACCGTGCGGTCGTCGACCGGCGACCACAGCCGCGAGAAGTTGCGCGAGCCGAAGCAGGTGCGCGCGCCGCGGACGAAGTTCAGGTCCTTGACCGCCGTCGGCACCCCGCAAAACGGCGGCAGCGCGTCGATCGGACCGCGCCGACGGGCCCGTGCGATCTCCCGGTCGCAGGCGCTGGCCGACCAGCGGGCGCTGCGTTCCAGCACCTCGACGAAGGCCGAGAGCGCCGGGTTGAGGCGAGCGATCCGGGCCAGCGCCGCCTCGGTGAGCTCCCGCGCCGACACCTCGCCCTGCCGCAGCAGCCGCGCCTGCTCGCTCGCCGGGCCGAGCAGCAGCGCCTCGGTCGTCGTGGGTGTTGTGGCCGTCGTGACCGTCGTCATGGCGAAGATGCCCCCAGAGACAGGTGATGTTCGGCTTCGAGCACAGCCCAAGTGTCCGCCAATCCCGCGGCGCGTACCAGGACCTCGCGCGCGCGACAACGTTCGTTGTCCGCGGCTCGGGCCCTGGGTTACCCTCACCGCCCGGGATTGGGAGGGAACGCATGGTCCCACGTGGGGATAGGACGAAGACGCAAAAGCTCAGGGTCGACAACGCCGCCGCCCTCGACCTGCTCACGGTCGACGAGGTCGCGTCGATGCTCAAGACCAGCCGCAAGGCCATCTACCACCGCATCGCCCGCGGGCAGATCCCCGCCGTCCGACTCGGCCGCAGCGTCTTCATACGTCGCGGCGACCTCGCCGGCTGCCTGGTCCCTGGCGCGTGGAACGACCTCGGCGGCTGAGCAGCCGGCCGAGCCCACGCGACGCCGTCGCGTCATCGCGCCATCGCGCCATCGCGTCATCGCAGCGCACCTCGCTCGCCTAGCGCAGGCTGGCGACCTGGAACGACATCGTCGGGCGCGCCGCCCCGGCCTCGCGCCGGATGTCGCGGAACAGCAGCGCATAGCGGCCGCGCTCCGCGTGCACGCGCAGCCACGCGTCGAGGCTCGGCTGCAGGTGGGCGTCGAGCATGCGCTTCATCGCCGCGAGCGCCTGGTCGTAGCTCTCGGGCACGATCAGGCAGCCGTCGATCATGCGGATCAGCTCGGGGGCGCGAGCCTGGCTCTGCTCACGCAAGCCGAGCCAGCGGTCGGCCGTGAACTCGATCGCCGAGTCGCAGTGGTCGGCCGCGAGGCGGGCCAGCATCGTGAAGTCGCCGCGGTCGACCAGCTTGTGGATGAAGGGGCTGATCAGCGCGAACACATCGGCGCGGATCGCCATGATCTCGTGGGTCGGCTCGGCCTGTTGCCACTCGGGCGCCTCTTCGAGGAACACCGCGCCGATCAGGCCCGACGCCAGCGGCAGCCCGTAGGTCAGGTGCTGCAGCCCGAAGGTGATCGGCTTCCACTTGTCGCGGAGTTCGTGCATCCACAACGTGTTGACCAGCGGCGCCAGCTGGTCCGGCGCCGCCATCAGCCGGGCCATCCGCCGCTGGTCGCTGGCGACCGGCTGATAGCTGTCGGTCACGCGGTGCTGCGTGAACAGCACCCGCCACTCACCGCTCAGCAGCTCGATGCGAACGAAGTCCTTCCCGATCAGGTCGAGGACCTCCGCCCGACTCGCGCTGGCGAGCTTCTGCATCAGCACATCCTCGATGTCGAGGTAGCGCTCGCTGCGGATGAGGTAGGCGTGGCAACGCAAGGCGCAAACGCTACCAAATTTTTGGCGATCCCTCGCCGCCCGCATTTTTCGACTGCAGGCCGGAGATCTCACGCCACGCCGGCGCCCTCCCCGTCCTGAACCCCCGCGCCGGACCGCCAAGCGCAGGCGCCTGGGCGCGCGAGATAGCGCCTCTGGCCGGGAAAACCCGCGAATGGGAAGGATTCACCGGGCCTCGCCCCGCGATATCCTGTCGCCCGACCCGCCCGCGCCCCACGAAGCACCATGACGACGACGATGCAGCTCAATCCCGATCCCACCGTCGCCGAGCAGCAGATCGAGGCGATCATTTTCTATCTGACGACCTGCGGGTACATCGACAGCGAGTTCGACCTGCGGGAAAAGGCCTTCATCCGCGCCTTCCTGCGCGAGATGGTCACCGCCCGCGTCGACGCCCAGGGCCCCCTCGACGCCGAGCTCCGCTACGAGCGCATCGAGGCCCAGCACGAGCACTACCTCGAGCTCTTCCAGGAGATCGACCACGACATCAAGAGCCTGCTGACCGAGGCCGTCGCCGACGGCGAGGACCCGCAGCGCTTCGTGCTCTCGCAGCTCAAGCTGCGCTGCTTCGAGCTGTTCAAGCGGCTCAACGACGACAACCGCCGGGCCCTGCTCGAGGTCGTCGACCGCTTCATCTACGCCGACGGCACCGCCCACCCCGAGGAGATCGCGTTTCGCAACGACCTCGCCGAGCTCCTCGACGCCGCGATCCTCGTCGACGACAGCGCCATCGACGTCGTCGGCAGCATCGAGATCCTCCCCGCCGCCCACCTCGTCCCCGTCCAGGACAACCACCCCTTCTTCGCCAAGTTCGAGCACCACTACTCCGCCGACCCCGAGCGCCTGCTCAAGCAGTTCGGCACCGACCTCAAGCTGCTCGACAAGGTCGAGGAGACCTGGGAGGAGCAGCGGGTCCGCGGCCGCGGCCGCCTCGAGGGCCACCAGAGCGTCGCCGAGTTCGCCGGCGGCGAGGAGTTCCTCGACGAGCACGTCCACGTCATCCCCTCGAAGCCCGGCCGCGACTACGAGCTGATCGTGCTCGGCGACCTGCACGGCTGCTACAGCTGCCTCAAGGCCGCGATCCACCAGTCCAACTTCATGGAGAAGGTCCGCCGCTTCAAGGCCGACCCCGAGCACAACCCCGACGTCCGCCTGGTCCTGCTCGGCGACTACATCGACCGCGGGCGCTTCAGCTACAACGGCGTGCTGCGCACCATCCTGAACCTGTACCTGACCGTGCCGGAGCACGTCGTCGTGCTGCGCGGCAACCACGAGTACTACATCGAGTATCAGGGCAAGGTCTACGGCGGGGTGCGCCCGGCCGAGGCGATCAACAGCATGTCGGAGCGGCTGCCGGTCGACACCTTCACCCGCTTCCTCGACTTCTTCGACGCCATGCCGAACATGCTGCTCTTCGACCAGCTGCTGTTCGTGCACGCCGGCATCCCGCGCGACAGCCTGATCGCCGAGAAGTGGAAGGATCTCTCGGCCCTGAACCGCGAGGACATCCGGTTCCAGATGCTGTGGAGCGACCCGAGCAAGGCCGACATCGTCCCCGACGAGCTGCAAAAAGCCAGCGCCCGCTTCGCCTTCGGCCGCCAGCAGTTTCGCAAGTTCATGGGCCAGATCGGCTGCAACGTGCTCATCCGCGGCCACGAGAAGGTCAACAGCGGCTTTCGCAGCCAGTGGAACGACGAGGACTTCCGCCTCTTCACCCTGTTCTCCGCCGGCGGCGCCGACAACGAGGACCTCCCGCCCGACAGCAACTACCGCGAGGTCCGGCCGATGGCCCTCACCATCACCAGCCGCGACGGCGTGGTCGCGGCCACGCCCTGGGCCATCGACTACAAGCGCTACCAGGACCCGAAGCTCAACAACTTCTTCGATTCGGCCCTGGAGATCGACATCTCGCCCCAGCACTGAAAGCCGCCGCCGCGGACCTCAGCGCGTCCCCCGCAGTGAGATCCTGCGCACCGCCGCGGCGCGTCCCCTGCTTGCCTGAATTCACGGCGATCGGCCATCATCCGGCCACTTCCCGCGGGACCCAGGGCGCGCACATGAAAATCCTCGTTACGGGTGCCGGCGGTCAGGTCGGCCTGGACCTTCTACGTATCCTTCAGGCTCGCGGCGACGAGGTCCACGCGAGCGATGTCGCCCTGCCCGCGCAGGCCCTGCGGCAGGGCCTGCCCTGGCACCGCCTCGACGTCACCGACGTCGCCGAGCTCGACGCACTGGTCGCCACCGTCGCGCCCGAGATCGTCTTCCACCTCGCGGCGATCCTCAGCGCCCGCGGCGAGGCCGACCCGCAGCGCACCTACGCGATCAATCAGAACGGCACCTTCAACGTGCTCGAGGCCTGCCGCCGCCACGGCGTGCGCCAGGTGATCTTCACCAGCACGATCGCCGTGTTCGGGCCGCCGCTCCCCGACCTCGTCCCCGACGACATCGCCCTGCACCCGACCACCATGTACGGCGTCACCAAGAGCTCCGGCGAGCTGCTCGGCGACTACTACTTTCGCCGCTACGGCCTCGACTTCCGGGCCGTGCGCTTCCCGGGCCTCATCTCCGCCGTGCTGCCCGGCGGCGGCACCAGCGACTACGCCCCGCTGATGTACGTCGAGGCCCTGCGCGTCGGCCACTACGAGGCGTTTTGTCGCCCCGACGCGACCATCCCGCTGATGTACATGCCCGACGCCCTGCGCGCGCTGGTCGAGCTCTCCGCGGCGCCGCGCGAGCGCCTGAGCCGCAGCGTCTACAACATCGCCGCCTTCTCGCCGACCGCCAAAGAGATCGCCGACGAGGTCGCCCGCGCCGTCCCGGGCGCCGACATCACCTTCAAGCCCGACCCCGCCCGCCAGGCGATCCTCGACTCGTGGCCCAAGGCCCTCGACGACAGCCTCGCCCGCCGCGACTGGGGCTGGGCCCCGCGCCACGACCTGCAGGCCATGACCGCTGACCTGCTCCCGAAGCTGCGCGCGCTGCTTCCCGGCGCGTGAGCAGGTTCCCAACGCCACCTGATTGCACCGAGGACCGCCGATGTACACGCAAGCCCGCGACCACTACGCCGCCATCCTGCAAGAGATCCGCGACGCCGGCCTCTACAAGCACGAGCGCGTGATCACCTCGCCGCAGTCCGCCGACATCACCGTCGGCGACCGCCACGTCCTCAACTTCTGCGCCAACAACTACCTCGGCCTCTCGAGCCACCCCGCCGTCATCGCCGCCGCGCACGCCGCCCTCGACGAGCGCGGCTTCGGCATGTCTAGCGTGCGCTTCATCTGCGGCACCCAGGACCGCCACAAGCAGCTCGAGCGCCGCCTCGCCGACTTCGTCGGCCTCGAGGACGCGATCCTCTACAGCTCCTGCTTCGACGCCAACGGCGGCCTGTTCGAGACCCTGCTCGGCCCCGAGGACGCGGTCATCTCCGACGCCCTCAACCACGCCTCGATCATCGACGGCGTGCGCCTGTGCAAGGCCCAGCGCCACCGCTACGCCAACGACGACCTCGACCAGCTCGAGGACATCCTGCGCGAGACCCAGTCCGCCCGCCTGCGCCTGATCGCCACCGATGGCGTGTTCAGCATGGACGGCAACATCGCCCGCGTGAAGGACATCTGCGACCTCGCCGAGAAGTACGGCGCCATGGTCCACGTCGACGACAGCCACGCGACCGGCTTCGTCGGCCCGACCGGCCGCGGCTCGCACGAGCACGGCGGCTGCCTCGGCCGCGTCGACATCATCACCTCGACGCTCGGCAAGGCCCTCGGCGGGGCCGCCGGCGGCTTCACGGCCGCGCGCCCGGAGATCGTCGAACTGCTGCGCAACCGCTCGCGCCCGTACCTGTTCAGCAACTCCGTGCCACCGCCGATCGTCGCCGCCGCGCTCGCCGTCATGGACCTGCTGACCGGCACCGACGAGCTGCTCGCCACGCTCAACGCCAACACCATGCGCTTCCGCGCCGGCATGACCGCGGCCGGCTTCGCAATCAAGCCCGGCGTGCACCCGATCGTCCCGGTGATGCTGGGTGACGCCCGCCTCGCCAGCGAGTTCGCCGCCCGCATGCTCGACGAGGGCATCTACGTCGTCGGCTTCTCGTACCCGGTGGTCCCGCAGGGTCAGGCGCGCATCCGCGTCCAGCTCTCGGCCGGCCACACCGGCGCCCACGTCGACCAGGCGATCGCCGCCTTCACCAAGGTCGGCCACGCCCTCGGCGTGCTGACCGACGCCGCGACCTGAAGCGTCGCAGTGGGCGGCGCGGCGATCGGCCGCGCCCTCAGTTCGGCTTCCCCCCTCATCCTCAGCGAGACTTCGCGTTGGCGACCATCAGCATGACGATCAGCACCAGGGCCGGGATCGCGTAGGGGATCGCCGAGATCCCGCCGAGCTCGAAGTTCGCCCAGCCGAGCAGCACCTCGCCGGCGACGATCGACCCGGCGACCAGCGCCGCTCCGAGGTACTCGGGCCAGTCGGTCTCGATCTTGAGGCCGACCCAGAACAAGATCCCCCCGAGCACCGCGGTCCCCGTCGGGAACGACCACGAGGGCAAGCCGGCGATCGTCTCGATGCCCTTCTCGGCCAGCTCGGGGTTTTTCATCGCAAAGTTGGCGATCACCGCCCCGACGACGAGAACGGTGCCGACAATGAGGTAGGTCCACATGCGGCCTCGATGCGAACGGTGGCTGTGATCGACGTGGTGTTCGGCCATGAGTGATGGGTGCTCCCGGCCCGAGGCTAGCCCGACCGACCCACCCAGAACCAGCGCCAGACCCTGCGATCTGCGCGCGAATGCGACGCCTTGCGCCAAACATCGCCTGCCCTGCCCCCGAGCTGGAGCGAGCCGGACCCGAGGCGAACGCGCGGTCCCGGACCGCGCCGGCCCGACCGACCTTCGCCCAGGAGCCGCCCCCGCTAACATTACGTCGTTCATCTCGAACCCGCTCCGGACCGCCCTCGGACCACCCCAGAGATCCCAGTTGCGGGCCTTTCGTACCCCTGGCAAAGTGAAAGCTCGCTCGTTTTTCTTAACTGTCTCTGTCCCCGAAAGTCACCCGCCA
>Ga0066600_10000554_pt1 | contig 13483 bp, 10 predicted proteins | sample Lowcelwee11metaG_FD_59486 | JGI IMG/M metagenome (GOLD analysis project Ga0066600, IMG submission 59486) | Freshwater pond sediment microbial communities from the University of Edinburgh, under environmental carbon perturbations - Low... | ecosystem: Environmental > Aquatic > Freshwater > Pond... | reverse complement strand
GCGTGCAGCTCGAGCGCGTTGGTCCCCGGCGGCAGCTCGACCCACAGCACGAAGCCCCCTGCGGGCCGCGACACTCGCGTGCCCGCGGGGAAGTGCTCCGTGATCGCGGCGCTCACCTGCGCCACCTGCGTCGCCAGCTTGCGACGGATCGCCCGGAGATGATGCTCGTAGCCGCCGTCCTCGATGAACTCCGCGATCGCCATCTGCGGCAGCGTCGGCGTCGCCACGCTCTGCGCGAACTTCAGCTGCTCCACCTGCTCCCGGAACCGGCCGGGCGCCGCCCAGCCCACGCGGTAGCCGGGCGCCAGCGTCTTGGTAAACGACGAGCACAGCATCACCAGCCCCTCACGATCGAAGGCCTTGGCCGGGCGCGGGCGAACTGGCCCAAAGTACAGGTCGCCATACAGGTCGTCCTCGATCAGCGGGATCTCGCGCCGCGCCAGCATCTCGACCAGCCGCTGCTTGGCGGCGTCGCTCATCACCGAGCCGAGCGGGTTGCTGATCGTCGGGATCACCAGGCACGCCTTTCACCCGCTGGCTCGCCAGCGCCTCCTCGAGCGCGTCGAGGTCCATGCCGACGCCCGGCAGGCAGGGGATCTCGAGCGCGCGCATGCGCAGGCTCTCGATCATCTGCAGCACCCCGAAGTACGCCGGCGACTCGATCGCCACGGTGTCCCCCGGCTGCGCCACCACCCGCAGGCACAGGTTCAACGCCTCCATCGCCCCCACCGTCGTCACCAGGTCGTCGGCCGTCAGCGCGCAGCCCTGCTCCACCGATCGCCGGGCGATCTGCCGCCGCAGCGCCGGACAGCCCGGCGGCGGATCGTAGGACACACCGACCGCCCCCGATGCGCGCGCCACCCGGGCCAGCGTCGCGTTCAGGCGCTCCGTCGGCAGCAGCGCGGGGCTCGGGTACGCCGCCCCGAACGGCACGATATGTGGATCTCGGGCCGCCCCGTATACCTTCGCCACCAGCCCCGCCACGCTCACCCGCGACGCCGTCGTCGAGGTCCGCGGCGCCCGCGGCTCGGGCAGCACCGCGGCGCGTAGCCGCACGTAGTGCCCTGATTGCGGCCGGGTCTCGATGAGCCCGCTGCCCTCGAGGTGCAGATACGCCTGGATCACCGTCGCCACGCTCACGCCCTGTTGCCGGCTCAGCCGCCGCACCGATGGCACGCGGTCACCGGGGCCCAGCACCCCGCGCTCGATCAACCCGGTGACGTGCGCCGCCACCCGCTCATACAGCCGCGGCTCCGGTCCCATGCGTGCGAGCCTACTCCCTTGCCCGCGACAGGACCAGCACAGCCGCTCCTCCGCGAGACCAGAACAGTACAGCTGTCCGCAAACTGTACCGGTCACATTTCGCTACGGCTGCATCTGTTCCAGTCCCGATTCCAGCCCATGCTTCAGCCATGGCCCTCGACGTCCTGACGCCGCCCGCGAGCCCGACCGGCCCCGCGTCGGCCCCCGCCGCGCTCTCGCGGCCGCGCTCGCGCCCGCCGTTGCTGTTCGTCGCCGCCCTGCTGGCCGTCTACTTCCTGTGGGGCTCCACCTACCTGGCGATCCGCGTCGCTCTCGAGACCATCCCTCCCTTCACGCTCGGCGCGCTGCGCTTCCTGGTCGCGGGCGGCGGCCTCTACCTGTTCCTGCGCCTGCGTGGCGCCCCGGTCCCGAGCCCCCGCGAGTGGCACCGCGCCACCATCACCGGCGTCCTCCTGTTCGTCGGCGGCAACGGCTTCGTCGTGCTCGGCGAGCAATGGGTTTCCTCCGGCCTCGTCGCCCTCGTCGTCGGTACCATGCCCCTGTGGGCCGCCCTGTTCGCCGGCGCCAGCGGCCAGCGCTCCTCCGGCCGCGAGTGGCTCGGCCTCGCGCTCGGCTTCATCGGCATCACCGTCCTCGGCCTCGGCGGCGACCTGCACGCGGCAGGAGCCGGCGCCTTCCTGGTCCTGCTCTCTCCCGTGTGCTGGGCCCTCGGCGTCGTGCTCGCCCGCCGCGGCCCCTTGCCCGCGGGCGGGATGGCGGCCGCCAGCCAGATGCTCACCGGCGGCATTGTCCTCCTCGGCCTCAGCGTGATGCGCGGCGAGACCCTGCACGCCGTTCCGTCCGGCCGCTCCTTACTCGCGCTCGCCCACCTGATCGTGTTCGGCTCCCTGGTCGGCTTCACCGCCTACGGTTACCTCCTCCGCAACGCTCGCACCGCGATCGCCAACAGCTACGCCTACGTCAACCCGATCGTCGCCATCGTCCTTGGAGCCGCGCTCGCGGGTGAGGCCGTCAGCCCCACCACCTGGATCGCCGCCGCGATCATCCTGTCCGGCGTCGCCGTCCTCGGCCTCGCCCGCCCGCGCCCGCGTTGATCGCACCGCGCATATGCGGTTGTCGTGCCTCCCGGCGCTGCCTCGTCACCGGCCTGGACCCGCGCGACCGCGATCGGGCGCTGTTGACGGTGTTCGAGCGGCTGGACCTCGCCGACGAGGCGCGCTGGCTCAGCGAGCGCATCCGGCGACTCACCTGAGACGAGCCCGAGGGCATGGCGCGCCCAGGCGCTCAATCCGTGAAGAACGCGAGCAGGTCCGCGTTGACCTGATCCTTGTGGGTCGAGGGCAGGCCGTGCGGCGCACCCGGGTAGATCTTCAGCGTGGAGCCCGTGACGAGCCGCGACGAGCGCAGGGCCGAGGCGCGGATCGGGACGATCTGGTCGTCGTCGCCGTGAATGATCAGGGTCGGGACGTCGAACTTCTTCAGATCCTCGGTATGGTCCGTCTCGGAGAAGGCCTTGATGCAGTCGAGCACTCCTTTGAATCCTGCCTGCATCCCTTGCAGCCAGAACGAGTCCCTCAGGCCCTGCGAGACCCTGGAGTCGGGCCTGTCGGCGCCGTAGAACGACGTGGTGAGGTCCTTGAAGAACTGCGAGCGGTCGGCGAGGACCTTGGCGCGAATGTCGTCGAAGACCTCGATAGCCAGGCCGTCGGGGTTGGCCGCCGTCTTCAGCATCAACGGCGGCACGGCGCTGATCAGCACGGCCCTCGCCACCCGTCGGGTGCCGTGACGGCCGATCAAACGTGCCACCTCGCCGCCGCCCGTGGAGTGGCCAACGTGGATGGCGTCCGTCAGGTCGAGAGATTCGACGAGCGCCGCCAGGTCGTCGGCGTAGGTGTCCATGTCGTTGCCGCCCCAGGGCTGGCTCGACCGGCCATGGCCGCGCCGGTCATGCGCGACGCAGCGGTATCCACGGGTGGCCAGGAACAGCATCTGGTCGTCCCAGGCGTCCGCGCTCAGCTGCCAGCCGTGGCTGAAGACGACGGGTTGTCCGCAGCCCCAGTCCTTGTAATAGATCTGGGTGCCGTCCTGGGTCGTGAACGTGGGCATGCAATGCTCTCCCCGGCGAGGGTGATGCCCCCGTTGTGCGCCATCGTCGGCCCCCGGCAATCTCATCCGGTCGGCGGACCGGCCGCGTCCGCCTGTCTCGACGCAGGGCTGGCACGGGGCGCCGAAGTGCGCGACCCTCGCGGGCCATGAAGTCCCTCCGCGAAGAGCTGTGGTTCGAGACCGAGACCCGCCGTGCCTACATCAACATCACCGACCGGGTCGCGGCGGCGGTCCAGCGCAGCGGCGTGCGCGAGGGCCTTTGCCTCGTCAACGCGATGCACATCACCGCGAGCGTGTACATCAACGACGACGAACCGGGCCTGATCCAGGACTACGACGACTTCCTCGAGCGCCTCGCCCCGCACGCGCCGACCAGCCAATACCGCCACAACCGCACCGGCGAGGACAACGGCGATGCGCACATCAAGCGCCAGCTGATGGGCCGCGAGGTCGTCGTGGCGATCACCGCCGGCGCCCTCGACCTCGGGCCCTGGGAGCAGATCTTCTACGCCGAGTTCGACGGCCGCCGGCGCAAGCGCGCCCTCATCAAGATCATCGGCGATTGAGTCCATGCTGGACCGGCGGCCCGGGGATCGAGCGCGGACACCGTCGGAGCGCGCGGGCGACCTGGGGCGGTACCGACATCGCCCTGCAACCTGGCCCGGCTTCAGGCGCCGCTCTTTGGACTATGCGCTCCGTGCGAGGCGCTCGGATGCTCCGTCCGCGATGGCCTCGAAGCCGGCGTCGAGCGGAACGAACAGCGCCCATAGTTCACGCTGTCCCCGATCTGCGGCGGCCTCGATCAGCGTGCGAGCGGCAGCAGCGGGCGATGGGGGGAGCGACGCCGTGTGCCAATAGCAGCAGCTCACCCGCGGGCTCGTGCAAGGCCCCAGGCCTGTCGAGCTCCCCCTGGTGGTCGAGTTTGCCCACGTCATGCAGGGCCGCGCCAGCGCGTACCCACGGGACATCGAGCGCGATGCCGTGGGCTGTGAACAGCACGAGCAGGGCCTCGGCCGCCTCCGAGACCAGCTCTGCGTGGCGCACAAGGCGACTCGGCGCGCCAAGCTCGAGCAGTAAGTCGCGGGCGTCCGAGAGGCTGGCGATGTTTCGCGTGATGGGCACACCGGCTATCGTAACAGGACATCCTGGCGAGCGCGGACCCCGGACGACAGCGTCACGACCCAGACCCTCGGCGCCGGCGGCCTGCAGGCGGTCGCGGTCAACATCCGTGGCGCCGTCTCCGTGACCGACACCGCCATGCCGTTGCCGGCACTGGCCCCCGGCCCCCGGGAGCTGTACAGTCCAGGCCGTGCGGCTCTGGAACGTCACGCTCCTGGTCCTCGGTGCCTGTCAGGCGCCGAGCTCGGACTCGTCTGCGTTCTCGACGACCGTGCCGGTCACGACGGTGCCCGACGGCTCGTCCAGCGGCTCGTCCTCGAGCTCGAGCAGCTCGGGGACGACCGCGGCCGGCGACAGCGGCTCAGGCAGCGGTGGCGCCGACACGACGACCGAGCCCCCCCGCGATCTCGGCACCATGCCGGACTTCGGCGACGGCACGCCCGTTGGCTGTAAGGGAAAGATCGACTTCCTGTTCGTCATCATGCGGGGACATACCATGGCGGAGCGCCAGGCCCAGCTCGCGCTGGCGGTCCCCCAGTTCATCGACACGATCCAGTCGAAGTTCGATGACTTCGACTACCACATCATGGTCGTGGACGGCGACGGCGGCGAGGGCGAGGGATGGGGGAGCGGCCTTTGCAATGAGATCTGCCCGAACCTCGCCTGCAAGGTCGGCGAGGACTGTTGCCCTTGGGGTAACCTCCCCCAACAGGGCGAGCCGTGCTGCGCCGATCCGAACTACCCGTGCCAGTACCTCGACCTCGTGACCGCGTGCGACTGGGCCTGGGGGGCCGGCACCGTGTTCCCCGCCGGCATGTTCACGGCGGACAAGCCCTGCCCGATCGATGGCGGGCGCCGCTACCTCGTGAAGGGCCAGACGGACCTGGACAAGACCTTCGCGTGCATCGCAAACGTCGGGACCGCCGGCTGGAAGTCGCTGGGCGAGGCCCTCACCGCGGCGATGCAGAAATCGATCAACGATCCGGGCGGCTGCAACGCGGGGTTCCTCCGCAAGGACGCGCTGCTGATGGTGACGACCATCTACAACAACGCGGACGACCCGGTGTTCGGCTCGGCGGGTACACCGGCCGAGTGGGCCCAGACCGTGATCGATGCGAAGGGCGGCGACGAGAAGTCGGTCGTCATGTACAACATCGGTGGCACCGGGTGCTCGCCGGCAGACCGGGTCTGCCAGATGGTCAAGATGTTCACTTACCATCACCTCGTGCACATCGACGAGCCCGACTACGGGCCGGGGTTCGGCGAGGCCGCGAGCCTCGTCGAGACCGCGTGCGCCGGGTTCACGCCGCCGCCGGGGTAGCCCAGTCTTTTAGCCGCCGATGACCGCGAACGCGGGATGGTTCGTGGCGCCGATCCCTCCGGCGTAGACCTCGCCGAAGGGGCCGACCGCGACGGCGAACGCGATCTCGATCCCCTGCTGGTCGATCGGGATGAAGGTCCACAGCGGCTCATAGATGTCAGGCGCGAACGCCTGAACCTTGAATACGGTCGACTGACCCTGCTGTTCGGCCAGGGCGATGACGGCGTAGCCGGCCGGGCTCCAGGCGATGTCATTGGGACCGAACCAGGCCGCGCCGAGGGGACCCATCGAAACCTGGCTCTCGACCTTGCCGCCCGGCGAATAGACCCTGACCTCGCCCTCCGGCTCGCAGACGTCGAGGCAGGTGTAGCCGACCGTGTGGTAGCGGCCCTGGTCGTCCACGTCGACCGCGAGGGCGCGGCTCTGCACGCCCGGTCCGGGCCCGCCCACCGTCCATGTCGGGAGGACGTCCGCGGCGACGTCGTACTCGATCACGATGCGACGGTCGCGGATGATCGGGTCGGGCCCACCGTCATGGTCGCCATACGCTTCGCCGACCAGCACGAGCGTGTCGAGCGTGTCGCCTGCGAACAGACAGTCACGGGCGGTCTCCGCGAAGCGGTGGGTGTCGTCATTCGCCGCCCGGTCGAACAGCCGCGGCTCCGCCGGCTGGTTCGGGCGGAGCAGCACGGCGAGCGCGTCGCGCTTGTCTTTCGTCGCCACCGGCTTGGCGCCACAGACCGCGACCAGACCGGGGCGGCTCGCCAGGGCGAGCGCAATGTCGCCGACCACGCCGATGCCGATGTTCTTCGGCGCGAGGCCCCACTTGGGGCTCGTCCCGGCCCACCACACCAGGCCGTCGCCGCTCTTGCGCTCGAGCAGCATGTGCATCTCGCCGGTGTTGCGGTCGATCTTGAGGTCGATCGCCCGGCAGTGCGCCGGGGGCAGGACTTCTACGGACTCGACCAGCGCCCCACCCTTCTCGTGGAGTCGGAGGTAACAGCGCGGCGCGCCCATCTCGTGGACGGTGCCGAACTCGACGGGCCTCCCGTCGGGCAGCACGCCGATCGCCGCGACGTCCCCGTCGATGTCCAGGTCGTCGGCCTGCCATGAGACCTCGTAGCCGGGCTGCGGCAAGGCGATCACGTACTCGGCGCCGACCGTCTCGCCCGTCAGCGCGTCGCGCCAGGGGGTGAACCAGGCCGTCATCTTTCCATTGTCGAGCCCGGTGAATGCCTGGATCTCGCCGCCGAACTCGCCGGGGCCGAGCGGCGTCAGCTCGACGACATCGCCGTTCTCAAGCTTCATCTGCACGCCGCTGGCGTGGTCCGCCGTGATGAGTACGTCCAGGATGGCGTTCACGTCGGTGTAGTCCGGGTCCACCTTGCGGGTGAGGATCACCGGCAGTTCGGCGGGCTCATCGGTCGTCGTGGCCCCGGAGTCGGCGCTGCTCTCGGGCTCCGTGGCCCCGCCAGGGCTGTCGCCCGAGCTGCCGCCCGTGACGGTGTTCACACCCTCGCCTGTCGTGGGCACTCCACCGTCGGTGGAGGCGGGCTCGGTGGTCCCGCATGCGTTCTGCTCCTCGCAGGTCACGAAGTCGGGCCACACCTGCGGGCACCCGCAGAGCAACAGGAGCGGCAGGACGAAATATCGGCTGATATGGGGGTTCATGGGGGCCTCCAAAGCACTGATCAGAAACGAGCGTGGAGCGCAAGGCCCCCGGGGACCGGCACGAGGGCGGTCCGCGACGCGACGCGGGCCATCCGCCGGCCGCCGATACCTGCGAGCACGGCGGAGAGGACGATGGTCGTGCCGCCGGCGAGGGCCAGCGCGATCGCCTGGGTCCGCAACACCTGGTAGTCGCGCAACAGATCACCTGCCGCCGCATCTTGGTCCGAAGTGGCGAAGCCGTTGAGCGTGTCGTGCAGCGCGAAATACTGCTGCCGGGTCTCGGACATCCGCCGGCCCAGGTACCCGGCCGCAACGGTAAGGACGACTCCGGCGCCGAGCGTGACGCCGCCCGCGATCACGAGCCCGCGGCCGGGGCGCGGCGCCACGGGCCCGCGGCCGGTGAGTGGCGCGTCCGTGTGGGGCCCCGGTGGCACGCGTCGGGTGGGGATCGGCATGAACGTCTCGTCGGGGCTTGGACGGCTCGCCGATGGCGGCAGTGAGTGCTCCGCTGCCGGAAGCGGCTCGCTCGTCGCGGCGTTCGTCAGCAGCGGCGGCGGTTCGCCGGTGTCCGTGTGGGCTGGCGCGTCGATGGGCGGCGCTTTCCGATCCGGTACGCTCGCGACGACGGGCGCCGTGTCGGACTTCGACGCGCGACGCTGCTTCGCCACGCCCTTGCAAGCCGTACCCGTCTGGCGTTCGCGGGCGATGAGATCGTCCCGGAGCACCTGCGTTCGCGCGCGCTCGTCGGCGGACTGCTCCTTGACCGCCAGGCTCGCGTCGAAGGTCCGTCGCGCCGAGCACAAGTCCTGCGCGTCACCTGTCTTATCGAACAGGAACAGATAGGAACGGTGCGCGCTCCGGAGGTAGGTCGCCCGCTGATCGGGCGTCGGGGCCGACGCTGCCCGCTGCTCCGACCGCCTGGCCTTGCAGCCGTTGTCGTCGGGCAGACAGTCGGCTTTCGCCACGGGCGGCTCGACGCTGTTGAGCACGAGAAAGGCTGCGAGCGTGTGAAGGGCGGTCACGGGGTGTACTCCTCGGTGAAGAGCTGCGGCTCCTGGGGCGGCTGAAAGCGGACCGCCGCGGTCGCGCCGCTGACACAGCGGTCGAGGTCGGAATTGGTGCGACTCGTGACGGTCACGGTGGCGAAGTTGTCGCGGTGCTCGGCCGTCTTGAACTCGACAACGAGAAGCCCGCCGGCGAGCGCCGAGCAGCGGCGCAAGTCCGCGGCGACCACAGCGAGCGCCTCCCGCATCGGCAACGGTGGGAGGTCCGATGACGCGAGCAGGGGTGCACCGGTCGCCGGCTGTGCGGGCGAGGGGCCCGAGGACGGTGGGGCCGTGATCGCGGCCGGCGTCGCGCCAGACGAGGGCGGCGAGGAAGGCTCCACGGCTGCGACCTGCGTCCCGTCGGGAGCGTCGTCACCACTTCGCCACACGAGGGCGAGCAGCGCCACGGCTGCCAATGCGCCGATGCCAGCCCGTGCCCAGGTGCGGGAGGGGCGAGGGCCTGGGCTGGTGAGGGCGACCGGCTCCGCCATCGCTGGTTTCGGCTCCACCACGGTCGCCGGAGGCGTGGCCTCAGCTCGCTGCTCGCCACGTGTCTCTTCGGCCAGCTCGTCCGCCGCAAGCTCGAGCAGCTCGAGCAGCTCGACAGCGTCCACCCGCTCGTCGGGATCCGGGCTGAGCGCCGCTCGTACCGCCGACGCGAGCCCGTGCGGACAGCGCGGCTGCAGCTCGCGCGGCGAGACCGGTGCCCCGGCCGCGTTGGTCAACGGCCGCTTGCCGGTGATCAGGCGGTGGAGCAGAAGCCCGAGCGACCACACGTCGCTCCTGCCCGTCCAGGCGCCGCCCGCCCGCGCCTCGGGCGCAGTCCAGTCCAGGCGCTCGAGCCCACCCGTACCGAGCTTGACGCGCTCTTCGGGCCGCGGGTGATAACGTTGGTCCACGACCGCGTAGAATTTATCGTCAAGCTGGGCCATCCCGACGTCGATCAGCGTCGCCGTCGTCGTCTTCCGCACCCGATCGATCACCACGTTCGACGCGTGCACGTCACGGTGGACGATCCCCCGCGCATGAAGGGCGGCCAGGGCACCCGCGAGGCACTTGCCGACCTCGATCACCTCCGCGACCGGCAGAAGGTTCCTGTCGATGCAGAACTCGCCCGCGCGTCGGCCTGGCGCGAGGGACATCGCTATGTAGGGTCGTCGCTGCTTCTCCGACGTGCGGCACTCGAACAGCTCGGGCAGCGCGGGGTGACGCACGGCCTTGAGCACCTGGGCCTCGCGCGCGAAGCGGGCGCGCTCCTCGGGCTTCGCCTGCGCTTGCTCGCTGAGCAGCTTGAGCGCCACGTAGGAGGGGGCATCGTGGTTGTAAGCTCGATAGACCTCCCCCTTCGCGCCCACGCCGAGGGGCTCGAGTAGCTCGAAGCAGCCGGCAAAAAGGTAGGGTTCCGCCTCGTCGGCATGGGCAACCCGGATGGCCTCGAGTCGCTGCCCGAACTCCTCGGCCGTGGCGATGCGATCGTCGACGATCACCGAGAGCGCCGACACGACCAGCGCCTCGAGCTCCGGAGGCGCGTCGCACTGAGGGCACACCTCGCTCATCGGCCGCAGGTCGGCGAGCCTCGGCATGACGCCCGTGCAGAGCACGTAGAGCGTGACGCCGAGGGCGAAGGTGTCGAAACGCGGGTTGGCCGGCACGAGCGCCGCCTCGGGCGCGTAGAAGCCCGGTGTGCCGACGATGAAGTTCGCCTCGGTCTGGTGCCGGGGCGACGGGGTGAGGCCGGTGGTGTCGACGATCGTCCAGTCCCTCACCTTGGCGATGCCCAGGTCCACGACCTTGACGAGGCGCCGCCGTGTCATGCTGCCGATCTCGACGATGTTGCCGGGCTTGATGTCGCGGTGGATGACGCCGACGTGATGCATGTCCGCGAGGGCGCCCGCCACCTGCCCGAGCAGCTCCGCGACCTCTCGCCACGGGATCGGCCCTTCTTGCCGCAGGCGTTGCTCGAGACTTCGACCCGGGAGCAGCTCCAACGCCATGAACGGCGTGCCCGCGTTGTCGGAGTCGTTCGCCTTGACTTCACCGACCGCGAGCACCTGGACCAGGTGCGGACTCTTGAGGTTGGCGAGGATGCGGCCCTCGTCGAGGAAGCGCAGCCGTGCGTCCTCGCTGGGGTCCGTCAAGATCTTGACTGCCGCGGGGGCGTGTAGATGCAGGTCCTCGCACTCGTACACCATCGCCGTGCCGCCGCTGCTGATCGGCGCGACGATCCTGAAGCGGTTGCCGAGGACGTCGCCGGCCGACACGCGGGTCCACAGCTTCGCCGTCACCGGCAGCTCGACCGGCGCGGCACTCGGAGGCGACTCTCGGCTCGGCGGGGTAGCCATGGCCGTATAAGGAGGCGTTTCCAGCAACGATGGCAAGGAGAAATCAGCCGCACGTGCCTGCCGGACCTGAATACATGTGCAGCCATCGAAAAACCCCAGCGCCCGGCGTCGGCACGGTCGGCTCCCTTGTCGTCGTGGAGCAACCTCGGCTATTTTTCGGTGCGGCGTGTCCAACCTGCCGAGAGCCGCCGTCTGCACCCTGGCCCTGGGGTTGTCGGCTTGTTTCAGGCCGAACCCGACGTTCCTGCTCGCTGAGTCGGACACGGGTGGTCCTGGGGGTGGAAGTGGGGCCGTGGACTCGAGCGGCGGGACCCACACCGCAGGTGCATCCGAGGACTACACGACCGGCTCGCCCTCGTCAGCCTCATCTCCGTCATCCTCGTCGTCCGGACCCTCGTCGACGTCTGGCTCTGGTCAGACCACGACCGAGTCCAGCACGACGGCGGACGTCGGGACCGGCTCCACCGGCGCGGCCTCGTTTCGCCTCGTGTTCTTGACCAGCGCGGTCTTCGGAGCAAAGCTCGGCGGTATTGAGGGGGCCGATGCGAAGTGCCAGGCCGCAGCGGAGACCGCTGGCCTGGATGGCACGTTCCGCGCGTGGATCAGCACCCCGGCCTCATCCCCGATGGCCACCTTCGTCCAGTCTTCCGAACCCTACGTGCGCATCGACGGCGTCGAGATTGCTGCGAACTGGTCCGACCTGATCGACGGCGAACTCGCGGCGCCTTTGGAGGTCGACGAGTGGGGCAATGTTCAAAACAACGCCGAGTGCGGCAATGTTTGGACGAACACCCTGCGGGACGGCAACCCCCACGACGAGGACGCATGTACGGGATGGACCGGCCTACAGGATGCGGCACTGCTCGGACGATCCGACGTCAGTAACTACTTCTGGACGGAGGGATGCGTTCAGGATTGCTTGAAACAATACCACCTATTCTGCGTCCAGCAGTGAGACCCGGAGCTTGACAACCTGTTGACGTGGGCGACGCGCGCTGCGCCAGGGGGCCTTGAAGGTAAGCGCGAACTGCACGCAGGCGGCGAGCGCCGGGCCCAGGTCGTCGTCCTCGGCGACGGCGACGGCGACGGCGACGGCGACGGCGGCGGCGACGGCGGCGGCGGCGGCAGCGGCGGCGGCCTTGTAGACCTGCGCGAGTATGGCTGTCATGCAATCCGGTGTCGGCGTAGCGGCGGGCAAGAGGCGCAGGTCGGCGCCGGCCTCCTCGATGGCGCCGTCGGCCACCAGGAGCGCCGGCTGGTGGGTGCCCCTCGAGAGCAGGCCGCGCCCGACAGGGGCGCCGGGCCGCCAGGGTGCCGGGTACTCCTGTTCGTGGCCAAATAGAGGAGCGCCCTTGTGCGCGCAGAAACCGCTAGTGGCATGAGCATCATGATCGTCCATTCATGAGAGCCATCGCCAATGAGAACGAGGGTGCCGCCCTTTATCCGAGAGGAGAGTCAAATGTTGTTCTTCAAAATTGGTGCCATGCTGCGGAGCGTCGCTGCAATATCGTTATTCGTCGCTGCCTCCGCGGGATCGGTCCCCGGTTGCATTGGCGAGGTCGCGGGCCCGCCTGACCCGGGAGATGGTGCTGGCACCAAATCGGCGGATGACGTTTCTGCAGACGACGAAAGTGTCGACGAAGACACTGTCCCCCGGAACGCCTGCTATCCATGCTACGTCCGCTGCACGAACGCGGCGCCAGGCGCGTGCAAATGGACGGGCGTGCATAACATCGGTAATGAGCAGGACTGTACGAGCGCCGGAAAGGCTTGGTGTTCGAACAAAGGCTACCATCACACGTGGGCCGGGTGCTCTCGACATTTGGTATACCCCGCCTGCCAGTAGCTCCGCATGGAAGCATTGGCGCACGCTGGCCACACGTCGCTCGCTGTTGCCGAACTCGCCAAGGCGGCGGGCCGAGTTGGGCGATGGTCCACGGATGTGGGCTGAGTGGTGAACCCTGACGCGTTCCCTTCGACTGCTTTACTCGTGCTGCCGGCTATCGCCTGGCAGGCCTTTGCGTACATCGCCGTACACCGGCCGATCGAGCACGTTTTCCGCGCCCAGTGGTTCTCCAAACGAGTACCCTGGGCCCGCTCGATGCCTCATCCGACCAAGCGCAGCGCCCTGGCTTGCCTCAACAAGAAGCGGCTGATCGGTCTGGCTGCGGAGTTCGAGGTCGCCATCTCCCAGGCCGAGCCCAAGGCCGCCTTTGTGGAGGCGCTCGCGCACTCGAAGGCCGCGAGCTTCAGCAAGCTGCTCGAGTCCCTGCCGGCCACCGAGCTGCGCCTTATCTGTCGCGCGCACGAGCTGGCGATCAGCGGCGCGAAGGCGGCTCTGATCGGGCGCATCCGCGGCGACGAGGCCGGAGGCGCCGCCCAGACCAGCCTGCTCGGCGGGGCCGAGGGCGAGGCGGGGGAGGAGGCGCTCGCGGCGGTCTTCGCCCGGGCGGTGCCGTCCATCGCCGGGTTGGTCCCGCTGCTCAATCAGCGGGAGCTCGCCGCGGTACTGCGCCGGCTCGAGGAGCACCACCACGTGGCGATCGATCTGACCGGCGTCGTCGGCGTCGACGGTCTCGCCGCGGCGCTCACCCCCGTCTGCGGGCTGCCGACGC
>Ga0066600_10000552_pt1 | contig 13490 bp, 9 predicted proteins | sample Lowcelwee11metaG_FD_59486 | JGI IMG/M metagenome (GOLD analysis project Ga0066600, IMG submission 59486) | Freshwater pond sediment microbial communities from the University of Edinburgh, under environmental carbon perturbations - Low... | ecosystem: Environmental > Aquatic > Freshwater > Pond >... | reverse complement strand
TCCGCGAGTGGAACCACGACCGGGCGCTCGACTGGGCGCTGCGCGAGCAGCCGCGGCACGCCGGCCTCGAGCGCTGGGTCCAGCGCATCACCCACCTGTATCGTGACGAGCCGGCCCTGCACGAGCTCGACCACGATCCGGCCGGCTTCGAGTGGCTGGTCGTCGACGATCACACGCGCAGCATGATCGTGTACCTGCGGCTCCCAAGCAGCGGGCCCGCGATCCTCGTCGCCCTGAACTTCACGCCGATGACCTGGTCCGACCAGCGCATCGGCCTGCCCGGCGACAGCCACTGGACCTTGCTCGCCCGCAGCGATGCGCCCGAGTTCGGCGACAGCTCCGACCCGCTGGCGCCCGCCCTCCCGGACGCCTTCTCGGTGGCGCACGATCCCACCCAGGATCGCGCCTACGCGCTGACCCTGACGATGCCGCCGCTGACCGCCGTGATGCTGCGTGGTCCGGACGCGGCCGAGCTGCGGGCGGCCTCCCGTCGCGCCCACACCGAGAAGCTCGCCCGCGAGGCGGCGGCGGCGGCGGCCGAGGCCGAGGCGGCGGCGGCGGCCGAGGCGGCGGCAATTGCCGCCCAGGAGGCCGCGGAGGCCGTCGCGGAGCGGGTCGCCGCGACCGGTGAGCCGGCCGCGGAGACCACCGCGGAGATCACCGCGGCCATCGCCGAGGGCATGCCCGACGCGCCCGGTGGCGTCGGCGAGCGCTGAGCCGGGCACGGGCACGGGGCACGGGCACGGGCCCGGGGCGGTATCGCCCCGGCCCGGATCCCGCTAAGTTTCGCGCGTGCGACCCCGCCTGCTCCCGCTGTTAGCGACGCTGACCCTCACCGTGTGCTCGTCCGGGGGGCCCGCCGACAAGACGACGTCGAGCACCGCCGACACCACCGCCGAGTCCACCGCCGACTCGTGGGACAGCTCGAGCGGCACATCGACCGGAACACCGACCACCGGTACGCCGAGCACCGGCGAACCCGGCAGCAGCAGCGGCGACGCGAGCACCGGAGATCCACCGTCCGACGACGAGGCGCTGCTGCGCCAGGCGATCGCCGGTGAGGTCGATCCGCAGGACGCGCTGGACACGATCGTCGGACGCGGCGGCCTGCCGGTGGCGACCGCGACCGGCGGCTTCCTGTTCGCCTGTCTCTGCGGACAGGGGGACTGGAACCTCGTCGGCGATCACAACGCCTGGGTCGACGCGCCGATGGCGACGAGCGGGCCGCTGTGGTGGGTCGAGGCCGAGGTCCCGGCGCCCGACGGCAGCCTCTACAAGTTCCACGAGGCCGGCGACGACCTGTACGTCGCCGACCCGCTCGGTCGCCGCTACGGCTTCGACGACTTCGGTCGGTTCTCGATCGTGCGCGCGACCGCCAGCCACCTCGAGCGCTGGTACGGGCTCGCCGGCGAGGGCCTGACGCCGCGCGACCTGCAGGTCTACGTGCCGACCGGCGGCGTGTTCACCCACGCCCTCTATGCGCACGACGGACAGAACCTGTTCGACCCATCGGCGCCCTTCGGCTACTGGGAGCTGCAAAATTCGGTGCCGCCGAACATGCTGGTGGTCGGCGTCGACAACACGCCCGCGCGCATGGACGAGTACACGCACGTGCCCGACATCATCGAGGTCGACGAGATCGGCGGGCAGGGCGAGGCCTACGCCGATTTCGTCGACGGCGTGGTGCGGCCGCGCATGGAGGTCGCCTACGGCCCCGCGGCGGTGGTCGGCACCATGGGCTCCTCGCTCGGCGGCCTGATCTCGCTGGTGATCGCCGACCGCTTCCCGCAGCGCTACGACATGGCGATCACCATGTCGGGCACGGTCGGCTGGGGCTCGATCAGCCTGAGTAATCAGACGATCATCGAGCGCTACGCGGCCGCCGGGAAGCGGGACTTCGCGATCTACGTCGACTCGGGCGGCGACGGCACCTGCGGCGACGCCGACATGGACGGCATCGACGACGATGACCCGCAGGCCAGCGACAACTACTGCGAGAACGCCCAGCTGCACGCGCTGCTCACCGACCTCGGCTACGACGAGGGCACCGACCTGTGGTACGTGCACGACCTCGGCGCGCCGCACAACGAGGCCGCCTGGGCCAAGCGCGTCGACGTGCCGCTGGCCGCGTTCGCGGCGCTGTGATGCTTTGGATAGAGAACGAGCCGGGCAGGGCGCTCAGCCGGCCGCGATCGGCAGGCTGCGGCGGCCCTGCGGCGCGGCCTCGCGGATCAGGTCCACGGCCGCGCGGACCCAGGCCGGGTGCGCGTTGAGGCTCGGGATCAGGCGCAGCGCCTCGCCGCCCGCGGCCTTGAAGTCGGCCTCGGCGCGCATGCCGATCTCCTCGAGGGTCTCGAGGCAATCGGCGACGAAGGCCGGACAGAACACCGCCACCCGCTTGACCCCGCGTCGCGCCAGCTCCGGCAGGACCACGTCGGTATACGGACGGATCCACACCGCCCGCCCGAGACGCGACTGGAAGCTGATGGAGGTGGCCTCCGGCGCCAGGCCGAGGCGCGTCGTCAGGGCCCGCGCGGTGGCGTGGCACTGGGCCCGGTAGCAGTGGCGGTTGGCGACGACCAGCGCCTCACAGCAAGTGTCGCCGCGCACGCAGTGGGTGCCCGAGATGTCGCTCTTGTGCATGTGCCGCTCGGGCAGGCCGTGGAAGCTGTAGAGCACGTGGTCGGGCTGGAACTCGGCGAGCATCGGGGCGCCGACCTCGGCGAAGGCGTCGATGAAGCCGGGGTCCTCGTAGAACGGCGGGACCACCGAGAGGTAGGGGGTGTTCCACAGCTTCGAGGCCTCGCGGTACACGGCCTCGAGGGTCGAGCCGGTCGAGCTCGCGGCGTACTGCGGATACAGCGGGAACACGACGATGCGCTCGCAGCCGCGGTCGCGCAGGGCGGTCAGGCCGGCGCGGATCGAGGGGCTGCCGTAGCGCATGGCGAGCTCGACCTCGAGGTCGGGCATGGCGGCGCGGACGCGCTCACACAGGTCACGGCTGTGGCTCAGCAGCGGCGAGCCGGCGGGGGTCCAGATCTTCCGGTAGGCCTCGGCCGAGCGGGCCGGGCGCCGCGGCAAGATGATCAGGTTCAGCAGCAGCCAGCGACCGAGCGGCGAGATGTCGAGCACGCGCGGGTCGGACAGGAACTCGCGCAGATAGCGGCGAACCTGGGGCGCGTGCGGGGCGTCGGGGGTGCCGAGGTTGACGAGGAGGACGCCGATCGACGGGCTGGGCATGGGCCGGGCGATGGTGACCCGGGCCGGTAGCCCCTGCAACCTTCACGCGCCTGTGGGCTTGACCGGCGGGGGTCCGGCTGCGAGCGTGCGGTCCAGACCATGGCCGAACTCCTCGCGCTCGCCCCCGGTGAGGTCCATGTCTGGCTGACGGAGCCGGAGCCGCTGCAAGATCCCGCGTTGCTGGCCAGCTGGGCCGCGTGGATGAACCCCGAGGAGGCGGCGCGCCAGGCCCGGTTCATGTTCGAGCGCCACCGCCATGCGTTCCTGGTCGCGCGGGCCCTCGTGCGCTCGACCCTGTCGCGCTACGCGGCCATCGAGCCCCGCGACTGGCGCTTCGTCGCCAACCAATGGGGCCGCCCCGACATCGACCCGGCGCACGGCCTCGGCGACCTGCGCTTCAACCTCTCGCACACCGATGGCCTGATCGCGGTGGCCCTCGCTCGCGGCGAGCTCGGCGTCGACGTCGAGGACACCTGGCGCCGCTCCCACACCGACCAGATCGCCGAGCACTTCTTCGCCCCGGCCGAGGTCGCCGCGCTGCGGGCGCTGGCCCCGGAGCAGCAGCACGGCCGCTTCTTCACGCTGTGGACGCTCAAGGAGGCCTACATCAAGGCCCGCGGCATGGGCCTGGCGATCTCGCTGCACCGCTTCGCCTACGACCTCGACCCGGGCCCCGGGGTCCGCCTGAGCGTCGACCCGGAGATCGGTGATGTCGCCGCGGGCTGGCAGTTCCACGTCGCGGCGCCGAATCAGCGCCACCGCCTCGCGCTCGCCGTGCGCTTCCCCGGCGACCTGCCGGCCGCCTTCGCGGTGCGCACGGTCGTGCCGGGCTGAGCGCCGCTCAGGCCTTGGGCTCGCCGCTCTGGCCTCGCGGCGCGTAGCGGTCGGTCTCGTCGGCCCAGCTGTTGTGGCCGCAGATCATCGAGGTCAGCACCTCGATGTAGCGGCGCAGGTCGGCGTCGATCTCCGGCGAGAAGCTCGGCAGCTCCGCCGCGAGCGCCGCGAACTCGCGGGTCTCGGCGTCGTGGAGCTCGACGGCGCGACGCATCGCGCCGTCGAAGCCGAGGTTCTCCTCGTGCATCAGCACCATGACCATGTTGTTGACCTCGCCCTTGGCCATCTCCTTCTCGACCGTATAGATGTCGTTGGCGAGGCCGACGACGGCCGCGGCCTTGCTCTCGAGGCTGCGCACCGTGGGGTGCTCGCGCACCGCCGCCGGCAGGCGGATGCCGTCGGTCAGCTCGCCGAGGCGAAAGCCGAAGTACAGGCCGACGCTGACCTCGCGCATCTTGCGGTATTTGACCATCTCCGGGACGGCCGCGAGCACGCGATACTTGGCCTCGTCGACGAAGGCGCGGAACAGGCGCTCGAGCTGCTCGCCGAAGCGATCGATCCAGGCTGGCACGCCGACCTGGATCATGCGTTCGCGCAGGTCCCGAAACGCCTGGGCGAAGGGGTCGGCGATCAGCGGCGCCGCGCCGAGGCGGAACACTTCGAGCAGGCCGCGCAGGTACACGTGCGAGAGCGCCGGGCCGTGGATGTTCTCGATGTGGTTGTCGATCAGGCAAAACAGGGTCGTCCAGTCGGCGGCGATCTGCAGCGCCGGCAGGTCGTCGGCGACCGGGAAGGCGCGACCGACGAGCCAGCCGACCTTGGCCCGGTGCAGCGCCTGGACGTGCTGGTCATCGCGGGCGAGGCCCATCACGCGGGCCCAGGCGACCGACTGCGTGTGCACGTCGGCCGCGGCCGGATGGACCGCCGGATCGAAGGGACAGTAGAGGTCGGGGATCTGGACCCGGCGGCGCGTCGACGCGGCCGACGGTGGGACCGCGGCGTGGCTCGGCGCTGTGGGATCGGTGTAAGCGTCTCGCACTGGCGCGTCGCCGGGTGCGGTCACGAGGGGGCGCTGGTGCGGTGGGTTCCGCAAGTCTCGCGGCGTCAATCGCGGCTCCGATCTTGGGACAGGTGCGGCGTATGCGACGGCTCGGACGAGGGACTTTGCCATGAGATCGCTCCTGGAACGCGAGGCACGCGGGCAGCACCAACTATGCCCCCTTTATCGGCCAGCGCCTATCTCGGCGTGTGGACCTGCGACCGGGGGCGACCGCTGAAGACCGCTCGGATGGTTGGGTCGCCACCGAGCCCGGAGATCACGCCCGCGCCTGATTTCGCCGTGACACGAGCCGGATCGCGGCGTCGACATGTGCGCAAGGGTGCTCGCTGTGGGCCGGTGGGCGCGAACCTGATCCCTCTGCGACGTCCCGCGCTCCCCTGCGACGTCCTCGCCAAGGAGCTGGTGACCATCGCCAACGCCCACTACACGTACTCGGACATGACCGGCGGCGGCCTGCTCAACGCCGTCATCCCGAAGTAAACGAGAGCGCAGCGCAGTGACGACCGCCCGCGATGGGGCGGCGTCACTGCAGGGTGACCTACCGAGCGCAGCGCAGTGACGACCGCCCGCGATGGGGCGGCGTCACTGCAAAGTGCCCACAGCAGGGATCGAACCTGCGACCTACAGTTTAGGAAACTGTCGCTCTATCCAACTGAGCTATGCGAGCGCGCGGACCGGGCCGAGCGGGGAGCAGTGTCGCAGGTCGGGGCCCAGTTTCAAGGGTTGGGCAGGGCAAGGATGGTCGATTTTGCGCCCTCACGGCTCGCGTTTTCGCGCCTGTTTGCCCCTTGCCGCTCGCGTTTTCGCGCTTGACAGCCCAGTTCGCTGGTCGAGGGTGCGCGCAGCCGGGTCACGAGCTCCGCGCGGGCGCCCGCGGCCTTGATCGCGGCGGTCGCGCGCGCAGCCCGGTCCCGGTGCTGGTGCCCGGCGATCCGTCCTGGCTCGCGCGCGCCGGGCTGTACGTGACCGACGATCCGCAGGCCTGCGGTTACGCCTTCGCCGGCACCCTGGTCGACGCCGGCGGTGAGCGCCACCTCAGCGTGTCGGTCTTGTGCATCGCCGTGAGCCAGCGCAGCATCGGGGCCCGACGTGCTGTCCCTGCCGCTCGCCTTCGCCTTCGTGCTCGCCGGGCCGAACGACGCACCGGCGCACGAGACGGTCGCGAAGCCGGCAGGGAGCGGCGCGGTGTCGCTGCTGCCGCGGCGTGTGCCCGGGGTCGCGGTGCCGGCCTCGGGCGCGCCGCTGCCGTTGCAACGAGCGCAGCAGGAGGAAGAAGAAGACGAGGAGGAGGAGCCGCTCGTCACCGACCCGGTCAACACCGACCCGATCGACGCGCTCGAGCCCTTTGTGCCGACCCGCATCCGGCATCCGATGTCCGTGTTCACGCGGACGCCGAAGCCAGGCGCGCCCCCGGGTCCGCCCAGGAAGCCGCGACGCAAGCGTGACCCCAACCACCGCATGCTGCCGCTGCCGCACGTGAGCTCGCAGCCGTCGACCGGGCTCACCCTCGGCGGCTCGCTCAATTACTCGTACCGCCGGCCGGGCGAGGAGTTCAACCGCGCGTACTTGCTGGCGTGGTCGCGGGTGTCGACGCGCGGGGTGCAGGATCACATCGCCAGCGGCCGTCTGCGCGACACGCTGGGGCGCAAGGAGGTGATCCAGTTCGGCTTCTGGGCCTCGCTCGACCCGGTCTATCCGTACTACGGGATCAACAACCACGAGAACCTCGCGGGCACCGATCTGACCGGCCCGTACAACCGCATGCGCATGGACAACTACGGCGGCTGGTTCACCTACGAACACCCGCTGTGGATGCTCCATCGCCCGAACCGCCCGGTCGGCACGCTCCGCCAATACAGCGGCCTGTTTTATTACGTCGACGTCGTCAAGGGCTACCCGAACAGTCGCCTGGTCGAGCACGACCCGCAGCTGATCGGCACGTACCGCCGCGGCATCCTGCGGGGCGGACTGACCTGGGACAGCCGCGACAACGACTGGAGTCCCACCCAGGGCAGCCTCATCGATGTCACCTTCGACGTGGCCGGGCCCTACACCGGCTCGACCTCGGGCTGGGGCCGCATGCACGCGACGGCGCGTAACTTCTGGCCGCTCGGGCACAGCGGCTTCGTGTTCGCCCACCGGGTGACCCTCGACACGCTGGTGGGCGCGGCGCCGCTGATGGCGCTCGGCGAACTCGGCGGGCTGTTCCCGATGGACGCCTACGGCGGCGCCTTCATCGGCCGCGGCTTCGCGCGCCGCCGCTTCATCGGCAACATGAAGGCCGCGGCCTCGGCGGAGATCCGGTTCGCGCCCCTCGAGTTCAAGCTCGGCCGCAGCAAGCTCGGCCTCGGCTTCGAGGGCTTCTTCGAGCTCGGCATGGTGTCGATGAAGATCGCGGACCTGTTCAAGACCTGGTACCCGTCGGGCGGCCCGGGCGTGATGCTGATCTGGAACCGCTTCGTGGTGTTCCGCATCGAGGCCGGCTTCAGCCGCGAGGGCGGGGCTGTCTACCTGCAGAGCGAGCACGCGTTCTGAGCGGCCTCGTCGTGCCGCAACGCTCAGCGCTCGTCGTGCCTCAGCGCTCGTCGTGCCGCAACACTCGCTCGTCGTGCCGCAACGGTGCGCCCAGCGACCCAGGCACTCAACTTTACATAACATACATTATCGGCAAATAGCCGCCGCCACGGGCGCCTGGCCAGCCCACGCCCAGCGTGCACGAGCCGAGCAACGTGCCGCGTGCACGAGCCGAGCAACGTGCCGCGTGCACGAGCCGAGCAACGTGCCGCGTGCCCTGTGCACCTGGCAGACGCGTCAGCGGATCGCTCGCCAGAACCGGGCGATCGGCAGCCAGATCCGTTCGGCGCGGCCCTTGACGTTGCCGCGTGGCACGTACGGTCGCGGGCGATCGGCGTTCGGGTCGACGAAGTTGCCGGCGTCCTGGGCCTTGTTCGCGGCGCGCAGCGCCAGCTTGCGGGCCTCGTCCGGACCGGCGCACAGGCCCGGGCTGCACTCGAGGCGGATCACGCTGTCGGTGGCCGGCACCGCGAACACGAATTGCGAGCCGCCGCCGGACTCTGCCGCGCCCATGAAGCCGCCGCTGGCCACCTGCTCGTCGGGCTTCGCATCCGGGATCGCCGCGACGAGGGCCCTGAGCTTGGCCTCGAGGCCCTCGCTCGGATGGCGCCACACCCACAGGTTCAGGCTGTAGGCCGCGTCGCGGATCGAGCCGTCGAGGCGCATGCGGTCGTACTCGTGGCGCTCCGGTGACGGCGGCGCGGGCAGCTCTTTCCAGCCCGGCAGGTCCGCGGGCGCCAGCAGCTCGGGCATGCGGCTGCGGTCCTTGCTGGCCGCGGGCACCCGGCTCTGGACCCCGCCGGCCAGCGTCAGCAGGTCCGTGTCGCTGGCGCAGCGCTGGCGGCCGCACTCGAGCGCGAACACGACCTGCGCCGCGGCGTCGACGCGGACGAAGGTGAACTTCTGCTCGTCGCTGGCGAGCCAGGCGTCCTCGCCGTGCTCGTCGACGACCTGGCGCGCCGCGCTGCGATCGCTGCCGGCGGCCCGCAAGGCGGCGTCGCGCAGCACGTCCTCGGGCTCGTCCGGGGCCCGCCAGGCGCGCAAGCGCACCAGCGCGGCCGGGCCAGGCTCGCCGCGCACGTTGGCCGCCTGGTAGCTGCGCTGCACGAACTTGTCGCTGCTCGGGCCGCGCGAGGTCCAGTGCTGCGAGTAACGGACGGTGCGCTCGCCCTCGAGCAGCTGACGGGCGTCGAGGCTGCGGTCACGGTCGAAGCGCTCGACGATGTTGCCGAGCTGCTCGGCCAGGTCGCCGAGGTTGCCGCAGACCGCGACGCCGCAGCGCAGCTCGAGCACCGCGCTCGCCCCCGGCAGGTGGATCGCGGCCGTGTAGGCGACCTCGTCGCGCTGATACGCGACCTCGCCGATGCCCTCCCCCACGCGGCGCAGGCGATCGGCGAGGGCCTTGTTGGCCGCGCTGTTGATGCGCGGGTCGGCGGCGAACAGCTCGCCGAAGGCCGTGCGCGTGACCGTCGCGGCCGCCGTCGCGGTGCCCGCGAGCCGCTGCGCGAGGGTCTCGTAGATCGCCGCGTGGCCGAGCACCGGGTCGCGCCACACCTCGAGCTGCAGGCCGTGGGCGTCCGAGGCGTGGTCGGCCATGTAGACGATATGGTCGTAGGTCGAGTCCTCGCGGGCGGTGGTGTCGTCGGGGCGGACCAGCGTGAACAGCTTCTCGGGGGTCAGGTCGCGCAGGTCCTTGACGCTGAGCAGGCCGTCGGCGGCGACGGCCTCGACCTGCTTGGTCCAGGCGAGGCTGTCGTGGCTCTCGTTGCGGTTGTCGCCCATGACCAGGAAGTGGCCCTGGGGCACGCTCCACTCGCCGAAGCGGCGCTGGCCGGTGCGCGGGTCGGAGCTGCTCTTGTAGCGCACGGTGTAGCTGCGGCCGTCGAGGTGCTCCTCGAAGACGGTGCAGTGCGGGACCGGGTTCTGGGCGGCGTCGTCGAGGCACTTCTCGTCGAGCTTGGTGCGCTGCAGCTCCTCGAAGTCCGCCGCGCCGGGGCGCTTGATCGAGACCTTGTTGCCCTCGACGCGGACGGTGTCGCCGGGCAGGCCGATCACGCGCTTGATGAAGTCCTCGGACTCGTCGACCGGGTAGCGGAACACGATCACGTCGCCGCGCTGGGGCTCGCCGAGGAAGCTGCCGACGACCGTGGTCGTGAACGGGATCTGGATCCCGTAGGCGAACTTGTTGACGAAGATGTGGTCGCCCGAGCGCAGCGTCGGCATCATGCTGCCGCTCGGGATCTTGAACGGCTCGTAGAGGCAGGAGCGCAGGGCCAGGGCCACCGCGACGGCGATGCCGATGTTCTCCAGGGTCTCGCGCAGCGGGCTCTTGCGGGCGAAGGACGCGTGCTGATGCAGCAGCTCGTCGAGGCGCTCGCACTCGTCCTCGAGCGGCTCCCACAGCTTGAGCTCACGCAGGCGCTCGATCTCGACCATGCTCAGGCGGATCGCGGCGACCGGCGCGGCGGCGATCCGCGACTCGTGCTTCTTCAGGATCTTGCGCGCCTCCTTGAGCAGGAGGCTCGTCGCGGCCTTGACGTTGCCGATCGACCGGCGCTTGACGGGGGGCCGCCCGACTCGCGGGGCCTGTGGAGCAGGAGCCTGGGGATCGGCGGCCGCAGGCGCCTGGGGATCGATCTGGGTCACGGGGGCGCCTCAGTCTAGCTTCAGGATCGCGTGGAAGGCACCCTGGGGGATCTCGACGTTGCCGACCGCCTTTAGTCGCTTCTTACCGCGCTTTTGTTTCTCGAGCAGCTTGCGCTTGCGCGAGATGTCGCCGCCGTAGCACTTGGCCAGGACGTTCTTGCGCAGCGCCTTGACGGTCGTGCGGGCGATGATCTTGCTGCCGATCGCGGCCTGGATGGCGACCTCGAACTGCTGCGGCGGGATCTCATCCTTCATCTTCACGCACAGGTTCTGGCCGCGGGCGAAGGCGGTGGACTTGTGGGTGATCAGGCTGAGCGCGTCGACGCGCTCGCCGTTGACCAGCAGGTCGATGCGGCACAGGTCGGCGCGCTTGAAGTCGGCCTGCTCGTAGTCGAGGCTGGCGTAGCCGCGGGAGTAGCTCTTGAGCTGGTCGTAGAAGCCGAACACGATCTCGGCGAGCGGCAGCTCGTAGGTCAGCTGGACCCGATTGCTGGTCAGGTACTTGAGGTCGAGCTGGGTGCCGCGGCGGTCCTGGCACAGCTTGATGATCGGGCCGAGGTGCTCCTCCGGGAGCTGAATCCGGGCCAGGATCATCGGCTCGTCGATCGAGTCGAATTGACCGACGTCCGGCATCTTCGCCGGGTTGTCGATCACGATCATCGTGCCGTCCTTGAGGTGGACCTGATACTTCACGCTCGGCGCGGTCGTGATGATGTCGAGGTCGTACTCCCGCTCGAGCCGCTCCTGGATGATCTCCATGTGCAGCAGGCCGAGGAAGCCGAGGCGAAAGCCGAAGCCGAGGGCGACCGAGCTCTCCGGCTCCCAGGTGACGCTGGCGTCGCTGAGGGTCAGCTTGGTCAGGGCGTCGCGCAGCTCGGGGTACTCCGCGTTGTCGGTCGGGAACACGCCGGCGAACACCATCGGCAGGACCTCCTGGAAGCCCGGCAGCGGGGTCGCGTCGTCGTCGTCGGCGGCGGCGACGGTGTCGCCCACCTTCGAGTCGGCGACCTCCTTGATGTTGGCGATCAGGTAGCCGACCTCGCCGGCGGCGAGCTCCGGGTAGCTCTTGATGTCCGGGGCGAAGGCGCCGACGTCGATGACGTCGAGGTGCTTGCCGGTGGCCATCATCTTGATCTTGTCGCCGGCGCGCAGCCGGCCGGCGAAGACCCGGACGATCGAGATGACGCCCTTGTAGGTGTCCCACCACGAGTCGATGATCAGCGCCTTGACCTTGGCGTTGCGGTCGCCGCGGGGCGGCGGGATCCGGAGGATGATCGCCTCGACCAGCGCGGCGATGCCGATGCCGCTCTTGGCCGAGACCAGCAGCGCCTCCGAGGTGTCCAGGCCGACGGACTCTTCAATCTGGGCCTTGACGCCCGGCACGTCCGCGGACGGCAGGTCGATCTTGTTGATGACCGGGATGATCTCCAGGTTGGCGTCGAGCGCCAGGTACACGTTGGCCAGGGTCTGGGCCTCGACCCCCTGCGCCGCGTCCACCACCAGCAGCGCGCCCTCGCAGGCCGCCAGGCTGCGCGAGACCTCGTAGCCGAAGTCGACGTGCCCGGGGGTGTCGATGAGGTTCAGCTCATACTCGACGCCCTCGTACGTGTACTTCATGCGCACGGCCTGCGCCTTGATGGTGATGCCGCGCTCCTTCTCGATGTCCATGCGATCGAGGTACTGCGTGGCCTTGTCCCGCGCCGTCAGCAGGCCCGTGAACTCCATCAATCGATCGGCGAGCGTGCTCTTGCCGTGATCGATGTGGGCGATGATGCAGAAGCTACGGATGTTCGGCTGCTCGGGCGCGTTGGCGTCCTCGAGGCGGCGTGTCTGATTGGTCATGCGCGATCCCTGGGCGCGGCTGCCGTCCTGGCGCGCGCCATAGCGTGGCGTGCACCCGTAGCACAACTCCGGCCCGCCTGCCCCCAATCGTCGCTGAGCACGGTCACATCCCCGCCGCGCACCCGCCAAATTCCCCGGCGGCTTGCCCTTGGAGCGCGCCTGGGCCTACAGTACGCCTCACGTGCCCAGGCCCCTCCAATCCGGCCCCCAGCCGTGGCTGACAGCCGCCCTGCTGGCCGCCTTGATGGGCGCCTGCGCGGGCAAGGCCGGGCCCGCCGCCGGCAACACGCCCGCCGACGACGCCGGAGCGGGCATCGCCATGCGCGTCGAGCCCGTCGGGCCCGTGCGCAAAGTGGCGCTGATCCCGCTCCGCGTCGACAGTCAGCACTGCGACGCCGCCGACAAGCGGGTGCTCCAGCAAGACCTCGACCAGGACGGCCGCGCCGACCTGATCACCCTGACCCTCGGCGGCGAGAACGACGGCAAGATCCGCTGCCAGCAGGCCGATCTCGACCGCGACGGCCGCCTCGACGCCTTCCTCCACTACGACGAGCGCGGCGAGCTGCTCCGCGAGCAGTACGACCAGGACTTCGACGGCCGCATCGACCTCGGCCGCACCTACAAGGACGGCGCGATCGAGCTCGACGAGCAGGACCTCGACCACGACGGCTTCGTCGACGCCTGGCGCCGCTACGACAAGGGCAAGCTGGTCCGCATCGACCACGACCGCGACATCGACGGCCGCCCCGACACCTTCACGTTCTACGTCCGCGGCCAGATCGATCGCGTCGGCTACGACACCAACGGCGACGGCAACGTCGACGTCTGGGACCAGGACGTCGCCCGCCGCGCCCAGGCCGCCCTCGCCCGCCGGATCCAGGCCCGCAAGGCCGTCGGCGACGAATACGTCGAGGCGCCCGTGGAACCCCCGCCCGAGCCGAAGGCGGACGCAAAGCCCGAGGCGAAGGGCAAGGCCGACAAGCCCAAGGACGCCAAGGCCGGGGTGAGCAAGGACGCCAAGCCGAAGGACGCGAAGGCGGAAGCGAGCAAGGACGCCAAGCCCGGGGCGAGCAAGGACGTCAAGCCCGCGGCCGCGCCGAAACCCGCCGCTCCGGGCGGCTGAGCCGGGTCGCGCCGCCGGGGACCGCGGTCGGTCAAACCTGCGCTTCGGGGCCCCTTCCGGCGGCCGACCGCGATATCCTGTCGGACATGGAGCACAAGGACAGAGCCGAGGCGCCCGAGGACGAGGAGGTGGTCGACGGCGGCGCTGGCGATGCGTCTGGCGATGCGCGCG
>Ga0066600_10000541_pt1 | contig 13593 bp, 11 predicted proteins | sample Lowcelwee11metaG_FD_59486 | JGI IMG/M metagenome (GOLD analysis project Ga0066600, IMG submission 59486) | Freshwater pond sediment microbial communities from the University of Edinburgh, under environmental carbon perturbations - Low... | ecosystem: Environmental > Aquatic > Freshwater > Pond... | reverse complement strand
GTTGGACTTGAACCAACGACCAAAGGATTATGAGTCCTCTGCTCTAACCAACTGAGCTAACGGCCCACAAGGCAACGATTGTAGGGGCTGCCCGTCCTCAGCCTTGCTTGCCGTGGCTCAGGGCGTTGCTCACCAGCTTGGCCGTCACGTCAACGATCTGGATCATGCGGTCATAGGGCATGCGCTGTGGTCCGATCACGCCCAGTGTGCCCACCACCTGACCATCCACTTCGTAGGGTGCGGTGACCACCGACAGGGCTTCGAAAGGCACCACCTGGCTCTCGCCACCGATGTAGATGCGCACGCCGTCGGCCTGCGCCGAGACGTCGAGCAAACGGATGAGTTGCGTCTTTTGCTCAAACAGGTCGAACATCCGCCGCAGGTTGCCCATATCGCTGGAAAACTCGCTGACCGACAGCAAGTTCCGCTCACCCGAAACCACCACCTCGTCCTGCGCTCCCGTGGCGTCTTCGCCGATGTCCACCGCAGCCTGCATCAACGAGGCGATCTCGCCTCGCAGGGCATCCACTTCCACCTTCAGGCGCGCCCGCACCTCCTCCATCGTCAGTCCCGAATAGTGGGCATTGAGGAAGTTGGCCGCTTCCTGCAGCTGCGTCTGACTGAAGTTCACCTGGGTGTGGATGATGCGGTTTTGCACATCACCATCGGGCGACACCAGGATCACCAGCACGCGGCGATCGGACAGGCTCAGGAATTCGATATGGCGGAACACCGAGGCGCGACGCGGCGCCATCACCACACCCACAAAGTGCGACAGGCTGGACAACATCTGGGCGGCGTTGCTGATGACGCGCTGGGGCTGTCCGGCTTCGATGCCGTGCGTGCCCATGTCGCCCACTGGGGAGAATCCTTCCCGCCGCACCGTGAGCATCGTGTCGACAAACAGCCGGTAGCCGCGCGCCGTTGGAATGCGACCCGCCGAGGTGTGCGGGCTCGCGATGAGGCCCAGCTCTTCCAGGTCGCTCATCACGTTGCGGATGGTGGCCGGCGAAAGCTCCAGCCCCGCGGCCTTGGCCAGCGTGCGCGAACCCACGGGCTGCCCGTCGGCGATGTATCGCTCGACAAGGGCCTTGAGCAGCAGTTTGGCGCGGTCATCCAACATGGAAGCCATTCTAAGGATGCGCAGCGCCCGTTCACGGTCTGGTGCATTTTGTACACAACAACTGTATTCACTGGCACACGAATTGCTGAACAGACCGAAAGGCCATTCGCGCCAGCGGTTCGTGCACCAAGGGCATCCAGACGCCCGCCCTTGGTGCAGCGAGCGGCCACGAATCCGTCGTAGCAACGCAGCGGTTACCCCTGGCGCCGCTCCTCTGCCAGCCAGATGGCCTTTTGTCGTGTTCCCACCTTGTTGTTCATCTGGAGAAAAATCTCATGAAGTCTGCTTTCAAACATCTGGCCCTCGGCTCTGCCGTTTTCCTGACCGCACTCGGTGCGCAGGCCCAGAGCTCCGTTTCGGTCTACGGCCTGCTCGACCTCAGCATGGGCACGACCAAGGCGCCGGGTGGCTCCTCGGTCAAGTCCGTTGACAGCGGCAAGATGACCACCAGTTATTTCGGCTTTGGCGGCAAGGAAGATCTGGGCGGCGGCCTGTCGGCGGTGTTCAAACTGGAGAGCTTCATGCGCGCCAACACCGGCGCCCAAGGCCGGTTCGACGGTGACACGGCCTTTGCACGCTCCGCCAACGTCGGCCTGTCCCACAAGGACTACGGCACGATGACCTTCGGGCGCAACACCACCGCACTGTTCGTGTCCACGCTGATGTACAACGCCTTCGGCGACTCCTTCGGCTACTCCCCCAGCATCCGCCACTACTTCACCAGCGGCACCACCACCGGCGACACCGGCTGGAGCGACTCTTTTGCCTATGCCAGCCCGACGTTCGGCGGCGTGCGATTCGGCCTGGCCGGCGCCAACAAAAACAGTGGCTCCACGGTCAGCAACGGCGGCAACTGGAGCGCCAACGTCGGTTACGGTGCGGGCCCTGTGTCGACCTCGCTCGTGGTCCAGCGTGTGAAGAAAGACGGCGCCAGCCCGGTGGCCGACACCCGCACCACCCAGCTCGGTGGCTCTTACGATTTCGGCGTGGCCAAGGCCTTTGCCCAGTATGGTGAAGTCGACAACCTGACCACATCCAACACCTACAAGATCAGCGGCCTGGGCGCACGTTTCCCCATCGGTGCAGGTGCCGTGCTGGCGCAGTGGGGCCAGATCAGCCCCGAAAGCGGCGCGGATCGCAAGACCCTGTCGCTGGGCTACGTGCACTCGCTGTCAAAGCGGACCGAGCTGTACGCCGTGGGCATGAGCGACAAGGTCGAAGGCCTGTCCAGCGGCTCGGGCTACTCGCTGGGCATTCGTCACCGCTTCTGATGCGGTCGGGTGGCTGGATGCCACCGTTGCAGCAGGGGATGTCCTGACCGGCAAGCGGTCCGGCCATCCCCGCTTGTCTGTCGCTCAGCGGAACACACTGCCTGATGCGAAGCGACCGAATCGCAAGGGTTTTCAGGCGGGTCCGCACCCTGCGGCTATGTTGTAATTTGTGCATGAGTCTGCACCCCGATACCCGTTCTGCGCTGGCCGCTGCCGCGCCGACCCTGCGTTTTTCGCATGTGGCCATCATCGGCAAATACCAGGCTCCCGGTTCGCGCGACGTGGTGGACGAAGTCGCCCACTTCCTGCACGACGAAGGCTGCGATGTTTCGCTGGAGCGCGAGACCGCGCTCAACACCGGCCTGCTGCAATACCCCGCACTGGACGTTCCCGCCATCGGCCAAGCCTGCCATCTCGCGCTGGTGGTCGGCGGCGACGGCACCATGCTGGGCATCGGCCGACAGCTCGCACGCTACGGCGTGCCGCTCGTGGGGATCAACCAGGGACGCCTGGGCTTCATCACCGACATCCCCTTCGGGAGCTACCGAGAAAAGCTGCACGCCATCCTGCACGGTGAATACGAAGAAGACCCGCGCGCCCTGATGGCCGCCAGCGTCTGGCGCGACGGCCGCTGCGTGTTCGAAGCCACCGCCCTCAACGACGTGGTGGTCAACCGCGGTGGCGTGGCCAGCATGATCGAACTGCGTGTGGAGGTGGACGGCCATTTCGTGGCCAACCAGCGCGCCGACGGCCTGATCATTGCCACCTCGACAGGCTCGACAGCCTACTCGTTGTCGGCCGGAGGTCCGCTGCTGCACCCGGCCATCGGCGGCTGGGTGATGGTGCCGATCGCACCGCACACACTGTCCAACCGCCCCATCGTGCTGCCGGCGCACTGCGAAGTGGCAGTCGAGATCGTGTCGGGCAAAGACGCCAGTGCCAATTTCGACATGCAATCGCTCACCAGCCTGCTGCACGGTGACCGCATCGTGGTGCGGCGCTCCGAGCACACCCTGCGCCTGCTGCACCCTGTGGGCTGGAGCTACTTCGACACGCTGCGCAAGAAACTGCACTGGAACGAAGGCGGCTGAAATACCGGTCAAAATACGACCGCTTCATCCACTGCTGCTCTTCTCCATTTCACGCCCATGAGCCTCAGACGCATCGTTTTGCGCGACTTCGTCATCGTGCAGTCGCTCGACCTCGAACTCGACTCGGGTTTCAGCGTTCTCACGGGCGAAACCGGTGCCGGCAAATCCATCCTCATCGACGCCCTGCAACTCGCCCTGGGCGCGCGGGCCGACAGCGGCGTGGTGCGCGAAGGGGCAACACGCTGCGAGATCGCCGCAGAGTTCGATCTGCCGCCCAGCCTGGCGCCGTGGCTTGAAGAACAAGGCTTCGCGCAAGAGGAGCAATTGCTGCTGCGGCGCACCGTGGACACCGATGGCCGCAGCCGCGCCTGGATCAACGGCAGCGCCGCCACCATGGCGCAGCTTAAGGCCCTGGCCAACGACCTCGTGGACATCCATGGCCAGCACGCCTGGCAAAGCCTGACCCGGTCCGATGCCGTGCGGGCCCTGCTCGACGGCTATGCCGGCATCGACACCACCGACGCTACCCAGGCCTGGGCCCAGTGGCGTCTGCGCCGCAAGGCACTGGAAACGGCTACCGAACGCCAGAGCACCTTGCAACAAGAGAGCGAGCGGCTGGCCTGGCAGATCGCCGAGCTCGACAAGCTCCAGCCCGCCGCCGGCGAATGGGAAGAACTCAACAGCCAGCACAGCCGCCTGGCCAATGCCCAGGCCCTTCTGGACGCGGCCAACGCGGCCACGCTGGCGCTGGAAGAAGAAGAGTCCAGCGCCGCAGCGCTGATCCACCGGGCGCTTTCAGCCTTGCAGGCCCAGGCCAGCATCGAACCGCAATTCAACGGGCCGGTGGAAGCGCTTGAAGCCGCCCTGGCCCAGGTCCAAGACACCGTGCACAGCCTGCACCAGTACAGCCGCCGCACCGACCTGGACCCCGCCAGCCTCGCCGCGCTGGACGAGCGCCTGGGACTCTGGATGTCGCTCGCCCGGCGCTACCGCCGGCCGCCCGAGGAGCTGGCCGCGCTGCATGCGCAGTGGAAATCGGATCTCGCTGGCGTGGACCAGGCCCTGGATCTGGCTGCGCTGAAGACGGCCGAACGCGAGGCCTGGACAGCTTTCAACACCGAACTGCAAACGCTCAGCAAACGGCGCCAGCAAGCCGCGCCCAAGCTCTCCAAAGCGGTCACCGAAACCATGCAGACCCTCGGTCTGCAGGGCGGCCGCTTCGAGGTGGCGCTGCAAAAGCTCGACGAGCCTCAGGCCCATGGCTGGGAACAAGTGGAGTTTCTGGTGGCGGGCCACGCGGGCGTGAGTCCGCGCCCCGTGGGCAAGGTGGCGTCGGGCGGCGAGCTCTCGCGCATCGCGCTCGCCATCTCGGTTGTCACCAGCCAACTGGGCCAGGCGCCCACGCTGATCTTTGACGAAGTGGACTCGGGCATCGGTGGCGCTGTGGCCCACACGGTGGGCCAGCTGCTGCGCCAACTGGGCCAGGACCGCCAGGTGCTCGCCGTGACCCACCTGCCCCAGGTCGCCGCGTGCGCCGACCACCACCTGCTGGTGAGCAAACAGCAACAGGGCCAGCAGACCCTGAGCACGGTGGCGCCCATCACCCGCGATCACCGGGTTGTGGAGCTCGCGCGCATGCTGGGCGGCGGCGAACGCTCCGAAGTTTCACTCGCCCACGCCCGCGAGCTGCTCACCCCATGAACGCCACTGCTCTCCCGCCCACTGACGCTGCTGCCGAAGCGCCCCACGCCATCGAGCTGGTGCTGATCACGGGCATGTCGGGCTCGGGCAAATCGATCGCGCTGACCGCGCTGGAAGACCTGGGTTTTTACTGTGTGGACAACCTGCCGCCTGAGCTGCTGGCCTCGTTCATCGCGCTGGAACAGAGCCACCGCGCCAGCAAGGTCGCCATCGCCATGGACGTGCGCAGTGCGGCCTCGCTGCCCGGATTGCCCGGCCGGCTGGAGCAGGTCAAGAACCAGGCCGGGCAAGACGTCCACCTGCGCACCGTGTTCCTGGACGCGACCACCGACACCCTGGTGCGGCGTTTCTCCGAAACCCGGCGCCTGCATCCGCTCTCGCTCAAGCAGACCGACGACCAGCACCGCGCGCTCACCGACGCCATCGAACACGAACGCGAACTGCTGTCCGAGTTGCGTGAACGCGCGCTGGTGCTTGACACCAGCCTCATCCGGCCGGCCCAGCTGCGCAGCCACATCAAGGACCTGCTGGGCACCGGGCAAGCCCCGCTCACCCTGGTCTTCGAGTCCTTTGCGTTCAAACGCGGCGTGCCGATGGACGCCGACTTCGTCTTCGACGTGCGCATGCTGCCCAACCCACACTACGAACCCGCGCTCAAACCCTTGACAGGGCGCGACGAACCGGTGGCGCGCTACCTGGCCGAACAGGCCGAGGTGCAGACCATGGAGCAGCAGATCGGCGCATTCCTGCGCCACTGGCTGCCCCACATGCTGAGAGACCACCGCAGCTACGTCACCGTGGCCATCGGCTGCACCGGTGGGCAACACCGCTCGGTGTATCTGGTCGAACGCCTGGCGCAGGTTTTTGCGGCCGACTGGGCCACCCGTTTGCGCCACCGCGAGATCGATGGCTGGCCAGCGCCCGCGCGGTCCGCAACGCCCGAGGCGAAAACGCGCCCCGCCTGAGCGCGTGCCTGTTCAGTCGGGCAGCTGTGCCAGCAACTGCCGCACGGGCGCCGGCAGGCCCAGCGCGTCGATCCCTCCCAGCGCCACCCACCGCCCGTCGGCACCATCGGGCGACACCATCGGCGGCAGGTCCAGCAGCAGCGGATGCAGGCGCAGTTCACGGTGTGTGAGGCTGTGCGCCACCGGCGGCAAGACCTGCATGCGAGCGGTGTTCGGCGGCAGTGTCGCCAGGGCCGAGGCCTCGTCGGCAAACACGGGCGTGCAAAACAGCCCGGCCCAGATGCCCTGGTTCGGACGGCGTTCCAGCCAGACCCGGTGCGCCCCGTCGTCCGCCGGTGAACGCAGCACGAGCAGCCACCAGCTTTCGTGTCGCCGCTTGAGGGTTCGGGTCTTGACGGGATAGCGGTTGGCTGTGCCGTCCTGGCCCGACCGGCACAGGTCAAGCACCGGGCACGCCGCACACGACGGCCGGCTGCGCGAACACAGCGTGGCACCCAGGTCCATCAGCCCTTGGGTATAGGCCACCATGTCGCCCGCGGCGGGTTGTTCCGGCAGCAAAGCCTGCGCGATCTCCCACAAAACGCGCTGCTGCGCAGCCTGCGCCAGATCACCGTCGAATGCCAGCAGGCGCGTGAGCACGCGCCGCACGTTGCCATCCAGAATCGACACCCGCTCGCCATGGCAGAACGCGGCAATCGCTGCTGCTGTCGACGCGCCGATGCCCGGGAGGGTCTGCAGCTCGCTGGACGTTGACGGGAACACCCCCGCGTGCTGCGCCACCACCACCTGGGCGCAGCGGTGCAGGTTGCGCGCCCGGCTGTAATAACCCAGGCCGCTCCAGAGCGCCATCACGTCATCGGGCGTAGCGCCGGCCAGCGCCTGCACATCCGGGAACCGCAACAGAAAGCGCGGGTAGTAGTTCAACACGGTGCTGACCTGCGTCTGTTGCAGCATCACTTCGGACAGCCACACGCGGTAGGGATCGCGCGTGCCCTGCCAGGGCAGTCCATGGCGCCCGCTGTGGCGCTGCCACCGCATCAGCACCGATGCAAATCCGGTGGGCAGGGCGGCTCCGGCACCCACGGGCTCCCCGCCTTCCAGCCTTTCACTCATCGGCGTACCTTCGCCCTGCGGGCTGCAGAGCGAGATTGCTTGGGAACGGCCCGGCGCAACGCTCATGCCGCGAGGGCTTCGGCTTCGGGCTCGGCGAGCAGGTGGTTGGTCAATTCGGCCAGCTTGGCGTCGGTCAGGTTCAGCTGGCTTTGCTGGCTCTGCAACTCACGGATGCGCTCATCCAGCCCACCCGCGGCCTGCTGGATGCGCGAGACGGCTTCGATGCGGCGGGTGAAGTTGCGCCGACGCTCGCGCAGTTGTGCGTCGAGCTGGGCCGCGGCCGACTTGTTCCAGAGCTCCACCTCGTTGACCGCGGTTTCGTACACCACGCGCAAGCGGCTCATGAGCGCGCGCGCCAGCCGCTCGGCGAACTCGGGTTGCGCCAGCCGCAAGGCGTTGCCCAGGCTGAGGTACTGCAGGTGGCTTTTTTCGATCAACGCCAGATCCTTGTGGTACGCCGCCAGCTGGGGCGGCGTGGGCGGCTGCAAGGAGAAACCGTACTCCGCGTTCAGGTTCTTGAAGCTGCCCTCCAGCATCGACTGGATCTCTGCCGCCAACTGGTCGGCCCGGTTCAGATCAACGGCCAGCCGCTCGAAGGCCTTGCCATAGGCGCGCCGCACACCGAGCTTGATCCCCGGTTGCTTGAGCGCTCGCGCCAGTTCGGACACGCGGCTCTTGAGATGCGTGTTGCCCAACTGGGCAAACAGGTCTTTGAGCAGGCGCAGGTGCACCGAGCGCACCGCCTGGATCTTGGCGCCGCTGGCATCAAAGTCGGCCTGCTCCTGTTCGATGCGCAGCCGCATCTGCTTGATCACGCCGGTGTTCTTGCCGCGCAGGCCGTCAAGTTCCTGAATCTGCTCCAGGATGTCGCGGGCCCGCGTGTGCACCAGCCGCCCGGTTTCCTGGCGCAAAGACTGGATGCCTTTGGACACCGCTTCGCCCAGGATGCGCCGGCGCTGACCCAGCAAGCCTTCGCCCAGGGCGGCTTCGAACTCCATCAGGTTGCTTGCCTGCAGCAGCTTGTCGTCCCGGCTGACCTTGGCCAACAAGCCTTTTTGCGCCGACACCGCCAACACCTGTTGCGGCGACAGCCCCAGGATCTCGGCCGAGTCGGAGCGCTGCGACGCGATCTGCAATTGCACCTGCTCGGGAGAACTCAGCGCATCCCACATGGTGTCGATCTTGTTGAGCACCACCAGGCGCGAGGCCTTGTCCTCCCCCACCACGGACAGGTGCTCCCGCCAGATGCCGAGATCGGATTTGGTCACACCGGTGTCGGCCGCCAGGATGAAAACCACCGCATGCGCCTGGGGCAACAGGCTGACCGTCAACTCGGGCTCGGCACCGATGGCGTTGAGTCCCGGGGTGTCCAGGATCACCAGCCCCTGCTTGAGCAGGGGATGGGCCATGTTGATCAGGGCATGGCGCCACTTGGGCACCTCGATCAACCCGTCCGAGCCCACCAGGGGGTTTTCGTTCGGCGTCTCGTCGTTCCAGAAACCCAGGGAAACGGCCTCGGTCTGGCTGACACGGCGCACTTCGGCGACCTTCTGGATCGCGCGCGCGAGTTGCTGGGGATCGTTGACGTCCAAGTCCACCCGCTCCCATTTGTCGGGCGCGTTGCGCCAGTCCAGCAGCGACTGGGGTTGCAACCGGGTTTCGATCGGCAGCAGCCGCAGACAGGGCGGCACTTCGGCGTCGTAACCCAGCTCGGTGGGGCACATGGTGGTGCGCCCGGCGCTGGCCGGCATGATGCGGCGACCGTAGCCAGCGAAAAACACCGCATTGATCAGCTCGGACTTGCCGCGCGAGAACTCGGCCACAAAGGCCACCATGATCTTGTCGTTCTTGACCTGGGCGTGCAACTGGTCCAGACGCTCGCGCACCCCGGCCTCCAGCAGGTCGTGGTCGCTCAGCCAGTCGGACAGGAGCTTGAGTCGCAGGGCAAACTGCTTGCGCCAAACACCGTGCTCGTCAAATTCCTGATTGAAAGTCATGTAACTTTTTTTCTGCGTTCTGGGCAATATAGCATCGGCCCGGCTGTCAGGAGCGCTGGCATTGTGGACAGAAAAACGACGAGCGTTGTCCCTGCCGGATGACCCGGATCGGCGTCGCACAAACCTTGCAGGCCTGCCCCTCCCGACCGTACACCATGGCGTCGAGCTGGAAATAACCAGTCTGCCCCTCGGCGCTGGAAAAATCACGCAAGGTGCTCCCGCCCAGCGCCAGCGCGCGCTGCAGGACCGCCACGATGGCGCCATGCAAGCGCACCGCCCGGGGCCGGCTGATCCGGTCAGCCCTCAGCGTGGGACGCAAGCCCGCCATGAACAGCGCCTCCGACGCGTAGATGTTGCCCACGCCCACGACGATGTCACCCGCCATCAGCACCTGCTTGACGCTGGCGCGGCGTTGCTGCAAAGCTCGGTGAAACATGATCGGATCAAACCCGGCCTCCAGCGGCTCCACACCCAGACCGCCCAGCAACTTGAGCGCCCGTGGGTCGTCCAGCGAATCGGCATGCACCACGGCACCAAAGCGCCTCGGATCGTGCAGCCGCAGCGTGCCGCGGCTGGTCTGCAACTCGAAATGATCGTGCACCCCGCGGGGCGCCAACTCAGCAGCGAACTGCAGGCTGCCCGACATGCCCAGGTGCAACAGCAACAAACCCCGATCCAGGTGAAGCAGCAGGTATTTGCCACGCCGCGTGACACTGCTCACGTTTTGCCCGACAAGCTCCTCAGGCGCACAACCCAGCGGCCAGCGCAGCGGCTTGCCCACCTGCACACCCAACACCCGGGCACCCGCAATGCGATCGGCAAAACTCCGGCGGGTGACTTCAACTTCGGGCAGTTCGGGCATGAGGCACGGTGATTTTTCGGTGGATGCCGGAACGGTTCAAAGGCCTTCGGATCAGACCCCGTACCGATCCACCCTTCCATTATCATGAACGAATGAATACCCTGCACAGCCCCGTCGCCACCCCGGCCCACGGACGCCTGAAACCCCTCGTCTGGTGGCTTCGCGGCCTGTTGGGCGCATCGCTGCTGGCAGGTGCCTGCGCCACCCAGGCTCAAGGCACACCGGCCCCAGCGGCCACCGAGGCACCCGAGGTGCGCAACTCGGGTCTAGATAGAGATCTGTTCTACGACTTGTTGCTGGGTGAACTCGATGTTCAAAGAGGAGAAACGGGCTCCGGTTACTCACGCATCCTCGACACCGCGCGCAAACAACGCGATGCCCAGCTCTACCGGCGCGCCGTTGAAATCGCCCTGCAGGCTCGCTCGGCTGAAGCTGCTCTAACCGCCGCCCAAGTCTGGTCCAGCGATCAACCCGAATCTCCGGATGCCCACCGGTTCGTGCTGCAGATCTTGTTGGCCCTCAACCGCCCCGGTGAAACAGCACCGGTACTGCACTCTCTGCTCACTCGCCTACCACAGGCCGAGCGCAATGACGCCATCTTCGTCATTCCCCAGACCTATGCACGCGTAACAGACAAGGCTGCAGCCCTGAACGCGGTGCGCAAGGCCCTGGCACCGATGATCAAACAACCCGAACACGCAGCGGCGGCCTGGACCACCCTGGGTCGCATGGAGCTGGCGCAGGACCAACTCGCCCAAGCGCTGGAGTCGGCCCGCCAGGCACAAGCGGCGGAGCCCGGATCGGTGTTTCCCGCCCTGCTCGCACTGGAGTTGATGGAACGGGGTCAGAAAGAAGCCGAACCGCTGGTGCGCGTGCAACTGCAGGCCAGCCCGCCTTCAGCCACCAACGGCGCCACCGTGGCCCTGACCTACGCGCGCATCCTGCTTGACCTGCAGCGCAACGCCGAAGCCCGCACCCTGCTGGAACGCCTGACCCAGGCGCAACCTGACCTGCCCGAGCCCTGGCTGCTGCTGGCCTCGCTGCAGGTGCAAGACAGCACCGCCCAAGCAGCCGCCACCACCTCGCTGCAGAAGTACATGGGCTTGGCCCGCCAGTCCGGTGACGAGCGCAGCGCCCGCGGTCTGACCCAGGCCTATCTGCTGATGGCCCAGATGGCCGAGAAGCAAAAAGATTTTGTTGCCGCCAACGCCTGGCTGGACCGGATTGAAAATGCCGACGAAATCATGGCGGCCCAGATGCGGCGCGCTTCGTTGCTGGCGCGCCAGGGACAGATGGCACAGGCGCGCGCGCTGCTGCGCAACCAACCCGAGCGCCGCCCCGAAGACGCCCGCCTGAAGCTCGTCGCCGAGGCCCAGCTGTTGCGCGATTTCAAGGCCTGGCAACAGGCCTACGAGGTCTACGGCGAAGCCGTCACCCGCTTCCCGAACGACAACGACCTGATCTACGACCAGGCCATGATGGCCGAGAAGGCGAACCGGCTGGACGCGATGGAAAACCTGTTGCGCCAGTTGATCGCCAGCAAGCCGGACCACCACCACGCCTACAACGCGCTGGGTTATTCGCTGGCCGACCGCAGCGTGCGCCTGCCCGAAGCCAAGCAGCTGATCGAAAAGGCCGTCGAACTCGCCCCCGAAGACGCTTACATCCAGGACAGCCTGGGCTGGGTGGAGTTCCGGATGGGCAATGTCCGGCGTGCGCAGGACATCCTCCAGAGCGCGTATGTCAAACGCCCCGATGCCGAGATCGCGGCCCACCTGGGCGAGGTGTTGTGGGCCCAGGGACAACGCGAACAGGCCCTGAAAATCTGGCGCGAAGGTCTGCTGCTGTCGAGTGACAACGAGACCCTGCAAGGCACCCTCAAACGCCTGCGTGTCCAGCCATGAGTCTGGACGCGGGTCGAAGCGCGTGGTCACGCCGCCACGCGGTGCTGGCGGGCCTGGCAACGGCCATCCTGCTGGCCGGCTGCGCCACCCCCCAGCGCAACGCCCTACCGGGCGAAGCCTTCTGGAGCGGGCGGCTGGCCCTGAATGTCGAGAGCGATCCACCCCAGTCGTATTCCGCCAGCTTCGATCTGCGCGGCTCACCCGATACGGGCGAACTGCTGTTGAACTCACCCCTGGGCAACACCCTGGCCCGGGTGCTGTGGCAGCCGGGCAGCGCCGAGTTGCACCAGGGGGAACACGTCACCAAGCGCCAGAGCCTCGACGAACTGACCACCGAGTTCGGTGGCACGGCGCTGCCCGTAGCAGCCCTGTTCGCCTGGCTCCAGGGGCAGGCGCGCGAGGCCGATGGCTGGCAAGCCGATCTTTCTCGCCAACCCGATGGACGGGTGAACGCCCGCCGCCGTCTGCCGCTGCCCGCCGCCGAACTGCGCATCATTTTTCAGCCATGACACTGGCCCCTCCCCACCCGGTGCTGCAGCACCTGCACGGCGTTCCCGCGCCGGCCAAGCTCAATCTGTTTCTGCACATCACGGGACGCCGCGCCGACGGCTACCATCTCCTGCAGTCGGTCTTCATGCTCATCGACTGGTGTGACCGGCTGGATGTCGAATTGCGCACCGATGGTGGGATCAGCCGCCAGGACCTGCAGCCGGGCCTGCTGCCCGCCGAAGACCTGACGCTGCGCGCCGCCCGTGCATTGCAACAAGCCACCGGTTGCACGCTGGGCGCACACATCACGCTGGACAAACGCATCCCGGCCGAAGCCGGCATGGGTGGCGGCTCATCGGATGCCGCGAGCACCTTGCTGGCGCTCAACCGCCTCTGGGGCCTGGGCCTGCGGCGCGCCGAGTTGTCCGCCATCGGTCTCCAGCTGGGGGCCGACGTCCCCTTTTTCCTCGGCGGTCACAACGCCTGGGTCGAAGGCATCGGCGAGCAGATCACGCCCATTTCACTGCCCCCGGCGCGGTTCCTGGTGATCAAACCGGCAGGCGGCGCATCCACCCAACGCATTTTTGCTTCACCACTGCTGAAACGCGATACAAAAACTGCTACAATCCAAGGCTTTGCTGCAAACGACACACAAGATCTGCCACGGCTCGATATCCGGAACATTCTGGACTTCGGCCACAACGATCTGCAGCCCCCGGCCCAGGCCCTCTGTCCCGAAGTGGGGCAATGCCTGGACTGGCTGTCCGCTCAGGGCCTTAAAGGCCGCATGACCGGATCGGGCACCGCGGTGTTTGCGCAAATGCAGCATCCGCTGGATGAGCATCCTGTCCCTGGTGACTGGACTGTCCGCGAATGCAGCAACATGGATGCACATCCATTGCTTGACTGGTGCAGCGATTAGAATATCGGCTTGCGCACAGCCCAGGCAGTTGATGCGCAACCTGCGACATGTTTTTGGGTTGTCTGTCCGGCTTCACCGCTGAACAAATGACCTGCGTAGGGGAGTCGCCAAGTTGGTAAAGGCACTGGATTTTGATTCCAGCATGCGAGGGTTCG
>Ga0066600_10000537_pt1 | contig 13721 bp, 9 predicted proteins | sample Lowcelwee11metaG_FD_59486 | JGI IMG/M metagenome (GOLD analysis project Ga0066600, IMG submission 59486) | Freshwater pond sediment microbial communities from the University of Edinburgh, under environmental carbon perturbations - Low... | ecosystem: Environmental > Aquatic > Freshwater > Pond >... | reverse complement strand
TTCATGGAGAAGAGGTAGGGCTTACTGAACGCAAAAAGTATCGTGAGCTACTGCTGGACGACTTGCAGATTTTGGATCAGATGGCGCTTATAGGAGATGATTACATCGGTTTTGGAAACAGCTTCTCTTCCGTAGTCGAACCTATAGCCAGGGGTATCACCTGCAGGCACTGCGGAACCAACCGCGCCCTTAGCGGACTAGTTAAAGATATAGATTATAAATTTGACGACTACAAGTTTAAGGGCAAGTGCCCGGCTTGCCATAAACATAACGATGATTATGTAAGGGTTGACGAGAAAGCCGGAACCCCCGACCATCCATTTAACCTGGTCAGATGGGCCCCCTCCAGCATATGCATAGACCATTGCCATCTTAGCGGGGCATCCAAATATTATTATAACGTACCAGCTGATGAAGCTGCTATGTATAAGAGCGGAGACGAGCTGACCCTCCAGACCGCGCCCTGGGAGATATTCGAGTGTGTCAAAGCTGGTAAACCACTAGAACTCAACCCTCTTAACTTTAAACACCTCAAATGCCCAGTTGGCTCCAATATGGACTTCAAGGCCAAAGGTTGGGGATTACCACCGTTTATGTGCAGCTTTAACCATGTAGTGCAGCTCCAGATATTAGAGCGCTTCTGTGAAGCTCTGGCTATGGACTATATAGCCCCTTTCAGGGTAGTAACCCCTCCTGCCGCAGTAGGCGGCCAGGATCCGTTGCTCGCCACCAACCAGGGTCAGTTTATGGGCAATGTCCGCAGGATGATCCAGGAGCACAAGCTAGATCCTACGACATGGCATACCTTGCCCTTTCCTATAAATTACAGCGCCCTTGGCGGAGAAGCCAAGGCTATCATACCTATAGATCTGCTGCAGTATGCCCAGGAAGCTTTACTTTCTGATATGAGCATACCTATCGAGTTTCATAAAGCCAGCCTTAGAATAGGCGGTCCTCCTATAAGCCTGCGCATGTTTGAAAAGAACTGGTCCCATTATGTTAAAGCACTGAATCAGTGGCTAGACTGGTACGTGGGTCAGGTCGGCAGGTCGCTAGGCTGGGAGCGAGTCAGAGCTAAGATCAACCCTCCAAGTGATTTTGAGGATATCGAAGTGAAACAGATCAAATTGAATCTAGCGTCAGCTGGGCAGATAAGCATGCATACGGCTATGGCCGCAATCGGAATCGATTTCGACTATGAGAACAAGAAGCTGCAGGACGAAGCTGTAGAAAGAGATAAGAGCAACATGCAGCAGTCTAAACGCATGAATGATATGGCCATGAACGCTGACTACATAGACCAGTCTAAGATGGCTGCCATGCAGTCGCAGCTGGCTCCTCCGGGCGGTGGTGCACCAGGTGCACCTGCAGAAGGGGCACCGGCAGGAGGACCCTCTCCAGCAGGCGGCATGATGCCTCCGATGGTTGGTGGCTCAAGCAACCCGTCCGTAGAAGAACTGGTTGCGCAGGGTGATCAGATAGCGCAGCAGCTTATGACTATGGACCAGAGTACCAGGACTAGCCAGCTCATAAATCTGAAGAAGCAGAGCCCAGAACTGCACGCCATGGTCAAGCAGAAGCTTACTGACATGGAGAGCCAGGCGGGCATGCAGGGCGTAAGGCTTGCAAGAGCTGGACAGTTGTGATATATTTTACGAAAATATAATTAACTAGGGGTGTGCGATGAGCGATCCGATTTTTGCTGCCAGGAAGGCCCTCCAAGCCTCGGCAGGTTTAAGGAAAATAGCCGTAGATGAAGCGCCTAAGACAGAAACGCCCAAGACTGGTGCAGACACCGGCTCCTCAGGCTCTACCTTTTCTAATTACTTCAAAGACCTTAATATGTACGACCTCGCTTCTGTAATAGGTGGCGGTGGTCTGGGTGCGCTTGTGGGTCTAGTTTTAGGTGGCGGCAAAGGCGCCGCAGGTGGTGGTTTGCTTGGTGGGTTGCTAGGTTACATGTTGCTTAGGAGCACTGGGGCAGAACTGGGTAAACAGAACCCCGAGTGGGTAAAGCAAATTGACGACTGGGGCATGTGGAGGTTTAACGAAAAAGATCCAAGACACCCAACATATAAAGCAAATGAGCGTAGGAGCTTCGAATCGGCCCGAGCTAACGCAGCTGCTAGTATGAATCCAGAGACTGCTCAGTCTATTTACGATGCAGGTGCTGACGCTAGTTCTGCGTTTCATCCTGGAGATATAAAGGCTGCCCGCGATTACGTCATGAGTGTAAAAGGAGGACCTGCGGCCGGTTTACGTAAGGAAGTCCGTAAGCCGAAGTTTGGTGCATGGCCGCAGCAAATGAGTCAGGATGAGATTGAAGGAGTTCGCCCTTATGATATTAGAAAGGATTTTCCAGGAGCCGGTTTACCTTCTATGCTGCCTGAGATAAAACCAGCCCCTAAAATAACTCCAGTAAATCAAAATACACCTACCCCGGAAACAGCCCCAGTGGGTCCTATTGTAGATCCTTCTCAGGGAGAAGACGCTGCTCAGGATGTATCTACTGGAGTAGTGCAGACTAATGAAGGCGGGCCTACAATGGGGTCTATTAAAAAGAAACCTTCCGCTGAACAGATAGCTAAAGGCATGGCTGAGTTGGAGAAGATGAGAAAAAACCCCCCTTATAATATAAAGTTTAATTGGGACAGCCCTGCAGACTTCAGCAACGCACGTTATGAATTTGCAGCCCCTTCAGATGCAGAGTATAAGCTTTTTAAGAGCGTGGCTCCCAGAACGCTCAGGGGTCAGTAATTCAGTATTATACCTATTCGATTATCGGAGACTTTAAATGAGTGGCATGGGATTCACAGATTTCGCTAAAAAGAATGTAGTAGACCCGGGACTTGAGTGGTCTCACAAGAATGTGCCAGGGTTTGGATTCTTAAAAAGGAATCTATGGGATCCGGGATTTAACGTCGGCCAGAATTATCTAAACGTAAGGGAGAATCCCCTTGCCGACACCGGACCTGTTGAATATGGTAAAAGCCCTTATATTGAGCACGTGCTAGAGCCTGAAACCAAAGCCAGGTGGGATAAGGCTGATAAAGACTTCGCGGATAAAAAGATAACCCCTGAGCAGTATGCGAAGCAGAGGGTTACACGCACAGAACCTTCAATGAAGGATTCTATTACGTCTTTCTTCAACTTGCAGCGTAGTCTTAAGAAGGACGTCCCTGCTAGTTTGGAAGAGTTGGACAGGTTGTCAAAAGACCCTGTGTGGGTTGCGAATCAGAAAGCTTCTATGGATAAACAAGTCAGGGATCAGCTGGCTGGCATGGGCGGTAAAGATCTAGATCGCCTGGCCGAGCATTTGGAATACGGTTCAAAAGTTCTTCAGAAAGTCGGGCCTGAACATCAGCTCGATCTTCCTAGGATGAGCCCTAAGCAGTTTAACATAGGCTACACACCATCTGATAAAAAAATACCCCAGACAGACTGGGAGAAACTTGATTACAAGTTTAACCCTAACGACTATATGTCTGCCACGGAAGCTATGGATCTTAATATAACCCCCGAGCTTTCTAAAGGGCTAGTCAATGTCAAAGCTGATATTAAAGATGCGAGAGATAAATATATTCAGGATATGATTAAGAAGTATGGTCCTTGGGTTTTAGGCGGAGTAGGTCTGGCAGGGTTGCTGTTGCTGATGTCGGGCATGGGCGGTTCTGGCGAATCTAATGGATCCCGCAAGGGCGCAGCGCCCGGGGGCGACACAGAGTCTAAGTTGTGGAACAGATTTGAAAACTGGAAGTGGTGATTATAATGTGGGATGCTATATCTAAATTTGATGTTTCCTCTATACCAAAGACTTGGAAGAGCGTTACTATGTCCCCTCTGGTAAGCAACGCGCTGCTTAGCGGCGGCGCTGCCCTGGCTAGCTACTATGCAGCCCCTTTTGCTCTCAAGAAGTACATAGGTGCGCTGCCGGCTTCTCTTCAAGGGGAGGCTTTGGCCGAACTCGAGGATCCTGAGAATTTAAAGAAGCTGCGCAGGAAAGCTGCGTTGGCAGCTGGACTGGCTACGCTGGGATTAACTACCTGGCAAACTTCTAGTCTAGATCACCCTAAGAGTTTCGTAAGCTGGGACTGGGGTATCCAGAAAGAAGAGCAGGATATGACTGGCGGCGGCATGGAGTCGCTGATGCAGCTTTCAAATCCTCTATGGAACAAACCTACAGTACCCGTGCAGCATTCGACAGAGCTCATATGGAATGATAGATTTATACCTGACAGCGATAAAGATGTGCTAACTGGAATATTTGATACAGCCACCAACTCAGATCGAAGCGGGCTGGTAAGCGCTAAGCAATTAGCCAGAGGCGCTGTTAGATTAGGTTTAGGATATATAGGGGGTCACGTAGCGGGTAACGTACTCGGCCGTGTACTCAGTTTACCGCCAGCCACAACCTCTGTTTTAAGCAGAACAGGTGGTTTGGCCAATATGTTAATGTCTAGCGGAGTGATAGGACCATGAGCGTAGAAAGATATGTTAAATATATGAATAAAGAGGCGGCTGGTTTCATGGAGACGGTTACATCTGCGCCAGGCGATGTGCTTGCCGCGTTGAAAGATGCCGCTATATTGGCAGCTGTACCAGGCGTGGTGGTCGGTGCTGTAATAGGGGCCGCGGCTTCTAAAGTTACGTCGCCCAGCGCTCAAGATGCAGAGTTGCTCCAGAAGAAAATGTTATCCGAAAGATACAAAAAGAGAATAGAAGAAAGAGTAAGAGAACTAAATATGATGGGGGTTAACGCCCCTCGTTCAGTAAAACGATCGGAGGATTTGTTAAATGTCAGATAATGCTAAGACAGCAATACCTGGATTCGTATCGGAAACCAGGCAGGCGGATGTAAAAATAGAAGGATCCTATAACGGATTGCCTTATAGGGGACCAGTGCTGGATCTGATGGAAGATGATCCGGAGTACAAGCGCCCAGCTTTGAGGAGAACAGCCCATATAGGGATGTTCGATTTGTCAGACGCTGCGCAGAAAGAGGCTTACGAAAACATATGCACAGGCATAGCTGAAGGCCGGCTGCAGAGAAGTTGGGAGGATATATCTAAAGTAGATAAAGCAGGAGGGGTCACTTGGGTAGCGTGCATAAGGTACGTCGAAGAGTGGTATGGTCCTCCTATTAACCTGGAATCACATAAGTAGGGGATTGAGATATGCTAAAGCAAGCAGGAGAGATACAGACAAAGGCTACGCTGGGTAACGTACTAGGGACTGCACTTAATCCCGTTCAAGCGCTCACCGGCGATGTGTGGTCTCCTTTAGGAAAGCAGTTTCCGGTATCTTCCGGAGAGGATGCTGTTAAGACCAACGCGCTGCTTTTCCAAGCAGCCCTGCTGGCAGCCACTTACGGTGGAATAGGATACCTGACCTCTAGGTTAGCCAATAAATACAAACTAGCTGAGAGGGGTAGACTTAGTCGCATAACCGGACTGGCCGGATCTAAGTATTCAGTAGTATCACCAGACCCTATTACCAATGATGTAGCATCAGAGAAGCGAGAAGAGGATCTAGGCCTGATATACAAGCAGTCAAACATGCTGACCAACTCTCAAATTTCTAGAGATTTAAAGGATGTATGGAAAGGGGGAGCTGCTTATGTAAGAGATTTTGGTAAACAAGTTACTCCAGATAAGGAGAATCTTTTAAGGTATGCTTTGCCTATAGGCGCCGTTACGGTAGCGTTGCTCGCAGGCACATGGGCCGCAGGCAAGAGCGTGTCAAAGAAAGAGAGTAAAGAGGTGCAGGGCGATCTGGATATGCTGTCTAATCAACTAGATGCACTCAACTACAAGAAACTGTTAACTGCTAGAGGCGAGGACGCTTTAGCTAAAGAGTCGGCTGACAAAGACGAGAAGGTTAGAAATCCCGTCAGCACTGATACACTTTGGGCAGCAGTAGGCCTTGTAGCCGCAGCTTCTGCTGCAGTCACAGCTTACTACACTAAGAGTTACATGGATAAGAGAGATGTGAATAGGCTTAGACTTAAAGCAGTAGAGGACGGCTTAAAAGAAGAAGCTTTGGCAGACCTAGCTACAGCTCCAGTTATAATACCTGGATCTGTTGTCCAGCGCGCCAAGATGCTTAGGGCCGGTAACCAGGCCGCTGCAGAACCTGTTGTACAGGCTGCACCTGAAGTTATTCAACCTATTGCCCCGGCTGCTCCCGTTGCAGCAATCCCGCAGACACAGCCTTACGCTATGCCAGAACCTCCGGCAGGTATGCCCGCGATACCGGTTCCTGCAGAAAAGCGAGACGAGATATTAATCTAAGGGAGGCCTGATGTCCATTTACATCAAAGATGCCCTGGCTGACGCACAGCAGGTTGAAACGTACGACCCACTCGATTTTCCTACCCAGCGCAGACTACTGGAGGCTCAGGTTTTAAATTCAGTAAAAAAGCGCTTCCCCCTGGCTAACGAGAGATACCTAATAGAGACGGAAGGGCTTGATTACGAAAAGAAGAGCGAGTTTACACCCAAGGAACAGAAGGAAGCGCTTCTTTCAGGTAAAACCTTAGCTAGAAAGCTAAGAGGCAAGCTTGTAATGAAAGACGCAGTTACCGGCCAGGAAGTATCCAAAACAGGTAATATGGTTTTAATGAACGTGCCCTGGATGACTGAGCGCGGCACTTTTATAAGGAATGGCCACGAGAGTCTGGTTGCTAGCATGTTCAGGCTCGAGCCTGGGGTTTACACAAGGCGCAAGAACAACGGGGTATACGAGGCCCACTTCAACGCTCAGCAAGGTACTGGTTCTATGTTCAAGATGGAGATGAACCCAGATTCTGGTATATTCTACCTAAGGAAAGAGGGCAGGCAGATTAAGATGTACCCTCTTATGAAGCAGATGGGATGGACCGACTGGCAGTTGGAGCAAGCGTGGGGCCCCGACCTGCTTCGTCAAAATAAAGGTGGTACCGCTACAGCTGCAAAGAGCGTCACCCCAACAGGCACGCTGTCTACGATGCCGAAGATTGCAGAAGAGCTTGAACCAGCCCCCGCTGATAAGTGGGAGACCTTGGCAGCCGATTTAGAGAAAGTAAGATTTAACCCAAGAGTCACCGAACGCACGCTAGGTAAGCCATACGAAGCGCTGACCCCGGACATGCTGGCAGATACTTCTATAAAGCTTCTTAAACTTTCGAAAGGTGAAGCCGAGCCTGATGATAGAGATAGTTTAGAGTTTCAAAGAATATATGGTATCCCTGAACTCTTTTCAGAACGGGTTGCCAGAGACAGCGGAGGCTTGCTCAGAAAGCTTTTATGGAAGATTACCCGCACTGGTGGTCTGGATTCAGTTCCTTCCGGATTCCTCGATAGACATTCAGACTCTATATTCAACGAGTCTAAGCTAGGGGGTTACATAGAAGGATCCAGCCCTGTGGAAGCGCTTTCAGGAAACTTGAAGGTGACTCGACTGGGCGCAGGCGGTATTTCCTCTACAGATTCAGTGCCAGACGAATCCAGAGACGTGTATGGCAGTTATATGGGATTTATAGATCCTACCAAAACTCCCGAGAGCATGCGAGTCGGCCTGGACATGTTCCTTACGCACGGTGTTCGTAAAGGTACGGACGGACTGCTGTATACTACAATGGTCGATACCAAGACTGGAAAACGTAAACTTATAGACAGCTGGACCTCTGCATCAAGCACAGTAGGATTTCCGGAATACCTTAACTCTAAAGACAAATACGTCATGGCTAAAACCCCTAAGGGAAGAATAGAGCTAGTAGACAGGGCTAAAGTAGATTACTTCTTACCTTCCGCAGAGCAGATAAGCACCCTCGGTATAAACGCAATACCTATGCTTAGCGAAGCCAATAATCTCAGGTTGAACATGGGCGGTCGCTATATGGAGCAGGCAGTGCCTATCAGGGGTCGGCAGGCTCCGCTCGTGACAATGGATCTCGACGGAACGCCTTATGACGAAGCCCTTGGCAACAAGCTTGGAATAGTTAAAGCGGCAAAGTCTGGCGTGGTAGTAGATATGGATAGCGACAGTATGGATTTGTTATACGACGGCGGCGAGCGTGCTATAGTGCCACTTTACAATAATTTTCCATCCAATCAGAAAGGCTACTTGCGCAGCATACCTAATTTTAAGCAGGGCGATCGCTTTGACGCAAACTCAGTATTAGCTCACAGCAATTATACAGATCCTAAAGGCCGCGCAGCTACAGGAGCCAATCTCAAAACAGCAATCATGCCGTGGAAGGGGTATAACTACGAAGACGCTATAGTTATATCAGAGAGTGCCGCCAACAAACTGGCTTCAGAAAACATGTACCACATAACCAGAGATATTGGTGATGGTGTGGAGGTTGGCAAAGATCCGTATCAATCCCACTTTGTAGGCCGTTTCACAGCCGACCAGTTTAAGAAGCTGGGCGCTGATGGTGTAGCAAAACCCGGTGTAGTCCTGCACAAAGGCGATCCCGTGGTTGCGGCAATAAAGGTTACAGAGCCCTCTCCGCTGACATTAGGCAGAAGGTTGGTTACAGATGCTTCTGAAATCTGGGAGCATGACTATCCGGCAATGGTTTCAGACTCTAAAGTTGCAGGTGGCAGAGCTATCGTTTTTGCCAGAGCTGACGTACCGATGCAGGTAGGCGACAAGATAGTCAACCTATACGGTAATAAAGGAGTGCTTGGCGACATCGTCAAAGATTCAGAAATGCCTGTTGATAAAGATGGCAATCCTTTCGAAGTCCTGCTCAATCCGCTTGGCGTAGTATCTCGAGGCAACCCTGGCCAGCTAGTAGAGCTGCAGCTAGGCAAAATAGCTAGCAAGACAGGCAAGCAATATGTATTGAAACCTTTTGACAGAAAAGATATGTTGCAGTTTGCAGAAGAAGAGCTGGCCAAGAATGGAATGTCCGATGCAGAAGATGTCACGATGCCTGAGAATGGCAAAGTGCTGCCCGAGGTTATGACTGGAATAGGTTATTTCTTGAAACTGAAGCATATGGCGGAGCCTAAACAGGGCGCTAGAAGCACAGGTGCCTACTCGCTGGAAGACCAGCCGCTGCCTGGTGGTTACGAGGGCGGCAAAAGGCTGGGACTTTTAGAGACCTCCGCGCTAGTAGGCCACGGGGCTTATGAGACACTTAAGGATGCAAAGCTCGTTCGCGGTCAGCGTAACGATGAGTTCTGGAGAGATTTTAAAGCAGGTAAAACACCTAGGACCCCTGGGGTACCTTTGGTAAATCAGAAGTTCTTCTCACATCTGCAAGGCGCCGGGATAAGACTTGATAATACAATGTCCGGAGTTAACATAGCCCCTGCTCGACAGGCAGACGTAGATAAGCTGGTAGGCAATAGAGAGGTTAAGAGTTCAGGAACCTTCAAAGGTTCTGACTTTACAGCCATCGACGGCGGTCTTTTCGATCCTAAAGTTTTCGGAGTCGACGGCTCAGAATGGGGTTATATCAAACTACCGGAGCCTATGCTCAACCCTGTTACCGAAGGTACTGCCAAGCGGCTGCTAGGTGTGACGGCTAAAGAGCTAGAGAGTGTCATAGCAGGAGAGTCGGAACTTAAAGGCAAGACAGGCTGGGATGCTGTCAGGCAGGCTTTAAATAGCTTCGATCTAAACGGTGAGATGCTCAAATCTAAAGAGAAGCTTAAAACAATGAGCGGATCTAAGAGAGATGCTGAGTTAAAGCGATTCAGGGCTATGGCTTCTATGATTGAGCGAGGAGATAAGCCTTCTGATTACATAGTTGACAAGATACCCGTGCTGCCGCCTAAATTCAGACCGATATCCAATGTTAATAATATGGTGATGTCGGCCGATGCTAATTACCTATATAAGAACAGCATGGAGCTGATAAAAGATTACGAAGACGCCAAAGGAGTGCTGCCAGAGTCCGAAAGAACAAAGGCCGAAGCTAGGATTTATTCATCCTTTAAAGCTATCACAGGCCTTGACGATCCCGACAACATAAAGCTATCTTCAAAAGGAGTGGGTGGCTTGCTGCAGTGGGTCTTTGGGAAGAGCAGCGCCAAGTATGGAGGTCTGCAGCGCAAGCTGATAGGCTCCTACCTGGATACTGCGGGCAGGGCGGTAATAGCGCCCGACCCTAAACTGAGAATGGACGAGATAGGGTTACCTGAAGAGATGGCCTGGGAACTTTACTCCCCCTTCACAATCAGGAATATGGTGTTGAAAGGATATAGCCCTCTAACAGCTACCAAGGAAGTATCTGATCGAACAGCCGGGGCTAAGAAGTCTATGATAGACGTAATGTCTGACAGGCCTGTGCTAATCAACAGAGCGCCTACACTGCATAAATTCGGAATAATGGCAGCTAATCCAGTTCTGGTACAAGGCGATGTCGTAAAGGTCAGCCCTCCCGTAGTGCCGCCGTATAACGCTGATTTTGACGGAGACACAATGCAGATCCATGTTCCAGTTTCAGAAGCCGCTGTTAAAGAGGCTCGCGGGATGGTGCACTCTAAGAACCTGCGTAGCGTGGGAGATAAGTCCATTCATTACAAACCTATCAGGGAGTTCTCCTTCGGATTATATCTGGCTGGAAGGGCCCCTAAAGGCAAGCCTAGAGTCAAGTATGCGTCAGAAGAAGCCGCTCTAAAGGACTTAAATTTAGGTAAATTGGACGTAGATACACCTATAGAGATCAAGTAACATTTTCCGACGCGTCGGAATATTGAGTTGTCAAATCACACAAGGCATAGTATATTAAAATGATTTTTTAACAATCGGAGGTTTAGGATGATAGACAGGAATCTTTTAAACAGAGTTAAGTCGTCTCTACGTAAAGAGGCGTTTGTTCCCATGACACCGGAAGCTGCGCAAGCAGCCGCTGGAGGAATGCCCCCTCCGCCTATGCCGCCCGCACCTCCGATGGACCCAGCTATGATGGGCGGAGCACCGCCGATGGATCCGGCTATGATGGGTGGTATGCCTCCCCCACCTCCGATGGACCCAGCTATGATGGGCGGAGCGCCTCCGATGGATCCTGCGATGATGGGTGGTATGCCCCCACCACCGCCGATGGACCCAGCTATGATGGGCGGTATGCCTCCTCCGCCTCCTGAAGGAGGAGCGGGACCTAATCTGGACGCCCCTGTAACTGTTACACTGGCAGAGTTGAAAGCTCTTTTAAAAGAAGATGGCGGCAGCGGAGAATCCAAGAGGGTTTCCAATTCTGAATTACTCGATAAACTGACTTCTATAGAGCAGCTTATTGCAGTAGCCATAACAGGCTCCCCGGAAGCAGCGCAGCAGCTATTAGCGGTACCTGAAGACATACCAGCAGCGGCCCCGGAAAGCCAGCCTAAACAAGCTTCCAAAAGATCATCTGATACAATATCAAGGTTAGTAGGGAGACTTAGGAGGATTTCGTAATGAAAAATTATTTAGCAAAACAGGCAGAAGATCCTCCTAAAACAGCTCCTAGTGCGCCAGCAAACCCTTCAGAAGGGGCTAAGGCTAGCACTGCCTATACTCCAGTCGGAGCTTTGTTGGGCGGTATCGTAGGGTATGCTACGGCTAAGTACGTTCTCGATATGAAAGGCTGGCAGCATCAGGTAGCCGGAGCTGGAATCGGAGCAGCCGGCGGAGGTTGGCTAGGCCACCTGGCAGGCAAAGCCTCTGATGAGGATTTTAACACCAAAATAAAACCCCCACCAGGTGAAACAGACCCGGCGGTAGATCAAGCGAGAGGTAAAGCGGCTGCCACTAGATTGATGTTCGGATCGGGTGAAGGTAAGATAGGCTGGGGAGAAGCCGGAATCCTTGCCGCAGGAACAGGGGTGGGTGCTAAGTACATAAACCCCATCGGCGCTGTGGCTAGAAATATTCAAAGATCTGCAATAGCAAGGGCTGAAGGATTGAAGACAGGTGTCTCTACTCCAGGTAAATACCTCGCCCATGGCGCAAAGGACGTAACCGATCTAAAAGGAGGCCTGTCAGGGCTTTTCCTATCCGACGCTAAAGCGCAGGCAATCGCAAACAGGAGCTTACCTCAATATTTAGATGAGTCTAAAAAGCCTGTAACTTCGGATTTTAAAGATCTGGATGCCAGTTTAAATAAGATTAGGAATACAACCAAGAAGTCGTTAAAGCCAATCCTCGACAAGCTCGATAGTTTTAGTGCGGCGGATCCTAAAAATAAAAGTAGGGCTACGTTCTCCCAGAAGGCACAAAATGAGATTACATTAAATGCCAAAAAGATGATGCAAGATCTGGAGACAATAGTTAAAAGCACATCACCAACTAAATCAGCTATCACCGCAACTACAGTAGGGCCTACGGTAAATCCGATAAGAGCGGTGTTTAATGCAAATCCGGAAGGTAAAGGGTTTAGATGGGGTAAAGGCGGGGTAGGTGGCGGTATCGGTTTTGGACTGGCGATGCTAGCTACATATCTAACAAACAAAGCATTCGACCCTTATGGAAACACTGCTGAATAATTAAGGAGGTTTTGTGATAACAACACCAGGGCGCTTGCTGCTCAGGAAAATGATACCTCCTGATGTAGAGATCCCAGCGGAACTAGATTCTGCTGGGTTTAGCGTTTTGGTGGAATCTATAGCCAGCAAGCATCCTGATAAGTATGCCAGCATAATGGACGAGCTTAGCGATGCCGGTATAAAGATATCTACTGAGCGGGGCCGTGAAGCCTCCCTAAGACTGTCTGATTTTAAAGCGCCAGCTCAAGTTAAATCAATACTAGACGATTATAGAAAAGAGGTATATAAGATATCTCAGCGTGATGATATAGATTCCGACCAGAAATCTGAGGAGATAGCCAGCCTGTCAGAAGGTATTTCCGAAGATCTTAAAAAGAAACTTTATGAGCAGTCTTTGAAAGAAGGCAACAGAATGGCGTTGCAGATACATAGCGGAGCCAGAGGCGGCGGGAAGGCTAAGACTCTGTTCTCACAGATGCTGGTAGGAGACCCTACATATAGAGATGCAGCCGGAAGAGGCGTGCCCATATCAGAGATAAGAACTACTTCTGAAGGATATTTACCATCGTCTTACTTCTCAGCCTCGGCCGTAGCCAGGAAAGCCATGGCAGATGTCCAGCTAGCCACAGCTAAGACAGGTTATTTATCTCGCCAGCTTTCAGGCGTAGCCCACAGGCAGGTAGTTACTATGAAGGATTGCGAAACCGATCGCGGCATCTTAACTGATGGCGGAGATCCTGGCAATATAGGAGCCGTGCTGAGTCGTGATTATGATAAGTATAAAGCAGGCACCGCAGTAACGCAGAACATGTTGGAAGATTTGAGCGGCAAGCGTATTATCATAAGAAGCCCTCTATCTTGCGACGCTGGCGATGGTGTATGTGCCCGCTGTACAGGCTTGCGCGAGAAAGGATCATTTCCTGATATTGGAGAGGCTGTTGGGATAAACGCCACAAAGGCTTTTACTGAACCGTTGACGCAGACTTCCATAAGCTCCAAACATACAGGGACTAGCAGGGGAGCTAGCACCAGGTCTATTTCAGGATTCAAAGAGATAAATCAATTTGTGCAGATGCCTAAAGAATTCGAAGGCGCTGCGGCACTGGCGGACCGTGATGGTTCCATCGATTCTATAAAACCAGCTCCGCAAGGTGGTGTTTTCGTCAATATAGGCGAATCTAAGATACACGTACCTACAGGGGTTAACCTAGTAGTCACCCAAGGCGATAAAGTAGAAGCTGGAGATGTCCTTTCGGAAGG
>Ga0066600_10000536_pt1 | contig 13732 bp, 22 predicted proteins | sample Lowcelwee11metaG_FD_59486 | JGI IMG/M metagenome (GOLD analysis project Ga0066600, IMG submission 59486) | Freshwater pond sediment microbial communities from the University of Edinburgh, under environmental carbon perturbations - Low... | ecosystem: Environmental > Aquatic > Freshwater > Pond... | reverse complement strand
AACAAGCTGAGGAAAGCATGAAGACGAGGATGGATCGTGTGCCGCTCGGCCTGTCTCAGATAGTCGAGAAAGAGGCGCAGAAGAAAGGCGTGCCGAAGACATTCATATATCGTGAAATAGAGAGCGCAATCTCGACCGCAAACAAGATCGAGGAGATGCTCAAGACGAGGAAAAGAAATGAGAAGCCGCTGTTCAGGTTTTAAGAAGAAAGGGTTTGTAGGCGATATTATCACGCTGCTTGTGCTAGTCTTCATCCTGGCGATAACCATCCTCGCTGCATACCTGATCCTGAACAGCGTCAATACGCAGTTCCAGGCTACTGATGAGATCGGAGCAGCAGGCCAGGCGATAGTCTCTGACGCCACCTCGAAATTTGTCAATCTGTGGGATGGCATATTCGCCTTCCTGCTGATCGGGCTGTCGCTGGCTGCTGTCATATCAGCGTATTTCATAGATACGCATCCAGTGCTCATGCCGCTCCTGCTCATTGTCCTGGTGGCGTATGTGTTCGTCGCTGCAGGGATGGCAAACGCATATTATGAGGTGGAGGCAGCAAGCGCATTCTCCAGCTTCTCTGAAAGCTTCAGGATGATGCACTATGTCATGAACCACCTGGGCATGTTCGCAGCCATATTCGGGTTCATGCTGTTCATTGCCCTGTTTGCGAAGGTGAACCAATGAAGAAAGCCTTTATCCTGGTCGCCATGATCCTGATGCTTGCCAGCTCTGTATCCGCTTATTGGTGCTACCAGGAGCAGGCGAATGTCTCGAATGCGTGCGGCGGCATGGCGACTGGCACATATAGGTTCGCAGCGTCTACACTCTGGGAGTATAACTCGCTGAATGTGGCTGATGGCAGCTGGACAACCTGGAACAGGGCCGGGGTCAGCGATACAGCCTGGTTCATAGCAAATTATACGGTCGTGCCTGATCTGCTGTTCGTGCAGCTTGAATGGATGACACAGTATACCAGGGAGAATGTGACTATCCCTGAGATCTGCTATTCAGGCACGACAATGAGCATAAACATCACGCTCGACTATGATGATGAGACAGCATTCGGATATTGCCATAACGGCACTCAGTATATCCACTTCGGCAACATAACAACAAACAATGCGCATCAGTTCTATGAAGAGGCTGTCTGGTGGAATATCAGCACTCCGATCACGCTCACGCTCAAGAACGAGCAGAACGGGCAGCTGGTGAACAAGAACTGGACTATCGAGGTCTGGGGCGATGACTTCTCGACTAATTACAGCATCGACGGCAGCCAGAAGCTGATCTCTAACGCATCGCTGCCGGTCAACTATAACTTCAGGTATGCGTCGACTGGATATTCGACCAGGCAATACTACATGCTCAACGAGTTCGACAACAACATCACACTCTATGTCCTCAACAGCTCTGCGTCGCTGCTGACCCTGTATACCATCTCAGATGTGGCCGGCACTCCAGAAGAGGGCGTGACATTGGTCGCATATCGCAAGATGCTCGCCAGCAATGAATGGGAGCCTGTGGAGATGTCAGTCAGCGACACTAACGGACAGGGAACGCTTAATCTTGAGCCTTATAATGTCAATTATATGTTTTCCATATATGATTCAGATAGGAACCTGCTGTTCAACAGCACCACGCCCTCAACAATCCCGACAAACAGCATATACTTCAAGATCCAGAGCTCATCTCTCCTGGACTCATACTCAATAGTCAGCGCAGCCACAAAGTCGCTCTCGTTCAGCAACTCGACAAGCAACTTCACCTTTACATGGTCCGGGACTGGCGTCACTGGCGGCAAGCTGGAAGTGATCCGCCAGACAGGCGTGTCTACCACTACGATATGCACTGACGAGACATCCAGCTCATCCGGGACTGCCAGATGCAGCCTGGCGGACTATCTTGACGATACAGCCACATTCATTGCCAGAGGATCCCTGCAGTCAAATTCCACCTGGTATGTGGTTAGCACCCTGTCGCATGATACGCAGACCTCTCTGGCTTCGCTCTGGGGCCTCTCTGGGGCTCTGTGGGCGTTCTTTATTATTGCGGTGTTCGCAATGTTCGGAATCTGGAACCCTGCCGCCTGCGTGGCTTTTGCCTGCCTGGGCGTCATTGTGAGCTCGTTCCTGGGCCTCATACCCCTGTCATACTCATATGTAGCCGGTATAGTTGTTATAGGACTTATAGGTATCATAAAGGTGAGAACATGAAGATCGAATCGTTCCTGATCGCTATCGGCCTGTTTTCCATGATCGCAGTCGTCATGCTGGCGGCTACTGTCAATATAGCCAGCAACTATGAAGCAGCCGGCATCGAACTCTCAATAGACGAGAATATGTCGTCTGCGTATAGCCAGGCCAAGGAGATAAACGATCTGTCGCTCGAGATGGAGGAGAAGCTCAGAACCAGCTCGTCTGGCACGCTCGGCACTGTCACTGCATTCCTGGGCGCTGCCTGGTCTACGGTGATCCTGTCGTTCAAGAGCCTGGCAATGTCTGTCACGCTCATATCCAACTCTGCGTCGTTGTTCGGGCTGCCTGCTGAGATAACCATGTTCCTGGTATCGGCAGTCATCCTGATGCTAGTCATAACTATCGCATATCTTATATTTGGAATGCAAGGGAGCTAAAAAAATGCCACAGCCATATAATTTAGTTAATGTTACAAACTCAACCGATATGCTCGGTCTGTTCCAGGCTACAAACCAGCTCACAAACAACACATTCGGAGTCCTGATCCTGCTCATGATCTGGTTCGTGGTATTCATCCGGCTCAAGATGTATTCTGCCAAACCTGCCATGTTTGCGGCATCTTTCGTGACCGTTTTGCTGGCTGTCATGCTGTTCATAATCGGCATGATCTCGCAGACCATTCTGATGATGTCAATCATCATTTTGGCGGTCTCTTTTGTGCTGCAAATGTTTGATGGAATTTGAATTAATTTCATATATGGATTTTTATGGTATTTCTTTATATTCAAAAACTATAAAATATATGGGTTATTCTCGCCATTTTTCTATTTATACATATAAATGCGTTAATCGGCCCTTGTGGCTGATGGTTACCCCCCCACAAACCCCCCACATATGGGGGGGTAACATAACCACCACACATGCGTCTGGAAGTATTTATATATAATAATAATTATTATATTATATATTTTATAGTATTTCTATATAATATAATATGAAATAAAAACATTTATATATATTAATCATTTTCTATCAAAAAAATGGACCAAAATCTAGACCAAAACTGTGAGATTCACATCTCAATTCCGAAAGAGTTGAGAGACAAAATCAGAGCTATGGATGGAACAACTTATGCCTATCTCATCAAGGTAGGTTATGATTATATAAAAGGTCAACTAAAAGACCGAGATAACGAAGAAAATCTCAGGCGAGAAAAGCAATTAAGCAATCTTGTATCAAGATATTATGCGCTCTCTGAGAGAATGAGGGCAATAGAACTTAAACTAAGAATAGGAGATGATAATTGATGGGAACAGGAAAACCAAGGGGCAGACCGAAAGGAGAGCCGAAATACATAACAACAATAACCATACCCATGGAACTGAGAGATGAAATCAGGTTTAGCGGATATCCTCTCGGTGTGCTGGTTAAGATGGGCCTGAGGACAAAGCAGCTGGAAGAAGAATATATAAAGCTCCAGAAGATCAGGGAGATCCTCCAGGCCCAGGTCATAGAGCTCCAGGATCAGCTAGAGAAGAAGGAGTGAGCTAGGAAAGTGAAACTTAATGTCGGCTGTGGCCCTAATAAAAAGGAGGGGTATATAAATACAGATATTAATCCCTCTTTCAAGCCTGATTTAGTCTGGGACATTACTAAGAGATCTTGCTTTAAAGACAGCGAAGTTGATGAGATATATTGTTCGCATGTGCTTGAGCATCTTGATGATTTTGTGCCTGTGATGGGGGAGTTCCACAGAATACTTATGAAGGGTGGCAAGGCACACATAATCGTGCCTCATTTCACGAGCGTGTTCTGGGACATTCCCTCGCATAAGCTACCATTCAGCTATTCCACATTATTTTATTTCAGCAAAGAGTTCAGCATGGACACGACAACAGAGATCACAGGCACATATTTCAGTAAAATCAGCGTTAAGCTGGTCTTTGGCAAGAAGTATGCCATATGGAATTATATCATCGAACCGCTTGCTAATAGCTTTCCGACTATCTACGAACAGACATTCCTGCGGAGCTTGTTTCCCTGCTGGATTGTAGATGCGGAGTTAATAAAATAGAGGAGGCCAAGGAATGAATGAGCACAACATCAGACGCTACTGCAGGATTTATAAAGTATGCAGAGGATGCGGCAAGAGATTTGTGTCATATCATGGGCTGAGGAAGTATTGCGATACTTGCAAGGCGACTGGAGCCTCAAAAAAGGGATGCTGATGATTAGGAATACAAGTCTGACCGACAAGGGCAGCCAAAGATGCAGAAAATGTATGTGGTGGGTGGGCCACTGCACATATCATGGTGAATTAGGCTGCTATTGGGATGAGGTCGGGGAAGAGCTGAACTATGAAAACGACGAATGAGAAGAAAGAGATAGACGAGCTGAGACAGCAGTTAAAAGGGCTGAGGGTATCGAATACAGCCATGCGCAACAAGCTATGGACCAGGACAGCCGAGCTGCGCAACATAAAAGTGCGCTTAGTCAGGCTAGGCAGGGAGATAGAATACCTGCTGGATCATCCCTGGGCTGCATCAGCATCGTCTAGAATGAGAAGAAGATGAGGTGGAATGAAAAAATGGAACGAAGAGCATTAGAAGTGGGCGAAGAGTATCTGACAATAGATATAGGCGGCCTGAAGGTCAACCTGTATGAGAACAAATACAGGACAAAGACCACAGATCCAGCATACCTGGGCTCTGTCAGGGTTGCGCTATGGGTCAATACAAAGAAGGTTCCCGAGCAGCAGCAGGGCGGATTTGTCAAGGTCGTGAAGCTCGGCGAGAGGTGATAGTCCTAACTAGGACAGCGGGAGCCGGAGGTTTTGTCAACACAACCGAACCATGGGTTATCTATCCTCTTTTGTCCTATGGTTCCTGCTTTTTTAATCATGGGTGGTCGAATGGATAAGCGTATGACAATGGGCATGGCATTGATTGTGTTAATCACGATCACTTATATAGCCGGCTCTGTTGTCATGCATGAGCTGGCGCATATAACCGCAGGCGAGTATTTCGGCTATGAGATGAGCGGAATAAAGATGGGGGCGTCTGCGGTATATGTGACAGCTGACGAAATAGACGGCATCGAATACAATGCCGAGGATCGCCGGGCGATGTATCATGCGGCTGCTGTCGTGGATGGCATCCATGCAGCAGTCATACCGCTCGGCGTTGTTCTCGTGATGCTTCTTTCGGTGCTAATCATCTTCAGGGTGGATAAACATGGATGAGAAAATGCAGGATATAGTCTTCAATATGATGTGCGATCTCAAGAAAAAGGAGATAGATCCATTATTCAAGGCAAGCCTGATCCAGGAGTTCATGGACAGCAAGGGCCTGACAGGCCGTCAGATGTCAAAATATATGGGCGTGCCGAAATCTACGCTCCAGGACTGGCTCAGGTGGAACAGGATCAGCCAGGAGCAGTATGACACATATCTCAAGGATGGCTACACAGAGACAGATATATACCGCAGCCTCAGGGGAGGCTCGCTGGCAGTCAATACCAAGGCGATAGACTCGGCTCTTGAGAACTGCATATCCAAGCTGGAAGTGTTCAAGCTCAGGCCGCCTTATAGCGGTGACACTAAACTCTTGCTCGGCAAGCTGAAGCATATCTTGAATGTGATTGAGAGGCAGATAAAATGACGACATACCTGGGGATCCTGGCGGCAGGAGTGGCTATCTTGATACTGATGTCGTATGTCCTGAGCCATCTATTGAGCTTTAAATGCCCTCACTGGCGATATTGCAACAACTATCAGAAAGATTCATATACCTGCGACTACTCGGATGACGAATACAGGCATCGGTGTTATAGGAGAAAAGAAGACAGATGACACACTATCGGATCAAGTGGTGTCCGAAAGGCTGCGGCAAGACATGCCGGGTGGTCCAGCGCCACCCAACTACACAATGGGGCTGTGACGAGTGCGGCGGCATATTCAGCAAAGAAAAGATGCGGAAAGTCAATACAATGAGGGATTAAGAGGATGATAGAGAAAGAGTCATTCAGGCTATATAATGAGGATGGGCCGAAGAGAGACATAATCCCAATAGCCTTAAATGCGGATGAGAGAGATATGCTGGAGCGCATCAAGCGCATATTGAGGCAGCCGAAAGACTCGACTGCCATAAAGCAGATGCTCAACTATGGGCTGAAGAAACTTATACAGGACCAGGCAACAGCCTATCTTTTGAGCCTTCAGTTTAAAAACTACCGCAACAGTCAAATATCAGGCAACTTCGCCGCAGAGACAAAAGAGGGCGATTTGTAGACATTAATGTATTACAATGTGATTGTATGCCCAAGGGGTTATGAAATTGGGGGTGGGAAGTAATGCAACCTATAAAGTTTGCCAGGGTAGAGATAAGATCGCCCAAGTGGGGACATGATGAGTCAAAGACAACAACCAACAACAAGGAATGGAAGAAGGGCATGTTTGTGGTATTTAAAGACAGCATGGGGAATGAATATGATTATATGCCAAGGTGGGATGAGCTCGTGACAATAAACAAATGCCGGGATGACATAGAGTCACTTAATAAGCACCTGTGCGCACAGAGGGACACTAATGGGTGAATACGATCAGTTTGTCGGCGGCTGGACTAATATCAATAAAGGATATTACGACCATGTCAATGAGATCATAGTCGGGCTGGATATAGCCTCATATAAAGACGACCCTTTCGCATGGCGCAAGTTCCTGAGGATGGTATATCGAAAGGTGCATAAGCGCCTGAAGGATGACAGCCTGCTTGAGATCGACAAGCACTTCAAGGCTATAGATCTGCTTCTTGACTGGTCTGGCCTGGGCTCGGACAAGGTCAGCCAGGATCTGAAGGTATCAAAGGCCCTGCAGGCCCTCCAGGCCCTAGATCAGCTGGAGATCCTGCTTCTGGATGAGATGCACGAAGAGAGGATCATAAAGGGTGAGGCAGAACAAGTGCCGCCTGAGCGAGCTGTGGAGGACTTCGGGTTTGGCTAAATACAATATTAAAGGACATAAATGGTGGTGGGATAACTATCTGCATGACAATATGCAGCTGATTCTAGAGAAAGCCATACCTAATAAATGGGATTGTTTAGGTATCATCTTCGGCAAGGAAGGCGCAGGCAAGACAACACTCGCCAGCCAGCTTGCTATGTTCTGCGATCATAACTTCACTCTGGACCATACCGTATTCACGCCTGAAGAATTTCTGCAAGTAACTGACAATTGCAAGGAAGAAAGCTCTATACTATGGGATGAGGCCATCACAGGCGCAACAGCACAGCAGCAGGGCAATGAAATAAGCCAGGCTGTAATATCAAGATTAACTACTATAAGGCGCAAGAAGCTCAAGATCTTCATCTGCTTCCCATATCTACATATGCTAAACAAGTATTTCATATCCAGATGCCTATTCAGCATATATGTATATGCCAAGGGATTTGACAAAAGGGGATATATGTATTTCTATAACCAAAAGAGATCAGAAGTTCTATATGAGTTAATGAAGAATAGATATTCATATAATCCTCTGGCGGCACTTAGGAAAGTCAAGTCATCTTTTTATTGCACCTATCCTAATCATCTATGCTTGCCTGAAGAAGAATACCAGGACAAGAAGGAAGAAAGCACTAGATCCAATGCCAAGCCAAGCTATAAAGAACTTAAATATAGAACTGCGCTAGCTATATTAATAGATCATGTAACAAAAAAGAAGATGCTTAACTATTCTAATATATCAAAATTGATTAGTGTCAAGCGAGACACTATAAGAGTTCTACTCAATGAGCTAAACAGTAAATAAATCAGTGGTGTCAATTGGGTATATTCCAATATATCGTATGCAAAATATGTATCCCAGTGGCCTATCGCTAGAAGGCCATTTAAACTGGGATAGCCGAATGGAGGTCGAATCAGTCTCTTTTTCCAAACATCAGATACGCCGCAATCAAGCCTATGACTACTGAAACAGCCAGCATCACTGCCCATGTAGGCATCCAGGTTGACAGGTTTGCTATTCCTGTAGTTCCATATCTGGTGTTGTTGTATGCTGCAGACTCAGTGCGCCAGGTATAAGTGACATTATAAAGCTCTACATCTGGCAGATCACTAGACATGATGCAAGGATCAGCGGAGCTCAATGTCACATTATAAGTGTCTAGATCCCAATACTGGAGCTCTCTCTGATACAAAACAGAGATCTCATCAGCTGACAAGGCTCTATTCCAGATTTTCACTTCGTCTATTGTGCCGTTGAATGAGTTTGCTCCTGCCACATATGAACCAATTAATGCCTGTTCTTCTGGATAATCAATGAATTGAGCATTAACAATCGGAACAGCAGTTCCCATGACACCATTCAATCCCAACATAAAATGCGTTGAATTCTTAACTAAAACTAAATAATTCCATTGACTAGGAGAATAAACCTGATTTGCAATAAAAGTCACATTATGAATATATGCTCTTAAATTTGTCGCTGATTGTTTATATAAAAATATATTTCTCTCTGCTCCGGCAGTAACTTTTCTAGATGTTAATATATAAGCATTAGTTGCTGCTAGATTATCATAGAACCAAAGCGACACAGTATAGTCAAGAGTATAATTAAGTATATCCGAATTAGATAAATTAATAAAATCGCTAACGCCGTCAAAGCTATACGCACCGCCATACTTGCCTGCTGCTGTCCATGTTGCTCCGTCTACAGTGCCGTTCAGGGCAGTATTGGCATAGTTCAAGGCTTCTGTGCTGCTGTTTAGTGTGAACGGCATATCTAAGACTCTGTAGATCGTGCCTGGGCTTTCTACAGTATCCACGCTCAAACATGGCGCAGAATCAAGCGAGCCAGCTGAGGCATTGACGCCGCTATCTGATCCGTCAAATATATCGACTGTGAAGCTATCCTGGACCCCGACTGTTATGTTCAGCCCGACCGTCACGACGATAGCTATAAGAATGAAAATAATTATGGATGGCGCCAGATCTGCCAGCGCCATCCCTTTATTCCCAAAAAATGTTTGTTTGTTTTTCATGTTGTTGGCTTTCTACTTCCTACCGAACATCAGATACGCAGCTATAATGCCAACAACGACGCTCGCAGCGATGATCACTGCAAATGTCGGCTGCCAAGAAGCCAGGGTATTAACCGCTGTCAGGCCGCCTGATGTTGCGTTCCATTGGTAGGTTCCGCCCAGTGTGGTATTCTCAGCGTCGATATATCGGTAGCATTGCTTATTGCTGCTATTATACCAATATGTCGTGCCCTGAAAAGTCCCGGTGCACTGGTTCGCTCTGGTCTGGGATAGGATTGTTGCGCCTATGCCCAGAGTCACCGCCAAAACAACAAGAAGGATCGCAACTGTCGGAATATCGTTCAGTGCGAATCCTCTCTTGTTATTGCCAAGTTTCATTGGCTCATCTCCTGCCGAACATCAGATACGCAGCTATAATGCCAATGACAACAGCAGCAGCGACGATCACTGCCCATGTGGGCTGCCAAGAAGCCAGGGTATTGACTCCTGTCAGGCCATAACCTGAGGCATTATAGGCGATTGACGAGGCAGTCTGTGTGCTCTGCACCTGTGTCAGAATAGTTGCGCCGAGGCCGAGGACTATTGCCACTACGACCAGAACGATGGCTATTCCAGGCACTTCAGCTAGAGCGAATCCTTTCTTGCCCTTCATATGCAATCACCTTCTTATTTTTTATATAGATTATGGCATTATAGCCATTTTTTGACTAAATGATGTTGGGGTTTTTATAATTTTGCTAGCAGTTTGCTAGCAGTTTTTAAATAAAAATCGCCTTTTTTTCCAAAATGACCCATAAGTATTTAAACCCTAAATCCAGATTTGCAGAGAATGGCTGACACATGGGTATCACGAGATCCTAGCAAGCCTTATTACGGACAGATAGTCACTTCTAAAGACGGCAAAGTCACGCCAATATCGACGACAGTCAGCACGCCATACAAGCTGACACTCGGCGATAAGAGTGCGCTTATTTCTGAAGGGCTCAAGCAGAAGATCGAGCGAGAAGGGCTCCAAGAGGAACAGCCGCAGATCGCAGGCGGTGCTACAGCGACGACGCCAACCAGGCAGCAGCTAGGCCAGGCTGCTCTGCGCTCAGGCGGCATCTCAGGCCCGAGACAGCCAGCCCCGACGCTGGTATCAAGGCAGGATTACATAATCACGACTGATGCAGGCGAGAAGATGACTGTATCGCCGAGAGAAGCAGTCAGATTCGCCACGCCGGCAGCGCCCAGGAACATGATCTCTGCAGCAAAGACCCAAGGCGCTATTCGACCAGCTGATCCAGGCCCGAGCTCGCCGACTCAGTATTTTATCTCGACGGTCCAGTCTGACATCGGGAGCTCGTCAACTTATGCTAAAGGTCTGCTGAAAAGCAGGTCTGAACAGATAAACAAGCAGGCTGTAGACCTGTTTATCGACCCCAAAGCAGGGCAGAATATCGAATATTTCGGTCAGCAGTTCACTAAATTCGGCGGTGGCACGAAAGCAGCTCGAGCCACTTCTGGCATACTGACAGGCGCACAGCGAGAGCTCGCCACTAATCCAGCCGGGACAGCTGCTCTGGCTGCTGGATCATACGGCGCAGGGGCAGTGATAGCTGGCACATTCTCTGCCGGCAGCGGCGCATTGACGCTGGCATCGCAGGCAGGATCACCTGCTATCCAGGCAGCGACAAAAACCGGGCTGACAGGGTTAAAGATCGGGCTGACAGCTGCGTATGCAGGAGGCACAGCTATCTCAGCAGCCCAAGAATACAAAGAAACAGGCACGATATTCAAGACGGCTATAAGCGCAGGGTTCGGCCTGGCTGGCGCTGCGCAAGGCGCAAAAGCAGTCAGGATCGAGAATGTCAAATCTCCGCTGACTAGCGCTAAGACAGACCTGAAAGTCATCAGAGGCCAGAAGAGCGCAAAGATAGGCACTTCAGACATAACTAGATCCAGCCAGCAGACGGCAAGAGATGTCCTCAAGGTCGGCGAGACAGAGGTCATGAAAAGCAAAAGGTTCGACATCATCAGCCGAGAAGCAGTCTCAAGCGGCGTCTATAGCCAGCAGGGCGGTGAGCAGCTGATTGACGCAACCCAGACAACAACGACATATGTCGAGAATAAAGGCGGCGTCGCCAAGCAGATAGGCACGCCCAAGATCGAGAAAGCGACGATATCAGTCGTCGATACTACTAAAAAGACAACCAGGCCCGGGATGCTGTTAGTCGGGCAGAAAGGAGAGGCTAGGATCGTGCCTGAACTCAAGGGCGCACCGACGGTCTATTCATCTTTCGAGGCCAGGCTGCCATCAGGCGAGATCATGCCCGGGGTCCAGAAGACATACATCTACAAGGGCAGGCAGATAGGCGAGTTCGAGTTCACTACTCTCAGGTCGATGACATACACATTCACGCCGAAAGCAGCGCCAGCCGGCTATGAGCTGACGACAAAGAATGTGCTCAAAGTCCAGGGCGGCGAGGCTGCCGGCGACATCAAAGACATCACTGCTGCCGAGGGCATCATATCCACGATCGCAGGCGGCGGCAGGGCGAGGGCGTTAGAAAGCACGACCATACTCAGGAAAGACGCCACTCTGCCGCTGGAGTATGACTTCTCAAGAAAGACAACCATAGGCCAGGATGGGATGCAGATCACTAAAGAGACAAAGGGCCCAAAAGCATCATACAGCGTCGATGTTTATCGTGGTGCGACAGTGTTCAAGGATGTCGGGACAAGGTCGACAGAGAATATCGTGCCTAAGTTCGAAAGGATCTACCCAAAGCCCAAGCCTCAGATTGTTGTCGTGCCTGACGAGGTGTTTCTTGAGCGAGTCGGCAAGGATATAACTCCGACAGACATGAAAACGCCGTCAGTCAGCGTGCCTGCGACCAGGATCACTCCGACAAGGTCCAGCAAGCTTGCGTCTATTGTCAGGCAGGACTCGCAGACTGTCGGCACATCACAGCCTATAGTCGAGGCTGTGTTCGAGGCGCAGAAGCAGCCGACCAGGCAGCAGCCGATAGTGTTCGCAGCTAATATTCAAAAACCAGCCCAAAGAACAGATTCGAGGGTTAATCTGAGGCAGGTTCCCAGTCCGATGGTTGCATTGGATGTGGGGCCTGCCCAGATGCCCTCTTTTGATGTGGCATATGTCCAGGTCCCGAAGACGGACCAGAGGATAGACCAGATACTTAAGCTCGAGCAGCCAACAATCCAGGTCGTGCCGCCTGGCATCGTGCCTGGCGTGCCATTCATTGGGTTCCCTGCGGTGGATGTGCCGCCTCCTCCGATGATCATGAATAACCGCCTGCCTGGATTCACGCCGCCTGGAAGCAGGGCGAGATCTCCAGAAAAGCTCAAGAAGGAGCGCAAGAAATATGTTGTCAGCCTGACAACCCAGGTGGCAAACCTGAAAGCGCCCAGAGGCAGGATAAAAACCAGGGATTTGCTCGGCACAGAGATAAGGCCGTTTATCGTCAATAAAAAGAGGTCTAAAAAACGCTAGTTTCAGGGTCATGGGCCGGCCCAAACAACATAAACATACCAACTAAAAAAGGTGATTGAACATGAGCTGGAAAGAAAAACTATCCAAGGGCATTGAAGATGTCAAGACAAAGGTCGAGGCATCACGACAGAAGAGCACCAGGCTCAAGGATATTGAAGAGCAGGCTTATTATGCGGCAAAGGAGAAGCAGGCCGCAAAGATAGGCGCAGCCAGGGCAAATATCGAGGCCAAGGGCAGGATAAAATCGTTCAAGACAGGCGGCGGTGCGCCTAGCATCCTGGGAGGATCATTCAACCCTAACGGATCTCTGCTCGGCTCGGGGTCTGGCATGTCAAGCATGCTATACGGCCCGGAGCAGCCCAAGAAGAGGCAGAAGAGGCGAAAGAAAGCCAAATACAAGATGGTGAGGGTGAGGGTCTAAATGCCCGATACACAGATCTATCAGCCGCCTGAGAAGTCGATATTCCTAGATCTGCTCGACTCTGAGGAGTTCCTGCAGAGATATGAGCATTCGCTCAAGGGCGAAGTGCTGGTTAATAAGCGATTCAAGAACGACGCAGGCCAGGACATAGTCCAGCAGGAATGGGAGCAGCGCTACCCGGCAAAGATGAACGAGACAGGCATCATCAGCACGATGTCGTTCCTGCGCACGATATGCGATAAATCCATGTCGCTGACAGACCTGTCCGCAGATCAGATCGATGTGCTCGTCAAGCAGAACGCTGACGCATGGCTGGATTTCCTGTGCGTGAACAGCTCGAGCTTCGGACTGAGCTCGCCTTCAAAAGTCAGGGAAGTCTACTACCCTGCCAGAAACCTGATAGTCACTAAATTCCGATCTGCGATTGACGGAATGATGACGAATGCAATATCCAAGACGACAAATGTCTCGGAAGTGCATAATATGTCGCCCGAGCAGCCGACCGGTGATAACCAGCGGCCTGGATTTTTGCAGAAGCTCGGCATAAAAGTATAAAATCATATGGGGGTCGATTATTATGGATATGCC
>Ga0066600_10000533_pt1 | contig 13783 bp, 11 predicted proteins | sample Lowcelwee11metaG_FD_59486 | JGI IMG/M metagenome (GOLD analysis project Ga0066600, IMG submission 59486) | Freshwater pond sediment microbial communities from the University of Edinburgh, under environmental carbon perturbations - Low... | ecosystem: Environmental > Aquatic > Freshwater > Pond... | reverse complement strand
CGCTCCGACTCGCCAGAGCCGCGCATGCCATCGACCGCGCGCACGAGCCCCAGCTCGATCGCGTGGCGGGTCAGCGCGGCCGTCGAGCGCAGGCCGAGCTGGCGGGAGATGCAGGCCTTGTGCGACTCGACTGTCTTCAGAGAAATTCCCAGCTCGCTGGCGATCTGCTTGCCCGTGCGGCCCTCGGCGACCCGGCGCAGGACCTCGCGCTGGCGCATGGTCAGCGCGCCCGAGCCCTCGCGGGTCACCGAGCCCGGCGTCGCCTCGTCGACCCGCAGCTTCGGGCTGACGTACACGTCGCCGCGGCTGATCCGCCAGACCGCCTCGCGGAGCTCCGCCGGCGTGGCCTCCTTGAGCACGTAGCCCGAGGCGCCCGCGGCGAACGCCGCACGCACGTGGTGCAGCGCCGCGTGCTGGGTGACGAACAGGCAGCGACACTCGGGCGCGCGCGCGCGCAGGACTCGCACGGCGTCGAGGCCGTCGACCTGCGGGAGCGAGAGCTCGAGCAGGACCAGGTCCGGCTGCAACTTGCAGGCGGACGCGAGCAGGGCCTCGCCGTCGGCCACGGTGTCGAGGACGTCGAATTCCGGCCTCAGAACGGTACGCAGGGCTTCGACGACGAGCGCTTGCGGGTCCGCGAGGACCAGGCGGGGGCGAGCCGCGGCGCTTGGGGCGGTGCTGGACGCGGAGATTGCATTGGCTGACATATCTTCACCATGACTCGGCGCGGTCGGGGCGCCAAAACTCTCGTCGTTGCGGGCCGTGGCGGCCTCAGGCTCAGGCAGGACCGACAATGCCGTGCTCGAGCGCATATCGCGTCAGTTCTGCGGTGGTTCGGAGGGCGAGCAAGCGCATGATGCTCGACTTGTGAAACTCGACTGTTTTGCGCGAGATATTGAGGACCGCGGCGATCTCTCGGGCGGTGCGGCCCTCGGCGACCAGCTGCAGGACTTCGCGCTGGCGCGCGGTCAAGGTGTCGGAGAGCTTGCCCGGCTGCGGGGCCTTCGGGTCGCCGACCAGCAGGTCGGAATGCGCCGCCGACAGCGCGGGGGAGAGATAACGGCGTCCACCCAGGACCGCCGTGACCGCCGCCAGCAGGTCGGCGCAGGCCGCGGTCTTGACGACGTAGCCGCTCGCGCCGGTGCGAAACGCCTCACGAACGTAGGCCGGGTCGGCGTGGATCGTCACGAACACCACCTTGCTGTTCGGGCTGACCCGCGCGAGCTGCCGCGCCGCGTCGAAGCCGTTCAGCTGCGGCAGCGTGATGTCCATCAACACGACGTCCGGCTTCAGCCGCTCCGCCGCCTGCAAGAGGGCGCGCCCGTCCTCGAGCGCGCCGACCACGTCCAGGCTGCTGGCCAGCAGCTGGCGCAGGCCCTCGCGCACGAGGGTGTGGTCCTCGCAGAGCATGACCCGCGGACGCGGCGGTGTGTCAGTCAGTGCTTCCACGCAGGAAGACACCCTAAGCCAAACAATGCGCCCTGAAAATAGGAATTTTCTGGTGCGGATCCATGCCCGCCGGCTCGCGCCTGAATATTCGCGCTGAACGCTGTTTGTACGGCGAACTCGCCGTTGGTGCGAGGGACGAAAGATTATTACAGCAGTGTCTCATCCAATTCGGGGAAGTCGCGACGCGCCGCCGCGCCGCCCGAATTTCCGCTGATGCCTCGACGGTATCGCGGTTCCGGCCCTGCCTGCGGGGCAACCATCCCGCAGGCGGGCAGGGCAGGTCAGGTTAGGTCCGGGCCGCCTCGCCGAACTCGGGGCGCACCGTATAGTAGAGGCGGGCAGCGACGCCACCCTCGGCGATGACGCGCTCGGCGGCCTCGCCGGACACGAACTCGAGCTTGGCGCCAGCGGTGAGGGCTGCGAGCGGCAGGCGGTCGCGCAGGGCCGGGTCCGCGACCGGCCACGGCAGGATCAGCAGCTCGACCTGCTGGTGCGCGAGGCAGTGCTCGACCGCCACCACACCGAGCGCGCCGCGGCTCCCCGACTTGGCGAAGCTGACGACCTCGTCGACCAGCTCGAGCTCCTGCTGATGCTCGACGTCGAGGGCCGCGGGCAGGGCCTGCCGCATCACCGCGTTGTCGTCGAGCCACTGCGGGATCGGGACGATCGCCACCACCTGCCGCGCCACCGAATCGTGCATCTCGCGCTTCAGCGCGTGAGCGGACTCGGCGGGGCCGCCGAGGATGATCCGGCGGATGCCCTTGTCCTCGGCGATCTGCCGCGTCTGGGCCGCGACCTCCTGATAGAAGCGGCGCAGGTGGTCGCCGATCGTCGCCGCGAAGGCGTCGCGGTTCGAGCCGCCCGTGGTCCGGTCGCCCTGGCTGCGGCCGCTCGGCATCTGGTCCTTGTGGGCGAAGTCGTAGGCCTCGACGTCGTTGACGTGCTCGCCCTCGCGGCTCGCCCCGCCCATGTAGCCGGAGATGAAGCGGGCCCGCTCCTGGTCGACGACGACGATCAACGTGCGCTCGTACTCGTCCATGGCGAACAGCAGCGGCGCGAGCGAGGCCCGCCCGTAGGCGACCGAGTGCTCGGCGAGCGGCACCGGGAGCTCGAAGATCTGCTCGCTCGCCGGGGTCAGGAACAGCGCCAGGCCCTTGCTCTGCCCGCGGTGCTTCTCGAGCCGCGCCTCGCAGCGCTGGCGCAGGGCCTCGAAGGTCTCGTCCTCCGGGTGCTGGCCCTTGAGCTCGCGCAGGGCGTTCCTCAGCCAGATCCGCCAGCCCGGGGTGGCGGCCTGGTTCTCGAGTCGAGACGTGTCGACCATCAAGAACACTGAGAGGGTGTGGTCCGCGTCGGGCTGGGAGATCAGGCGATGAATGTCAGCAAGGTCGAGCATGGGTACTCTCCGCCGTCACTCCTATCATCAGGCGCACGGGTCGCAACCAGCGCGGCGTCCGGGCGCCGCGCGCACTGGGTTCGTACAAGGACGGACCGGGGCGCAGCCGGCCGCGCTCGGCCGCAAAGGGGGCTGGCGCGGCCCGCCCACGGGTCGCTGCGCAGCGGGCGCGATCCCGCCCGGGCGCTTGCCGGCGTCGGCGAATGGCGCCACACCTGCTCCCGAGGCCAGCCATGTCCAATGCATCGAAGAGCGCTGGCGAGTCGCCGCAGCGACCGCCCCAGATCCAGGAGCCGCCCGGTGAGGAGGCGAAGATGCGGCCGCGCCCGAGGTTTCAGCGCCGCGAGTATCGCGGCAGCGGCAAGCTCGAGGGGCGCGTCGCGTTGATCACGGGGGGCGACAGCGGCATCGGCCGCGCCACCGCCGTCCTGTTCGCCCGCGAGGGCGCCGACGTCGCCATCGCCTATCTCAGCGAGGACAGCGACGCGAGCGCGACCGCGGAGATGGTCGAGAAGGAGGGCCGCAGCTGCCTCAAGATCCGCGGCGACCTCGGCAAGGAGAGCTTCTGCCGGCAGGTGATCGAGCGGGTGATCGAGCGCTATGGTCGCCTCGACGTGCTGATCAACAACGCCGCCGAGCAGCACGTGAAGGAGTCGATCGAGGACATCGACGAGGACCAGCTGGAGCGGACCTTCCGCACCAACATGTTCTCGATGTTCTTCCTGTGCCGGGCCGCGCTGCCGCACCTGCGCGCGCAGCGGGGCGCGACGATCATCAATACCACCTCGGTGACGGCGTATCGCGGCTCGGGCCACCTGCTCGACTACAGCGCCAGCAAGGGGGCGATCGTCGCGTTCACGCGCTCGCTGTCGCAGCCGCTGGCCCGCGTGGGGATCCGCGTCAACGCGGTCGCGCCGGGCCCGATCTGGACCCCGTTGATCCCCTCGACCTTCCCGCCGGAGAAGGTCGCGACATTCGGCAGCGACGTCCCGCTCGGCCGCGCCGGCGAGCCCGAGGAGGTCGCAACCTGCTTCGTGTTCCTCGCGAGCGAGGACGCCTCGTATATGACCGGTCAAGTGCTGCACCCCAACGGCGGCGAGATCATCAACGGGTGACCGCCGCCGGCGCACCCGAGCTGCGCGGCGGCGGCGAGGCCCGCGATCGACGGATTGGGCGGGCGCCGGGGGCAGGGCGCCGTACGCGTCCGGCCGCGCGGCGGGGCCCGTGCTAACGGTGCGCTCATGGAAACCAAGCACCAGGACAATCTCTACAAGCTGTACGGGCTGATCCACGGCATCAAGTTCGCGATGCTCACCACCGTGGACTCGCGGGGCAGCCTGCGCAGCCGCCCGATGGCCACGCTGGAGGCCGAGCCCGACGGTCACCTGTGGTTCTTCACCAACATCGACGCGCCGAAGGTGGAGGAGACCCGCCGCGACGAGCAGGTCAACCTCTGCTACACGGATCCGGACGGCAACCGCTATGTGTCGGTCTCCGGCCGCGCCGAGGTCGTGCGCGACCGGGCCAAGATCGAGGCGCTGTGGCGGCCGGCCCACAAGGCGTTCTGCGCGGGCCCCGACGACCCGCGCCTGGTCCTGCTGCGCATCACCCCCGACGCGGCCGAGTACTGGTCGAGCCCGTCCAACTTCGTCGCCCAGACGATCAGCATGGTGAAGACCTACCTCGGCGGCGAAAAGAAGGAGCCCGGCACGCAGCATGAGAAGCTCCGGCTCTGAGGCGGCGGCGACGGAGGGGCGCGCCGGGCGTCAAGCACCCTTGATCCACATGGGTGTGACGGACAGGACCTCCGGGGGACCTGCCAACAGCGGCTCTACGTCCCTGAGATAGGCGGCATACCCGTCGTGCTTCAGGAAGGCCTGCGACGACGCCCTATCGGGGTACTGCTGGAAAGCGATGATCCCGTCCGGGTCGTTGTCGTCGAAGCAGTAGAAATAGGCCTCATGCGCGGCATTGCTCGTGATGAGCGGCTGCATGTGGGGTGGAGTCACGAGGTGAAGCGCGGTGAGGTCAAGCCGGTGCGCTGCCTCGGGCGCGAGCTGGTGATCTTTCGCGGCGCGGATGGTCGCGTGCGCGTGCGAGGGCTCCGGGGCGGCCGCGTCCGGGGCCTCTCGGCCCGCGCGTCGCAGTGAGCGGGGCGAGCGAAAACTCCGAAGCGGCGGCGCGAGCGGGGCGCGGGGCCCCGATCGCGCCGAAGCGCGGCGCGCTCGTGCACGAGGCGCCGGCCTCACGCAATGACCGCGATCTGCGGCGACGCGATCGTCCAGGCGGGCGTGGAGCAGTGCGACGACGGCAACGCGCTCAACACCGACGGCTGCGTCACCGGCTGCAAGACCGCCAAGTGCGGCGACGGCTTCAAGCAGCTGAACGTCGAGGACTGCGACGACGGCAACCTCAACAACAACGACGGCTGCAGCTCGCTCTGCAAGGTCGAGGTCTCGAAGTGCGGCAACGGGGTGATCGACCCCGGCGAGCGCTGCGACACCGCCCTGCCGCCGCCCTTCACCGGGGTGACCTGCAAGCCGGTCTCGTGCCTGTTCGACTTCTCGCAGGTGACGCAGCTGTACTGCAACGGCAGCTGCACCTGGGCCGGGGCCCAGGACTGCGACCAGGCCGACGCCAACATCCTGTGCAAGCTGAAGACCGGCAACCCGAACAGCATCGCCACCGGCTGGACCTCCACCACCGCCCAGCCGACCTTCGGCTTCCCCTGCACGCCGCTCGGCTACGGCATCCCGATCGGGCCGATCCCCGAGTATGGGGTCCCGCAGAACGTGAGCTACCAGAACACGAGCATCCTGCAGAACCACGGGCCCGGGAACATCATCCTGAACCCGACCTGCACCAACCCCTGAGCCGCCGCCCGCAGGGGCGGGCCCAAGCCCGTCGCCCGGATGGGCTCAAGGCCCGCCGCCCGGATGGGCGGCTCACGGCCGACTGAACGCGAGCAAGTAGACCTCCTGGGTCGCCTTGCTCGGGTCGTTGCCGACCGCGCGGTCCTCGAGGCTCGAGGGCACCGCGCGGATCTCCAGCCGGCTGGTGAAGCCGCGGCGCTCGAGGCCGTTGACGGTCGTTTGCAGGTGCGGGCGGCCGGGGTCGGCGAGCAGGGCGCGGGTGCCGGGGCGGCACAAGGTGTCGAGCGCGACCGGCAGGCTGGTCGCGAGCTCGGCCTCGTAGATCAGGTCGCTGCCGACGATCAGGTCGATCTCGCCGAGCTCGCGCTGCAGCGCCGCCAGCTCGGCGGGCTCGCGCCAGTCGACCTGCAAGACCTCGACCTGCACCTGCGAGAGGGCGGCGTTGCGGGCGAGGAAGGGCGGCACATCCGGGTGGCAGTCGAGGGCGACGACGCGGGCGCCGAGGCGGGCGGCGACCAGCGAGGGCAGGGCGAGGCCGCAGCCGAGCTCCAGCACCGTCTGTCCCCGGAGCCAGGTCGGGTGCTCGCCGAGCCAGCGGGCGAGGCCGCGGGCGCTCGGCCACAGGGTCCCGAAGTAGGGGGTGAGGCGCAGGATCTCGGCGCTGTCGACCCCCTGGTCCCCGAGCGCGCACAGCTCGTCGACGGCCTCGTCGATGCTGGCGATCAGGTCGAGCGGGATCTGCAGGTCGCCGGCCGCCTCGCAGATCCTCCGCAGGCGATAGCTGATGCGCGCGCCCTGCAGGCGGGTCGGGTCGCTCACGTCGGGGCGGCCCCGATCGTCAGCACGACCTTGCCGAATTGCTCGCGGCGGTCGAGGTAGCGGTGGGCCTCGGCCGCCTGATCGAGCGGGAAGCAACGGTCGACCACTGGACGCAGCGCCCCGCGGCTCACCAGCTCGAGGATGCCGTGCAGGTGGGCCTTGCTGCCCATCGTGCTGCCGAGCACCTGCAGCTGGCGAAAGAACACCTGGCGCAGGTCGGTGCTCGCGGCGAAGCCCGAGCTCGCGCCGCAGGTCACGATCGCGCCGCCGCGCTTGCACAGGCGCAGACTCGCCTCCCAGGTGGCCATGCCGGTGTGCTCGAAGACGATGTCGACGCCGCGCTTGCCGACCTGCGGCAGGGCCCGCACCTGCGACTCCCAGTCGGGCGCGTCGCTGCGGATGGTCGCCTCGGCCCCGAGCGCGCGCGCGGCCGCGAGCTTGGCGTCGCTGCTGGCGAGGGCGACGACGCGGGCGCCGTGCAGGCGGGCGATCTGCAGGCCGGCCACGCCGACGCCGCTGCCGACCGCGTGGATCAGCACGACCTGGCCGGGCGCGACGCGGGCGCGGGTCGTCAGCATCTGCCAGGCGGTCAGGAAGGTCAGCGGCACCGCGGCGGCGTCGGTCCAGTCGAGGTTCGTGGGCTTCGGCAGCAGGTTGCCGGCCGGCACCGCGATGCGCTCGCAGTAGCCGCCCGGCGCGGTCTCGCCGAGGATCTTGTAGCGCGGGCAGAGGTTGTCCCAGCCCGACTGACAGGCCTCACATGTCCCGCAGGACAGGCCCGGCGCGACCACGACCTCGCGGCCGACCCAGGCCGGATCGACGCCGGGGCCGACCGCCTCGACGAGCCCGGCGATGTCGCAGCCGAGCACGTGCGGCAGCGGCAGGCGCAGGCCCGGCAGGCCGCCGCGGACCCACAGGTCGAGGCGATTGAGGGCGCAGGCGCGGACGCCGACGAGCGCCTGGCCGGGGCCAGGGGCGGGGTCGGGCAGCTCGGTGAGGCCGAGGACCTCGGGGCCGCCGTGGGCATGGAAGACGATCGCGCGCATGTCAGGGGCTCGCCGCGGCGGTGAAGTTCAGGGCCGAGAAGTCGCGGATGAGATCATTGTACTCGCGGGCGACCGCGCCGATGTCACCGGCCCGGGCCTTGTTCTCGTGCAGCGCGGCGCGCAGCGCGTCGGCCGAGCGGTGGTACTTGCCGAGGCTGCTCACGAACTGCGGCATCCAGAACACCTTGGTGGCACCGGGCTCGGCGGCGTGCACGGCCATGAACGCCTGGAAGGCCTGGTCGAAGGGGGTGAAGTAGCCGGCGCAGATCTTGGCGGTGATCTCGTCGTGGTCGCCGAGGCAGCGCACGTAGGGCCGGGCCGCGCGCATCAGGTCGCGCGCGTGCCACTCGAGGCCCTTGCCGCCGCGGCGCTCGACCTCCGCAAGCACCGCCGCGTCGACCTCGGCCTGGCGCGCGTCGATCTCCTGGTCGAGGGCCTGGCGGGCCTCGTCCCAGCGGGCGAAGGCGGCGGCGAAGCGGGTCTTCGGGTCGGTCGCCGCCGGGTCGCGCTCGGCTGGCTTTTCGGTCCGTTCGGGGCGCACCGCCGCGACCGCCGCCGCGAGCTCGCGGGCCCGCGCGAGGTAGGTCGCCGCCGCGGTCTCGAGCGCCGGCAGCGGTGGTTGCAGCAGCGGGCCCTCGCGCTGGGCCTTGACGCAGGACTCGAGCGACTCGTCGAGGATCGGGTCGATGTCGGCGGCGCGGGCCTTCTTGCCGGCGAGCTCGGCGGCGCTGACCTGGCGAAAGCCGGCGTAGAGCGGGACGCGGCTGGTATTGACGCAATCCACGTACAAGATCAGTTTGTTGGCGATCAGCTCGGGCGGCAGCGGGGCGCCGGAGGGCGCGGGGGCGTCGTCCGCGGTCAGGCGCTGCTGCAGGCGCTCGCCGATCTGGTTGCGCAGCTCCTGGGTGGCCTCATTGCAGGCGCCGAGGTGGAGGACCACGGTGGAGATCAGGAGCAGGCGGGCCAATTGCACGGCGACACTCTCTTGCATGGACACCGACATCACACCCAGTGCGAGTCTTCGGGCACCAGGATGCGCAGGTAGTGATAGAGGTTCTCGATGCGGTAATGGTCGGCGGGCAGGAACTCCTCGCCGTCGATCTGGGCCGGCAGCGGGGGCATGCCCTCGGGCCTGGTGATGCGGATCTCGATCGTGCGGCCGCTGGGGATCACGCGGCGCGGGAGGCCGAGGATCGCCAGGTCGTCGCCGGTCACCGGGTTGCGCTTGTGCGAGCCGATCGCCGCGGCGCCCCAGTCGGCGCTGTTCTTGACGATGATGACCTCGAACTTGCCGTCGTCGGGCTTGCCGTCGGGGGCGAAGATCCAGTCGCCGCCGTACAGCAAGGTGCCCTTGACGACGATGTCGCTGAGCGCGTCGAAGCGCAGCACCTGCTCGTCGACCCGGATCTCCGCGGCGAAGCGGGCGCGCCCGATCATCGACTTGAGGATGTGCTTGACGTAGCTCGACAGGCCGGCCCGGATGTAGACCAGCTTGTCGCGGTAGATCCGGCGCACCAGCGGGATCCTGGCCACGAAGTCGCGGTCGCGGTTGCGCTTGGCGAGGATCTGCGCCGACAGGCCGACGCCCCAGCTGTCGAACCACAGGTCGCGGCACAGCAGCTCGCCCCCGGGCCCGAAGGCCTCGACCTTGCCGACGTCCAGCCACTGCTCGATCCCCGCGGCGATCACCTTGATGTTCTCCGGCAGCGCCCGCGCCCCCGAACGCACCCCGAAGGAGCGACCCTGGTCGTTGGCCGTCCCCATCGGCAGCATCCCCATCGGCACGTCGTGCCCGTACTGCTCGCGCGCCAGGATGATGCCCTTCGCCGTCTCCGCGAAGGTCCCGTCGCCGCCGAGATAGATGACCCGCGCCACGTCGCCGCGCTCGAGCCGCTCGGCCAGGGCCGCCACCGTCGCGCCGCCGGGCAGCGTCGAGAAGAACTCGGGCTGGAGGCGGGCCTCCGTCAGCCCGGCCATCGCCGCCTCGATCGCCTTGGCGGCCTTGCCGGAGCGGGCGGTCGGGTTGCCGACCAGCAGCGAGATGCGGGGCTTGGCCACGGGGTCCGTAGACTACACGTCACCGGTGCGCCGTGGCGGGGCGCGAGCACGAAGACCTTGCTCACGGGGCCGCGAGGTCGCCGGGTTTCACCCGGTTGCGAACGGGCAACTCACGGGCGCGACCCTGCCCGGGTTGGGCGCAGATCTGATACCCCTGGGGGCAATGTTCCGCGCGCGTTCCGGTCTGTCCATCGCTGTCTCCTTGCTGCTGGTCCCGCTGACGGGCGTCGCCCTGATCGCGGCCTGTACCGGCCCCTCCGCCGACTCCGCCGGCTCGGTGCCCCCGGACGCCGCGGCAGCGGCGCCCCAGCCCTTCAAGTTCGAGAATCCCGGCGGCATGTGGATGCCGGGGCAGATGGCGCAGCACGCGGACACCCTGAAGAAGCTCGGCCTCGGCTACGACCCGACGGCGCTGACCGACCCGACGGCGTTCCCGCTCGGCGCGGTCGTCAGCCTCGGCGGATGCACCGCGTCGTTCGTGTCGCCCGACGGCCTGCTGATCACCAACCACCACTGCGTGACCCGCTACCTGCAGCACAACTCGACGCCGGAGCAGAACCTGCTCAAGCGCGGCTACCTGGCGAAGGCCCGCGGCGACGAGAAGACCGGTGGGCCGACCGCGCGTGTCTACGTGACCACCGCCTTCACCGACGTCACCGACAAGGTCCTCGGCGGCCTCGACCAGATCAAGGACGACAAGCAGCGCTTCTCCCAGATCGAGGACCGCCGCAAGCAGATCGTCAACACCTGCGAGGCCGGCCGCCCGGAGATCGCCTGCACGGTCGCCAGCTACTTCGAGGGCGCGCAGTTCTTCCAGATCGAGCAGGTGGAGCTCCGCGACGTGCGGCTCGTCTACGCGCCCGAGGCCGGCATCGGCAACTACGGCGGCGAGGTCGACAACTGGCACTGGCCGCGCCACACCGGCGACTTCTCGTTCCTGCGCGCCTACGTCGGCAAGGACGGCAAGGCCGCCGACTACAGCGCCGACAACGTCCCCTTCAAGCCGAAGCACCACCTGAAGATCGCCACCGAGAAGGCCGCGCCCGGCGGCTTCGTGATGGTCGCCGGCTACCCCGGCCGCACCCAGCGGCTCAAGACCGCCTACGAGGCCCAGCAGGCCGCCGACTGGTACTACAGCCGCCAGATCGCGCTCTACGAGGAGAACATCGCGCTGCTCGAGGGCCTCGCCAAGGACCGCCCCGAGATCGGGATCAAGGCCGCCTCGCGCCTGCGCGGCCTGCAGAATTACCTCGCCAACTTCCGCGGCGTGCGCGACGGCCTGGTCAAGGGCGGCGTCGCGGCCGAGAAGGCCCGCCTCGAGGGCGAGCTGCAGAAGTGGATCGACGCCGACGCCGGCCGCAAGAGCAAGTACGGCGACGTGCTCGCCCAGATGACCGCGATCAACGCCGAGAAGGCGAAGACCCGCGAACACGACATGGCCCAGGACGAGCTGCTGCGCGCCTCGACCCTGCTCGGCGTCGCCGACACCATCATCAAGGCCGCCGAGGAGCGGCAAAAGCCCGACGCCGAGCGCAAGCTCGGCTACCAGGAGCGCGACGCCAAGGACCTCGAGCAGGGCTTCCAGGCCATGCAGAGCTCCTTCGACCCCGACATGGACCGCGCCGTCTTCAAGCTCTACCTGCAGCGCGCCGCCAAGCTCCCCGAGGCCGACCGCCCCGAGGCGCTCACCGCGGTGCTCGGCACCAGGACCGCCGAGGCCGACATCGACAAGGCCCTCGCCAGCCTCTACAAGTCGAGCAAGCTCGGCGACCCGGCCGCCCGCATCGCCCTGCTGAAGTCGGCGACCCCGGAGACGCTGGCCAAGAGCAAGGACCCGTTCATCAAGCTGGCCCTCGAGCTGAAGCCGGTGGTCGCGGCCCAGAAGGCCCGCGGGGAGGCCCAGGCGGGCGCGCTGGCGGCGTTGCGTCCGCGCTACATCGAGGCGCTCAAGGCGTTCTCGGGCGGGACCCTGGCCCCGGACGCCAACGGCACGCTGCGCCTGACCTTCGGGACCGTGCGCGGCTACAAGCCGCAGCCGGACGTCAAGGAGTACACGCCCTTCACGAAGCTCTCGGAGGTGGTCGCCAAGGGCACGGGCGAGGAGCCCTTCAACCCGCCGGCGGCGCTGGTCGAGGCGGTCAAGGCCAAGAAGTTCGGGCCCTATCTCGACCCGCAGCTCGGCGAGGTCCCGGTCGACTTCCTCGCCGACCTCGACATCACCGGCGGCAATTCCGGCTCCTCGACGCTGAACGCCAGGGGCGAGCTGACGGGCCTGGTGTTCGACGGCAACATCGAGGCGATGGCCAGCGACTGGGTGTTCATGCCCAGCATCACCCGCTCGATCCACGTCGACATCCGCTACGTGATGTGGGTGATGGATGCGGTCGACAACGCCGACCACCTCCTGACCGAGATGGGCGTCACCCCGGCGATCTGAGCCGCACCGAGTGAGACCCGGGGCGCGCGCCGCGACCCCGGGTTGCATACGCGGCCAGCACTCGTTATGTAGAGCGGGTGCACATCCGCTGCCCAATCTGCCAGCGACAGATCCGCGACGCGCCCGACGACTATCCGTGGCGCCCGTTCTGCTCCGAGCGCTGTAAGACGATCGACCTCGGCAACTGGCTCGGCGAGGCCTATCGCATCACCCGGCCGATCGGGGCCGAGGATGAGGATGACGGGAGTCGCTAGATCAACTGACCTGGCTCCGGGCGTGACCTTGTACGGGCACGCGTGACCGTGCCCGTGCGAGTGATCTGGGCCGCGGACCTCACCTCCGCGGGCGCATCGTCGGGTCCCAGTGGAGCGTGTGGTCGCCGGTGATGCCCTCCAGCACCTTCATGCGCTGCTCGAACAGCGGCCAGAATTCGATCGGCTCCTTGAGCACCCGGGTGGCGTAGGCGTGCCCGGGGGAGCAGGCGTCCCAGGCCACGTCGAAGCCGTCCGCCCAGCGATTCGCCGTCATGGTGCCCATATATATGCGGGCGTTGAAGACCACCATCACGGTGCCGTCCGCGGCCGGCTCGATGTGGGTCAAGCCCGACCGCCCCTCCTCGTAGATCGCGGGGCGCCCCGGGCTGCGGTCCAGGACCGCGTCGTCTGCGACGCGGTGGTAGACCCAGCACCGCTGCCACTTCGCCCGGTCGGCGCGCTCCGCCAGCAGCCCGTCGATGCTCCGGTGGGTGATGCAGCCGAACGCGTTGTCCGTCCAGATCCACAGGTGATGCTCGTCGAGGGTCATGCCGCAGATGCGGTCCCACTTCGGATGAATGATCGCGTCGTCCTTGTATCCGCGCTGGATCAGGTGCACACCCGCCCGCTCCTTGAGCACGTACGGCATCGGGCCCGTCACGATCGGCGCCGACGCGGCGGCGTCCGGCCGATAGCCCGGCATCACCCGGACGCCCAGCAGCGTCTCGTCGGGCCCGGCGGCGTTCTTACGCTCGAGGTTGTCGCTCACCTCGACCCCCTCGGCCGTGCGCTTGACCTTGCGCGCCACCACGGCCTCGCGCTGGACCGCGAATACATAGATCTCGCCGGCCTCGGCGCCCGGGATCGCCGTGATGTCCCTGCACTCCTCGAGCCCGTGCAGCTGCGACCAATCGCTCCCGTCCTGCGGCCAGTCGCCGCCGACCGACCTGAAGTATGCGCGCAGGTGGTGATGGAACGGCACCCAGTGCAGGGTGTCCCGGGTGCCAAAGCCCCCCCATTCGAAGCCCTCCTTCGCGCCCTCGAGCGTGACCACGTGCCGCGCCTTGCCCTTGCCGTCCCGGCTCAAGGTGATGGTCTGCTGTTCGCCGCCGAGGTTGGTCCAGGTCTCGTTGCCGTCGGCCCCCTGCCGCGTGAACACGTGACCGCCGTCGTAGCTGAAGGCGATGCCGCCCGCGTTGCCGAGCCCGGTGGGGAGGCCGAGGTGCCACACCCTGCCCTTGATGCGCGCCACCGCGACGAGGGCCCGCATCTTCTCGAGGTGCACCTCCGCGATGCTCTTGTAGGTCCTGAACAGGGCGGGATGATCGGCCTCCTTGGCGATGCCCAGCAGGTGCGTGAAATTGCGGATCTGCAAGCTGCCCGCGTGCAGGGTGGTGGCCAACACGTCCAGCCAGCGCGAGGAGATGGCCGTCTCCTTGGCGTTCCCCGGCATG
>Ga0066600_10000532_pt1 | contig 13787 bp, 16 predicted proteins | sample Lowcelwee11metaG_FD_59486 | JGI IMG/M metagenome (GOLD analysis project Ga0066600, IMG submission 59486) | Freshwater pond sediment microbial communities from the University of Edinburgh, under environmental carbon perturbations - Low... | ecosystem: Environmental > Aquatic > Freshwater > Pond... | reverse complement strand
ATTGACGATATTATTTCTGCTGGTAAGGGAGAAATCTCTTATAAATTTAAAGGAGCGGAAGGATTTTTGGCTGAAGAAATTATAGGTCAAAACTATATCCATCATTACCAAGACAAAGTTTGGGAATATTATCAGCAAAAAAATAAAAATGAAGTGGAACCTGAAGAAAAATAACAAAGAATATTAACAAAAACAATAAATAGTATTAGGGCAGAATTATTTTAAATTATTTTACGCCCAAGGAGTAATAAAATTATGGCAAGATTTGAGTATGTAAACGACACAGTACAAGAGCTGTATGTCCAAACCTACACAGTTGCAGATGATGCCGTTAGTGAACTCCGAGTGCTCCGTCAACCCGTAGCACCAGATGTAATCGCAGGTGACTGGACAGCCACCGCAGTTACACTTGGATTTGATACGTTGACAGGAACTATTCCGCCATCAGGAGTTTTCCTTTGCGGAACAGAAAAGATTCAGTATGGGTCTATCACTTGGACAAGTCCGACAGCAGGTACATTTAATACTTGTAAGAGGGGTTGGGAAAGTACCACTGCGGCAATCCACGCAGCAAATGCGCATATCTATTTCGGAGATGCGTTTTCATGGATTAATACAAATGTAAGCGATACGGTGACAACGATTCCGTTTATCAGCTTAGACAGACCGGGGCAAGTTCCCGAAACAGGCGTTGTTATGATTGACACAGAATGGGTATGGTATGGTGGGGTAACATATACCAACGATACCAAAACAGCAGGAAATCTGTTGTATTGTTTCAGGGGATATAACGGAACAACCGCTGCAGTACATAATGGTAGCGTAACTAATATCGTTATTCGTTTTGAACATATTTTCATTAACCGTGAAAGAGTAGCTATTTATAACTACGCAACAGGTAGTACAGGATCGGATTTATATATTGGATTCAATCCGACTATTACCAATACAGGGACAAACGCAGTACCTGTAACTTTTGGTGAGAGTTTAACACTCTCTCTAGGGCCGCGTATCAGGATTTATGGAATTTTGGAAGTAGCGGTCGGCCGAGCAACTGGCCCTGTGGCTATCGCAGAGTGGAGGTAACACATGATGAAATTAATTGAAGCAGGATATCGTAGGAATGAGTTTGATAAAGATACCGTTCAGGAAGCAAATATTTACACCGTGACCTTGGCAGCTGCAACAGCTACCAAAATCACCAACGCAGCCTTGACCACATTCGGTATCGCCGCGGCACCCGCAGGAACAACTTATAGCACCACAAGTACCCGTTATGCTTTTGATACATTAGTGGGAAATTTGCCTTGGGCAAGTTACTCCAAGTTTGCATACACTCAACCTCGCGCAACATCGCCAAGTATTCCTTATGCATCACTCCCAAGTTCAGGTGCTATTACACTCACACAGAATTTTGGTGCTGGTAATGTTTCAGAGGTTATGTATTATGGATCGATCACATGGTTGACCCAAACTACAGGTATTTTCAATAATGTTAAAAGAGCTTCAGCAACTGGTGGGACTTCATACGCATATACAGCAGCAGCAACAGGGACATTTACAAATGTAATTCCGGTACGGGAGTATATTGAAGTTTGGAATCGTTCAGGCGCAATTGTCTATATAGGAAATAGTGCAGCTATTAACGCAACGCCGACTAACGCAGTTGAAGTTGCGGATGATGGTGAACATGGCATAATGCTCGAACCGTTACAAGACCTTTGGGCATTTTCGACAGCTGGCGGCGCAATTAATATTTCCGAGTATAGGTAAGAAGGAGGAATACTATGAAAATGAAAACATCCGAAATTGTTGATGCTTACGATGCAATGTTGACAGAACAACAAGAATTCATTCAGAAAAAAGATGAAAAAATTAAATCCATGTCCGAACAACGGGCACGGGCTATTAGTAAAAAAGAAAAAATCGAGGAAATTAAGAAAAAAATTCTCGAAAGACGCAAACTTGTGAAAGAAAAACTCGAAGTAGATAACAAAGTTAAAAAAACTTTAAAAGAAGGCGATGAGGAAAAATTTGTAGACGAAGAAGAAATTGAATATGAAATTGAAGATGAAGAAGATGTGGAAGATGTGGAAGATGGAGAAGAAGTAGAGGACGAAGAGGACGAAGAAGAAGTAGAGGACGAAGAAGAAGTAGAAGAACCCATCCAAAAAGAATCCAAACAGGCTATTCTGAAAAAAATAGCAGAACGTAAAAAACAAGATATTTTGAAAAATATCTTGGAACGTAAAAACAAAGCTGAAAAAGTGTCACCCCTTACAGAAAAAAAAGAAGAAGTAAAGGAAAAAAAAGAAGTAAGAGTTGGTACGTTACTTGAAGCTGCAGAAGGCGACAAAAAACGCAGATTTTCAGTTTTCAGAGAAGAAAAAGATTCTTTTTTCCTTAAAGAATTAGGCACGGGAAAAACATTTAAAATCAAAAAAGAAAAAGTCGAATTAACAGACTAAAAAATATTAAGAAGCCCTTGATCATATCAAGGGCTTCTTTTTTGCCCAAAAATAAATATTTACATAAATAAAGATGTGAATGATCATATACAAAAAAAGGAAGAAAAAAATAGTGCCCTATTACAAAAGTTTAACCAATAAAGATGTTGTTTTAAAATTAGGAAAAGAAAAAAATGAATTCAGAATAACAGTCGAACCGACTTTTTTAATACATGAAAATCTTCATTTAATATTTCCAAAAAGCATAACCAAAGTACAATCGATTGACGATATGGTAAGAAATGAAATAATTAAACAAACCCCCCAACCATATAAAGAATATTTTTTAAAAGACTCATTACCCACAGGTAGTTGGAAAAACCAACGTTGTTTTATTATCGGCGGCGGCCCATCTTTAAAAGATTTTGATTTCTCTCAATTATATGGGGAAAAAATAATAGCTATTAATAAATCAATAACATCCGTCCCATTTGCAGAAATTTCTTTTTCTATCGACAAACAATATCAAGATTGGTTATTAAATATTAAACCTACTGGCCCTATAATGAACGAAGTTAAAAATATTTGGAATAGTTTTAAAGGGCATAAAGTTTGGCTTAAAATACCAGGGGAGATATATCAACCAAATATAGAATTTGTTAAATCTGCTGGTTCTGAGGGAATCAGTTTATCTTTAGAAGAAGGCATTTTTGATGGAGCTAATTCTGGATATGCAGCAATTAATTTAGCAATCGCCTTAGGAGCAAATCCAATTTATTTGTTAGGATTTGATATGAAACATGATGGGGAAAATACTCATTTTCATGGTGGATATCCATCACTACAACAAGAAAAACAACTACAAATATTTGCAAGGAAATTCCCAAAACTTGCAAATTTAGCAAAAGAAAAAAATATTAAAATTATTAACCTTAATATAGATTCTGCTCTTAAATGTTTTGAATTTGGTTCTATACAAGATGCTCTTGTTCCTATTCCAAAACCTATTCATGATTATGTAATTGTTAGTTTTTATACGCCAGAATATACACAAGATATTTTGCGACTTAAACAATCCGCGGAAACATTTAATTTGCCTTATGATTTTGAATTGTTGAATTATTTACCATTAGAGGGACAAAATAAATATAAAAATTGGAGTAGGAATGCATATCAAAAAGCAAGTTTTATAAAAAAAATGATGGTAAAATATCCGAATAAAAATATTATTTGGATAGACGCAGACGCTGTTATCCAACAATACCCCTCTCTTTTTGATAATATGCCCGATTGTGATATTGCAGTTCATTATAGAGATGGGATGGAATTACTATCAGGGACACTTTATATTAAGAATAACGAATTAATGAAAAAACTCTTAGATGAATGGATAGAATTTAATAAAATAAGTCAAAATTTTTTGGAACAAAAAAATCTGGAAATAATTCTTAATAAAAATAAGAATATAAAAATATATAATTTCCCATCATCTTATTGTCAAATATTTGATTTATTAGATAATCGAATAAATCCAGTAGTCGAACATTTTCAAGCATCAAGAAAATGGAGGACATCACGACCTATTCATAAACAACAAATAAAAAAAGAATCTTATGCAAAAAATATTCTTGAAGTTTTGCATGATGGAATGTGGGGAAACCAGCGTTGTTTTATTATCGGCGGCGGGCCATCTTTAAAAGGATTCGATTTTAACAAATTACAAGGTGAAAAAATAATCACACTTAATAAAGCTGTGGAGTGGACACCTTTTGCAGATATCATGTTCAGTATCGATTCTAGATTTTATCGATGGTTACATGATGGGTCTAATAAAAATCTCGAATCAACTATTGAAGTTTTAAAAACATATAAAGGTATTAAATGTTGGTTAGATACACATGAGTATCCATTTGAAGATGATATCTATATTGCCAAATATTTAGGGGTCAGGGGAATTTCTTCCACATTAAATCAAGGTCTTTATAGTGGAAAAAATAGTGGATATGCCGCATTAAATTTAGCAATTTGTTTAAAGGCAAATCCAATTTATTTGTTAGGATTTGATATGAATCTTAATAAAGACCATAATCATTTTCATTCTGGGTATGGTGCGAATAATAGTTTTGACCCCGAAGCTAAACAATGGTTGGATATATTTAATAAAAATGCCCCTATAATAAAAGATATGGGGATAGATGTAATTAATTTAAATCCAGAGAGCAATTTAAAATGTTTTTCTTTTGGTAACATAGATGAAGTATTCCAGACAAAAAAACAAAAATTTGTCATATGTTCTTTTTATACATTGGATTACACGGAATCCGCTTTAAAATTAAAAAATCAATTAGATATTTTAGGAGTAAAAAATCACATTCAAAAAATAGATAAAGAAAGTCTTAATTATATTGAATGGCAAAATATGACTTTTTATAAAGCCAATTTCATTAAAGAAATGCTTGATAAATACCCAAATGAAGATATAGTATGGACGGACGCAGATTCAATGGTGAATATTTACCCAACCCTTTTTAATTCCTTAGATTGTGATATTTCGGCTAGAATAAGAGATGGAAAATTAATGACAGGAACAGTATTTTTTAAAAATGATAATAAAGTCCGAAATATTATAAATGAATGGATCAAAAAAAATGAAATCCCACAAGAACAATTTAGCTGCACAAGGGAACAATATAATTTACAAAGAACAGTAGAGGAAAATACGGATTTAAATTTTCAACCTTTACCCATAGAATACTGTACAGTATTTGATGAAAAAAATAAACATAATCAATGCATAGTGGAACATTTTCAAGAATCAAGAAAATTCCGAGGTAAATAATGGAGCGAATAGATATCTTAATACCAACTAGAAACAGGATTGAAAAATTAAAACGCCTTTTGGAAACAATCCCAGGTCGTATTCTTGAAGCCAAAATTTATACGCATATTCTTTGTGATGGGGATATTAACACTTATAACGAGTTTAAAAATAATCCTTATTACATTACCAAATATTTTGAGGGTCACAATGGGAGTGTGAAAATAAGAAATAAGGAAGCAGAAGAATGTTTTGATGCTATTTTATATGCCGTTGATGATATGGAATTTCTGCCAGCATCTATAGAAAGAGCAGCAAAAACGATGAAAGAAAAATTTCCTGATGATGATGGAATAATAGGATTTACCCAAATAGGACAGAATACATTTAATCCTGCTGGCGTAGCATTAGTAGGAAAAAAATTCATAGAAAGATATCCAAATAAACATATTTTTTATCCAGAATATTTTCTTTTTGCTTGTCAAGAGGTACATTGGTTAGGTGAAAAATTGAATAAATTTTATTTATCCCCTGATGCTATTATTAAACATTATCACCCCGATTTCTATAAAAAGGAAATGGATAAAACGCATCACGATGGACGAATTAATAAAAAAAAAGACATGACATTAATAGCAGAAAGAAAAGTAAAAGGTTTAATTTGGGGAGATAAATAATGAACACGTTCACATGGATTATTGAAGTTTTTCTGCATATTGATAGGCGTCCAGCGCCTGGAATATTAAATGAAATGACAGAAGAATTTGTACAATATAGAATTGACTTTTTTAAAAATTATACATTAAAAAGCATATTAAATCAGACAGATCAAGACTTTAAGATTTTTTTACAAACAGGACAAAAATGGAAACATCTTATGGTCGCCGAAAATTGGCATCCAAAAATAACATTATGTTTTGACTGGGGCAAAGAGGAATATGCAAAAATTGATACCGATTATTTGGCAATAACTAGAATAGATTCAGATGATTTATTTCATAAGGATGCTATCATGGAAGTCAAGGAAACTGCTCCTATGGTCGCTGATAAAGATAAAAGAAAAGTTTTGGTATTCAGGCAAAATATTTCATGGGATACTATTAATAAATTTATTGCGCCCCACGTAAGAGATTTTATTAAATCAGGTTCCGAATTAAAACCCACCAATAGAACAACTAGTCCATTTTTTACACATATTTTTCCAAAAGAAATTTATCAAAATTGGGAAAAATTTCAATCTCAACATTTTTGTTCACACGGTCACGCAGGCGATAGGACAGGACAAGATTTATCCCCTAATAAAGTATGTATAGTAAAACATGACAATAATTGGTCACGAGTAAAAAGAAATATTACTCCCACAATATTGAATGATGTACAAAAAAAAGAATTCGAAAATAACCCTCTTATTATTTTTGATACCGAAAAAATTAAAAATATTTTAAAAGATTATGGGGTAATTTTATGATTGACGGGAAAACATTCACGGTAATAGTTACTACGTATAAAAGATTTAAAAATCTAGACCTTATTTTGCAAGCATGGAAAAATGAACCTGTCGAAGAAGTATGGTTAATTGACGGATCGGGAACATTTAAACCACAGACAGAAGGCGTAATTCTTTTTTCCATGCCTAGAGATTTCGGAACGAGAATGGATTACGCATTCGCAACTTTAACAGATACAGATTTTATTATTTTTGCTGATGATGATGTTTTACCAGGAAAAGGATTTACTACGGATTTATACAATGGATGGAAACAAATAGGTACAGGAATAGTAGGTATTATTGGCAGAATATTTAAAGGCCCAAGATATAGAGGGGATACTATTTTTTATCGTTCGAGTCTTGTCACTGCCCCTGTGGAAACAGATTTTGTGGGGGTTATTTATTTCACACCAAGAGATTACATAGGGTTCGATACAAAAGGAATGCATAATAACTGTGACGATTTATGGTGGCAAATGAAAATATTTCCAAATATAAAAAAACACGTAGTGCCATCCAAAAAATATAAAAATTTACCAGAATCGGGGGATGCGGAATGTATGTTTCATAATCCAGAGTATGCCGCAATCAGGCAGAAATTTTATGAAGAATATTACCGTAAAAACTATGAAAATAGAGCAAAATAAAATAGGAACAAGATTTTATCTGCTATTCACCGATCCTTTATTTGATTTGGTGTGGCAAGTAGGTAATAAATGGATTAAAGATAAAAATTCAAAATTCTTGGATAAATTGGAACGATACAGTAAAGTAGATTTAAAAGATTTTGACCCCATTTATTATTGTCATAAATGTCAGAGATTAGAGGATGGCTGCCACCGATCATGGACAAGAAAAAACAAGGGACAAGAGGGTTGCGAAGTCATAATAGGGAGGACTTGTTGGAAAAAAATGGAACACTTACATTTGGCTATTAAAAAATTAATCGAAGAAAAAAAATTAAAAACAAAAGATGACGCATGGACAAAAGCATGTGAAACCAAGAAATGGAATATTTTAAGCAATATCAATTTCACAGGCAAAACGTATTTGGATGTGGGATCGCAATCTGGGTATTCGGCATTTCGAGGCTGGAATTATGGAGCTGTTAAAATAGACGGAGTAGAAATAAGAAAAGAAATTTTTGAAATAGCAGAAGAAGTTAAAAAAATTTTAAGTGCAGAAGAAGTGACTTTTCATAATAAAAACTGGCTGGAAGTAAAAGATGAATTTTGGGAATATGATATTGTATCTTGTATGGGATTACTCCATTATTTTGATGTAAATATCTATGATTCCATTTTGGAAGATTTATGTAATAAAGCTAAATCTATTTTGATTTTGGATTTACGCATTTGGGATAACATAACATTGAATCATCACGTAATCGGGCCACAGACTTTAATCACAAGAACACATTTAACCGATATTTTAAAACAAAAAGGATTTAATATAATACAACAAGTAGATAATACACATAAAAATACCCGTATTCAAGGGAAAAGAGAATTATGGGTAATGGAAAAAATATAGGAGAGATAATATGACAGCAGAAGAATATTTGATGGGGCATTGGATTCGTAAGAAAATTTATACACATAATGAAAATCCAAAACATAAAGACAGATTTGATTTTTGTGCGTCTAATATAATAGGTGAAAAATTTATCGATGTTGGTTGCGCCTGCGGGCATAGCACAAATACATTGGCAACACTACATCCTGGTTCCTGGTCTGGCATCGATTTTGCAGAAGTTGCTATAGATATGGCCAAAAAAGAATTCCCTCAATATACTTTTTATTATTCACCAGATTATAACTATGTTGAAATGGTGGGGCGTTATGATTCGGTGGTATGTTCCGAAGTATTGGAACATGTGCCAGATGATATATCATTTGTAAAAACCCTGTTACAAATAGCAGATAAACGTATAGTTTTAACAACGCCTAATAGGCCAGTAAATGATCCTGGCCATGTTAGGGTGCATACGGAACAGTCGTTAAAAGAATTATTTAAGGGATACAATATAGAAATAATATCCAAGGGCATATTTTATTTCATTATTGTATATGTGAATAACTAATGAATCCTATTAATTTCCAAAATAAATTTAAAATATTTGTTGACCCAGCGGATGCAATAGTTTCCTCGCAAATTATAAAAGGGCGCAGGAATACAAAAGAAATTAATTTGATTAGCCAGTTAATTAAAAAAGGTGATATTGTCTTGGACTTAGGAGCACATATCGGATATTTTTCATTACATTTATCCCAAATGGTAGAGGATAATGGTAAAGTTTATGCTTTTGAACCATCTATCAATAACTATTCTTTTTTGGTAAAAAATATACAGGTGAATAATTATAAAAATATTATCCCTTTTAATAAAGCGGTAGCGGATAAACCAGGAAAAGGAACTTTATTTTTGGCCCCTATAATTAAAGGAAATAAATCGAATACTGGTGATCATCGAATTTATGATATCCAAAATAGAGAACAGCAGGAAATTGACATTACAACTTTGGATGATTTTATTAAAGAATACCCACAAAAAATAAGTTTTATAAAAATAGACACCCAAGGTTCAGAATATAAAATTTTTAAAGGAGCGACAACTGTTTTAAAAGAAATGAAACCTATTTTATTTTTTGAATTTTGGCCATCTGGATTAAAAGCAAATGGTAGTGATGCAAATGCAATGTTACAGTTTTTATATGACTTAGAATATGAATGTTTTTTGGAAAAAACAAAAATATATCCGAATCATATTTTTGATAAAAATTTTAATTTTATTAATTTATTTGGATTTCCAAAACAAAAATGATTTATGCTATTGGGGATAGTCACGCAAATTTTTCCTTTCGAAATATCCCAAGTGTTAAAATTTTCCATGCCGGTTCTGTAACATTAAAAAGAGTTGGCACGCCTGAAGACGAATTGATTCCAAAAATTATTGAACAATTAAAATTGACCGACAAAGACGTTATAATTTTTTGTTTTGGAGAAATAGATGTCCGTTGTTATGTCAAACCGACAGTAGAGCATAGAAAAACGATTACCGTGGATGGATTATTAGGGGATTGGGCGAACTCATATATTGGACGAATATCATCTTTAAATTTGAACGGTGCGAAAATAATAATAATGAGTGTCGTGCCGCCAACCACGAAAACCTTGGCAAACTCTGTGCATTGGCCAGTTGGTGGCGATGACACAGAACGAGCATTATATACAAAAAGAATAAATCATTATTTGAAAGAGGGGTGCGAAAAAAAACAATGGATTTATCTAGATGTATATTCTTATTATGTGGATGACAATGGGATGCTCCCAAATGATAAAAGCGATGGGACTGTCCATCTGAACGATACTTCTTATGTACAAAAACTTTTGAATGAATTTTTACAACATAGTATGGTATAATATAATAGAGGTGAAAAATGATGAACATTTATCAAGACAACAAAGAATATTTCCAAAAGATTATTCATGTGTCAAAACAAAAACTACAAGAAAAGTATGGTTGTTTGGCTGAAGATTCTCACATGAGGGAATACACCACATTGGTTTTTTATAATAAATCAACCAAGATGGCAAGATTCGAAGTGGCTGTCACTCATCCCAAGATGGACAGATTCAGCAAGGAAAACGGCAGGAATGAAGTTTTAAAAAAGCTAGGAAACGATGAATCTTTCATGCTTATTGACCTGAAAAATGTGGTTACTTATGTGGACACAAAAACAGGAATAACTTCTTCAATGAATCCAGAAATGGAACGTAAACTAGTTTCTCATCTATTGAGTGATTTTACTCATGAGATTATTCCTATTCGACTTTTCGGGAAAAAGTAAAAGATTTGTCAAGGGCAAAAATACTTTATTTGATTGATCATGTACATGATGATCTTGCATTAGATCAAATGTGTCATGTACATAACAAAAATTTTTTGTCGCGACATTTTGACATTCTTTTTATTACGAGAACATTGAGCCCGACCTTTATCAAAAGGCGGGCTGAGTTCATTATCAAGGCATTCAATAAAAATGTACCATATGAAGAGTTGAGGGACGAGATCGAACGGTTCGCCCCAGACATTATTCAATTTTATGGCCCCGTATTCTTGGGAAATACAAAAAGATTTTTGCAAGATTTTTATAATAAATGCAGAATCATAGAAAGATATGCGGGGGCATTCCCCGATGGTTATGGTGGGGAATTGGTGGATTATGTCGTAATAGATGATGTGCATGTCCCCGCATTTTCGAACATACCGAAAGAAAAAATAATAGTTGGAAGAAATTGTGCAGAATTAAATTTTTATAAACCCCTTCCAGATGTTCCAAAAATTTTTGACGGCATTCAGGTCGGAGGATTTTATTGTCATAAAGGGCAAGATGTCCTTATTGATATTTTTAAAGATTCCCCATTTAAATTTTTATTCATAGGTTCTCAAAAATCGAACGAAGGTATTTACACATCTGAATATCTCGCAACTCGTGATCTTTATGAAAAAACAAATAAAAATTTAAATGTGGATTTCGTAGATTTTGTTCATCCCAATGGAATGCCTGAATATTACAACTCAGCCAAATTATTTTTATGGGGCGCCCATGAATCATATGAAAATCCCATCACCCTCACGAACAGAGCAGTCGTGGAAGCAGTAGCATGCGGATTGCCAATAGTTGGTTTCAGAAAAACATTCCAACATTCAAATTTCATTATTGACGGCGAAAATGCTATACTCGTTGATACCGATAAAGAATATAAAAATGCCGTTCATCAACTTTTGACCCATGATGATATCAGAATAAAAATGTCAACCCGAAGCAGGGAAATCGCCATAGAAAGATTAGATTTCGAAAAATGGCATAATCAATTGTTCATGCAAATATACAATCGTATTTTATCGGGTTTACCAGTTCAATAAATAATAGTATGAAGTTCAGAATAATAGGGCAAAATTCGAATGCTAATACCGATTATCGTAAACGTAAAAAACCGCCCATGCCCCCACAGGAAAAATCTATTCCCGATAATGACCTATGCATGCAAAAAGGAAAATCATATCGCCAGGCCTTGAAGGCCCATAAATCATATCATTATAAAGGTAAACCTTACGGGATTGAACACCCGCACGTATAAAAATTCGCCGCTTGACAACCCCCAAAAATCATGATATAATATTATTGTGAGGAAATAATGAGACAACCGAAGTATGAGATCGGTACTATTCTTTATAACGCTTATACATTCAATGACGTTGATAGAAATAAATTTCAAAATCTTCTCCATTTTTTCGCTGGCTCCGCAATAGCAATCATTACCAATATCAATATTGACCGCAATGATATTACTTACACTTTGAAAGAATACAGACCGTCAAAAGAAAAAGATAAATGGTTTAAACATACAATTAAACATAAAGAATCCTCAGAAGATTCCAAATGTTTTTCAACTTCTTATAGTGAAATAATCACATACTTGGTTAACAGTTACGGGGAAATATTCACCAACCTGACAAGAGAAATGAATAAGGAAAAACTTTTCAATGTTCTACACGGAGAATAAAATGAAAGAAAAAAATGTTTGGTATGGCATTTTACATATTCCCACAAATAAACTTTTAGGATTTACTACATCATCCAATCCCGAAGGTGTTATATGTGTTAGTGTTTGTTTCTGTCTTGATGAATATTCTGATAATGTTTGGATGGTGAAAAGACGAGAAACTGCTGATAAGGTTAGGATAAGAAATACACTATGGTATAATGCAGGATATGAAAGTCCCGAAAATACGTTTAATTCTAAAGATTTAAAAGTGGTCGAATTAATAATTAAGGTAAAATAATGGAAACTGAAAAACTAATGATTCCCGGTGTTATTTGTCCTATTTGTAATAAAAAATTTATCAAAACATCCGTTATTGTTATCGTGGACAGAAAAAATATCATACATGAAGATTTCAATTGTTTTGGTATATATTTTTCTGAGGAGCAAAATAAACTTCCAGAGGGGAAAAGGAAAGATATTTTTAGAAAATATGATGCATTGTTCCGTTTCACTTTGGAATATGATAAATCAGAAAAATCTATTACCGAAAACGAATTCGAAGAATACAAAAAAAGATTTAATATAGTTTATCTTATGACCGAACGTATAACTGTCAAGAAAATCATCAGGGAAAAAATTTGGGAATCTGTTGGTAGAAAATATATTATGAATTTACAATATTTTCATGATCTTGTTAAAATTTATGAAAAACAAAAAAATAATTTAAAACCAGGAAATTTTAAATCTACATTTATCCCATCAGTCATAGAACAATTTAAAGCAAAAGGATATTTGAGTGAAAAACAATGGAGTCTAGTTAAATCTATAGTAAATAGAGAATCAACATTAGAAGACCGCATTAAATTCCACTCTTATTCCCCCCTTCGTCACATAGACAAAGTTGGAGATATAAGCGATTTATTTCTTCCTGATAAACTTCGTTACTTCCAGCGCCGTAATAGTTTTATAAAATGGTATAATAAACAGAATGGCATACCCGAAGAAGAATAGAAAATTAAATAAAGTTGAACAACGACTGTGGGGTAAAATAAAACTTTACTACCTTTTACATCCTAATTCCGCACCGCCAGTTTGTACGAACTGCCGTGTTATAAACAGTAAGAATGGTAGATTTTGTTACTTCGACCCCGAACTCTCATATTATATTTGGATGGACAGAGTGGGGGATAAATGGTATATGTCGTTAAACCCTTTCTCCAAAATAACAGAATTCAGGGCGGGAATTTGTAACCGATGGTTTGAAAAGACTAAATAAAATTAGATGAAACTCGCAATCATTGAAAAACTCGAAACGCCTTTAAATACAACTACCACCCTGTTCGATTATATTGAGGGTAAACCCTTCGAACAAATAAAAACCGAACTGGAAGTCGAACCGTTGAACGTGAAAGTTAACGAAAAAGGCAACCTCTACATCTGCAAGTATTCTCAAATTGACAGCGACTTTCATTACAGGGTCG
>Ga0066600_10000529_pt1 | contig 13819 bp, 6 predicted proteins | sample Lowcelwee11metaG_FD_59486 | JGI IMG/M metagenome (GOLD analysis project Ga0066600, IMG submission 59486) | Freshwater pond sediment microbial communities from the University of Edinburgh, under environmental carbon perturbations - Low... | ecosystem: Environmental > Aquatic > Freshwater > Pond >... | reverse complement strand
ACATACGTTGTAAAAAGTACGAGGGAGAAAAGAAAAGCACCCGCATTCATAGTTGTTCCTGATATGGAAAAATAGGAGTCTCAATCATATCCAAATATCAATAAGAAAATTACCGATTAGAATTCGCATCATATTGCATCACATTAGGATAATTCAATTGTTTAAGGTTACAAAACGTAAAAACCATTAGAAAAAACTGTAGAATTCAACTTTGTGTTTGAAAAGTTTACATATTTGTAAGTAAAATCACATTGAAAAAATTAAAATTTTACAAAAAGTATTTATTATTTTTGTGAAATATGAAAAACTGTTAGTAGGATGGATATTGTGAAGTTTAGTATTTTACTATGGGTATTAAGTACGGCATTATGGGCTATTGAGCCTTTTGTTTCAGCTGAAAAACTGAATGAAAGACTTCAACAAGGGAATGTTGTCGTCATTGATGTAGGAAGTCCAGAAGATTATATTCAGGCTGGGCATATTCCGGGTGCAGTAAACACCAAAATTTCAGATTGGCGTATGCCGGTTGAAAACCATTTTTTGATGCGATCGACAGAGGAATTGACCAAAAAAGTGTCTGAACTTGGAATTAAGAATGACTCTACTGTTGTTTTATATGGACACAATAAACCTAAAGAGATTTTGAAAGCAAGCTATATTGCACTGGTTTTAAAAACGCTTGGTCATAAAGAGGTCTCTATTCTTAATGGCGGATTTGAAGAATGGGTATTTGATTCCAAACGCCCCGTATCCAAGGCCAATGAAATCACTCAACCATCGGTTTATATTCCTGTAGTGAATAAAAATATTGTTGTAGATAGAGAATTTGTTATAGCCCATATGAATAAAATACCTATGATCGAAGCGAGACCTTCAGATTTTTATTTTGGGTTACTTGAGAGTGAAGGGGTAAAACGTAAAGGTCATATCCCTGGTGCCGCAAGTTACTTTTGGAAAAATAGCCTAGAAAGCGATGAGACAATTAAGCCTATTGATGAAGTGAAGGATATTTTGGTTAAGGGGATGCAGCTTGACCCAAGTAAGCAGATGCTTGTATATTGCACCGGTGGGCTTGAAGCGTCCATGAATTGGTATGTTTTGACACAGGTTCTAAAATTCCAAGATGTGAAGATATATGATGCTTCATTAAAAGAGTGGGGGAATAGAAACGATACACCGATGACAACGTATCGTTGGGAATCATGTAAGAAATAAGTATTTATATGAATAAATTAGCGCATATAATTCTTCAAACTACAACATTGGTCGTATTTGTCGGTTTAGTGATTTTGTTGTTTATGACTTCGAATGCAAATGCATTAGTTTGGACTCTAATCATACCGTTCGTTCCACTTGTTTTGATCATTATCGGATATAGTCGGTGGAGAAATATATGCCCTTTGGCTTGGTTTTCTAAGTTGACTCAGAATATTAATATTTTTGGAAAACGAAAACTACCAATCTGGTTTGAAAATAATGTATATTTATTCCAATTTAGTATCTTATTGGTTGCTTTTGCGGCACGACTTTTTATTTTAAATTTCAATGCGCAATTGCTAGCAGATTTTTTCATTCTTGTAATTGCTATAGCTGTATTATCAGGTTTATTCTTGTCTGGAAAAACATGGTGTAATTTTCTTTGTCCAGTTGGAATAGTAGAGAAAATTTACTCAGGCTCAAACGCTCATATGTACCATGTTGATTCTGCTTGTAACACATGTACGGCGTGCAAAAAAAACTGCCCGGATATCGATCTAGAAAGCGCTTACTGGAAAGAAAGTGACAGCTTTCAAAAACGATTGATTTTTTATGCCTTTCCTGGTTTGGTATTTGGGTTTTATTTCTACTATTTTTTAGAATCGGGAACGTGGGATTATTATTTTAGTGGAGAATGGGCATTCGATAAAGACACCTTGACCCTCTCAGCCGCATTGATGCTTCCAGGATTTTATTTTTTGCCCATAGTTCCGAAACTTTTTGCTGTTCCGATCACACTCATTTTGACTTCGCTTACAAGTTATTATCTTTTTAGGGTATTTGAAAAACTGATATACTTGACATCGTTGGTCGAAGAAAAAGATGCCAAAGCGATTGGGCATATTACCAATATGTTTGCGGCATTTGCCGCTTTTAATATTTTTTACCTTTTTGCAGGTGCTCCGACATTCCAGCATTTTCCTTCTTTTTACGCAGCATTGCATTTTATTGTCATTACTCTTTCGGCGGTTTTATTATGGAAAGAGATTCATCGCGAAGAAAAATATTTCATTCAGGAGCGCTTTGCTAGAAAGATTCTGAAAAAATGGAAAGGGCATGAAATACCTACAAAAAATCTCAAAGAGATATACTATACCTATGCTAACCAGCAAAAAGATCATGAGCAACATCTGAACAATTACAAAGAGACAATTTTTGAACTGATGAGTGATGGGGTTTTGACCCAAGAAAGTATAAAAATGCTTGACAAGATGAGAAATCAGCTTGGTATTACACCACATGAACATAAAACGATCCTCAGTTCGCTTGAAAAAGAACATTCCGAATTGTTTGAGAAACACAGCTCTGTGACAGCTGAAAAATTATTTCAGCTTAAAAGCTATAAACAGATGCTCCAAAAAATGATTGATGAAAAAAAAGCGATCAATGAGAGTGAACTGGAATCTTTACGTAAGCATTTCCAAATCGATGAATCCGAACACGAAAAAATCATCAATGAACTGTTGAATTCAGAGGAACTTATCCGGGAGAAGATTTTTGATCAGTCAAAAGAGCTTGTAATATTGCAAAGATTGAATTCATTAATCGTAAGTGATAAATCGGTACAAATCGATTATTTGAAATTTAGTGTAGAGCATCTTATCGTATCCGAGAAGAAAAAACTTGAGACCTATTTGAGTTTGACACCTGAGGATGGGAAACTTTCGAAGCTGATACGATCATTGCTCGCCGAAGAGATCAATTTCGATGGTATGGTCGAGTGTGAAGAGAAATTTTATGCCATCATCAAAGAAATTGATTTTTATCAATCTAAAAACATTAGTGAAAACTCTGCGGACAGTTTGAAAGAGGCCGCATTTTTGATTTTTCAGAATCAGTTGATGCCGCTAATCGCTCCACTTTTATTGGTACTTTCATCGGAAAATATTATGGACGCTTTCAATACTGAAATTGCGAGATATAAGGATTGTGAGGATGCTAGAATCGTTGAATTGGTAAATATGAACCAAGAGGCTATGAGTTCACACGGACGTGTTCAGAAGGAAGCTTTGCTCCATGCTGTTGAGCTTTTTTCATCATTATCCCCTGATGTGATCGAAATGGTAGCGGAAAACATTGCATATCAAGGGTTTAAAAATGGGGAATTTTTGGTTCGGCAGGGCGAGGAAGGGGATAGCCTCTATATCCTTTCTCATGGTGATGCCGCGGTTTTAGTTGATAAAGATGGTAATGTAACAAAAGTTGCTGAAGTACATGAAAACGAGTATATCGGGGAAATTGCTTTGTTTAGCGGTGAAAAACGTACTGCCAGCGTCCAGGCGATTGGGGATGTCGAAGCATTGGTATTGTCGGCCGATACCTTGAAAAATATAATTCATTACAATCCTGCTATCAGTTTTGATTTAATGCGTCAGATTACACAGCGATTGATACATCAGAAAAGGGCATAGAAGGTTGTAAAAAAGTTGAAAAATACGAAAATCTTATACTAAATGAGTTATAATATTTTTAGTGAATTTTAATAGATAGTTTATATGTTTGAATCGATGCAAATATGCTCAAAAGGTCAAGTTTGGTCAAATCCATCAAGTGCATACCTGATTTTTCGTCTCGCTTCCGGATTCTCAAAGGTGGGAAAATATCCCTCGTTGTTTCGGCACTAATAGGCGGTACAACTATAAGCTATGGCGCTCCTACCGGAGGAGTCGTCACCAACGGAAGCGCTGTCATTCGACAAATGGGACTGGTGACCAACATCGACCAAAGCAGCCAGCGCGCGACGATCAACTGGAACAGCTTCAGCATCGGTACGTCCGAAACGGTCAATTTTAATCAGCCTAACCGCTCTTCAATCACCCTCAACCGTGTTGTAGGGAATGAAACCTCCCTCATCGAAGGTGCACTCAACGCCAACGGTCAAGTGTGGATTCTGAACTCCAGTGGGATTCTTTTTGCCCAAGGAGCATCGGTTAACACCGCAGGTCTTGTCGCCTCTACGATGAACATTTCTGATGAAAACTTTATGAACGGCAATCATACGTTCGAATCGACGGGCTCATCTGAGAGCGTCATCAATATGGGTACTGTAGAAATAACTGATGGCGGTTACGCAGCATTGATGGCGAAGCACGTGAGTAATGAAGGCTATATCAAAGCGACCAAAGGAAACATCACCCTCGCCAGCGGAGACAAAATTATCCTCAATTTTAACGGCGATTCATTGGTCGGTGTCACCATCGATCAGGGTACATTAGATGCCCTCGTCGAGAACAAGGGGGCGATCATCGCCGATGGCGGTGCGATCTATCTCACCACCAAAGCGGCCACCGATCTACTCAATGGTGTGGTCAACAACAACGGCGTATTACGAGCGCAGAGCCTCGATGATCTCACAGGTCATATCGAAGTATTCGCCCACGGCGGTACCGCAACCGTATCGGGTACTCTCGATGCTTCGGCCCCGGTGAATGGAGATGGTGGATTCATTGAAACCTCGGGGCTTATTGTCAATATAGCCGAAGAGACTGCTATCACTACTGCTTCGGAAAATGGTGCTGGGGGGACATGGTTGATCGATCCGATCAATGTTACCATCTCTACCCTGGCAGATTTATCCGGTACCTTTGACGGGACACTCTGGACTCCTACCGCCACGGGTTCAAGAATCCAAAATACCACGATCCAAAATGCCCTTAACACCGGTACAAATGTCACGATCACGACCACCGGTGCGCTTGCCGAAGCGGGGAATATCACCGTTAGCGCAACGATCACCAAAAGCGCGGGTAGTGATGCTACCTTGACATTAAAAGCCGACAATAATATTGCGATTAATCAAAATATTACCTCGACATCTGGTGCCCTTAACCTCATACTCGATCACGGGAACGCAGGCACTGCCACCCTTACAATCGGGGACACTATTAATCTGCTTGGCGGAACGCTCGATGTCCAAAAAGCGAGCGTGACCTCCACGGGGACTCTAAACTCAGCAGGTACCATAACGAATGCAACACTTAAAGCCGGAACCTATAATGACAATGGTAGTTCAAGTAAGGTGAGTAATGTCATTTTTGGCAGTAATATGGCGTTGACTGGTACGACTAAAGTTGAGGGTAATCTTGTTATAGCTGATGGTATGACTCTGACGCTGGGGGCAAGCAGGTACATCAACTTCATCTCTCCGACCGCGAGTATCTCGACGACGGGCACGACCGGGACGATTGTGATGAACTCAGGGGGGATCAATCGGAATGCCGATGGTCAAGCCTTGAGCATTGATAGCGGCATCACCATCAGTGGTAGGGGTGTGATTTATAATAATTTATACACTAACGGCTCATTGACTAATAATGGGACGATAGAGTTGACGACAGGTGCTGGTGGCATCTTGCATGGTAGTTTAGTTAACAATGGAACGCTTAGTATGAGTGCTGCGGGGCAGATTATGACGATTGGTCCTGCTTCGTTTACGAACAATGGGACGATCAATCTTAATGCCGCTTCCGGTTGGATTCTGATGAACGCCACCAACTGGAGTAATGCGGGGACGATCAATGTCACTAATGGCGGTCTGGTATTAGGTGGGACATTTACCACTGCTGGCTTGGGGACGATTGCCCGTACCGGTGGAACAATCAGTCTTAGTGGTATTTTGGATAATACTTTTGCAGTGCTGGATATTGGTTCGAACGGCGTTTTCGGTACAGGTGGATTGAGCTCTTTGACAAGTCTGCAACTTGGAACAAATAAGGGGACGATTTTTGGTGGTACGATCGTCAGCAATGATGGTACGACGTTAAAAAGCACAAGTGGTCCAGCTACACTTGATGGGGTAACGATTGGTGGTAATCTGACACTAGGTAATAGTGTTGGAATTATGAATAATCTAAATCTTGGGAACGGTATCACTTTGAGCCTTGGCGCTAATTCGCTCTTTTTCAATAGTGCTGCTTCAAGCATCACCACACCAGTCAGTGCCACCATCACGATGAATGGCACGACGACTGGCCTTATCCGTAATCTCACCGGTCAGTCGCTGACAATCGGCTCAGGAATAACTATCAATGGTAAAGGGACGATCAAAGACGCATCCGCCGCCTACAACGGTACACTGACAAATAATGGGACGATTGACTCCACGACTGGAAACATCACCATCAGCAATGGAACATTTACGAATAATGGGACGCTGACCGCCACAATGGGAACATTTATTGTCAATCCTGCTACGTTTACTAATGCCGGTACTGCCAATGTGAGTGGGGGGACGTTAACGCTTTCGCCGACCAGCTGGAGTAATACGGGTACGTTGAACGTTACTTCTGGGACTTTGAATTTAGACGGTGGATTCACTACTGCTGGAATAGGAGCAATCACACGAACAGGGGGATCAGTCAACATCACCGGTACGCTTGACAATACAGGAAGCACACTGGATATTGGTTCGGCAACATTTGGTACTGGTGGACTGAGCAGCTTGGCTGGAGGAACAATCCTCGGCGGTACGGTTGTGAGCAATGATGGGACAGTATTGGTAGGTGGTGCTAGTGCTGTATTAGATGGAGTAACACTTGGTGGGACTAATCTTACAATGAGCAGCAATTTTGGATTTCAAAATAATATTTTGCTTGTAGATGGATTGGTGATTGATAAGGGCAATGGAAATTGGGGGATTAATTCAACCGGGATACAGCATATTGGTATAGCAGGTGGTAGTGGAAGCGCTACGATTAATAATGCAGGAGGCTGGATTATTGCCGGAAATGGAGTCACTGGACAAACATTCCAGATTGATAGCGGGATAACGTTACAAGGGTATGGAGATATTAGACAAAATTTAACCAATAATATGATTATAAATAATGGGAACATTGTATTTAATACTGCCGCTCAATCCTCTACGCTTGGCGCCACGAATTTCACGAACAACGGAACAATTTCCAATCAAGCCGGCGCGTTTGATATATACGGAACATTTGCAAACAACGGTACTATCTCTGTTCCCGCGGGAACTTTTTCCGTAGGTACCGGAACGTTTACGAATAATGGGTCAGGTACTGTCAATATCAATGGCGGGACAATGGGATTCACCTATACCAATACCGTTTGGAATAATGCAGGGGTATTTAACGTTTCATCTGGGAATTTAAAACTTGGTGGTCTGTATACAACCGCTGGGCTTGGAACCATTGTCCGCACGGGCGGTGCAATCGGAATGTACGCAGGTACACTTGATAATACTGGAGATACATTAAACATAGGTGATACGGGAATATTTGGTGTAGGTGGATTAACTACATTATGGGGTGGAACGATCAAAGGTGGTACAGTTATTGGGACAACCTTGAACACAACTAATGGCCGGCTGGATAATGTAACCATCGGAAACAATCTTAGTCTTAATGGTGGGCTTTTATATATTGACAATGACCTATTCTTAGCAAATGGGATTAACTTTAATTTAGGAAATACTCACGTTACGTCGGGCATTACAGCATCCAATATAGCCTTGGTATCAGGTGCAACGGCTGCAACTGTAGTCATGCCTTGGGGTTCCGTTATGAGTGGCAGTAGTGCCATTAAGCCGTTGAGTATTGGCAGTGGTGTTACCGTTGATTGGTCTTGGAATGGAGGTTTAGGTACAAATGGATATTTGATTAATAATGGGACTATTTTAAAAACCGGTAGCGGTTCTGCAACTTTTAGTAATGACTCTTTCATCAACAATGGAACTATTTTGATTCAAAGTGGAACATATGGCATCTCCTCAACAGCGTTTGTAAATAATGGAACGATCTCCGTGGCAAGCGGAGGAACTTTTCGAAGGGATGCTTTATTCACAAATACAGGAACACTCAGCGGAAGCGGAACGCTGGATGTTGGATTACTCGTTAACCAAGGGACGATCAATCTAGGTGGCACGGGGACAGCTGGGACACTCGCGATCATGGGTGATCTGCTCCTCGATACGGGATCGATTCTCACTGCTGAACTCGGCGGTACGTCAGCTGGTCAGTATGACACACTGGCGGTTTCGGGTGCGGTGAGCCTCGGCGGAACGCTCAATAGCTCTCTAATCGGCGGTTATGCGCCAGCCGATGCCGATGCGATCAGTTTTATTACGGCAGGAAGCTCTAGTGGTACGTTCGGCACGTCGAATCTCCCAAGCGGTTTTAGTCTCGCATACGCCCAAACCGCAGGCGAGGCGGCAAGACTCACGTATACTGCTCCTGTCGTTGTAACGCCTCTTGAACCACGCTTCACGGCATCGGAAACCTCCACATTAACACAAACGCAATTGATTCAAACGGCTCTGAGTGCTTCTAGTCAAATTGCAACGACGCTGGGTAGCAATACCATTACAAACACTATACCTATAACGCTATCAACTCCACCTATGATTCCACACACGCCAAGCGTCGGTGAAAATGCTCCGATCGTGTTGGCAAATCAAAATTTCGGCCCCGCAGGATCATTCGATCCGGGTCTGGCTATGGAGAGTTTTAGTGTCGACAATGGAGGAATTGCATCGGATGGGACCAAAGATCCGGTTGTCCGTTTTGATTTGGGTAAAAACAGTTTTGCCCATCTGATCAAAGGGGGAATCCATCTCCCTAAAGGGGCAAAACAGGAGTTTTATGTGGCAAAAAAAGAGGCTGATAAGGGCAAAAATCAACCAATGGCGAGGAATAGATGATTAAACGCTCGATATTTTTTATCTCTGTAGGGACAACACTCTCTTTTGGGGCCGTTCCTACGCCCAATATCGGCGATGTGATTCGGGAGACGAAACCTGCCAAAGAGGTAGTTTCTAAAGACAAAGAGTTGGTTGATGTAGAAGGTGTTGAGGCCTATGCACCTGCTATCAGTGATGATGGAACCGGAAAAAAAATTCTGGTAAAAGGGTTCAAAATTACCGGTGCAAAGCACATTAGCCAGAGTGAAATCGACTCGTATATCTCAAAATATACAAATACGGAACTGAGTTTCCCTCAGCTGCAGGAAGTCGCCGCAACCGTGACGAAAATATATCGTTCTAAGGGTTATTTTGTCGCATTGGCCTACTTGCCGGTGCAGAGTATGAAAGAGGGGATTGTTGAGATTTCTGTCATCGAGGGGCAATATGGCGAGTTTATCATCAGCAATACCTCTTTGGTCGAGCATTCCATTTTACAGGAGTACCTTGATGCTGCCAAGATCGATGGAATAGTAAGCATGGATTCGCTCGATAGAGCGATGTCCAATATCAATGACAGTGCGGGTGCTGTAGTGACGCAGATAGGGATTATGCCCGGCAAAGAGGTTGGGACGAGTGATTTCACGGTGAAAACCGAAACTACATCTCAATATAGCGGGTTTTTGGTTGGAGATAACTATGGTAGCCTCTATACGGGAAAAAATCGTCTTATGATCGGGATGGACATCAACTCTCCAATGAACATGGGGGATAAATTAAGCCTAGTCGGTATGGTCAGCGATAAATCAAATTTAGAATTTGGGAAAATCGCTTATTCTTTTCCCTTACTGAGCAATGGATTACGTGGGGAAGTAAGTTATTCGGATACGTGGTATTCTCTTGGTGATCAATATAGCTCTTTGGATGCGTATGGAAAAGCCAGCACCTTCGAAGTAGGGGGCTCTTATCCCTATTTTAAAAATCGGCGAGAAAAACTGATTGTGAATGCTAATGTCGCTTATAAAAAGTTGGCCGACTACCAAAGCAATACAATGATTTCTGATAAAGAGATCCATTCGATCACTTTAGGTGTCGTTCATACAAAAGAACATACATTTTTTGATCATGATGCAGCATTGAATGCTTCTGTGACTCTTACGGCCGGTGATTTAAACATCAAAGATGCTACTTCTCGTTCCATCGATGCTGCAGGGGCAAATACCCAAGGAGTATACAACAAGCTCAATGTGGCACTAGGTGAAAATGTTGTAGTGGGTGAGATGAATTCTCTTGCACTCAACCTTGCGGTTCAAAAAGTCATTGGAACGAAAAACCTCGACGGTGTTGAGGATTTTAGTATTGGAGGCCCTAATGGGGTCAAAGGATATCCTATTTCCGAATCAAATGCCGAGGATGGATTTTTACTAAGTACTGAATTCTTTCAAACCCTTCCAGCGATGGATCAGCTCAAGCATAAAGTGGGAATATTTTATGATATTGCAAAGACATGGATGGCAGATGATTCGAAAGATACTACGTTTGAGAGTCGTACCCTCCAAGATATCGGCTTGGGCTATTATGCCAATTATGAAGATTTCTTTGCCAAAGCCCAGCTTGCATATATCGTAGGGGGTGGAGAGATTGAGAGCGAACCTCACCATAATACGCGGTTTTTGGTTCAAATGGGGATGATTTTTTAAGGCTTCACATGAAAATTAATAAAATGAAAGAATATTAAAAATGAAAAAAACATTGTCGATGTTGTTGTTATGCTCGGGAATCATCTATGCTGCAGCCAGTGATGCTATTGTTACAATTGATGGCAAAGATATCAATACGGATTATTTGAATGTCGTACTGGAGAGAAATTATCCAAATGTTTCGCTGAATCAACTTAGTGATGAACAAAAAAAAGTGTTAGTCCAGCAAGTGATTGAAAAAAAAGTTCTATCCAAAGAAGCAAAAAAATTGGGACTGGATAAAAAAGAGAGGTTTAAGAAATCACTTGAAGTTCTCAGCGATGATCTCCTTGTCGCTCAGTTAGTCGAGCATGAGAGAGAGAAAATAACAGTTTCAAATGATGAAATTAAAGCCATGTATATGGCTATAAAGCCTACTGTTAATACACAATTGCATCTGAGACAATTGGTACTCAATACCCAAGAAGGGGCGGAAGCAACAATTAAAAAATTACAAGATTCCAAACATGAAGAGGTATTAAAGATTTTTCAAGAGCTCTCTGTCGCATCTCTCGACAGTACAAGTGTTAAAACTCAAGGAGATTTGGGATGGATTTCGGTTGAAAAAATTGTTGAACCGTTTCGCTCAGCACTTGTGAATACAAAACCTCATGAAGTTGTCAAAACACCTATAAAAGGGCAAATGGGTTGGCACGTGATTTATTTGGATGAAGTAAAACCACAAAGAGAAGCGACCATCGAAGAATCCAAAGCCGCTTTGGAGAATGCTGTCAAGAACGAAAAATTACAAAAAATTGTGCAGGAAAAAATCGACAAGCTGAAACGTGAATCAAAAATCGTGGAATCTTCGAAATGATTCGGCTGGCTCTTCCTCTTTTTATTTTGATCAGTTCAGTTGTTTGGGCTGAAAGTACCCCTGTAGAAAGTCCTTCTGTTGTCTCGATTAAGACGAATGATAGTAATCAAACACAATCAACGCTTCAAGCACGCTATCTAGAAGCGAAACAATATTATTTGGACAAAAAATATTCAGCAGCGTATGCAATACTTTCAGAAATCTATTTGGATGCCTTGGATGATCCGGAGCTCAATTTTTATCTTGCCCGTTGTGCGTATGAAGTAGGGGAATTTCCAATCGCCATTGCTGCTTACGAACGGGTCGAAATACTTGATCCCAATAATGTACGTAATCAGCTTGAACTTGCCCGTACCAAGTACTATCTTCGTTTATACCCAGAAGCTGAAGATGGATTCAAAAAGATTTTGCAAAATCCAAGCCTACCTCAAAATGTTCGCCTGAATGTCGAATATTATTTGAGTTCCATTGCAAAAGAGATGAAGCGCATCTTTTTATATACGACGTTAAAAGCCGGAGTCCTTTACGATTCCAATGTCAATTTTGCCTCTTCAGACAGTACGTACACGCTCCCTTTCTTGGGGACGTTTAATGCTCCGTCCGAGTTGAGCGATTTTGCTCATGAAGAGATGCTCAATATCGTTCATCTAAAAGATGTCATGGCGAAAGACGGACTGATGATCCGCAATCAGTTCAATGTCTATAATCGCCAATACCAAGATGAAACCGACTATAATTTACGGGTTTTGTCCTACAATCCGGCTTTAATTTTCAATACGCAGGATTCTTCGTATGAATTAATCGGAGGGATTGAACGTGTGAACCTTGGTACTCGAAAATATTCGGTCGGGTATTCGTTGCAGCCTAAATGGATATACAGTTATCTCCCATCACTCAAGCAAACACTTGCACTTAAAGTAGGGGAAAAAGAGTATTATCAAGACGAAAACAGTGCACTTGATTGCCAAAATCTCGAAGCAAATGTCGGATTGGAATATTACCTCAGCCCTTCAAGCGCATTGCGTGGAGATTTGATCTTTACCCATCAAGCAAAAGAGAGCGGTACCCGTATAGATGTCGATTTTGATGAAATTGGAGCAGCGATTTTGTATACAGATCAATTGCGTCCGACAACAATTTTGCAAGCCAGTATGGGATTGAGAAAACGCTCTTACAGTGACTATAGCACTTTATTTGAGAAATACCGCACCGATGAAAGCACATCTGTAGGGCTCAATTTGATTGAGCGCCTAAATCGTAAAATTTCTTTAGAGTTGACTGGGAACTACAGTCATACTGATTCAACCATATCGATCTACAGCTATGATAAATTGACACTTGCACTTGGCATTTCGGCTCGCTTTTAAGGAATTGAAATGAAACAAGTGATTGCCTGCGTTATTGTAATGTTGATATCAAGTCCATTGTGGAGCTCGGCTGTCGGTAAAATCACGGCACTAAGTGGTGAAGCTACATTGTCCAGAGGCACTAAAAACTTGATTGCTGCACTTGGGAGCAATTTAGAAATAAAAGATACGATCTCGACTGCTAAAAACTCTAAGGCTCAATTGACGTTTAAAGACAATACAATCATTACGGTTGGTAAACAAACGGTATTTTCCGTAGAAGAGTATTTGAATGATACGTCAGCGAATTCAGATGCCAAGTTTAATGTTGTCACAGGCACCATTCGTGCTATGAGTGGGAAGATTGGGAAAATTGCCCCTGATAAATTTAAAGTCAAAACCAAAACAGCGACTATCGGGATCAGGGGAACCGATTTTATCGTACAAGTATTGCCTACAGGAGAATTAGTCGTACTGTGTTTACAAGGGACGATTACAGTGACTCCGCCTAATTCCAATAAAACTGTAGTAGTCCCTGCTGGTTCGTTTGTTACAATTTCTGCAATCGAGATCCTTCCCGATGGCTTATCCAGAACAAGTTCAGTGAGTGGAGTGATTCCATCGAGCTCTTCTACACGTTCATTAAGTGGAGTAGACCCAACTGCTTCATCAGTTACAAATTCTACTGATGAAGTGACTTCTTCTGTTCCTTTTGTTACAAATTCTGTGAATATAGTGATTAGTGAAGTAAGAGAATTTACTGCGATAGAATTAAATCAAATCCTCAAAGAAGGGCTTTTCCTGCCTGCGCTTCTTGCTTTGCTGGATAAAAATGTCATTATAAGTTCGATGGATCAAGTGTTTGAAGAGATGCCATCTCCTGAAATGATGACACTGCTTACTACTCCTTTATCAACAATTGATCCAACGCTCATTGCCACACAGACGGGAATGACTTTGGTGACAAATACGCAAGCTACGCCAAGTGCGTTGCCGCAGCATTTTACAGGGTATGCGGTTG
>Ga0066600_10000525_pt1 | contig 13884 bp, 9 predicted proteins | sample Lowcelwee11metaG_FD_59486 | JGI IMG/M metagenome (GOLD analysis project Ga0066600, IMG submission 59486) | Freshwater pond sediment microbial communities from the University of Edinburgh, under environmental carbon perturbations - Low... | ecosystem: Environmental > Aquatic > Freshwater > Pond >... | reverse complement strand
AATTTTATTATATTGTTACTACTGATACAATGCTTAACGACAGTACTGTTTTACAGAAATTCCCTATTGATGTAAATAATTTAGAGAAATGGTCTGAGACTTATGAAACTTACGCCGTACTTTCTCTCCCATACTACAAATTCAACAGCGATACCGCATTTACCGATTACAGGGATTACGGATACATAGTCACTATTTCCGGAGATTCCGTTTATGTTACATTTAAAGCAGTGTTCTCAAAATTCTTTGTTCTCGGGATTGACGAATCGGGACAGCAGACTCAGGTCACATCAAAAATTTTCAAACGGACCAATATCAGGCCCAAACATCCGATGGTATATTCAAAAAAACTGGGTATTAACGGGTTCGATAAATACTGGATCACAGTCGGGACGGATTCCTCCCAGCTCGTTAAACCTGAGCCAACCGAATTCTGGAAAGATTTTGATTTTAAATGGATGGGTGAAGATCCTGACGGAAGTGATGTCGGGCTTGAGTTCAGATGGGAACTGCATGAGCTCCGGGAACCGTTAAAACCGGATACGATGATCGCCGATTCGGGCTGGAGCGCGGCTAATCTGGCTAAATCCTTTTCTGGCGAGATCTATTATAACAACCCGAACGGAAAGTATTCATTCAGGGTCTGGGTGAGGGACGATGCTCTTCAGGAATCGGAAAATCACGCTTCGGTTAATTTTGAAGTGTTCTCCGCCAAGTTTGACAGAGGAATACTGTTTATTGACGATACTGACCCTTCATTATATCCTCCTCCCTCTTACACATTCTACATGGGAAATCCCGACGATGCGAAAACGAGAGCATTTTATGAAGAACTTTTAAAATATTCCGGATATAAACCTGAAGGCGATATGTCCGTGGATTCAGTCAGATGGTTTAAATCTACTATTTTTGAAAGGACAGTCGAAGAAAGCGGGAAAACATATTATTCTCCGAATATTAAAGAACTGATAAAATACCGGCTTGTAATACTAGCTTCAGACGACAGAAGTAATTTCAGCGGTGTGAATTTTATGGGGGAAACGGGATATGCAGGCTATAGGCTTGCACTTAAGAACTATCTAGATGTCGGAGGAAAAGTATTTCTGATCGGGCCGTCATTACTTCAGGGCGAACTGATCAGGTTCACGCCTTCCCAGCTCCCTGTAAATGAGTACAAGGCTCCTTTCAAACAGGTTTTCGAAAAAGATATTTACGACGGCGTGGTCAATGTTGCCGGAAGGGATGCGGCGACAAATACGGATGTAAGGATATTTTTCAGCCAGTATTTCGGGATATATTTTATGACATTTCCTGAGCAGAAAACATTTTACACAATTCCGGGAACAGATTCAACACAATACTGTGCCGATCATTTTTATTCCGACAACTACGATTTTATCGGAACAGTTCTGTACAGTCATATAAATGATATTCAGGCGGATACTTTAAGAATAGACAGCACTAAGGTAAATCAGGCATGGTTCAACAGTCCGCCCGGATCGGGAGGCCGAATAAAAGCCCATGCGCTAAAAGACAGAGGAACAGTCTTTACCGGAATACCGGTTATTGAAACTTATAAAGGGGAGATCGTTTACAGATACATGTCAATTTATGATCTGCCCAGAACTGAATATAATTCCAGTATTTCTTTCGATCATCCGTGGGAAAACGGGAATGACACGCTTAAGCATTCACTCACACTTGTTAACAGAGCAACAGGCGAAGAAGTCGGACCTGTTTTAAGAAGAACAGGATCGGTTGCGACAAGGTATATTGAAGATAAAAACCTTTTCAGAACGGCTTATTTTACAATTCCGCTGTATTTTATGGATGATTCAAAGGGTACAGTCTCGGATATGTTCAAAACCATGATCGAATGGTTTGATCTTGAGCAGGAAAAAGAGCATTAATACTCAGTTATTTAATTCAAATATCTCCAAGGAAAATTTTTAAGCCTATCAGGATCAGGATGATGCCGCCGATAAGTTCGGCGTTCTGCCCGAGCCTCCGGCCTGCTCTTTTCCCGATATTAACACCGATAAGAGTAATTATAAAGGTTGTACATGCTATGAATAAAGCTGGAAAAAATATTTCAAGTTTAAGAATGGAGATACTGAGTCCCGCAGCCATAGCGTCAATGCTTGTCGCTAAAGCGAGGATGAACAGAGAAGCGGTTCCGAAATAATTGAATGTTTTGCATTCTTCTGCTTTTCTGCTCTCAAGGATCATTTTAATGCCGATGAAAGCCAGAAGACCCATTGCGATCCAGTGATCGAAAGATCTTATATAATCGAGGAATAAAAACCCGGCGACCCAGCCTATTACCGGCATGATTCCCTGAAATATTCCGAAAAAGGCTGATATTTTGAATTTGTCGCATACTCTAACTTCCGATGAGCAGATACCGGCTGCGATGGATACCGCGAACGCGTCGGCGGATAAGGCTAATCCCAATAAAAAGATCTCAAAAAGGCTCATTTTATTTCCTTGTTAAGATCGCAAGCGATTCGATCTGAACTGTGTTCGGGAACATATCGTAACCGATAATTTCAGACACGGAGAAATTTTTTAATAAGTCAATATCGCGTTTCTGCGTTTTAGGTTCGCAGGAAAGGTAAATGACAGTTTCTGCTCCAGAATTATCTATAGCCGAAAGAGTGTTCTTATCAATCCCTTTTCTTGGAGGATCAGCTATGATTATATCATAATTGCCTTTCATGACCGTTTCATTAACAGCTGATACTTCAGCCGCGATCAGCTCAGTATCATCCAATGATTCCAGATGATCGAATGAAGCCGGGTTTGATTCTATGAGCGTTCTTTTAATTCCCGGAAAGTCAGAAAGAACGCCGCAGCCTGAATAAAGATCTAGAATCTTAGAATCAGGCACTAATGTTAGAGCAGATCTGATCTTCTGAAGTATTTTATCCAGAGTAAAAAGATTAGCCTGAAAGAAAGACTGAGGAGGTACTTTGTATGTGCAGTTAAGTGTTTCAAGCAGGCAGAAATTGTCGCCGGTCACGAAGACGGGATTTTTTATCAGCACCGAATTTGTGGCTGAACTGATTGAATAAAATGTTGAAGTTATATTCAAATTTTCCTGTGATAATTCCTTAAGCATTTCAGATGCGATATAATTCTCTTTTTTTATAATAAGTCCGGCCTGATAGCCCTTTAGACCGCCTCTTATGTAAATATGCTCTGTAATTCCTTCGAGATCATTTTTCTGAAGAATATACCTGAATTGACGGATAATCTCATTCATGTCAGGTGTGATGACCAGACAGTCCGATCTCCAGTCGGCGATATCGTGTGAATTTTTACGGTAAGCGCCTATCTGTACTATACCGTTCGTTCTGCCGACAGGAAGTACGGCTTTATTTCTGTAAGCGAACTGCTCAGAACTTTCTAATTTTATTTTATTTTCGAATATATCTGAAATGATAGAGCTTTTTAATTTGAGCTGATAATTGTATGAGCAAAAAAGGAGATCGCAGGCTCCGCAGGTGATATTTTTACAGGGATTTTCAGTTCTTTGCGGATTAGAATCGATAATTTTTGAAATTATAGCAAAGTCCACATTTATACCGGTCTTTACTATCTTCACATCGGCTGTTTCATCAGGCAGAAGCCCGTGAATTATTGTCTTTTTCCCGTCCGGGAACGCCAATGCCTCTCCGATTTCATTCAGCCGCTCGACTTTAATGCGGATCACATCATTTTTTTTTGAAGTCATATATTTTAGTACCCCAGTAAGATTTTTCTCATATAATGATACGGTTCGGAAATATTCATGAACCTGTACCTGTACGAAACAGCAAGATTATATCCGTACTCCTCCTGTATTGAGTCATACTGGTAGCCTGCCGAAGTGAAAATATAATTGTTCAGCCTGAAGTCTAAACTTAAATTATTTCTGTACCCGTAATCTCTTTCAGTAATTTCAGTGTATTCTTCCGATCCGATGTATTTTGAGTTCCAAGTAAGCGCTATATCATCAGTTAAAAATTTGGATATATAAAATTCGCTGCCTACAAAATATTCGGCGTAATTTTCGGGTATTTCAAGGATACCCAATTCATTATTCATAAAATTTCCGCTTATATAAGGCCGTATTGAAACAGTGGCTCCGAGAGCTCTTCCGATCGCTAATTCCACAGGCGAAATAATAGGGCTTAAAAACCGGGTGTCAACAGCTTCATTGAACAATTCCTTCGCAGTTCCTTTTGTATCTATCTCGAAAAGTTTATCGTCCTTGTCAAACCAGGGGTTACCGAACTCGTCGGTAAGAATAATAGACATTCCGCTTATTCTTGCACCTTCGGAATCAACAACCTGCTCATCTTCTTTTGTTACAACTTTCAGATATATCGTCTCATAGCCGGAAAATCCCGTCGAGTCTATTTTTGTTTTTACCGTTGTAACGGCTGAAGCCTTAAGGTAAGGATCGGTAAACCCGTTATTGTTTTTCTGTCCATCGAATCTGATCGAGACATTATCAACCTTAAATGAGAAAGCTGAATAATTACAGGTTCCGTTCTTGCCCGAAAAATCTCCCGTAAGCTGAAGCTCGCGAGGTTTATGAACGGGACCTTTAATGACAAGTCCTTTTGAAGCGGGTGTAACATTAATATTCACATTGCTTAATTCATTATCGAACTGTGTGAATGTTCTGACTATTCTTCCCCATATAGATTTTTCTTCCGAGTCAACATTAAAGAAATATATGTTTCCGCCGGCGGGGATGACCTCAATGTCAAGCTCAATGTCCGAGAAAAATAATTTTGAATCAGAGTCGTTTGAATCATCAGGATCTTTTGATTTGTCAGATTTTGAATCAGTATTCAGAAACGGGTAAGTTATTCTGGAATTTCTAAGAAAAACTTTACCGTCGAGAACCAAATTCCCGTTTTTCTTATATATCCTGAATTTATTGTCAGTCTTTCCGGCAAGCACGAAATTCCCGTAATCATCGGGAATCATCATATTAAAAGCGTGGTAATCTATTCCGCCGTCACTTACTTTTAGGCGCAGGCATCCCGCGTTTATCCCGCCGGGTAGAATAATATCCCCATAAGTACGGTCAGTTCGATCGTTGTCTATAGTTATCGAGCCTGCGGTATAAGAGTCAGAATGCATTTTAAATTTAACAATATCGAGATTATAGTTTTCATCAATTAAGATTTTAGCGCTGATCTTGTTAAAAGGATCGGCTGCTCCTTTCGGAGTGAATTTTCCGTCCAGAATATTAAGTTCAACGCTATTCAGTTTAGGCTTATTAAATTTGCCGCCGATCGTGAAATTACCTTCGCACTTTGAAGAACCTTTAGATATCAGTTTAGTTTTTTTATCTATATAGTTTATAAAATCACCCGAAAAATCTCCTCTGACATAAATTTCTTCGTCTTCTTTGTAAGGAATAAAACCTTCCGCGTTCAACTGCAGGTATTTTCCGCCGTCCAGAGTCATTTTTTTTACAAGAACACCCGTGCTGTCAAGTTCCGATGTGACGAATTCAAATTTTTTAACCGCATCACCGTTAATATACCCGTTCGTCAGGGTTATTTCAGAATTTTTTAGCCTGAAATCATTTAATTTTCCTGTAAAATCAATTTTATAATTCATGTCTCCTTTCAGCTTTACTTTATTCAAAAAAGCATTGAAAAATTCAGCCTTGATCTCGCCATAAGCCGACAAGTCAAGTTTCTCAAAATCCCTTACGCTTCCGGATAATGTGACTATTTTATTAAAACCTTCATAAATAATTATTTTTTCAAGGCGGAGTTTTTTATTCTCAAGATGCGCCTCAGCCTCACCCGATATGATCAGACTGTCTTTTTCGGCATCGTAGTATTTTAAAATGTTTTCATTTATATAAAAATCTATATACGGAGAAGATACAATTCCTCTCACTTTTAAAACAAGGTCTGTATTGGTTTTAAGATCTTTTACTCCGAAAAATTTACCGAAGTCCATATTTTTCGTCTCGAGCTGACCTGAAAGAACTTTATCTTTGATATTTAAACTGACCATTCCGGTTATTTCTTTGGAATCAAAATAAATATCTGAAACGGAAATAATATCATCGGATTTCTTAAATCTGAAATTAGCCGGACGGTTAAGAATATTGGTGGCTCCAGGCATCCAGTTGACGAAAGATTCAAGAGTCTCTCTGCTCAGATCGAATTTGGCATCAAGATTTCCGTAAAATAACGATCTCTCGTCTTTTGATCCTGTTTTAAGTTCAAAGTATTTGTTGCTGCCTTTAAGCTCAAAATAAAGGCTGTTCTCTTTTTCGAGCAACTTATATCCGTAGATCAGCTCGTAAAAGCTCATAAGATCGCTGCCGCTGAGGCTGTACTCCTTTTTCCCGATATCGAAAATCCCGGAAAGAACTGTTTCTGAATTTCTGCCTGATACCGAGCAGTTCAAGCTGTTGTTCTTTAAACTGATACCGCACGAGAAATTCTTCACGCTTTCATCTTTACTAAAATCAAAAGCAGTCAGTTCCGCCTTCATTTTCGGGAATTCGCCGATCTTCCCTGAAATGCATCCTTCGATTATTGTGGACTGATCTTTCAGATAATCAGAATTGATAACAGGGAAATTAGAAAATAAAGCTCCGGTACTTTTAAAATCAAGAAAATATTGAGGTTTATCTGAATATATATCGGTTAATTTACCGCTGAATTTAAGAATGTTATTCAATACGAACATACTCCCTTCGCTCAGAACTATTTCTCTTCCGGAATAATATCCGTTTAATCCGATATCCTTTATAGAATTATTTTTATACGAAAGAGAGCTGACATTCAGGTCATAGTTTATAACAGGATGAATAAGCTGATCGGTAACATGCAGGCTTAAAGAATTGTCGTCTCCGATAATTATATTTTCATAAAAATTTTTATCAAGCCTGGCTATGTTCAGAGCTTTTGTTATTTCGCTGCCGCGGATCTTTTCTATATTAAAATAAATATCTCCGCTTGGATTTAGAAGATTGAATATTTTGCCTTCACCATGATATCTTATCCCGTTCAGTGTTCCGTTCAGGCTGTTCATAGATACTACGCCGTTGAAATATGACAGATCAAGATTGGTTTCCTTCATATATATTACTTTATTGAATTCGAGATCCAGGTCATTCAGCTTAAAATTACCTGTAAGGTTCATTTCCTCTTCTGAAGATTTATTTATCTCCAGCTTTGCTTCTCCCGAATATTTGCCTTTGATTATTTCATAAATCCCGAAAGGTGATTTAAAATTCGAGAATTCATCGTTTTCAAAATTCAGATCTATTTCCGCAGTATATTTTGTATTGTCGATAAATCCTTCTAGAAAAATATTTTCTTTCGGGGAATTAAGAAATTTACCGTCGAGATCCATCGAGATATTTCCGTCGGAATTATATGCGGCGGATCCGCTCAGTTCCCTTATTACGGGAAGCGTCATATCGGCATTATATATAAGATTTACATCCTTTAAAGAAATCGCTTTTATAAAATCGTATTCTTTTAAAAGATCCGATATGAGTTTAAAATCCTCGAATTTAAAATCCCACGGTTTTTCAATATCCGTTTTCATTTCGGGGCTTATTAATATATCGCATCCCGCAATTTCAACGCTTTCCGCTTCAAAAAACCAGCCTTTTAGCGTGATCAGATTTATAAATGAACCTTTTATCGAAAATTTTACATTAAGATTTTTTACAATGACTCTGGTATTTTTTTTTTCAAAAACGATATTTCTGAAACTCAGCTGATTTAATGAGAGATTAATATTTTCAATGTCGAATTTGTCTGATTTGAGAGCGGGTCCGATCTTTTCGATAAGATTTTTTCTGACTAACGGTGAGATAACCGCTTTCTGTACAAAATTATATGCCGCATAAAGGATGATGACTGAAAGGACCGAGTAGTAGAATATTCTGTTACGAACCTTCAAGAATAAGCTCCGAAGTTTTTAGCGATAATATAGTCTGCCGTTATTTCGGGAGCATTAAATTTTTATACTCCGTTTTTTAACTTTTCAGCCTTATCTTCCATAATCAAAGCTTCAACTATATCATTAATATTCCCGTCCATGATCGAATCGAGCTTATAAAGTGTCAGTCCGATACGGTGGTCAGTCATCCTGCCCTGAGGAAAATTGTATGTCCTGATCTTTGCGCTTCTGTCTCCCGATCCCACCTGAAGTTTTCTTATTGCGGATTCTTTTTCGTGGGCTTTCTGATTTTCCATCTCCTGAAGTCTGGAAACAAGTATCTTCATTGCCGAATTTTTATTCTTTAGCTGAGACCGTTCGTTTTGACATGTAACTACCAGATTAGTAGGAAGATGCGTTATTCTTATCGCCGAGTCCGTTTTATTTACATGCTGACCGCCGGCTCCCGAAGATCTGTAAGTGTCAATTTTAAGATCATTAGGATCTATATCTACATCTTCAATTTCGGTCATGGCAAGCACTGCGACAGATGCGGCAGATGTGTGAACTCTTCCCTGAGTTTCCGTTTCGGGCACTCTCTGAACCCTGTGAACCCCGGATTCGAATTTCATCTTTCCGTAAACCTCGTCTCCGGAAATCTCAACAATAACTTCTTTTATGACATTTGGCGCTGTTTCGTTGTAATCAACCGTTGTAAAAGTCCAGCCCATTTTCTCAGCGTACTTCTGATACATTCTGAAAAGTTCTCCGGCAAAAAGACCCGCTTCATCACCGCCTGTCCCCGCACGGATCTCCAGGTATATGTCCTTGTCGTCATTGGGATCTTTCGGGACCAGAAGCATCTTTAATTCATCTGTATATTTTTCCTGTAAGGGCGATAATTCCTCGATCTCGGCTTTTGCCATTTCAGACATTTCTTTATCGCTTCCATTCAAAAGTTCTCTTGCCTGATTAATATTGTCATCGATCTTCAGCAGTTCGTTGTACTTCTCCACGATCGGTTGAAGTTTTGCTCTTTCTTTTCCGATGCCGATCATTTTTTCGCGGTCTTTTAATATTTCCGGATCAGATAGTTTATCCGTCAGAAGATCGTATTTTTCTTTTATGCTTTTAAGTTTTTCGTACATAATGTTATTTTGAGCTCAATTCCTTTGCATATTCAACAAACTTCGCGTTAAGTTCCTTCTCGTCAATTCCTACAAGCTCGAAATCCTTCATTACGACATTGCCGTTTATAATCGAAGATGCGATCCTTGCCGGAAGTATCCCGAAAATAAGGTGAGTGTGAAGATTATCTGAAGTTATCTCGTGTTCAGGGAGATAATCAACAAAGATCAGATCGGCCGCCGAACCAAGTTTGATTTCGCCGATCGATTTTGAAACAAAGCTGTTTGCGAGTTTATAGCTTGATCTTGTAAGAACATCGCAGATCTCGATATTGCCTGAAGTAAATCCTTTTAATTTCTGCCTCAGGATCCTGTGGGCGAAAGAAGCTTCAGAAGCAATAGAATTATAAATTCCGTCAGAACCGAATCCGATAGGTATGTCCTTTTCGATAAGAGTTTCGACAGAAGCAAAATCCAAACCTTTATAGTAGGCTGATGACGGGTTAAGAACTATACCGGAGTGCGATTCTTTGACTATGTCAATATCAGTTTCATCAATATAATTTGTTGAAGCGAGAATAGTTTTAGCGTTTAGCAGTCCGATATCGAAAAGTCTGTCAATGCAGTATTTTTTATCAAAATGTTTTACAGAAAATTCGTCTTCGTTCTCCGTTTCGGACAAGTGAATAACCGAACCGGACTTTGTCCTTTCGGTAAATTTCGCTATCGCTCTTAAAAGAGTATCGGATGTTTCGTTAGCGCTGTATATCCCTATCATACCTGTAACAAGCGGATTGTTTTTATATTCTTCCACGAATTCAGAATTCATTTTGAACATTTTTTCCGCTTCTTCATTCCCGTTCCTGTTGCTTATCTCATAGCCGATAACCCCTCTCATGGAAAGTTCTTCAAAAGCTTCCGCGATATCATTTAAAGAATCGTCGATGCAGCCCGGGCTCGAATGAAGATTGAAAATAGTAGTAACTCCGCATTTGATCGAGCTGATTATGCCTTTTACCGCAGAATAATAAATTCCGTCGGATGACATTTTATTTGCCAGCGGCCACCAGTATTTATTCATGAACTCGCTATAATTGGAACCGCTTTTAACATTCATCGGTATGTTCTGAAAAAATCCGCTGTAAAGATGATTGTGAAAATCCACATAACCCGGCATGACGATCCTGCCTCTCGCGTCAATTTTATTCGCTTCGCCTGAATATTTCGACAGCATTTCTTTTTCCGGTCCGAATTCAAGGATCGTTCCTCTTCCGACATAGATAGCGCCGTTCCGTATATTCTTCGGTTTGCTACCGAAAGTAAGGATGTTAGCGTTAAAGATCAAAAAATTTTCCATTGTGATACCTCCTATATTAATAAGAAGCTAAAAGTATAGAAAAAATATTCTTTTCGCAAGAAAATTCAGATTATTCTTTTTTTATTTTGCCGATAATTCCACTTGACATTTAAAATCTTCTTTCTTATATTTTCACGCTCGTTATTACAAGGCTAAGAAAAACAGGCAAACACAAGGAGATAAAATGCCTCATCACAAATCAGCAGAGAAAAGACTTAAACAATCAAAAGTTGAAAACGCATATAACAGACATTACAGATCGATGATGAAAACAGCTCTTAAAAAAGTAAAAGCATCAGCTACGAAAGAAGACGGCGCAAAAAACCTGATCATAGCTCAATCCCTTCTTGATAAACTTGTTATAAAAGGGATCATCAAGAAGAATAACGCATCGAACAAGAAATCGCGGCTTTCGAAATTTCTAAATAAAATCGAACAAGAGAAAAAATAATAAAAAGCAGCCCTGAGCTGCTTTTTTAATTTAATCTATGAGAACACTGATAATCGGAGATATTCACGGATGTTACGACGAACTTCAGTCGCTGCTCGAGAAATTCAATCCGAATCCTTCCGATAAAATTTATTCTGTGGGCGATGTGATCAACAGAGGTCCCGAATCAAAAAAATGCATAGCCCTTCTTAAGGATCTTAAAGTTACAACTGTTATGGGGAATCATGAATACTGGTATATCAAAAGCTATCCTTTTGCCGAAAATACTGTAACTTCATTTAACTTTCGTAAACTGGAAATAGAGGATCATCTAGAATGGATGAAATCGCTTCCTTATTTCGTTATTGCAGATGAATTCATCATCGTTCACGCCGGATTTGATCCTGCTCTGGCGTTAAAGGACAATACCAGTAATACTCTGGTTTCGATAAGGATGCTGGAATATACAAAAGCGCCCTGGTTTGAAAGTTATCATGGTTCAAAGCACATCTATTTCGGACACTGGGCGAAGCTCGGCCTTCATTTCGGGAAGAATTTCACAGGACTTGACACCGGATGCGTTTACGGCGGAAAACTGTCGGCTTTTGTGATCGAGGAGAACAGGTTAATCCAGATACCTGCAAAAAAACTATACCATAATATTTACGATGAGACAATGTAATGAAAAAAATGGATGAAAGCGGAGTTCCGAGGCTTACAAAACATGTTAAAGCGGCTGGCTGAGCGGGTAAAGTAAGTCCGGAGGACTTAAATATAATAATCGGCGGTTTGAAGTTCCCGATGAACGAAAATGTACTGATCGGATTCGAAGGCAGCGACGATGCGGGCGTTTATAAGATAAGCGGTGATGTTGCTGTAGTTCAGACTGTTGATTTTATAACTCCTGTCGTTGACGATCCGTATATGTACGGCTGTATAGCGGCGGCGAACAGCTTAAGCGATATATTTGCTATGGGCGCAAAAGTTATAACCGCTATGAATATTGTCGCTTATGATTCATGCAATGTTTCAAAAGAAATGCTCTCGGAGATCCTGCAGGGAGGGATAGATAAGGTAAAAGAAGCCGGCGGAGTGATTCTCGGAGGACATACAATAACTGATATAGAAATGAAATACGGGCTTTCCGTGACAGGAATTGTACATCCCGACAAAGCGATCAGGAACAATACTGTAAGAGCAGGCGATAAGCTTATTCTGACAAAACCTATTGGTTCCGGAGTAATTACGACAGCATGGAAAGGCGATGCAGCATCAAAGGAGCATATTGATAAAGCCGCTGTCTGGATGGCTCAGTTAAATAAAAAAGCTTCTGAAATTGCGTTTTCGGCCGGAGTGAACGCAATGACGGATGTTACCGGATTCGGACTTTTAGGTCATCTGAGCGAGATGATAAGCGACAGGCATGGAGTTGAACTTAGTTTTTCAGCAATACCTTTTATGGAAGGAGCTAAAATATACGGCGAACAGATGCTTTTTCCCGGCGGCTCAAAAAGAAATGAGAAATATTTTAGACCGAAAATCAGAGAAAATAAACTGGATTATATTGATCTTTTACTTCTTTTTGATGCACAGACTTCAGGCGGGCTTATGATCTCGGTCGAAAGTAAAAAAGCGGGCGTACTTCTTAAACAGCTTCATGATTCGGGTATTGAAACTGCCGCCGTAATCGGAGAATTTAACGATGATAAAGGTTTTATTTCGATCAAATAAGTTTTTTTTAAAATAATTTTATCATGTTATCGTTTACTTAAAAAAAACGGAGCGGTAAATGAAGTTTTATAATATATTTTTAATAGTTTCGGTTCTCATATTTTCCGGTATTATGTTTTCTCAGCCTCCAGCAAAAGGCAGTGACTGCCCCGAAGATGACTGCATAGAAAATATGGGCGATTTTTCTCCCGGACCGCCGCCTGACATGGAAGACAATCCTGAAATGATGAAGGGAAGGCAGATTGAAAGAATGTCTGAAGAAAAGATAGACAAGATCATGGATAATATTCTTTCTCAACATCCCGATTTTCATAAAAAACTAACCGCACTTAAGGAGAAACATCCGAAAGTGTTTATAAGAACTCTTCATAAACTAAGAAGATTTGTAAGGAACGAGAGAAAAAGTCCGGAAGAAAAAGCGGATATACTGGGAATAATTTCAGAAGAGATAGAGATAGATATTTTAGTAGAAAATTATCACTTTGAAAAAGATGCCGGAAAAAGAGCTGAAATCAAAGCGGAACTTCTAAAGAAAATGTCTGCTTCATTCGATAAAAGAGAGGAAATGAAATTAGAAATGATCAACAATATTCAGAAGAACCTCGAAAAGAAAAAAGCTGATTTCGAAAAAAGAAAAGTAAATAAAGATAAAATTATCAAAGAAGATCTGGAGAAGATTTTAGAGCATCACGAGAAAATGGAACGGGACGGCAAAAAATAAGCTGATCCGATATCTTTCGAGAAGTAATTAAAGTACATCTAGCCCCACATAATAAATCTTATTGTTAATTCGCTTTTATCAAAAAAATATCTTGACAAATGTTTACCAAGTAAATAAATTACCAAGTAAATAATTGAGAAGGTAAATGAACGGAAGTATCTTAGAACAAATTTCAAAAACACTCAACTCGATAAAAGCCAAATGTCAGCTTAAGGACAGAACTATAGCGGATCAGCTTAAAGTATCCTGCTCCGAACTTAAATGCCTGAAAAATTTTCTTTCGAGTGATCATATTTCGGTCAAGGATCTGGCTGAAAGATTGAATATTACTTCCGGAGGAGTAACAAAGATAGTCGGACAGCTTGAAGAAAAAAATATCCTCAGAAGAGATATGGACCCGGATGACAGAAGAGGAATTCTTGTTTCCCTTACTGCTGAAGGAAGGGATCTGATAATTGAGCTTCATAAAAATACGATCGGTTATTATGATCAGCTGTTTAAAAGCCTTTCGGAAAAAGATAAAGAAGATATTCTGAAGGGGATAATGCTTTTAAATGAATCTTGGGACAACCTTATATGCAAGAATCCCGGGATC
>Ga0066600_10000520_pt1 | contig 13942 bp, 13 predicted proteins | sample Lowcelwee11metaG_FD_59486 | JGI IMG/M metagenome (GOLD analysis project Ga0066600, IMG submission 59486) | Freshwater pond sediment microbial communities from the University of Edinburgh, under environmental carbon perturbations - Low... | ecosystem: Environmental > Aquatic > Freshwater > Pond... | reverse complement strand
CCGCCCGCCGTCGACGAAGATCTCCGACTGGTAGAGGAGGTTGGCGCCGGCGCTCTCGATCAGCGAGACCACCGGCAGCTTGTTTTGCAGCGCGATCTCCTGGAGGCGCAGGTTCTTCTTGAGGCCCATCGGCGCGATCGAGCCGCCCTTGATCGCGCTGTCGCTGGCGCCGACGATGCAGCGCACGCCGCTGACGTAGCCGATGCCGGAGATGTTGCCGCCGCCGGCCGCGTCCGAGCCGCCGTCGTCGTCGTGCATCTTGTAGCCGGCGAGGGTCGAGAGCTCGAGGAAGGGCCGGCCGCGGTCGAGGAGCCGGGCGATGCGCTCGCGCGGGAGCAGCTGGCCGCGCTTGGCGAACTTGGCGGCCTGGCGGTTGGAGTTGTCGCGGACGCGCTGCTCGGCCGCGCGGACCTCGGCGAGGAGGGCGAGCTGGGCGTCGCGGTTGGCCTTGAAGGCGTCGGCGGAGGGGTCGATCTTGGAGGCGAGGACGGGCATGGCAGCGTCAGCGCAGGACCTCGGGGGGCCTGGAGCGGTGGAAGCCGTCGAAGGGGCGGGAGTTGTCGTGCTCCTGGACGGGCCAGATCAGGGTTGCGTTGGGGGCGGCGCCGTCGACCCGGAGGGTGGTGCCGCTGATGAAGGCGGCGGCCTCGCTGAGGAGGAAGCAGATCGCGGCGCTGCACTCGGCCTCGGTGCCGAGGCGGCCGAGCGGGACGGCGGCCTTGAGGCGCGGGATCAGGGCCCTGGCGGCGCCCTCGTAGTGGTCCATGCCGCTCGAGGCGATCCAGCCGGGGGCGACGGCGTTGACGCGCACGCCGGAGGGGGCCCACTCGACCGCGGCGGTCTGGGTGAAGTTGACCATGCCCGCGCGTGCGGCCCCGGAGTGGCCCATGCCGGGCATGCTGCGCCACATGTCGGCGACGATGTTGACGATCGCCCCGCCGCGCGCGGCCATGCTCTGGGTGTAGACCTCGCGCGCGACCAGGAAGCCGCCGACGAGGTTGGTGCGCACGACGGTCTCGAAGCCCTTCTGCGAGATCGCCGAGAGCGGGGCCGGGAACTGGCCGCCGGCGTTGTTGACGAGGCCGTCGATCCGGCGGCGGTCCTCGACGATGGCGGCGACCGTGGCCTTGACGGCCTCCTCCTCGCGGATGTCGCAGACGTGCCACGTGGCTGCCCCGCCGTCCTCGGCGATCTCCGCGGCGGTGGCCTTCAACTTGTCGGCCTTGCGACCGACGAGCACGACGTGGCCCCCGAGCGCGGCCAGCTCGTGCGCCGTGCAGCGACCGATGCCGCTGCCGCCCCCGGTGACGACCACGCTCTGGCCGGCGAACAGGTCCTTGCGGAACACGGAACGATAGGCGCCCATGGCCGTGCATCTTACGCGCACGGGGCGGCCGGTACAGCAGGAAGCGCGAGGGTCCGGACGCGAGGGCGCACGGGCTCCGCGCGATGGGAACCCGGGTTTTCTCGGCGGCCGCCGGGTTTGCCGGGCGAGGCGGCGGTCGCACGGCCCGGGGCGGTGTGGTACGCAGGCTCTCAGGGACCCGTTCGCGGGGAAAGGAACATCCGATGAGCCTCGAGAAATTCACGGAGACTGTCCGCAGCAAGGTCGGCGAGAACGCCAACCTCAACTCGACCATCAAGTTCGCCTTCAAGGAGGGCGGAGCGCTCTTCATCGACGGCAAGAGCACGCCGAACACCGTCAACAACGACGAGAGCGCGGCGGCCGATTGCACGGTCAAGGTCAGCCTCGAGGACTTCGCCAAGTTGATGGAGCGCAAGCTCGACCCGACGACGGCGTTCATGATGGGCAAGATCAAGATCGAGGGCGACATGGGCGTCGCCATGAAGCTCGGCCGCCTGTTCGGCTGAGGTTGCAGCGCGCTGAGCCGGCGTGGCGAAGGGCCGCGCCGTGGTCAGTGGCGAAAGGCTGCGCCGTGGTCAGTGGCGAAAGGCCGCGCCGTGGCGGCTGGCGAAGGCCCGCAGGACGCGGCCGGTGGTGAGCGCCGGGGCGATCGCCATGGCGGCGCCGCAGGCGACCATGACGACGACGTTGTAGAGGCTCGCGCCGGGCTCGGGGGTCAGGGCGACGCCGATGAAGGCGAACAGCAGGCCGATCATCCAGCCGAGCGCGCTGGCGCCGATCCACGGGCCGACCCCGGCGATGTGGCGGCGCAGCGCGAGCGCCTGGGCCGCGCCGAGCAGCGCGCCGAGCAGCAGGCCGGCGGCCATGATGATCACGACGAGCACGATCGGCGGCGGGGCCAGGGCCGGCGCATGCGAGCCCGCGCCCATGCCGAGCACCCAGGCCAGCGCGGCGCCCACGGCGGTGAAGATCACCCAGTGGCGCAGCGGCAGGCGCGGAAACACCCGGCGTAGCACGAGCCACTGGGCGAGGCCGAGGCAGGCGCCCTCGACCAGGCCGGCGGTCGCCGACAGGCCGAGGACGAACAGTTCGGCCAGGGGGCCGGACCCGGACTCGCCGACGAGGGCGAGCACGCCGCGCGCGAGAACCATGGCGCCGCCGAAGCCGATCGCCTCCCCGAGCACCGTCACGGTGAGCCAGCGCTCCAACACGACCGCAGCGTAACCAACTCCGCCGCGGGTTGCCATGCAACTCGAGCGGAGCGAAGGGGCCGCGGAGCGGGGCCGCGAGCACCCAGCACGGGGATCAGGGCAGGTGGGGCTCGACCTTCGGCAGGCTGGCGCGGAGCAGGGCCCAGCCCATGCCGATGTTGATGGTCTTGCGGGTCAGGAGGCCGATCGCGTTGCGCGCGTCGGGCAGCAGCTTGGCGAAGAAGTAGTGCTGCGGGGTGGTGAGCTGGGCCTCCTGGCGCGAGAGGTCGCGCCCGGTCGGGGCCTCGAGCGCGTTCAGGCGGACGATCGCCGGGGCGCAGAAGACGTCGCGCGTGGCGGCCGCGACGGCGGCGCTGGCCTGGGCGTCGAGCTCGCTCAGCTGGTGGGCGCCGAGCAGGACGCCGTTCTCGAGCGAGATGATCACGCAGACCACCGCGGCGTCGATCGACAGCAGCAGCTCCTTGCAGGCCTGTGACAGCGCGGGGCGCAGCGGCAGCGCCGCCGGCAGCAGCTCCACGCTCGTCTGGGCGGGCGTGGGCACCGCCGGCTGCGAGGCGTTGTAGATGGTGTCGTCGGCGGCGCCGTCGTCGGTGGGTTCCGACTGGGGCTCGTCGTCGTCGTCGTCGGGCTGGGCGGGCGCGGCGGAGTCGAGCTCGGGCTCGCCGAGGAGGTCGGGGAGGTCGCCGAAGCTGGCTTGCCGTCGTGAGGCCCGCGAGCGGCGGCGGCTCTCGTGGGCCTCCTCGTCGAGCTCGCTGAGGCTCTGGAGCAGGAGCTGTTCGAAGGGGCTGTCGATCGTCTGCGGGGTGTCGTCGGCGAGGGCGGCGGTGCTGAGGGTGCCGGAGGGTTTGGCGAGGATCGTGCGCAGGGCCTGGGCGCCGCGGAGGTTGCGGTGATCGGCGTGGACGATCTGGCCCTTGAGGAAGTGGATCTTGCTCGGCGGGGCGCCGGGCTGGTGGACGCGGATGGTGACCGAGCGCTGGGCGAGGTGGAACATCTGCGCCATGTCGATCAGCGACAGGCCGTGGATGCTGCCCTGAAAGCCGGTCTCGCAGTCGATCGCCTTCTGAATGGTGCGCAGCAGCTCGCTCGAGGTGAAGGGCTTGACCAGCACCATGACGGCGCCGAGCTCGGTGGCGATCTGGTGGTCGCGGGCGGTCGCGTAGGCGCTCATCAGGATCGTGCGGGCCCGACTGGCCACCGCGGGCAGGCGCTTGAGCACGTCGATGCCGTCCTGGCCGCCGAGGCGGAGGTCCGTCAGCACGATGTCGGCCGGGCTCTCGGTCAGCGCCGCGAGGGCCTCGTCGACGGAGGCTGCGGCGCGGACCTCGAAGCCGTGGCCCTCGAGCTCGCGGCGCAGCGCGCTGCGAAAGTGGGGGTCGTCCTCGATGATGTAAATGGAGGTCACGTGCTCGGGCCTCCGCCGGGCAGGAACAGGCTGAGGCTCGCGCCGTACTCCGCGGGGTCGATCAGCAGGTCGCCGCCGATGTGGCGGGCGGCCTCCCTGCTGGTCGCCAGGCCGAGGCCGGTGCTGGTGCTGCGGGTGGTGAAGAAGGGCTCGAAGATCCGCTCGTGGAGGTCGGCGGGGACGCCGGGGCCGTCGTCGTGGACGCGGAGGCGGACGCGGCCGCCGTCGATCGGCTCGGAGTGGACGCAGATGAGCAGGGCGCCGGCCTCGATCGCGTTCTGCAGCAGGCTCTGGACGATCTGCTCGATGATCAAGGGGTTGCCGCGGACCCGCGGCTCGGGCTCGGCGTGGGTGATCGTCAGCTCGGCGCCGCGGTCGCGAAACTTCGGCCGCAGCAGCGCCGCGCAGCGTTGCAGCACCGGGTCGAGGGCGATCGAGGGCTGGACCTGGGCGCGCAGGCGGGCGAAGTCGAGGAGGCCGTCGACGATCTCCTTGAGGCGTTCGGCGCCGCCCAGGATCTCGGCGAGGAAGGTGCCGAGCGTCTCCCGGTCCATCTCGACGCCGCGGGTGGCGAGCACGTCGGCGTTGAAGATCACCGTCGCCAGCGCGCCGCGGATGTCGTGGGCGATCGCCGCGACCAGGCTGCCGGTCGCCTCGAGCCGCTGCTGCTGCATCCGCTGCGACAGCTCGCGCTGCTTGCCCGTCACCTCGCGCATCAACACCAACATCTGCGCGCTGCCCACCGCGTAGCGCGTGCAGCCGAGGCAGATGCTGCCCTCCGGACGCCAGGTCACCGTCTCGCCGCAGGGCGCCGCGCCCAGCTCGCGCCACAGTGTCTCGGGCAGGGCGGTCGTGTCGGCGCCGCAGCGGGCCAGCAGCTCGCGGGCGGCGTCGGTCCACGCGAGCAGCCGGCCGCTCGTGTCGCAGAGCGCGAGCGGGGCTGCGACCTGATTCAATTGCAGCAAGCCGGGCAGGGCCTCCTGCGCGTCAGTCGGTGGAAGTTCGGCCATCGAGGGGTGTCCTCTGAATCGTCGCGGACGAGCGCTGCAGCACGGAGTCGGCGCTGTATCGCCCGGGCAAGTTGTGCGTGGTGTCAGACCACGACGCGAACATGGTGCGCCCGTCCGCGGGCCGAGGACAACGGCATAAGCTGCGGCGATGTGTCTCCGGGGACATGTCCTGCGTGATCGGAGGTCGCAGTTCGGACGCGGGCAGCGGGCGGGACCTACATGCCCGGGGCGGAGCGACGATCGTGCGGTCGGGGCGGCCAGCGGGCGGGACGGGCGGCCAGCGGGCGGGCCGGCGATGCGTGCGCTACGCCGGGAAAGTGCTGAAGATACAAGGAATCGCGGCGCGCACGGGACATGAATGGTGGCGGGTCGTGCTGACGAGAACCTATGCGGCGTGCATCGCCGGCGTCGAGGCGACCGTGGTGACGGTCGAGGCCGATGTCGGGCTCGGACTCCCTGGATTGACGATCGTCGGGCGCGCGAGCGGGGCCCTGATCGAGGCGCGCGAGCGGGTCCGCAGCGCGATCGGTCATTGCGGGCACAAGATCCATCCGCGCAAGCAGGTCGTGAATCTTGCGCCGGCCGACGAGCGCAAGGACAGCCCGGGCATCGACCTCGCGGTCGCGTGTGCGCTGCTGGCCAGCCACGAGGTGGTGCCGTGGCAGGGCCTCGAGGGCCTGATGCTGTGGGGCGAGCTGGCGCTGGACGGGGCGCTGCGGGCCGCGGCGGGCACGCTGGTCGTCGCCGATTGCGCGCGACGAGGCGGCTTCACGGCGCTCGCGGTGGCGCGCGACAACGCCGACGAGGCGGCGCTGATCCCGGGCCTGACGGTGTACGCGGTCGGCTCGCTGCCGGAGCTGGTCGCCCACCTGCGCGGGGAAGCGCCGCTGTCGCCGCACCTGCGACGCGAGCCGGCCGAAGATCTGCCGGCGCCGGGCGAGGGCGACATGGCCGACATCCGCGGCCTCAGCCTCGCGCGCCGCGCCCTCGAGGTCATGGTCGCGGGCGGCCACAACTTGCTGCTGCACGGGCCGCCGGGCGCCGGCAAGACCATGCTCGCCAGGCGAGCGATCGGCCTGTTCCCGCCGCTCGAGCGAGAGGCCGCGCTCGAGGTGACGCGAGTCCACGGCCTGACAGGCCGAACCATTGCGGGCGGTCTGGTGCGCACCGCTCCGCTGCGCTCGCCGCATCACACCGTCAGCTCCGCCGGCCTGCTCGGCGGCGGCGTGCCGCTGCGACCCGGCGAGGTGAGCCTCGCACACCGCGGCCTGCTGTTCCTCGACGAGCTGCCCGAGTTCTCGCGCGGCTGCCTCGAGGGCCTGCGCGAACCGCTGGAGGACAAGGTCGTGCACCTGGTGCGGGCCCGCGGGGCGCTGCGCTTCCCGGCCAACTTCCAGCTGATGGCGGCGATGAACCCCTGTCCCTGCGGCTACCTCGGCCACCCCGAGCGCAGCTGCGTCGACCCGGCGACGGCGGTGCAGCGCTATCAGCAGCGGCTGTCGGGTCCGCTGCTGGACCGCATCGATCTGGTGGTGCCGGTGCAGCCGACCAGCGCGGAGGAGCTGGTGCGCCGCCGATCGGGCGAGCGCTCGGCGGAGATCCGCGAGCGGGTGGCGCTGGCGTGGGCGCTGCAGCGGCGGCGACTCGCGGGCACGAGCTGGCACCGCAACGCCGACGTGCCGGCGAGCGACGGATTGATCGAGTCCCTGTGCGCGCTGAGTCCGGGGGCCGAGCGGCTGCTGCTCACGCTGGCGAAGGCGCGGTGCCTGAGCCCGCGAGCGATGCATCGGCTGCGACGGGTCGCGCGAACGATCGCCGACCTCGCCGCGGCCAACGGTCACGACCCCGACGCGCCGGCGACGGAGGTCCACATGGCCGAGGCCGCCCACCTGCGGCGCTTGCCGGAGATGTGCGGATGACGCGGCTCAGGCCGCGCCGGCGCCCATAGCGAGGACCTTGCGGCCCTCCTCGAACAAGATGGCGATCTTGTTGGTCTCGAGGACCTCGATGACGATGCCCTTGCCGAACTTCGGGTGCTGCAGGGGCTCGCCGGCGCCGAAGGTCTCGCGCATCGAGTACGAGCGGATGGCGGCGTCGCTGCGGATGGCCAGCTCATCCATGCGGCGCTGCCACTCGCGCGCGCTGAAGGGCGCGGCGGCGGCGGCCGCAGCCGAGGCCTTGGACAGCTTGGGCACCTTGGCGACCCGGGGCGTCGCCGGTTTGGGCGGCGTGCGGGCGGCTGCGGTGCGGTTGATGGCCGCAGGCGCAGCAGCAGCTTGCTTCGGCGCCCCGATCTTGGGCGCGTGATACATGTGCTGGCCGTGGCACTCCTTGCACTCGACGCGCTTGGGTTCTGGTACGCCGGGCTTGAGCGCGACGACGACGTGAAGGGTATCGGTGCGACACTTGGTGCACCAGGCGTCGATGTCCTCGCCAACTTTGAAGGCCATGGGCAGGGCGCCGACAATACGGCAGTGACGACGCGCTGCCAACCTGTGCAATACCCGGACATCTGTCCGAACAGCGATCTGCGGCGGGGCGGAGATGGACGTGGAGACTGGCGGCGATCCGCGCGCATGTGGTACGCGCCAGGACGCGCGCGCCATTGTTTTTTGCCGGGCGCGCCGACTGCGGCTTAAGCTGGCGGTGCATGGACCCCGACACGCTCCAGCGGATCAGCGCCTTTGATGCCCGGCTGGTCGCTGCGGCCCGCGATGTGAAGGTCCTGAGCCAGTTGGCGTGGCCGGCGCGGCTCCTGGGCGAGTTTCTGGAGCACTGGAAGCAGCACAACCCGCGCCTGCCGGAGCCGCCCCGGGCGCGCCCGCAGTTCTCGGCCAACGTCGACGAGCTGCGGGCGGTGATGGCCGCCTGCGACCTCGATGAGCCGATCGGCCGCTATCTGTTTCGGACCGCGCGCAGCTACGTCACGGCGGCGCGGATGGTCGAGCGGGCCGGCACGCCGGAGTTCACGCAGCGGTCGATCGAGCTGTACGGGGCGCCCCGGGACCGCATCGGGCCCAACGCGGTGACCAACCTCGAGGCGGCGGAGCAGTTCCTGGCGATGACGGACGACTTTCGCCGGGTCGGCGATGCGCCCGAGGAGGTCTGTCTGCGCCCGGAGTACGTCGTAGAGCGGCTCGCAGAGCGGATCGCGCCGGTGTTCCACGGCCACCCGATCGCGGTGGCGATCGACCCGGAGATGACCTCGAAGGCGGCCGCGGGGGCGACGCGGATCCGCATCCGCGGGGCGACTTGCTTCTCGAATCAGGACATCGCCCAGCTCGCCGAGCACGAGGTCTTCGTGCATAGCCTCACGTCGATCAATGGGCGCGAACAGCCGATCCTTCGCACCATGGGCCTCGGCTCTCCGCGTACCACGGCGACGCAGGAGGGCATGGCCACCTTCGCGGAGCTGATCACCAACGCGATCGACCTGCCGCGCCTGCGCCGCCTGGCCCTGCGGGTCAAGGCGATCCACATGGGCCTCGACGGCGCCGACTTCATCGACCTGTTTCGCTTCTTCCTCGAGGCCGGTCAGACCCTCGAGGAGAGCTTCTACTCGTCAGCGCGGGTGTTTCGCGGCGGAGACGTCCGCGGCCGGGTGGTCTTCACCAAGGACGTCGTCTACCTGCAGGGCCTGATCAGCGTGCACACCTTCTTCCTGCAGGCGATCCATCAGGGCCGGCCCGAGTACATCCGCGACCTGTTCGCCGGACGCATGGCGCTCGGCGATGTGCTCGAGCTCGACGCCTACTTCCGGGCCGGCGCGATCGCCCCGCCGCGCTACGAGCCGGCGTGGATCAAGAACCAGCCCGCCCTCGCGGCCTTCCTCTTCTACTCGATCTTCAACACGCGGCTCGAGGTCGGCGGCATGAGCCTCTCCGACTTCCAGGAGCCGCCGCCCGACCCCGAGCGCTGAGCCCCGCGGCCAGGACCAGCCTCAGCTGGCGAGGTCGTCGGGCTCCTCGAGCGCGGCGGCGCTGTCCTTGCTCATGCGCTCGCGGAACTCGCGAAACGCGGTCGTGGCGCGCTCGATCGCTTCCTTCACGGCCTCGCGGGTGCCCTCGCCGGACTCCTTGAGCTGCTGCTCGATGCGGCCGATGTGGGGCTCCAGGTGCTTCTCCCACTGGTCGCGCGCGTCCTTGCCGGCGAGGTTGAGCTTGACGCGGATCTCGTCGCGCAGCGTGCGAAGCTCGTTCAGGCCGGTCTCAAGGCTCTTCTTCAGGTCGTTCACGTCCATGGCGTCTCCGTCGGGGCAGGCCCGGTGGTTTATGGGCGCAGTTGTCGGGCGTGCAAGCTCGGCGGTGCGCACCGGGCCACCGCCCGGCCCCGCCCGGCTCAAAACAGGGCGCGGTGGGCCGCGGCGCCGCAGACCCCGCCGAGGATCGGGGCGAGCACGGGGATCCACGCGTAGCTCCACTGTGAGTCGCCCTTGCCGGCGACCGGGAGCAGGAAGTGGGCGAGGCGCGGGCCGAGGTCGCGGGCGGGGTTGATCGCGTAGCCGGTCGTGCCGCCGAGCGAGAGGCCGATCGCCAGCACCAGCGCACCGACGGCCAGCGGGTTCAGGCCCTCGGCGAAGTGGTGAGCGCCGAGCGCCGAGAGCCCGAACAGCAGCACGAAGGCGCCGAGGAACTCGCTGAAGCAGTTGCTGGCGACGCTCGGCAGCGCGGGGGTGGTGCAGAACACCGCGAGCTTGGCGATGGGGTCGGGGGTGGGGCGCCAGTGCGGGAGGTAGTGCAGCCACACGAGGCAGGCGCCGAGGAAGGCGCCGAAGAATTGGGCGAGCAGGTACTGCGGGACGAGCGGCCAGGCGAACTCGCCGACGCAGGCGAGGGCGAGGGTGACGGCGGGGTTCAGGTGTCCGCCGCTGATGCTGCCGGCGGCGTAGACGGCGAAGGTGACGGCGAGGGCCCAGCCGACGGTGATGGCGATCCAGCCGGCGCCCTCGCTCTTGCTGCCGCGCAGCAGTGCGCCGGCGACGACGCCGTCGCCGAGGAGGACGAGGAGCATGGTACCGGTGAGCTCGGCGAGGAAGAAGTTCATGGCCGCGCCGACGATCGCACAGTGCGGCGCGCGGGCCTGCGTGAATTCCCACACGGTCCGCGAGGGCGGTGAGGCGGCGCGTGAACACCCGCCCTGTGCCCGCCAGAGCCGGCCTGTCGGCGATCCCGTGGCCGATCGCGGGGGCCAGGGCCGGGCTCGGTGAGGGGTCATGATGCGCGACTGCGACGCAGACGCCGCCGATGGTTCTCGACGCGCGGCGGATAATGTGTCACGGGAGGCGCGTGAACTTCAGCGACCTGGGGCTCCTCCCGAGCCTTGTCCGTGCCGTCACCGACGCGGGCTACACCGAACCCACTCCCATTCAGATCGAGGCCATCCCGCCGGCGCTCGCGGGCCGCGACATCGTCGGCTGCGCGCGCACCGGCACCGGCAAGACGGCGGCCTTCGCCCTCCCGATCCTTCAGCGCATCGACGCACTCGCCGGCGAGGACCCGAAGATCCGCGCGCTGATCCTGACCCCGACACGCGAGCTCGCGGCGCAGATCGGCGACAGCTTCGCCCGCTACGGCAAGCACCTCGAGCTGTGGCACGCGGTGATCTTCGGCGGCGTCGGCCAGGCTCCGCAGGAGAAGGAAGTGAAGCGGGGCATCGACATCCTGGTCGCCACGCCCGGCCGCCTGCTCGACCTGATCAACCAGCGGATCGTCAAGCTCGACGACATCCAGATCTTCGTGCTCGACGAGGCCGATCGCATGCTCGACATGGGCTTCCTGCCCGATGTCCGCCGCATCACCGCGGCCCTGCCGAAGGTGCGCCAGACCCTGTTCTTCTCGGCGACCATGCCCCCGGAGATCCGCGGCCTCGCCGAGTCCCTGCTGCGCGACCCGGTCAGCATCGCGGTGTCGCCGGTGTCCTCGGCCGCGGAGAAGGTCGTCCAGAAGGTGTGCTTCGTCGACAAGGACGCCAAGCGCAACCTGCTGGTCCACCTTCTGCGCGCTCCCGAGGTCGAGCGCGCGCTGGTGTTCAGCCGCACCAAGCACGGGGCCAACCGCGTCGCCGAGCACCTGAGCCGCTCGGGCATCGCGGCGGCGGCGATCCACGGCAACAAGTCGCAGGGGGCCCGCACGCGGGCGCTCGACGGCTTCCGCTCCGGCGAGCTGCCGATCCTGGTCGCCACCGACATCGCCGCGCGCGGCATCGATGTCAGCGGCGTCACCCACGTGATCAACTTCGACCTGCCGAACATCCCCGAGACCTACGTGCATCGCATCGGCCGCACCGGTCGCGCCGACGCCTCGGGCATCGCGGTCTCGTTCTGCGACAGCGAGGAGCGGCCCTTCCTCGCGGACATCGAGCGCCTGCTCGGTGAGCACATCGAGCGCGTCGACAACCACCCGTTCCCGCCCTCGCAGCCGCTCCCGCCCGAGACCAGCCTCGGCCGCCGTGAGCCCGGCGCCCCGCGTCCGCAGGGCGGGCGCCAAGGTCCGCCGCGTCAGGGTCCGCCCCGCACCGGTGGTGGTGGCGGTGGTGGTCGTGGACGCCGTCCGGGCGCGCCCGCGGGCAACGGCGGCGGTCGTCGCGGCGGCCGCTGAGCGCAGCCGGTGAAGCCGGCCTTCGGGGACAGCGCGGCGCGTTGCCCCCGGGCGGGCCCCGGGCGTATCGTTCGTGGCGTGTCCGACTCGCGTCCCATCTCGTGGAAGCTCGTGCTGGTGCACGGCCTCTTGCCGCTGGCGGTCATCATCGTGATCGGCGGCGTGGCGGTGGCCTCGGGGCGGGTGGTCACGCCGTTTCGCTTCGGTGAGGGCCTCGGTCGCTACGCGCTCTTCCCGATGCTGACGGCGGCGGGCGCCTCGTTCATGTTGCAGTCGGGGCGTCGCGGCTTCGGGCGGGCGCTGGTGCTCCTGGTCGGGGTGATGCTCGCCGGTCTGTTCGCGCTCGTGGTCCGGCTGATACTCGGCTGAGGGTCGCGCGGGCTGCGCGGCTTGTGTACTCCTGCGCGTCCCCGGAGCCCGTGATGGCCGTGGAGGCCCCCGGGCCCGGCGTTGAGGCCTGCGGTGGGCCCTGCGACGCTGGCTGGCGTGTGACCCGCCGCACCGTCGGGCGATCCGTGCCAAGCCTTGGCCCATCTTCAGGAAGTACCCCATGCGACGGACCCTTCAGACCCTCCTCGGCGCGCTCGCGTGCGCTGTCCCGCTGCTCCTCTCCGGCCAGGCCCAGGCCGCCAGCCTCGAGTCGTGCGGCAACATCTACGTCGAGGCCTCGGCCGACTGCACGGTCTATGCGGACGTGGAGTGCGAGGCGATGTGCACGCCCGTCAACGTCACGGCCGCCTGCGCCGCGGAGCTGCAGGCGAGCTGCTCGGGCCAGTGCAACGTCAGCGCCACCGCCCAGTGCACCGGCAGCTGCAGCGTCGACTGCCAGGCGCAGTGCGAGATCAAGCCGGCCGAGTTCAACTGTCAGGCCTCGTGCCAGGCCGACTGCAGCGCCGACTGTTCGGGTCGCTGCGCCGCGGACAGCAACAGCGCCGAGTGCGAGGCGTCGTGCAAGGCGACCTGCTCGGGGAGCTGCGACGCGAGCTGCAACGTGACCCCGGCGGAGGCGGACTGCCAGGCCAAGTGTGACGCGTCGTGCTCGGGCTCGTGCAAGGCGGAGGCGAACGCGGACTGCCAGATCGACTGTCAGGCGAGCGGCTACGCGGATTGTAAGGTGGACGTCGAGGGCGGCTGCAAGGGCCACTGCAACGAGCCGGAGGGCGCGCTGTTCTGCGACGGACAGTACGTCGACGCCGGCGACAACCTGCAGGCGTGCATTGCCGCGTTGCAGGCGATCTTCGACTTCGAGGTGCACGTCGACGGCAGCGCGATGTGCTCGGGCAACACCTGCACCGCGGAGGGCGAGATCGGTTGCAGCTGCAGGTCGGGCGGGGCCGCGGACCTCCCGCTGGCGGCGCTGGGCCTCGGCTTCGTCGCGCTCGGCGTGACCCGCCGGCGTCGTCGGGCCTGAGCGGCTCGCGGTCTGCGGCCGGTCAGCCGGCCAGATGGTCTCGCGGTCCGCGGGTGTCGTGCGCCGGGCTCAGCTGCTCGGTGCGGCGCTCGGCGAGGACCGCGTCGTGGGCCCGCTGGCTGGCCGCATAGGGGGCGCTGCGCAGGGCGTGCACGGCCCCGCGGGGGCGGAGGCCCATGCCGGTGTGGACCGGCGAGAAATGCAGCGGATCCGCGAGCTCGAGCGGGGCCAGCAGGTGCAGCTCGCACAGGGGCTGCCAGGCGGCGCCGATCTGGTGTTGGCGGATCTCGAGGCGCAGCTCGGCGGCCCCGCGCTGGATGGCGTGCAGGAGCCGCTGGCGCCGGGTGTCGCCGATGCAGGGGACCGCCTGGGCGGGGACGAGGCGCAGCTCGACGATGCCGACGCCGGGGGCGTCGAAGGTGCCGAGCGCGTAATAGACGTTTTGCAGGTAGTCGTGGCGGCGGGTGCGAAACAGGGCCGGGAGCGCCGTCAGGAACGAGCGCATGGTCGCGAACAGGAGGTCCTGGTCCCTGGGGTCGAGGGCGGCGACGCGGGGCAGCGCGTCGGGGGCGGCCTTCGGGGCCTGCTCGATCAGCGCACGGTCGGCGCGGAAGCGGATGGCGCAGCCGAGCAGGTCCGGGGCGCCCTCTTGTTTCCACAGGGCGCCGGAGAGGCGCACGATGGCGCTGCCGGCGAGGCGCTGGGCGAGCGGCTGGAGCTCCTGGGCCCAGGCGACGGGCACGACCCGGGCGGTGCACAGGGTGCCCGCGGGATGAAAGAGCTGGGCGTGGCGCAACCTCGCCCCGAGCGCCGCGAGGGGCGCCAGCATGGTTCCGATCGCCCCGCCGATGGCCTCACGTGCATCGTTGATCCGCATACGCAGAGCGTGGTCGTGATCTCCGGGGCACGCAATCGCGGTGGGGGCGGCGAACTCGCGGCGCTG